>Ga0153956_1000104_pt1 | contig 105725 bp, 113 predicted proteins | sample TSFL040MetaG_FD_104704 | JGI IMG/M metagenome (GOLD analysis project Ga0153956, IMG submission 104704) | Attine ant fungus gardens microbial communities from Florida, USA - TSFL040 MetaG | ecosystem: Host-associated > Fungi > Mycelium > Unclassified | place: USA: Florida, Wekiwa Springs... | reverse complement strand
TTCGATGATGGACCTGAAGGTCCGCGCCGAAGGCGACCTGCATATCGATTTCCACCACACCACCGAGGACACCGGCATCGTCATCGGCCAGGCGGTGAAGAAAGCACTGGGCGATTTCGCCGGTATCACGCGTTTCGGCAGCGCACTGATCCCGATGGATGAAACGCTGACGCGCGTGGCGATCGATGTGTCCAACCGGCCTTATCTCGTCTGGAAGGTGAAGATCCCCGGCGCGAAGCTGGGCGATATGGACACCGAGCTGTTCAAGGAATGGTTCCAGGCGTTTGCGCAGAATGCGGGCGTCACGCTGCACGTCGAAAACCTCTATGGCGAGAACAGCCACCACATCGTGGAAAGCTGCTTCAAAGGCCTCGCGCGCGCATTGCGCCAAGCGGTGACGCCGGACGACCGGCTGGACGGCGGTGTCGCTTCGACCAAGGGCACGCTGAGCGACGACTAGCAGCGCGGAATTGTTTGCGCGCGAAAACGAGATGTTGTGGGTTGGTGATCCACGGCTGGTAGTTGAATTGCACATTGATGGGGGTACCGCCCCCACCCCTCCGCTTTTCGCGGGCGCGGCTGTGCTTTGGACGCAATTTGAGAATTGGGAGTTTTGTAAGCCGCCACGTTCATGGTGTCAAGGAAATGTTCTTTTTTTGTTCTTATGCCCAAATATGTCTTAGTTGTCTGTTCTGATTATAAAAAATCCAGATCGAACGCGACCGCACTTCGCCGCTGGCTGCAAAAGCTTTTGCTTCCCTGACTCATCGTCACAATCGTGACGCTTGCGTCATCTTTATTGAAATCTTCAAAGACGAAGCCCATACTCTTTCGCGGAGCATCGCCAACCGAACGCGCTGGAGAGACCTATGGTCCAGATCACCAAAGACAATGCTTATGACGCCGCCGCGCCGGATGATTTTCCCGCGATGCTGGATACGGAGCGTTACGGCAAGCGCTCCACCGCTTTCGACAAGATCATCAGCGCGACGCACGATCATTTCTGGGATCCGCTCGACAAGAAATATATCGATTTCGAAACGCCCTTCGACATCACGAAGGAAACGATCCTGCCGAAAGAATTCTTCGCGGTGTTCGCCACGCGCCTCGGCGATGCGATGAGCGAAGAACAGAAGATCAAATTCGCAAACGAAGCCGCGCGGTGGCAGTTGTCGGCGCTGCTGCATGGCGAACAGGGCGCCCTCGCCCTCTCCGCCTCGCTCTGCCACATCCTGAAGGATCCGGGCGCGCAGGAATACGCCGCCAACCAGACGCGCGAAGAAGCCCGTCACGTCACTGCCTTCGCCGCTTACATCAAGCAGCGCTGGGGCACGCCGCTGCCTTGCGGCGAGACGCTGAAGAATCTTTTGAGCGAAATGGTCGGCGCGCCGGAGGTCTATAAGAAGATCGTGGGCATGCAGATGCTGGTCGAAGGCCTCGCCATGGGCGCCTTCGCGACGCTCTATCAGAAGAGCAACGATCCGCTTCTGGTGAAGCTATGCCAGCTTGTGATGACGGACGAAGCTTTCCATCACAAATTCGGAAAGATCTGGGCCGATCGCACGATCCCCAAGCTTTCGCCGGAAGAGCACAACATCGTGGAAGACTGGGCGGCGCAATGCTTCCAGACCTTGCTGTTCAACCTCGTCAACGCCGAACAGATGAAGGTCGTCTATGAAGGCGTCGGCATCGACTGGCAGGACGCGCGCGCCGCGATCATGGAAGCCTTCACCGATGACGACCGCCGCGAAGCGATGAAGCAATCGGCCAACATCTTCCGCGTGCTGGTGAAGACGCTGCTCAACGCCGGCATCATCACCGAGCGCACCAAGAGCTTCTACGGCATGTATATCAACATGGACGAGCTGAAGAACGAAGGCGAACGCATGGTCGGCGACGACATCGCCGAAGAAGGCATCAAATACCTTCAGACCATCAACTTCACCGACAACTCCAAAGGCTCGGCGCTGCTCGCCGCCGAATAAGCGCCGTCATATCGCATCGTGAAAAGCCCGGCATGCAAATGCCGGGCTTTTTTGTAGCTAGATCTGCAGCGCCACCAGCACGGCCCCGGCGGCGATAAGACCGACACCGATCCAGTTCGCCGCCGACAATTTCTCGCCCAGAAACGCCACGCCGAAGATCGCGACAAGAACGACGGAGAGCTTGTCGATCGGCGCCACGCGCGCCGCTTCGCCCAGTTTCAGCGCATGGAAATAGCAAAGCCAGGATGCGCCGGTGCCCAAACCCGAAAGAATGAGAAAGATATAGGTGCGGGTGGATATGCCTGACGGCGATTGCCATCCGCCCGTGAAACTGAGGATCGCCGCCAGCGCCGCGATGACGACAATCGTGCGGATGAAAGTCGCGAAATTGGAGTTGATCTCGGCAACGCCAATCTTGGCGAAGATCGCCGTCAACGCCGCGAAGATCGCGGAGAGAACCGCCCAGAACAGCCAGTTTCCCGACAAGGCGTTCATGCGGTATCGCCGTCCTTGTCCCAGAAAAAGGTGAGATAGCCGACGCCGATCACCAGAATCCAAAAGGCGAAATTGAACAGGATGGTTGTGTAATGGGCCAGCCAGGTATCGTTCAGGGCCAGATAATATTGCGTCATCCGGGAGGCATGCGGCAGGGCTTTCAGTTCGTTCTGCGCTTCAAGAGCGATAGTGGTCTCCAGCAGCATCTTTCCCAGAAACAGAAGCATCCCCACCAGATAAACGCCGAAGGCAAACACCTTCATGGCCATGCGCGCGCGATGCAGGAAATAGTAGAGGCCGACGACCATCGCGAAATTGATGGTGATCACTTGCGTGAAGAGGCTGATATCCTCCTGGCTCACCGAACGCGAGATATTGAAAAGATCCAGTTCGCTCATGCGTACAGCCCAGCCATAGCCCACTGCATTTTAGCATGGAGGGGGGCGCTGCAAAGGCGCAGGTTCGTTAAACCTTACCGGGATATTTCTTCGCCGCGAGGATTTTTGCCAGATGTGCGGCATTGCGCGCCATCATCTGCGTGGCGTTGACGGTTTTCTTGTACGGCTTCTTCAGATCGACATAATTGGTGTCGCCCATCGCTTCGCCCACCCAATAGGTCATGCCGTTGGCGGGGATGGTGAAGCCCACATCGTTCAGCGCCTGGAATATCTCCGCCGAGCAATGATGCGCGCCGTCCTCATTGCCGACGATGGCGCAGCAGGCGACCTTGCTGTAGCTGGGCATGCGGTCCTGTTTGTCGGTCTCGTCCAGAAACGCATCCATGCGCTCGATCACGCGCTTGGCGAGCGAGGAGGGCTGGCCCATCCAGATCGGCGTGCCGAGGATGAAGATATCTGCGGTAAGGATCTTCTTGCGGATGCCCCGCCACTCGTCGCCATCGCCTTCGTCGGATTTGACGCCGGGTTTCACATCGAAATCGGCGAGGCGAATGATCTCGCCGCCGCCCACGCCTTCCTTCTTCAGTTCCGCGAGAGCTTCTTTCAGCAGCTTGTCGGTCGAGGATTGCTTGCGCCCGGACTTGAGCGTGCAGTTCACGGCGATGGCGGTGAGGGGCATGGAAAATCTCCTGCCCGTTCAATGGCTGAGCGCGCGGTTCCGTTCCGCGCTAATCCTGATCCATCTTCAGCGCGGCGATGAAGGCTTCCTGCGGGATCTCCACCTTGCCGAACTGGCGCATCTTCTTCTTGCCCTCTTTCTGCTTGTCGAGGAGCTTGCGCTTGCGGGAGATGTCGCCGCCATAACATTTCGCCGTCACGTCCTTGCGCAGCGCCGATAGCGTTTCGCGCGCGATGACCTTGCCGCCGATGGCCGCCTGAATCGGGATCTTGAAGAGGTGGCGCGGGATCAGTTCTTTCAGCTTCTCGCACATCGCCCGGCCGCGGCCTTCGGCACGGGCGCGGTTCACGATCATGGACAGCGCATCGACCGGATCGTCATTGACGAGGATCGACATCTTCACGAGGTCGCCCTCTTCATACTCTTCGATGTGATAGTCGAAGCTCGCGTAACCGCGGCTCACCGATTTCAGGCGGTCATAGAAATCGAACACCACTTCGTTGAGCGGCAGCATGTAGATGACCATGGCGCGGTTGCCGGCATAGGTGAGTTCCACCTGCCGGCCACGGCGATCTTCGCAAAGCTTCAGCACGGCGCCCAGATAATCGTCCGGCACCAGGATCGTCGCCTTGATCCACGGCTCTTCGATGAAGGCGATGCGCGTCACATCCGGCATGTCGGCCGGGTTGTGCAGTTCCACCATCGTGCCGTCGTTCATATGCATGCGGTAGATGACCGATGGCGCGGTGGCGATGAGATCGATGTTGAACTCGCGTTCCAGCCGCTCCTGGATGATCTCCAGATGCAGCAGGCCGAGGAAGCCGCAGCGGAATCCGAAGCCCAGCGCCGCGCTGGTTTCCATTTCATAAGTGAAGCTGGCGTCGTTCAGATGCAGCTTGCCGAGCGCGCCGCGCAGATCCTCGAACTGCGCGGCATCGACCGGGAAGAGGCCGCAGAACACGACTTGCTGCGCCGGTTTGAATCCAGGCAGCGGCGTAGGTGTGCCTTTGCGCTCGTCGGTGATGGTGTCGCCGACCTGCGTATCCGCCACTTCCTTGATCTGCGCGGTGATGTAACCGACCTCGCCGGGGCCAAGCTTGTCAACGCCGATCTTCTTGGGCGTGAACACACCCATCTGTTCGACCTGATAGACGGCATCGGCCGCCATCATGCGGATCTTCTGACCCTTCTTCAGTTCGCCATCGATGATGCGCACCAACACGACGACGCCGAGATAGGTGTCGTAATAGGAATCGATCAGCAGCGCTTTCAGCGGCGCATTCACATCGCCCTTGGGCGCGGGCAGGCGCGTGACGACCGCTTCCAGCACGCCCTCGATGTTGAGGCCGGTCTTGGCGGAAATCTCCACGGCTTCGCTGGCGTCGATGCCGATGACATCTTCAATCTGCTGCTTCACACGGTCCGGTTCGGCGGCGGGCAGGTCGATTTTGTTCAGCACCGGCACGATCTCAAGACCGCCATCGATCGCCAGATAGACGTTGGCGAGCGTCTGCGCTTCCACGCCCTGGCTCGCATCCACCACCAGGAGCGCGCCTTCGCAGGCGGCGAGACAGCGGGAGACTTCGTAGCCGAAGTCGACATGGCCCGGCGTGTCCATGAGATTGAGGACGTAGGTCTCGCCGTCTTTCGCCTTGTATTCGAGGCGCACGGTCTGCGCTTTGATGGTGATGCCGCGTTCGCGCTCGATATCCATCGAGTCCAGCACCTGATCCTTCATCTCGCGGGTCGACAGCGCGCCGGTCACCTGGATGAGGCGGTCGGCCAGCGTGGATTTGCCATGGTCGATATGGGCGACGATGGAAAAATTGCGGATTTTGGCGAGATCGGTGGTCATGACGCGGTGCCGTATAGCCGCGCCGTCTTCGCCGGTCTAGGGTCCGGCCGCAATGGCAAAAAACCGCGCAAAACCTGAGAAAACCGACCCGCTGGCCGAGCTTTGGCCGGGCCAATCGGTGCCGCTGCTGAAAGCGCTGCACATCCTCACCCACAATGGCGGGCTGAACGCGGATTCGCGGCGCAAGCTGAAGCAGGTGCTTCATCTGGCCAACCTGATCCGCCCGGCGCTGGATTGGGCGTTCAAGGAAGAGGAACAGCCGGTGCTGGCGGACCTCGGCGCGGGCAAATCCTATCTGGGCTTCATCCTCTACGACCTGTTCTTCGTGAAGGAAGGCCGCGGCACCGTGTATGGCGTGGAGGCGCGGCACGACCTGATCGAGACATCGCAGAAGATCGCTGCCGAAAGCGGCTTCGACCGGATGCATTTCATCGAAAGCGCGATCCGCGAGGCGGAGCTTCCGGGTGGCAAAGCCGATGTGGTGACGGCGCTGCATGCCTGCGACACGGCAACCGACGAAGCGATCCTGTTCGCGCTGGAAAACGAAGCGCGCTTCGTGGCGCTGGTGCCGTGCTGTCAGGCGGAAGTGGCGCGCGCGCTGGATCATGTGAAAGGGCCGATGCAGCAGCTATGGCGTCATCCGATCCAGCGGCGCGAATTCGGCGCGCAACTGACCAATGTGCTGCGCGGACTGTTCCTGGAAGCCCATGGCTACAAGGTGCGGGTGACGGAATTCACCGGACTGGAGCATTCGCTGAAAAACGAATTCATTTTCGCCGAACGTCACCAGCGCTCGAATGCGCAGGCGCGCGCGGAGTTCGAGAAACTTGTGCAGCAGATGGGCGCCGCGCCGGCGCTGCTTACGAAGGCAATCGCGGCCTGAGGCGAATCGCCATCAGAAGCGGCAGCAGCGCCAATATCTCCGCCAGAACCGAAACGCCGACCAGCAGATAAAGCGATCTGTCGTAGAGCAGGCCCATCACCGCGCTGCCGATGAACCATGAGATGCCGAAAATGCCGGAGAAGAATCCATAGGCACGCGCGCGCGAATGTTGGGGCACGATCTTCGCCACGCCCGCTGACAAAATCGAGTTCTGCGCGCCCAGTGCGAGGCCCCACAACGCGGCGCCGGCCATCGCCAGATCACGTCCGCCCAGAAACGCCAGCGGCGTCACCAGCGCGGCAGCGAGAATGGCGGAGGGAAAAATCGCAAAGCCGCGCTTGTCAAAAGCGAGGCCGAAGAGAAGAGCCCCCATGCCCGATGTCGCCATCGCCACCGCATAGAGGATGGGGATCATCGTATCCGAAACCAATCCCGCCTGCTTGAAGTGATAGGCGATGAGCGGATAATCCGCGAAACCGAATGCCACCAGCGCGGAGCTTGCCGCATAGAGCCAATAGGCGCGCGGCAGCGTGAAATTCAGATGCGGCTGCGGCGCCACGATATGCCCGGCATAGGGAAAGCGCGCCGCAACGGTGAACACGCTGATGAGCGTAAGCGCCGCCGGAATCGCCAGCCACAGAAACGCATGCGCGTAACTGCCGTGATGGGCCAGCACCAGCGCCACGATCAGCGGTCCCGCCATCGCGCCGGCCTGATCCATCGCCTCCTGCAAGCCAAAGGCCCAGCCCTGGCCGATATGCTCGCCCGCGCGCGACATCATGAAGTTTGCGGTGGGATTGCGGATCGCCTTGCCGGTACGCTCCAGCACGATGACAAGCGCGGCCATCTGCCAGTTGCCGCAGAGGCCCAGGAGCGGGATCACCGCCATCTGAAGCACATAACCCGCCAGCGTGAACGGCCAATAGGCGCGAGACTTTTCGGCGAGACGGCCCGACACCGCGCGCAGCAGATAGCCGAACAATTCGCCAGCGCCCGCCACGATGCCGACGACCGTTCCGCTCGCGCCCAGAAGCGCCAGGAACGGCCCGGTCGAGGAACGCATGCCCTCGTAAGCCATATCGGCGAACAAGCTCACCACGCCGAAAGCGAGGATGAACATGAGGCCGGAGCGCTTGTCGAAATCGGTCTGAATCATAAGCGCGACGATACACGCGCACACGCGACAAACAAATTACGCTTCGCCAAACTCAAGTGCGCAGCGTGCCGCCCGTCGCCTTTGTCACGGCAGCGACGAGTTTGGCGGCGAGGGCTTCGATCTCCGCGTCGGTCAGCGTCTTGTCCTTCGGCTGCAGGCGCACATTTATCGCTATGGACTTGCGCCCTGGATCAACACCCTTGCCCTCATAGACATCGAAGATGTCGATGCGCTCGATGAGGTCACGCTCCGCACCCTTCGCGGCCTTGACGACGGCATCGGCGGCGACGCTCGCCTCCACGACAAACGCGAAATCGCGCTCGACCGGCTGGAATTGCGACGGTGCGAATGGCGCGCGGGCTTTCGACTTCGCTTTGGATTCGGGGATCGCATCCATGAACACTTCGAAGGCGCTGACCGGGCCTTTCAGATCGAACGCGGCCAGAACCTTGGGATGCAATTCGCCGAAATAGGCGAGCACTTTTGGGCCAAGCGCCAGCGTTCCCGAACGGCCCGGATGATACCAGGCGGCCGCGCCCTGCTTCACCGGCGCGGTCATCGGGCCGTTCATTGCCGATTCCAATGCGGCCAGCATGTCGGCCTTTGCGTCGAACGCGTCAGCGGCATGCGTGGCTTTCGTCCAGCTGCGCACGCCCGCGCCGCTGCGGATGCCGGCGGCGACGGTTTTCTGCGCTTCGGGCATGCCGCTTTCGAATTGTGCGCCCAGCTCGAACAGCATCACGTCGGAATAGCCGCGTGCCGCATTGCGCTGCGCCGCCGCCAGCAGCGACGGCAGCACCGAAGGCCGCATCGCATCCAGATCGGCGGCGATGGGGTTCTGCAACTGACGCTCGTCATCGCCGCCGCCGAACAGCTTGGCGTGTTCGCGCGGGATGAAGGAGAAATTGATCGTCTCGTTGAAGCCGCGCGCGGCGAGTGTGCGGCGCACGATGCGCGAGCGGCGCTGCGATGCGGTGAGCGTCGGGCGCGCGATCACCGAGGGACGATCCATCGGCGAAGACGGCACCTTGTCGAGGCCATGAATGCGCACGACTTCTTCCACCAGATCGGCGCTGCCGACGACATCGCTGCGCCAGCTTGGCGGCGTGACTTTCATCGAGGCACGGCCTTCGACCTTGAAGCCAAGGCGCGTGAGGATGCGCACGATTTCATCGTCCGGCACGTCCATGCCACCAAGCTTCAGCACGGCATCCGGTGTGAACGCGATTTCGCGTTTCCAGTCCGGCGGCGCGCCAGCAACGACAACTTCGCCCGGCTCACCGCCGCAGAATTCCAGGATCATCTTGGTGGCGAGTTCGAGGCCCGGCACCACGAATTCCGGATCGACGCCACGCTCGAAGCGATAACGCGCATCCGAGACGATGCCGAGAATGCGGCCCGCGCGCGCAATGCGCACCGGATCGAACAGCGCCGATTCCACGAACACGTCGGTCGTGGTTTCGGTGCAGGAGGAATCCTCACCACCCATGATCCCGCCGATGCCGCGCGCCGCTTCATCATCCGCGATCACAACCATTTCGGAATCGAGGGTGTAGGTCTTGCCATCCAGCGCCACGAGCTGCTCGCCATCCTTGGCGAAGCGCGCGCGCAGATTGCCTTTCAGCTTTGCCGCATCGAACACATGCAGCGGGCGCCCGCGATCCAGCGAAATGAAATTGGTGACATCGACCAGCGCGGAGATCGGGCGCAGACCCACAGCCTTCAACCAGTCCTGCAGCCATTTCGGCGACGGGCCGTTCTTCACGCCGCGAATGAGGCGGCCCGCGAACATCGGGGCTGCGTTCTGCGTGCCTTCGGGAAAATCGAGAACGGTCCGGATCGGCGACGGGAATTTTCCCGGAACCGGCGATAAGTCACCTTCGCGCAGACGGCCAAGACCGGCAGCGGCGAGATCGCGCGCGATGCCATAGACACTCGTCGCGTCGCCACGATTGGGTGTGATGGAGACGTCGATCACCGGATCGGTGAGGCCGAGCGCCTTTGCTGCCGGTTCGCCCACCACCGCATCGGCAGCAAGTTCGATGATGCCGTCATGCTCGTCGCCGAGCAGAAGCTCGCGGATCGAACACAACATGCCGCGCGATTCCACGCCGCGGATGGTGCCGATCTTCAGCTCCGCGCCGCTGGCCGGAATGATCGTGCCGGGTTTCGCGAACACCGCCTTCATGCCCGCATGCGCGTTCGGCGCACCGCAGACGACCTGCACATGCTCTTTGTCGCCGGTATCGACCATGCACAAACGAAGCTTGTCGGCGTTGGGATGTTTCTCCGCCGAGACGACATAAGCGACGGTGAAATCCTTCAGCCGTGCGCCCGCATCTTCGACGGATTCCACTTCCAAGCCGATGGAGGTCAGCTTGTCGGCGATGGTTTTGGCATCCGCATCGGTGTCGAGCGGGGCCTTCAGCCAGGAGAGCGTGAATTTCATCGGCTCAATCCTCCGTCCAGAGTCGGAAGATCGAAGGCCGAGAATCCGTAATGGCGCAGCCAGCGCAGATCGGATTCGAAGAACGGGCGGATATCCGGGATGCCGTATTTCAGCATGGCGAGACGATCCAACCCACCGCCGAAGGCGAAGCCCTGATATTTCGTGGAGTCGATACCGCACATATCCAGCACGCGCGGATTGACCATGCCGCTGCCGGCCAGTTCCAGCCAGTCATTGCCGGTGCCGAAGGTGATCTTGCCCGGCACCGAACGATCGCAGCGCAGATCCCATTCCACCGAGGGTTCGGTGAAGGGGAAGAACGAGGGACGTGCGCGCAGTTCGACGGAATCGACTTCGAAGAACGCCTTATAGAATTCTTCCAGCACCCATTTCAGATTGGCGAGCGTTGAGACTTCGTCGATCACCAGCCCTTCATATTGATGGAACATGGGCGAGTGCGTCGCATCGCTGTCCACGCGATAGGTGCGGCCCGGCGAGATGATGCGGATCGGCGGCTTCTGCTTCAGCATGGTGCGCACCTGCACGGGCGAGGTGTGCGTGCGCAGAACGTGCGATGAGCCGTCCTTCTGCTTGGCCATATAGAAGGTGTCGTGCATCTGCCGCGCGGGATGATCCGGCGGGATGTTCAGTTTGGTGAAGTTGTAATCGTCATATTCGACATCCGGGCCTTCGGCGATGGCGAAGCCCAGATCGGCGAAGATCGCCGTCACTTCATCCAGCACCTGCGATACAGGATGGATCGTGCCTTGCGCTTCCGGGCGAATGGGAAGCGTGACGTCCACGCGCTCGGTCGCGAGGCGCGCATCGAGCGCGGCATCGGCCAGCGCGGTCTTCTTGGTCGTGATCGCATCGGCGACCTTGTCGCGCAGCGCATTGATGACCGGGCCCTGCGCCTTGCGCTCGTCGGGCGACATGCCGCCCAGCGTTTTCAGAAGTTCGCTGACCGAACCCTTCTTGCCCAAAGCCGAAACGCGGATCGCCTCAAGCGCGGCTTCGTCCCTCGCAGAGCTGACGCTCGCGAGAAGGTCGCGTTCGAGGGAGGAAATATCGCTCATGAAAAACCCCAATCGGAATGCATTGAAAAGCACGGCCTTGGCGCGCTGCCAAGGCCGTTGCTCCGATGGAGGTAAGCGAAATTACTTGCTGGCCTGATCCACCAGAGCCTTGAAGGCTGCGGGCTCATGGATGGCCAGATCGGAAAGCACCTTGCGGTCGATTTCGATGCCGGCCTTCGCGAGCCCGCTGATAAATCGGCTGTAGGTGACGCCGTGTTCGCGCACGGCAGCATTGATGCGCTGGATCCAAAGGGCGCGGAAATTGCGCTTCTTCAGCTTGCGGCCAATGTAGTTGTGCTGCATCGAACGATCGACCGCGGCGTTCGCCGTGGTGATGTTGTTCTTGCGGCGGCCACGAAAGCCTTTGGCGGCTTTCAGGACTTTCTTGCGGCGGGCGTGGCTCGGTACGGAGCGCGGAGCACGTGACATGGTTCAGTTCTCCCCTTAGCCGTACGGCATCCAGCGCTTCACGCGCTGGGTTTCAGAATGCGAGAGAACCGCGGTGCCGCGCAGATCGCGGGTACGGGCCGGCGAGTTCGAGATCAGGCGATGGCGCTTGCCGGTCTGGCCTGTCTTGATCTTGCCTTTGGCCGTGAATTTGAAGCGCTTCTTAGCGCCCGACTTGGTCTTCATTTTGGGCATTTCGGTCTCCTGTGCGCGCAAGCGCGGTAGCCTTTACGGGTCGCCATGGCATGCCCTTACGCCAGGCGGCCCCGAAGGAGGGCGGGTCATATACGGGAAAATGCAGGCTTTCAAGCGCCGTTCGAATCAGGCCTTTTTGCCGCTCGCGCCATTGCCTTCGGCGTCGGCCTTGTCCTGCGTAACCTGATTGGGGGAGCGGCCGGTAACGCCGAAATCTCCCGACTTGCCTCCCGCCTCCGCGGCATTGAAGCCTTCCGCCATCAAACCGCGCTTCAGAAGTTCCCGGATGGCCGCGGCCCGGCTGGGCATGCGTTTCTGAAAGCGCCAGGTATCCAGCGCCTCAATCTCTTCTTTGGTCAGCATGATCTGCAGACGCTCGCCGCGCGTGAGATCGTTCATGGCCTGTCCTCTTAAGTCCCCTTGGCACCGACCATACAGCACTTACTCATTTTGCTATATAGCCTCATTCAACAGCATAAACGCTTATCAGTCCAAATAAGTTCCATGCAACAAAACCCCAAAATGCCCCGAATACGCACATAACTAATTGATATTATTACGATTTTTCTTGTTTTGGCAAGAGGGAAGGGCTAGGATGTTTCTTCAGAGAGGAGGCCCCCATGGCCGCACTCGACACGCTCTCCTCCGAGAGCTTTACCCCCCTTCCCGGTACCGACCTTGTCCGCGAAGCCAATCATCGGATTGCGAACCATCTGTCGATGATCGTCGGCATGGTGCAGATCCAGGCCTCCGCCCTGTCCAAAGGGCCGGAGGTTCTGGCCCGCACGGATGTCCATAATATTTTGCAGGACATGGCCGGCAAGATTCTCAGCGTCAGCCATCTGCATCGCAAACTCGCCGATGCACCCCATGCCAACGAACTGGATCTGGCCGGGTATCTGGTCGATAGCTGCAGCGCGCTTCTGACGTCGCTGGAGCTGAACACACGCGCCGGCATCGCTTATCGCTTGAGCGGACGGTGCATGGTGTCGCCGGACAAGGCACAGACCCTCGCACTCATTGCCAACGAAATCGTCATGAACGCGGTGAAATACGCGCATCCCACGGAAATCCCGGCACAGATCACGATCGGTTGCGGCCGTGACGCGCACGGCAAGATGGTTCTGGAAATATCCGATGATGGCGTAGGCCTGCCGGAAGGTTTCGACGAGAAGAAAGACGGCGGCGTCGGTTTCCGATTGATCCGTGGGCTGACAAAGCAGATCGGCGCCACGCTGAAAGTGGAATCCTCGAGCCTTGGCCTTTCGTTCCATCTGACATTGCCAGAGTAGGCGCGCGAGCCGGTGAGGTTCTATAAGCGCGGGTGGCATTTTCGGCTCTCGCTATGATTCCCAAAAGCTTCTTCGACAAGGCTGTCCGAACGGCCGCGATCCTGTTTCTGCCGGCCTGCGCGGGCGTGCTGGGCGGCGAATTGGGACCTTCCACGGGCGAGCCCCATTTCTGGGACAAGGCGCTGCATTTCATCGCCTATTTCATTCTGTCGGCGCTGGCGGTCGCCGCCTTGCGGGCGCGTTGGAAAGCGCTTCTGGCAATGGCGGGGCTGATCGCGATGGGCGGAGCGCTGGAAATCATCCAGGGCATGATTGGCCGGGACATGAGCCTTTACGATGAGATGTCCAACACGCTCGGCGTTGTCGCGGGCGGTGTCGTCGTCTGGCTGGTCCGCGCCGCGCTTGTCCGCTTCCGGCCTGCGGATTAGCGTTCGCCCAAAGCAGGGAGAAACCGCATGTTCCAGGAATTCAAGAAATTCGCCATGCGCGGCAATGTCATCGACCTCGCTGTCGGTGTCGTCATCGGCGCGGCCTTTGGGGCCATCGTCGCATCGCTGGTGAAAGACATCATCATGCCGCCGGTCGGCTGGGCGATGGGCGGGATCGATTTCTCCAACTTCTTCTTCACGCTCAAAGGCCCCGTGCTACCGACGCTCGCCGAGGCGCAGAAGGCAGGCGCCGTCACCATCAACTATGGCGTCTTCATCAACGCCATCATCAACTTCCTCGTTGTGGCGCTGGCACTGTTCGCGCTCATTCGCGGCATCAACCGGCTGCAGACAAAGCCGCCGGCCAATGCCGCCGACGCGCCGCCACCGCCCGAAGACGTGGTGCTGCTGCGCGAAATCCGCGACCTGCTGAAGTCGCGCGCATGAAAATCGCTTTTGCGGGACTGGCGCTTGCGATCCTTGCATCGCCCGCTTGTGCGGCCGATAGCGATGCGATGGCGAAAACCGCGGCGGGATTTTACGCCGCCTATGCGACCTTCCATCCTTCGGACGGGATTCCCGACGCGACGGGGCGCGCCAGATATGCGCCTTATATTTCGCAAGGGTTGAATACGCTGCTGGTCCAGGCGCGCGCGGCTGAAGAGAAATTCGCGCACGCCAACAAGGATGTGCCGCCCCTGATAGAAGGCGATCTCTTCACCTCCAATTTCGAGGGTGCGACGGCTTACAAGATCGGCGCCTGCAGCGGCGATGCGAAGAGCGGCCATTGCGCCATCCAGCTCACCTACGATCCCGGCACGACGAACAATCCCAAGGACAAGCCTTTTACCTGGACCGATACGGCCTATCTGGTGAACAGCGCCGAGGGCTGGAAAGTGGACGATGTCGGCTACGGCGGAAACTGGGATTTCGGCAATAAAGGCCGGATGCGGCAGACGCTCGATGTGGCGATCAAGGCCGGCGGCGGCTAAAAGCCTGTAACAATCGGTGTTCTTCGCGCGAATAGAGGTGCAAGAAGAACAAGAAGGAAATCCAATGACGACACCCAAGAATTTTCCCGTCGGCAAGACCGATGAAGAGTGGCAGAAGAATCTGGATCCCAACGCCTATCGCGTGCTGCGCAAACACGGCACCGAACCGGCGGGCAGCCATCCGCTCAATCACGAGAAGCGCGAAGGCGCCTATCACTGCGCCGGATGCGGCAAGGAGCTTTACGCCTCCGACACCAAATATGAGAGCGGCTCGGGCTGGCCGAGTTTCTACAAGCCGAAGGACGGCGCGGTGGGCACCTCCACGGATCGCACGGCCGGCATGACGCGCACCGAAGTGCATTGCGCAGATTGCGGCGGCCATCTGGGTCACGTCTTTCCGGACGGGCCGGAGCCAACAGGCCTGCGCTATTGCATGAACGGCACGTCGCTGAAATTCGAGCCGAAGAAATAATGACCTTCGTTGCCGAAAAGCCCACCGGCACCAAGCGCGAGATCTTCCACGATCTCGCGCTTCAGGCGCAGGGTCTGTTTCGCGGCGAGCGCGATCCCATCGCCAATGCCGCGAACCTGTCTTCACTTATCTTCACCAGCCTCGACGATCTGAACTGGTCCGGCTTCTATTTCCTCAAAGGGAGCGTTCTGGTGCTGGGCCCGTTTCAGGGACGGCCCGCCTGTGTGCGCATCGACATGGGCAAAGGTGTTTGCGGGACCGCAGCGGCGAAACGCGAAACGCTGGTCGTCAAAGACGTGAATCAGTTTCCCGGCCACATCGCTTGTGATGTCGCGTCGCAATCGGAAATCGTGGTGCCACTCGTCAAGGATGGCAATGTCGTCGGCGTGCTGGATATCGATGCGCCGATCACCGGCCGCTTCGATGCGGAAGACCGCAAGGGAATCGAGCATCTGGCGCAACTCTGGCTCGACGCCAGCGACATCTGATCGACGGATTCAAAAAGAAGGCCTCGCCGTTTCGGGCGAGGCCTTTTGCATAACAATATGTCTTAAGGATCAGCGCGCGAAATCAATACCGGCGCGCGTCTCGTCGATCGCCTGATTGACGAGCGCGATGGCGCGTTCGCGATGACCGCCCTTGTTCGGCGTGGACGCCTGCAATTCGGTCCGCGCGGTGCGCAGCGCGTCGAGCGCAGCATGCATATGCTCCTGATACGCCATCGCTTCTCCGATCAGAACGCCGGACGCGAGAACCGTGCCCAGAACGGCAGCGCCGATTCCGGTTTTGACAATCGATTTCATGAAATGCCTCCCAATATGACCCCCAGTGGTCACCCCCGGATTCTAAAACAAAACCGGCGGCGTGGAAGGCACGCCGCCGGTTTGCTGCAGAAATTTCACGAAAGGCTGTGATCTACATCTGCCCCCGGTTGCCGCTTTCTTCATCGGCACGGCGCAACTCATCGCCCTCGGGGCCTTCCAGGGCGGCTTCCGCTTCCTTGGCCTTGGCTGCGATCTCGCCGCGATTGTTGCGGATGAAGGACGTTTCCTCGTTCCGGAAATTGCGCGAGGCGGTATAATTGCCCTCGCCGATCACGTCTTTGGATTTGCGGGCCTTTTTGGCGGGACGCTTGGCGGCTTTTTTCGCGGCCGGACGCTTCGTCTTTTTCGCAGCTTTGCGCTTGGGCGCTTTGCGGACGACGGCTTTTTTGGCCTTTTTCGCTTTCTTGCTCTTCTTCGCACGCGCCGGAGCGCGCTTGCTCTTGGCCGCTTTCGCCGCTTTGCGTGCTTTCTTTTTCTTCTTCTTCGCCATGCTTGTCTCCGTTGAAGGATGCGAGCGTGTGTGCCCGAACCCGCAACGGATCATGCGCGCGATGGTTCCAACTGCAATCGCAATCGTCAGGCCGGCTGAAGTTTTTTGCGCGTGCGCAAGGCGGTGACATGCAATGCGCCCATCATCACCAGACCGCTGAGGATCAATCCGACACCGAGCCAGATCGCACCCGACACATCCCGATCGCTGACGATGAAGGAGGCGAGCAGCGGGCCGAGCGCGCCCGCCAGAAGCTGCGTGGCGCCCGATTGCATCGCGGTGCGGCGCGAAGGGTCCGCTTCGATGGTCATGGGAACGAGGAACGGCCCGATCAGCACGATCACCAATCCGATCCATCCATTGGCGGCAATGAAAAGCCACGCCCCCGCGTGAACCGTCAGGGCAAACCAGCCGGAGATGAAGAGGATGGTGGAGAAGCAGAACACCGTGAACCAATGAATGCGGCCCGCCAATGCCGTCGCGAGAAAACCGCCCGCGACTTGCGCGGCGAGCGAAACCCACAAAGAGGTTCGCGCCACATCGGCACTCAATCCCGCCTCATGGCTGAGCGGCTGCAGATAGACCAGCACCGCGCCGGACGCCGCCGTGTAAAGCAGCGTCGCGAGCAACGCCCACCAGCCGCGCAAAGGCGGCGCGCCGCTTTCATCCGGGCTGACAGGCAGGTCGCCATAGAAATTCGGTGTGCGGCTGGCGGCGAAGAGACCTAGCAATGTCGTCAGCCCCAGCGCCGCGAAGCCGCCTTCGCTGCCGAAATGTGGAATGACATAGACGAAGGAGAGCGCCATCAGCAGCTGGCCCGAGACGAGGGCGGTCCAATAGAAGCCCGCCCAACGCTCCGGCGTTTCGGTGCGCGCGATCATGCCGACGGTGATCCAGAGCAGAATGCCTTCCGGGATACCGGCGAGGGTGCGCAGGATCAGCACGCCCATGCCGCTGGCGGGCATCGAGGCAAAATCGAGCGCGACCAGCGCGAGCACCGCCGCCGCGGAAATCCAGCGCAGATGGCGCGCCTTGAGCGCCATGCCGGCGGCGCCTGCGGACAAGCCCATCATCAGGCTTTCCAGCGTGGCGCATTGGCCGATCCCCGCAGCCGAAAGCCGTCCATTGTCCGCGAGGGTGCCAAGCAGCGCGGGCATCACGCCGACCATCAGCAGCGCCAGCGATCCCAGGATGATCGCGCTGGCAGCGGGAATGAGCGTCAGGGATGGGCCAATGGCTTCGACAACGACGATCTCGTCGGTATTGGCAGGTTCGCTCATGGCGCGAGATTGGCAACAAAAAGGGCGGCCGTGCAAATCGCGCGGCCGCCCCAAGCTTTTCTCTACGTCAGCTATTTCACATTGCTGTTTGCGCGGATGAACGCCGCCACCGCGTCATGCATCTCTTTTAAAGATTCCTGATGCGCGTACACCATGTGGCCCGACTGATAGTAGTGATAGCTGATATTGGCCTGCAGCTTGCGCGGAATCGGGAGCTGATGCATCTCGTACCAGCCTTCGTAGTAAGGCGTGGCGAGATCGTAATAGCCGCCGTTCAGCATCACCTTCAGGTTCGGGTTCTGCTTCATTGCGTTGGCCAAATCCGGCATCACGTTCATCGCACCGCGCGACGGGAAGCGCGCACCCGGCGCCGAATGCTTGAAGTCCCATGCGCGGTTCGCGCCCGGGGCCTGCGGCAGATACATCTGGCCTTGTCCGTAATTGAGCTGGTTGCGGACATAGTCATTGAACGACGAGATGTAAGCCGAGCTGAGCGCCGAGGATTGCGGATCATATTCGCTGCGTTGGCTCAGGGGATCGAGATTGGGGCCTGAGAAGCGCGTATCGAGACGGCCTGTCGCATCGCCATTGCCATCCAGAAGCATCTTGCGGAATTCACCGCCGTCGATGCGCAGATCGCCTTTCAGCAGATACCAGACCGGCAGACCCGTAACCTTGTGGAGTTGCTGCGCGATCTTGTTGCGATCCGCATCCGACAGGCTGGCGCCGCGATTGAGCGCTTGAAGATATGGCCCCATCGCGAACTGTTCGACCGTGTGCAGGAAGGGCGGAAGATCCTTCGGCTTCTGGCCCGGAAGCATGTTGTGATACCACGCCGTCGCCGCATAGGTCGGCAAGGCGATGGCGTAGGGCAGGTTCATGCCCGGATTGCCGGCAGGCCGATCCACCGACAGATCGTAGTTCAGGATCTGCGAGAGCAGGATCACGCCGTTGAAATCGACCGAATCCTCGTCCTCGAGATCGTTGATCAGCACGGCCGAACGCGGCGTGCCGTAGCTTTCGCCGAAGAGATATTTGGGCGAGTTCCAGCGATTATATTTGGAGAGGAATTCGCGGATGAATGACGCAAAGGCGTGTCCGTCGACATCGACGCCGTAGAACGCTTTCTCCTTGTCCTTGCCCGCGATGCGGCTGAAGCCCGCGCCCGGCGCGTCGATGAACACCAGATCGCTGGCATCGAGCAGCGTCGAGTCGTTGTTGACGAGCTGATAGGGCGCAGCCGGCGTATGGGTGTCATCCGTCGTGACGATGCGCTTGGGACCCCAGGCGCCCATATGCAGCCAAACGGTCGAAGAGCCGGGGCCGCCATTGTAGACGAAGGTTATCGGACGGGATTCGGATGGCGCGCCGGTCTTGGCGTAATAGACGAAGAACATCGACGCTTCGGCCGAGGACTCGTCCTTCTTCGCATCCGGATTGATCTTGCCGCCGTTCTGGTCGGTGTCGTCCCAGCCATGGGGATGCACGACGAGCGTGCCGGCGACGGCGCGATAATTGATTCCGTTCACCGAACCGGTGCTGTCCGATTCCTGGGCTTTGAAGAACTTGCCCGAATACAGATCGGGTTTGGCGTCGGCTTTCGGCGCCGGTGCGTCGGCGGCAAAAGCGACCACCGCCGTTAGAGCCACGGCCACGGATGCGGCCATCATATATGCACGTTTCATGGGGCTTCCTCTTTACCGGCTTGAAGCCGGATTTGTTGGTCTGATGCCCGCGGAAGCCCCGAAAATCCCGCGCGCGGAGAAACCGAAGGGCTGTGTGCGGCAACACACAGCCCTTCGAGATGCGCTTATTTCACGTTGCTGGTCGAGCGGATGAACGCGGCGACCGAATCGTGCAGTTCCTTGAGCGATTCCTCATGGGCATAAACCATGTGGCCGGAAGGATAGTAACGGTAGGAGATGTTCTTCTGCAGGCTGTCCGGAATCGGCAGGTGATGCATCTCGTACCAGCCTTCATAGTAAGGCGTGGCCAGATCGTAATAGCCGCCGTTCACCATCACCTTCAGATTGGGATTCTGCTTCATCGCATTGGCCAGATCGGGCATCACGTTCGTGGCGCCCGGGAAGGCAAAGCCCGCGCCCGGCTGTTCGTGCTTGAAGTCCCAATATTTGAACACGTCCGCGAAGGGCATGAACGTCTTGCCCTGGCCGTAGTTGAGCTGGTTGCGGACATAATAGTTGAACGCGGAAACATAGGCCGAGCTGATCGCGGAAGATTGCGGATCGTAATCGGCTTCCTTGCTCAGCGGATCCAGCTGGGGTCCCGAGAAGCGCGTGTCCAGACGGCCCGTCGCCATGTCGTGATCGTCCTGCAGCATCTTCTCGAACTCGCCGCCATTGATGCGCAGATCCGCCTTCAGGATGTAGGACACGGGCAAGCCGGTGACATTGTGCAGCTTGGTCGCGATATCCAGTTTGCGCTTGGGCGAAAGCGAGGCACCCTTCTGCAAGGCCAGCGCATATTCGCCCATGGCGAACTGCTCGACATTGCGGATGAAGGGCTCCAGGTCCTTCGGCTTCTGGCCCGGAAGCCTGTTGTGATACCAGGCCGACGCGGCATAGGTCGGCAGCGCAATCTGATAAGGAAGATCGACGCCCGGATTGGTTTCCGGACCATCGACCGACAGATTGAAGTTCAGGATGGTCGACAGCAAGATCACGCCGTTGAAATCGACCGAACGGTTGTTCTCCAGATCGTTGATCAGCACGGCCGAACGCGGCGTGCCGTAGCTTTCGCCGAAAAGATATTTGGGCGAATTCCAGCGATTATATTTGGAGAGGAATTCCTGGATGAAGGACGCGAACGCCGCGCCATCCGGGTCCACGCCCCAGAATGCTTTCTCTTTATCCTTGCCCGCGATGCGGCTGAAACCGGCACCCGGCGCGTCGATGAACACCAGATCGCTGGCATCCAGCAGTGTCGAAGCATTGTCGACGAGCTGATACGGGGCGGCCGGCGTATGACTGTCTTCCGCCGTGACCACGCGCTTGGGACCGAAGGCGCCCATATGCAGCCACACGGTCGAAGAGCCGGGGCCGCCATTGTAGATGAACGTCACCGGGCGGCTTTCCGCCGGTGCGCCGGTCTTGGCGTAATAGACGAAGAACATCGACGCTTCGGCGGAGGATTCATCCGCTTTCGCATCCGGATTCTTGGAGCCGCCATTCTGGGCGACGTCGTTCCAGTCTTTCTGGTGCACGACGAGGGTGCCGGCGATGGCCTTGTAGGAGATGCCGGCGGCCGAACCGCTGGTCACGGACTCTTCGGATTTGAAGAACTTGCCGGAATAAAGATCCGGCGCCTTGGTATCCGCTTTCGGTGCGGGCGCGTCGGCTGCGAAGGCGATAGCCGCCGTCACCGCCAGTGCCGCCGTCGCCACCAACCCATAAACTCGTTTCATTCAGATTCCCCTTAGCTCGCCGGACGTTGCCGGATGTGCGGCAGGCGCCGCGGCCCATGTGCTGTGGAGCGAGAATTTCCGGCGCGTGCCCGCCACGCCGATGCCCCTTTTGAAGGCGGCGATATTAACCCCGCTTTGCCGGGCTGCAACCACACCTGCACACCCACAGCGCTGCGAAAATCACATTGCTGCGATGTTACGCGGCGGCGGTGTTTCAATATTTCGCGGTGACACCGAAAAGAAAGCGCCAGGCACCCGATTTAAGGCCCGGACCCTCCGCGCTCAGCGCCTTGGCGACCGACAATTCCAACTTCGTCTTGGTTCCGATGGGAAGGCGGATGCCACCACCCGCCGAGGCAAGCGTCTCATGGATCGAAGGCGAGGGGGACCGCGCGCGATACCAAGTGTCGCCATTGTCGGCGAAGCCGAAGATTTCGATACCGTTCCATGGGCCGGACAGGGATTTGGGATCGAAGCCGATCTCGATGGATTCGGCGAGTGCGCTGTCTCCCAGCGCGGTGGCCTGCAGGAAAGCACGGCCGAAATCCGGTCCGCCCAATGCGTAAAGCTCCGACACGGGAAGCTTGTCGAAGGCAAGCTGCGATACGCCGCGCAACCGCACCACCCATTCATCGCCGAGAAGATGATTGTAGCTTGCCTGCACAACCAGTTTGCGGAAGTCCGGCGTTTCGGTTGCGGGATTGGTCACGCGCGCGCCGAAGATGCCAAGCCCGAAATTGATGCTGCCGCCGATCGCCAGAGCCGAGCGCGGATCGGTGAGACTGTAATTGGCGGACAGGCGCGCGGCGCGGATGTCTTCATTGGCGATGGCGAGACCCAGAAGCGCGTTGCTGGAATCGATTCCATCGAGGCTGCCGGTCAACGACAGGTTTTCGTCATAGCTGCGGATGAGCGGATAAGAGGCCGCAAATTGCAGCGTTTGCGCATCGCCGGTCAGCGAAGACGACGGCACGCGGGTGTGCAGATAGCCATAGGAAACGGCGCCGCGCAGGCCATCGTCGTTTAGCGTCTCGCTGTGCGAAATGGCGTAATATTGATAGCGATCGAAGAGAGTCGATGTGCCGAACGACACCGTCGTCTGCTCGCCTTCGCGGAAAAGATTGTAGAGGCTGACATCGGCCTGCCCCTGCCAACGGCCCAGCAGCGAATTGCCCGCATCGTTGAGCGACAAGGCGACGTTGTAGCGCTTCTGCTTCAAGCCCAGCGAAAGTTTCACCGCGCCGGGCGCATCGCCGCGCAGCAATTGCGCATCAACCGTCAGTCCCGGCAGATCGCGAATGAGCGATAGATAGCGCTCCAGCGTCGAGCGGCGCAGCGGATGTTCGGCGGTGAGCTTCTGCGCCATGGCGACGACGCGCGACACATCTTTATCGGTATCGCCATGCACATCGACATGCTCGATGTAACCTTCGGTAACGATGAGACGCAGCGTGCCGCCGCTGAAATCCTGACCCGGCACCGTCACGGTGTAGAGCGCGACATCACCCGCATTCGCATAGGCGTCGGAGATACGCTGCGCGATCTCGGCGATGACTTTCTCGTCCGTCATCCGCCCCACATAGGGCGCAGCGGCATCGGACAGGATTTTGGGATCGAGGCTGGTGCCCTGGATTTGCACCCCTTTCAGAATGAAGAGCGCGATCTGCCCGGCCTGATTTTCCGGTTTCGGTTGAGGGATCGGCGCCTGCTCGGGCTTGGGCGGCGGCGCGGTACGGTCGATGCGGGACCGGTCTATAATAAAGGGGCTGGTTTGCGCGACCGCGACATCCGCGCCTGCGCCGACGACAAGAACAGCGCCAATCAAAGCTGAAGAAAATCGGATCATTGCCCCCTCGGAATCTGTTGCCCGACTCACCGAGCCCGGCCACAGGAGGTTTCTATATTTCCGGGGGACTTTACAACCTTTGATGTATGTAAAAGAAATACACAACCAAGTCCCACCCTACCTGGCTATCGTGATAACCGCCCAATCCCGCGCGGGTTCCCCGGACGCCCCGTGAATCGGAAAATCCACGGGGCGTTGAGGCTTATTGATTGGTGCCGAGTTTGAGGGTGACCGGCTGGTTGTTCGCACCGGCGCCGATTGTCGCCAGGCTTCCACTGTTCTGCGTCGACGACAGAGCGCTCACACCAACCAGCGGATTCGCGCCGGTGACGATGGCCTGATTTGCCGCCGTCGCATTCGCCAGCGATGACGAGCCGCCGAGAACGCTACCCGCCGTGCCGCTCACATTGCTCGTTAGCGCGCTTGGCGTCGTCGCGGTTACACCGGTCTGTCCGTTGCTGAGCACATTCGCCGTCGCCACGCTTCCCGTGGCAGGCGTTGCGGACAGTGCATTGACCGCGAGCGGCTGTGTGGCGCTGCCGCCGGTGAGCGTCTGGCCAGCGACGGTCGTCGTCGCCGGAACGGCAAGACCATTCGTCAACGACGATGCGCCTGCCGGGTTCACGGTGACATTCGCGGTCTTGCCGGCCGTCAATGCATTGGCGCTAAGCAGTGTGCCGTTGGCAGGCGTCGCCGAAAGCACGCCGACACCGAGCGGCTGCGTCGACGATCCGTTCAACGACGCGCCGGACACTTTTGCCGTTGCCGGCACCAGCGAAGCATTCGCCGAACCTGTCGGAAGCAAAGCATTGCCCGTACTCACGATCGGACTGGCGAGTCCGTTCGCATCCGAGGCCAAGGTCGTGGTGGCTGGTGTATCAGGTGTCGAGACTGTTGTGCCGCCGGAGGTCACCGTCACCGTTCCATTCCCGAGCGGTGTGTTCGATGCCGTCGTCCCTGCACCGGCGCTGCTGCCACCATTCGCGCCAGCACCCGTAGATGTGCCGCTTGCCGAAGATCCCGAAGAACCAGATGAGCCGGATCCACCGCTACCTGCCGGCGTCGCGGCAGCGCCAACGCCGCGGCTTCCCGCGCCAACACTCAACCCGCCGCCGTCACTGCTACAAGCCGAAAGAAGAAGCGCGCAACTGGCAACACCAATCGCGACCGCCGAAGGAAGTTTCCGCATGTGTATTCTCCACCGCTCGAAACCCCTTCACTGAAACAACCGGCAAAATGATCTTCCGTTCCTGATGTCTTGCGGCGCGCGCATCGACAATCGTGCCGCAAGAGTAAACGTCGGCGCGAACGCGCCAATCATGCGGTTGGATTTTCTCAAGATTCGGCATTAACGCGCGACGCGCATTTCGCACGCAGAAAATTTCCGAATACTTCGAGTTCCTTTGTGCGGTTCCGAACCCTGGAACTCCAATGCAAAGCCTGTCGTTCGAAAACGGTTTTCCAAAAGCAAGTGAGCGGGCTGCGAAGCCCGCTCACAAGATGCATGGCTGTCAGTTTGTATTTCGAACGGTCAGTGAGAAGTCAGGCCGCTCAAGAGCGACTTGCCGCCTCCGAGCAGAGAGGTGTTGCCGAGTTTGACCGTCACGGGCTGACCGCCCGACAACAGACCCACGCTCGCCACGCTTCCCTGATTCTGCGTCGACGCACCCGCGCTCACACCCAACAACGGATTGTTGCCGGTGGTGAGATTGGTGCTGCCGGCCGTCACCGCAGCGACCGAACCGGTCGTGCCGAGAAGGCTGGAGACAGTCGACGTCACCGGCGCCGTTACACCCGATGTCGTGCCCGCGCTGTTAACCGCCGAAGTCGCCGTTGAGATCGCAGGCTGCACCACGGAGAGCGCTGGCGATGCCACGGACGCGACCGTGGACAGCACCGGCGTCACGGCAGATGTCACGGGCGCCGTGGCTGTTTCCAGTGTCGAGATCACCGGCTGCGCGGCATTCGTTACCGGACTTGCGGCCGCCGTCACCGCGGACACGACAGGCTTAACAATCGCCGTCGTGGTGCTCAGCGATCCGGTTACTTTGGCAAGAACAGGATCGACCGCCGATGTCACCGGCGCCGTTGCCGTAGTCACGGTCGCCATAACCGGCTGCACAACCGGCGCCAGCGGTGCTGCCAATGCGGTGACGGAATTGGCGACGGAGTTGACCGCACCGGTCGTGCCGTTCGGCAAAACCGATACCGACGCCGTCTTTCCACCGCTCAACAGATTGAGACTCGCGACCTGGCCGCTTGCCGATGTGGGCGCAAGCAGAGCAAGTCCGAGCGGTTCGCTTGTCGAACCGTTCAGGGACGTGTTGCTCGCCTTGGCCTGAAGCGGCAATGGCAAGCCAAGCGACGCGGAAGGAAGCAACGCGTTGCCTGTGGTGACGATCGGGTTCAGCGCGTTGTTCGCAACGGAGAGCAATCCGCCTGTCAGCGCATTGCCGGTAAGCGGCGGCGTCGACACGATGGTCGCACCATCCGCGGTGATTGTGACAACGCCATCGCCGAGCGGCACATTGGATGCCTGCGTTCCGCCGCCGCCATTGTTGTTACCGCCGCCACCATTGTCCGAACCACCATTGTCCGAACCACCGCCATTGGATCCGCCGCCGCTGGGCTTGCTCATACCCACGGTGTTGCCAGCGCCGCCAGTAACGGAACGGCCTGTGCCGGCGCCACCACCTGGCGTGGAAACGCGTGTGCCGCCGCCGCCAGAGCCGGCGCCCAGACTCAATCCGCCGCCATCGCTGCCGCAAGCGGAAAGAAGCAAAGCACAACCGGCAACGCCGATCGCAAGTTTCGAGAAATGAAGTGTCCGCATGTCAGTCCCACCTTTTTTTGGACTTAACTTCCCCCGGACAGCTTCATCTCTACTGCGTCTGTTCCTATAAAAGGAGTTACGGCGGGAAAGCGGCATTGTGTCGAAATGAAAAACAATCCAGACCGCTCGCGAGTCTGCCTTATAATTCCACTGCTTATGGCTTTAACGCTTCATTACCCAATCTATAAAGTCTTATACTGCGAGCCTGTCAGCGGCGGATCGGGACCGCTTTGTTGTAGAGTCTCACCATGATGTTCGCCCGCGCGATCAGAGAACGCCTTGTTGCGTTCGCCGGAAATCACAAAGCACTCACCCGGATGAGTCCGGGCGTTGCCGGTTCGCTGTTTCTGCATGGGATCGCGCTGCTGTTGATCCTGCTGCTGTTCATCCGCAACACACAGCAGATGACGCAGAAGCAGGCGCCGTTCGTACCGGTGGACGTGGTGCAGCTTGGCGACGAAACCACCGCGCCCCCCGCGCCCAACCACGCAGCGGTGCCGCAACAGAAAGCCATGAAAGGCCCCGCGGGCGCGCCGAAGCCTGAGGCTTATGCACCTAATCAGACACGCCAGCCGAAAGACGAGCTGGAAGTGCAGTTGAAGAATCTCTCCAGACTGCGCCAGCCTGACAGCGATCTGAAGATCGAGAACGGCGCATCCGCCGACACCGCAACGACGAATGGTGCAGAAGCGGGTGCCGCCACACTCTACAGCGTGCGCGATTATATCCGCGCGCAGATCCTGCGCCGCTGGGCGTTCGATTTCTCGACGCTTGGCAATCGCAACATTTCAATTCCGCTACGCGTCTCGCTCACCGGCCGCGGCGCCGTGATCATTGCCGAGATCACGGACCGGCATCGTTATGTGACAGACAAGGTGTTTCGCGATGTGGCGCTCTCCGCGCGCAACGCGGTGCTGCTCTCCGCGCCGTTCAAGCTGCCCGCCGGCGCGCCGAAAGACGGCATCGATTTCACGCTCGATCTCAATCCGCGCGATACGTTGCGCTGATTACGGCAAGTCGCGCGCGACGCGGAATCCGGACAGACTCGAATAGTCGAACTCGCCGCCATCGGGCATTGAACCGCTGCGCGTCGCCGAGCGGATGAAGATCGGCGTGTTGTCCCATGAGCCGCCGCGGATCACATGCTTGCTGCAATCGCCTGTGGTCCACGCCCGACCATCTTTCGGTGCGCCGACATAGGATGGATGCCAGCAATCGGCCGTCCATTGCCACGCATTGCCGAGCACGCCGTAAAGCCCGAACGGATTGGGCTTGAACGAATCCACATCCGACAGGACATGGAAATCATATTGGCTGCCGCAGCCATTGCAGTTGGCGTTGCCGGTGCCGACTTCGTTGCCCCACCAGCGCGCCGTCGTCGTGCCGCCGCGCGCCGCATATTCCCATTCGGCTTCGCTGGGCAGCCGGTAAGGCCCGCCTGGTTTGTAAGCGATGGTGGGATGCTCCTTGCGCACGCGCGCATTGAGCCAGGCGATGTAAGCCTCCGCATCTTTCCAATCGAGACACACCGCCGGCCATTTTGGCGGCTCCACATCTTCGGGCGGATAGGCGAACCCCTTGCGCGGCGAATGCCATTTCATATTGGTGATCTTGTTGCAGGGCTCCGGCTGATAACCGGTCTCTTGCAGGAAGATCTGGAACTGCTCGCTTGTGACATCGAACTTGCCGAGCGCGAACGCGCCGACGGTGACGATGTGTTGCGGGCCTTCGGCATCGAAACGTCCCGGCTCGCTTTTGGGGCTGCCCATCACGAAACGCCCGGCAGGAATGCCGACCATCACCGGACAATGCGTACATTCAGTGAAATCGCGGCTGCCTTCGGCGTGCGCCGATCCCGCAAGCATGACACCCGCAGCGAACATCATCAGGAGAAAACAGAGCAGACGGTTCATGCATGCATCCCAAGCTTGGCCGCAGGCGCGTGCGCGATGATGTCCCGCGCGACCGCTTCGGCGACTTTGATGCCATCGACACCCGCCGAAAGAATCCCACCGGCAAAGCCCGCGCCTTCACCAGCCGGAAACAGCCCACGCGTGTTCACGCTCTGGAAATCGTCGCCGCGCTGGATGCGAATGGGAGACGAGGTGCGCGTCTCCACGCCGGTCAGCACCGCATCGTCCATGTCGAATCCCTTGATCTGTTTTCCGAAGGCGGACAGCGCTTCGCGGATGGCAGTGATCGCGTAGTCGGGCAGACAGGAAGACAGATCGGTCGGTGTCACGCCGGGGCGATAAGAGGGAACGACTTCGCCCAATCCGGTCGAGGCGCGGCCCGCGAGAAAATCGCCGACACGTTGCGCGGGCGCTTTGTAGTTCTCGCCGCCCGCCACGAAGGCGCGTTCTTCCCAATGGCGCTGGAAATCGATTCCCGCGAGCGGGCCGCCGGGATAATCGGCGGGCGTGATGCCGACGACGATGCCCGCATTCGCGTTGCGCTCGTTGCGCGAATATTGGCTCATGCCATTGGTGACGACGCGGCCAGGCTCCGATGTTGCTGCGACCACCGTGCCGCCCGGACACATGCAGAAACTGTAAACGTCGCGGCCGTTCGCCGCGTGATGCACCAGCTTGTAATCCGCCGCGCCCAATTCCTTCTTGCTCGTGCCGAACCGCGCGCGATCGATCAGGGATTGCGGATGTTCGATGCGAAACCCGATGGAAAATGGTTTGGCTTCGATAGCGACGCCGCGTTCGAGCAGCATCTGGAACGTGTCCCGCGCGCTGTGCCCGACCGCGAGCACGACATGTTTGGCGGCAATGGTTTCACCATTCGCCAGCTTCACACCGCGCACATGGCGCGCGCCATTGCCCTCAATAGCGATGTCGATATCCGTGACGCGATGCTGGAAGCGATATTCGCCGCCCAGACTTTCAATCGTCGCGCGCAAGCTTTCGACCATCTTCACCAGACGGAATGTGCCGATATGCGGCTTGGCGGCGGTGAGGATTTCTTCCGGCGCACCGGCTTTCACAAACTCCGTGAGAACCTTGCGGCCGAGAAAGCGCGGATCCTTGATCTGGCTGTAGAGCTTACCGTCCGAAAACGTGCCTGCACCGCCTTCGCCGAATTGCACATTGGATTCGGGATTGAGAACCGAACGCCGCCAGAGGCCCCAAGTATCCTGCGTGCGTTCGCGCACGACCTTGCCGCGATCCAGGATGATGGGGCGAAAGCCCATCTGCGCAAGGATCAATCCCGCGAACAATCCGCATGGCCCCGCGCCGATCACCAGCGGTCGCTCGGTCAAACCTTCGGGCGCGTGGCCGACAAATTTGTATTCGGTGTCTGGCGCAACGCGAATGTTCTTGTCGCCCTTGGCGCGCGCCAGCGTCGCCGCTTCGTCTTTCACCGCGACGTCGAGTGTGTAGATCAGCGTGATCGCCGGCTTCTTGCGCGCATCATGGCCGCAGCGAATGACCGTCTGGCTCAGAATAGCGTCGGCCGGAACGCGCAAGCGTTTGGCAATGGCGGCGGTAAGCGCGTCCGGCGCATGGCCCAAAGGCAGCTTGATTTCGGTCAGGCGAAGCATCGTGGGAACAAACTCAACGCGGGATCCTCACAACCCTATCAGATGCGCCAGGAATTCCAGCACTTCCCAGCTTACCAGTCCGACAAAGAAAATCGCCAACGCCGCGAGCGCAAAGGCGATGGCGAGAAGTGCCACGCTGTCTTCGATCTGTGCAAATGAAATCGCGATGATCGCGAGCGTCGGCGGGATATAGGCGAACGGCACCGGCATGATGATCGCGATGGCAAGAAGCAGATCGATCACGCCGATCAGCCGTGTGGCGCCGGAGAGCTTTCCCTGCGCGCTTGCCGGGACCATGCGCTCGATAACCGCGAAAATCGGGATCATGCGACGCACCCATTTGGCGAATCCCGGCGTTGCGGCGGAGCGGCTCGCGAGAAATTCCGGCAGCGCGAGGGCCTTGCGCCCGGCGATCATCTGCAGCGCGGGAATGGCGAGCAGGAAACCGGAGATGGATGCAATGCCCGGCGCAAGGCCTGCGAGCGCCAGCACCAGCATGAGAAATCCAAAGGAGCGGCTTTGCAGTTGCGCGGCGATCCAGCCCACGCTGATACGATCCGGCGGCGCTTCTTCCAGAAGGCGCTGCAGCGCCTGTGAAGTCTGCATGCGCGCTCAGCGACCGTAGGCGCTGGCGGGTTGCAGCGCTGCGCCCATTCGCGCGATGCCGACGATCGCATGCGAAAGCGCGCGCATGTCGGCAGGCATTTCGGGACGCCACACATCCAGCAGCAACGCGACGCGCACATCTTCGGCGCGGTTCACAAGTTCATGGGTGTAGGTGTCGTCCCACAACAGCGAGTCGCCATTGCCGAGCCGATAGGGCACGCGATCCACATTCATCACGCAGCCCGGCAGCCCATCGTCACCCGGCGGCATCGACAGGCCGAGATGAAAGCGCATCACGCCGCGAAACGGCCCGCGATGCGGCGGGATATATTTGCCCGGCGCAAGAAAGGAGAAAGACGCGGATAGGACCTCGGGACATTGGCGCAGGATTTCGGCCGTCATCGGGCAACGCGCGAGGTTCTGTTTCACCACATGGCCATAGACCTTCATGATGAAGATGCGCCAGTCGCGATCGTCGTTCGCGGAATTGGTCTCCTGCGCCTTCATCAGCTCATGAAAGCGCGGCACGCTCGACAGCCGCCCGATCAGCGCCAGCGCTTCGGCCTGAATGGCCTGCCAGTTCGTTACAAAAAGGTCCGAATGCGGAAAATACCGCGCCCTATCGAGCACCGGCGGTCCATCGAGACGCCGGTCGAAGATGGCGCGCACAGTATCGGCGGCATGATCGTACAGAGACATTCCCGCTCAACCTGCAAATCGTAGCGTGCGAGCATACGCCGCCAGCCGCGCCTGAAATATGGCGAAATGCGACAGGTTTCAGCGGCTGTTCAGGCAGCTGATGGAACCGATGCCATTGGCGCCATACTGGACGAACCCCGTGGGCGTGGTGGGCGAATGTTGCACGATGACGGGCAGGTAGATGTAACAGGTCGTCCCGGTGCCCGGATCTTTCCAGCGCTGAACGACCGTATCCTTCAGCGGGCCCCTGAATTGGGCCTCCAGGATCATGTTCTGGATTGTCGATGGCGCTGCGTTGTTGCCGGTGTCGGCCACGGCGACGGCCGGTGCTTTTCCGTAAAAGACATAAAGCGCCGCTGCCGCAACAGCCACCACCAACATGACGGCCGCGCCCGCAAGAGCGCCAACCCATTGTGCACGCATGATGTATCGTATCCCCAGCCCTGCGCGAGATTACGACGGCATCGTCAGAATTGCCAGCCGACGCCCGCGCTCACACCGGCGTCGCCATGGGAGTCGAATGTCGCCGCCGCTTTGAACGCGGTGTGATTGTCGTCCAGCAGGAATGAGCCGCCCACCGCCATGCCGGATTCGCCATTCCAGCTTCCATAACCCATGCCCACCAGCCCATGCCCCGCCGTGAAAGCCTGCGGGATGCTTGTCATCGCGAGTGCCGCGGCGGTGCCGCCGCTCGATTTGTGATCGAGCTTGTTGATCTGGTTGTCGGTGTAGCTGTTGGCCTGACTTAGCGTGCCGGCGAGGCCCGCATTAAGCTGGCCGACATTCACCGCATCCGTGTCGGCGACACCCGCCGCGACATTGCTGATCGTGCGTTCATGCCCCGCGCTGCCGACGGAAACGGTATTGGCCGTGCTGGCAATCGAGCCCGCACCCAGCGCCACGCTGTTCGTTGCGGAGGCTTTTGCGCTCGCGCCCAGCGCGACCGAATTGTTGCCGGACGCGACCGCGCCGTTCCCAAGCGCGGTCGCGGGATCGGCCGTCGCTTGCGCGCCCGCACCGATCGCCACCCCACCGGCAAAACTGGCTTTCGCGTTGTGGCCCACCGCGACGCCATCTGTTTGTGTGGCCGCGCTGCCGTCGCCGACGGCGACGGAATGCGCGCCTGTGCCTGCAGTGGAGCTGCCGCCTCCTCCGCCCCCGCCGCCCAAACCGCTCACGGTTGTCGTTAGATTGGCGACATCGCTGGTGAGACTGGTCAAATCCAGATTGAGATTGCTGATGCCGGTGCTATTCGTCGCCACATCCGCATTGAGCGTGGCGATGCTGGCTGCATGTGCCGTAACATCCGTTGCCACGCTGAACAGTTGGCTGCCGTTCACCGCGTCGGTGCTGGAAGCCGAAAGACTGCCGGGCGCAACATTCACGATCTTGCGCTCATTGCCGACGGAGCCAACCGAAACGGTATTGGCCACGTCGGCGATTGAGTCCGCGCCAAGCGCAATAGAATTGGCGGCGCTTGCGGAGGCGCCTGACCCCAATGCTGTCGAGGACCCTCCTGTGGCGCTTGCACCAAACCCGATGGCCGCATCGTCCGTGTGCGCACCGCCACTCACACCCGCCACGCTGTTCGCGCCGATGGCGATGTCGTCGGCGTTAAAGGACTGCGCGCCGTTCTCGCTTCCGAAACCGTTGGCGCCACCGATGGCAATGGCGTCTTTCCCCGCCGCATTTGCAAAGGCACCGGCTGCGAGGCTGAAATCCGCGCTCGCCGTGCTCCTCATACCAAAGGCTGAACTGCCAATACCGCTGGCAGTACTGACTGTACCAAAGGCTGAGGCGCTTCCGGCGCTCGCCGTGCTGTTCATACCAAAGGCCGAAGTGAGCCCGCCGGACGCCTTACTATTATACCCGAAGGCTGAGCCACTGGTGTTTGCTGCGCTGGATACGCCATAGGCTGCACTCTGGTCGCCACTCGCATTGCTTCCCGCGCCATAGGCCGAGCTCTGCAAGCCGCCAGCGGAGGCATTATAGCCGCTTGCCACAGCATAATCGCCGATCGCAGTGCTGCCCGTGCCGTAGGCCGAGCTGCTGAAGCCGGTGGCGGATGCACCAAAGCCAACGGCCGAGCTATACGCGCCCGTACTACCTCTGCCCGCCACGGCGTTGGTGCCGATAGCGATATCGCCGGTGGCGGCGGCCTGCGCGCCGTTGCCGTTCGCGCCGTTGTCACCGCCGCCGATGGCGATAGAGCCGGGGCCGGCGGCTTTGCTGAAGGCACCGGACGCGGTGCTGTAATTGCCGCTACTCGTGGCGTTCCATCCAAAAGCCTGGCTCGCGGTGCCATTGGCTTCGCTCAGCGTTCCGATGGCCGAGCTTGCCGGGCCCGATGCTATGCTGGACAAGCCCACGGCCACAGATGTGCCGCCCGTCGCCTGCGCGCCATAGCCAAGTGCTGTGTCGTATGTGACGCTTCCGCCGCTCGCGCCCGCAATGCTGGTGCTTCCGATTGCCGTGTCGCCGTCGTTATAGGCCGTGCTGCCGTCGCCAAAAGCGCCGCTTTGCAATCCCAATGCGCTTGAACCGTTTCCGAATGCCGACGCTTTCGAACCGTTGGCGTTGCTGTTTAGACCGAACGCTGCGCCAAAGCCGCCCATGGCCTGTGCGCCATTGCCCACGACGGTATCGCTGCCGAGCGTGCTATTCGATTGGCTGCCAGCCTTGGTGTTTGCGCCGACGGCGATATCCTGGTCGTTTTGAGCATTGGCGCTGAAACCATATGCGACACTGAAATCGCCGTTCGCATTGGCGTCAGTGCCGCAAGCGACGCCATGGTTTCCCGTTGCGACGCCGGTGCCGCAGGTGTCGCCCGCCGCATTCGCCGGGGCTGCGAAAAATGCGCCGGTCATTATAACAACCGACACGGCCAGTACGCGATTGAACGCGCGCAAACCTGCGATGGCTTCGAATGTCATGCTTTCCCCCAGCCCAACGAGCGAAGGCACGCATATTTGCGATCCCTTCGTGGCTGTGAGATTAGAGCGGCGGCTTGTGCCGGCCGTCTCTCAAGGCTTGATCGTTCGTCTCAACTATTGCGGTCGCGCCAGGCGGCGGGTGGCAGCCCGAACCGGGCGCGGAATGCGCGCCCGAAAGACGCCACATCGCCATAGCCGCAATCATGCGCGATGGCGGCGATGCTACGGGTTGTGCGCCGCGCCAGAATCGTGCGCGCTTTGCCCAATCTTATGTCGCGCATCAGTGCCGCGATGCTCGTGCCATGCGCGGCGAAGGCGCGATAGAGATGCGCGCGCGAACAGCCCAGCGATGCGGCGATGCTTTCTGCCGTCAATCCATGTTCGCCATGACGCAATTCGATCTGCCGCCGCGCGGCCAGGAACAGCGCTGCCCGCGCCGACATCGCGCCGGGCGCCGATGCTTCCTCCCGCAATTCCCGCAAGCCCGAAAGCGCCAGAAGCACCGCCATGTCCACGGCGATACCCGCCTCCGCAGGCTGAAGACCGGGGCCGCGCGTGGCGAGGGCGCGCAGTTGTGCCTGCAGGAACGGAAACAATCCGGCATCGGGAAGCGCGCGCACGGCCCGCCCCGGCATGAGATCGTCACCCACGGCTTCCATCACCATGCGCCGGGGAAGCGCCAGATAAGTATGTGTATGGCGGCCTTGAGTGGAAACCGTCGCGCGGCGGCGGCAATCCATCATGGTCAGATTGGCCGCCGCCGCATCGACGATGGTCTCCTCATGGGTGCCGCGAATGTTGATCGCGCCGCGCAGAGTGCGAGACAGCAGCACAAGGTCGGGATTGCTGTCGCCGAAATGGGCCCGGATGCCGGTGCTGGTGGTCAGGCTGAAAATCACGCCTTCCGCCGTGGTACAGGTGAGGTTCGATGCTTGGAAATCGCGCGCCGTTTCGCGGCTGAACGGTTCGAGCCGCGTGCCGGGATGGATGCTGCGCCAAAAGTCAAAACGGTTGTCCGCTTCGATCGCCGACGTATCCACGCGTTGAAAGGCGTTCACGACGATGGCTCCCAAGCCCGTTGGAAAGAAGCCTAGCGTCCGCCGTGCGCCGTGAAAACGCACACCGCGAATTTACTGTGATTTTCATGGAAAGGCTGGCGCCCACTCGGACCGCTGTGCGGCCCTCCGTGGCGCTCAGTTTCTCTAAATTCGCTTCGCTCATGAAGAGAAACTGGCGCACCCGAAGGGATTCGAACCCCTGGCCTCTGCCTTCGGAGGGCAGCGCTCTATCCAGCTGAGCTACGGGTGCATGACCGCGCCTGCTATAGCGCAGGCGCGGTCAGACCCGCAAATGGCAGGTTACTTCACGGTCGTCAGTTCTTTCATCAGGCGGTAGGTGAACTCCACCGTCTGATAGAAATTGCCGATCTCGTCACGTTCGTCGCGGCCATGTGCGCGCACGTCGTCGATATCGCTCCAGCCGCCGCCGACGCCATAGCTCGGCATGCCGGCTGCGCGGGTGAAGATGGAATCGCTGGCGCCCGCGGCCATGGTGGGCATGACCGGAATATCCTTGCCCCACATCTCATGAACGACCTTGGCGACCGATCCCATCACCTTTGCATCGGGCACGGTTTCCGGCGCAGGCTGCACCGGCTCCAGCAAGGTCACTTTGATGCCGGGATCGCCCGCGACTTTCGCCAAGGTCGAACGCACCTGCTCCACGCTTTCACCCGGGAAGACGCGGCACTGGATCGTCGCATCCGCGCTGGACGGCAGCGCGTTCTCCTGCACGCCGGCTTTCAGCATCGTCGCGACGCAGGTCGTATGCAGGATGGCGTTGATCGAGGTGTCTTTCGCGAGGCGCGCGGCCACGGCATTGTCGAGCGGCTCTTTGGAGATCGCCAGCAAGTCAGCCTTGCGCTCGCCGCTGGATTGCTGCGCGACGGTTGCGAAATAGGCGCGCGTCGTTGCGTTCGTCTTGTAGGGGAAGACGTAGTTGGAGAGTTTCGTCAGCCCCGCCGCGAGTTGATAGATCGCATTGTCCGGGCGCGGCTCGGAAGAGTGCCCGCCCTTGTTCGTCGTCTCCATCTTGAAGGTCATGTAGGTTTTCTGAACGGTCTCGATGGCGAAATCGATGCGCTTGCCGTTCTTGATCTCGCCCGAGCCACCATCCGGATTGATGACGAGGCCGGCATCGCCGACAAGATCCTTGCGGTGCTTCACCAGGAAGTCCGGGCCGTCCTGTTCGAGGCCCACTTCTTCATCCGCCGTGAAGGCGACGATGATGTCGCGATCGGGCACGTAGCCTTCCTTCTTCAGGCGAATGAGCGACGCAGCGACGGCGGCGTCTTCATCCTTCATGTCGGATGTGCCACGGCCGTAGAAGTAGCCGTCCTTCTGCGTGAACTTGTAGGGATCGAGACCCTGCGACCAGTCTTCTTTTTTCGCATCCACCACATCCATGTGGCAGATCCACATCACGGGCTTGCCTTTGCCCTTGCCTTTGATGCGCACGACGACATTCACCTGGTTGGGGTATTTCGTCTCCGGCGCGACATGGATATCGGCGTCGGTGAAGCCGTTGGCTTTCAGATATTTCACCACGACATCGGCCGTGCCCTTGGTGCCGATATCATGCACCGAACGCACTTCGACCAGATCGTGGAAGATATCATGCGCGAGTTTCTGGTTATCGGCGGGCGGCACAGGACCGGAAGGGGGAATGGGACCGGCCGCGCCCAGAAGCGAGGCGAGCGCCAGCACGGATGCAGCCGGAACAATGGTGCGCAGAATCTTTTTCACGATTTCCCCCTGAGTGGTTGTTTTGTGCGCGCGAAGGCTACGCCCCGGCGCGCGGTTCACGCAATTGCGGCAAGTGCGGCATCCACGGCCTTCATCGCATGGCCCCAAACGCTGCGCTTCCATTCCGGCGTATCGACATAGAAGGCGTCGCGGATTTCGCGCTTCACGCCCGGCCAGTCCGGATCGTTGGGCTGGGCGTTCTGATGAAGCCAGTTGTCGCGGCGGATGGCGGTGAACACATCGCGCGTCGGCTTGGTGCCGACTTCCAGCGCCGCAAAGGTAAGTTCCTTACCTTTCATCCATTGGGCGACGGCCTGATCGACCGTGCCTTGTAGCGGTGGCGACAAGGACTCGCCCGCCTCGCTGGATTGCACATTGCCCCACATGGCGGAGGCGCGCTTGTAAGCCGCGCTGCCCGGCAGATCCTCCGTGATCATCTCCGCCGCGCCGCTTTCGCCAAGGCCGGTGTGGAAATCGATTGCGATGAGACGGGTCACGCCTTTCAACTCTTCGCGGAACACGTCTTTCAACATCAGATGCGACCAGCTTTCGCGTTGCCCGCCGAAATAGACGCCGTGCGGATGCTTGTACTGCCCCGCGCTGATCGCTTCCTGTAGCTTGAATGCGCCATGCTTGTCGGAGTAGGCGCGCAGCACCGCGTTGGCGGCTTTCATCGCCTCGCGCGACAACCCGGTGAGTTCGATGGCCTCGCGCAATTCATCATAGGCATCGTTCTTCGGCGGATTTCTAAAATCGGGGAAATTGCGATTGATGTCGGCATTGTCTTCGTTGACGCGCCGGTCCCAGGAAAAGCCATAGGGATTGAGCGCGTGTAGCAGGACGATCTTCGTTCCTTCCGGCGCGCGCTTCGCCAAGCCTTCGCGCAGCAAGCCGGTCTGCACGCCGGACCCGAAATAACCTTCCACGCCATGTGTGCCGGAGATCAGAAGCAGCGCGGTCTTCGCATCGCGTGCGCCGATGGTGGTGGCATCGAGGAAAAGCGGCTTGCCGTCCGCGCCTTTTTCGGAAGGATGCAAGCGGCTGGTGACGCCGAGATCCGCGGCCTCCGCCGCCGCGATGAAAGCGTGGCGCGCTTCGCGGTAATCGTGCGGAAAATGGTTTTCGATTGCAGTCATGGCGGGCCTATAGTCCAGCCGAAATTTACGAGCCTGTCGAGATGAGCGTATTCGGTTCGCTGGAAGAATTGCGGGGAAAGCCGATTCCCGATCAACAGGCGATCCGCGACCGCCCCTCCGGCTGGCGCGCGAAGATTCCGATAGACCGCAGCGGCGCGCCATTTTCGGAAAGCCTTGTCGATATCCACGCGTTCGGCATCGCGGGCGAAAATTTTTACCATTCCGAACGCAATCCGCCTTACTGGAAGCGCATCATTGGATCGGTGCCGGATTTGGTGGCGCGGCAATCGGTGGTGGAACGTCTTGCGAAAGTGAATGCGCGGCTCAAACCCTTCGGGCTTGAGCTTTATGTTTTCGACGCCTGGCGCCCGCGCGCGGTGCAAGCCTATTTCCACGACGAATGGGTGCCGGCGGAATTGCAAAGGCGCGATCCATCTCTCACCGGCGATGCGCTAATGCGCGAGGTGAACCGCTATTGGTCGGCACCCACAACGAACGAAGATGCGCCCGCGCCACATTCCACCGGCTCCGCGCTCGATCTCACGTTAAGATGGATCGGCGGTGAACAGCTCTGGATGGGCTCGCTGTTCGACGACGCCTCGCCCATCGCGCATCGCGACCGGATGGAAACGCATGCCAATGCGATGTGCTTTTCCGATGAGGAAGCGCGCGCCAACCGCCGCTTGCTGCACTGGATCATGGCCGAACAGCAATTCGTCGGTTATTCGGAGGAGTGGTGGCACTTCTCTTATGGCGATCAATATTGGGCGGGCGTCAGCGGCGCACCTGCCGCGCTTTATGGCAAAGCGAAAGATTGATTCACGCAGAGGCGCAGAGCGAACGGGCCTGTCATCGGCATTTGTGGTCGATGCCTACTTTCCGGCGCGCTTTGCGCGTCAATGTGCTTGCGAAGCTACGATCCGAGGACGAGCTGCATTCAGCACCGTTCGCTCTGCGTCTCTGCGTGAGATTTACTTCAGGATCGAACGGAACGCGCCGTCCCAATCGTTGCCGGGCGGATGTTTCTCGAACCAGGCGATGCGCGCCAGATGCAGATCGTAAAGCTGTTGGCTCGCGCCGGAGAGTTTGCGGCATTGGTCGATCAGCTCGCGCGCCTTGGCCCATTGCTGGCTGCGCACCGATTCGAAGATGTGATCGTGGAAGGTCGCCAGCGCGCGGAATTTCGGTGACGCGCGCACCAAAGGATTGCCGAGGATGGCGAAGAGTTTCACCGGCTCCTCGCGCGGCCCAGCGGCGATGAAATCCACTTCAAGAAAAGCGTAGCCACGTTCGGCCGCCTTGCGCGTGTCGTCGGTGACGACGATGGCGGGACCATATTGCGCGGACAATTCGCGTGTGCGCTCGGCGAGCAAGGTGCAATCGCCGGTGACGGAATAAGAGGTTTGTCCATGCGCATCGAAACCGCCGGTGATCGCCAGGCCGGTCGAGATTCCGATTCCGATTTCCATGGAGGTGAACGCCGTGCCGTCGAAACGGCGTTCCTGCGAAAGCTGTTCGTTCACCGTCGCGATGGCGACGGTCATCGCCTGCGCCGCATCGCAGGCATGGATCGCGTGCTCGCCATCGTCCAGCGGCGCATTCCAATAGGCCATGAAGCTTTCGCCGCTGAGATGGCCGATGGTGCCGCCGTGATCGAGCGCTGCATCGACCAGCGGCCCCAATGCCGCGTTGATCATGCGCGTGAAGTCTTTCGGGTCTTCCTTAAAGGACTCCGCAAGCTCCGCGTAACGGCGCAAACCCACGGACAGGCATGTCACCATGCGCGACTCGCCGTCGAGTTTCAGCAGCGACGGCTCGCGCGAAATGCGTTCCAGCGTGGGCACCGGCAGCATGCCCGCGAAAGAGCGCTTCAGAACGCTACGCGTGCCGGTGATATTGGCCACGCGCGCGCCGAAGCCGCCGAACCAGCCTAGCGCCAGCGCGATCGACGGTGTGGCGGTATCGAGCAACACATGATTGTTGGTGAACAGGACCCAGCCGAAGCTTTGCGCCGCCGCGATCAACGCGAAGGTCAAAGCGCCGCCCCACAACACGCCGATGCGCGCCAGAAGAAAGATCAACGCCGCACCAGCGACAAGCAGGAAAACAAATTGCGGCAGATATCCGGCGCTTTCGCTCAGCGATTGTCCGAGCAGGACATTTTCCAACGCTTCGGCGTGAATGTTGCCGATGCTTTTCATGCCCATCGCCGTTTTCACTGTGTCGCCCGGCGGCGCGATCACGACGATGGTGCTTTTCAGATCGGGCGGCGTCGCCGCGTCCATCACCGACGAAGCGCTCAGTGCGCGGGCAGCGGTGTCGCGCGCGAACCAGATCGTCATCGCGCCATCGCGGCGCGTGGGAATGGAGAAGCCGCCGAAGGCGATGCTGGCGATGCGCGGCTTCGCATCCACGCCGGGAATGGTGCCCTGCGCGCCATGCACGCTCATGAGTGCGAGCGCATTGCGCAAGGTCTCCGCATCCAGCGACGGCACCGGCACGCCATTGAGTCGATAGATCAACGGCTCACTGCGGAACACGCCATCGCGATCCGGTTCGAGATTGAGCGCGCCTGAGCCCGCGCTTGCCGTTTCCAACAGCGGCAACGCGCGCGAGGCATAGGTGTAGGTCTGCGCATAAAAGAGCGGATCGCTGGCGCCATCCACCGCGACCTTCGCCTTGCTGACGACGCTGTCGTCGCCGGTGTCGTTGCTCAGGCTAAAACCCGTGATGGCTTTGACGCCGGCGAAGGATGCACCCAGCGCTTCGTCCGCCGACACCATGGCGTTGAGCGCATTGCGCGCGGCATCGTTCTCCGGCGTGGGCGGAAGTTGCGCAGCAAAGCGCTGCGGCGATGCCGGATCGTTCGCGTCCAATGCGAAGGCGTAAACGATGATGGGTGCGCCCGCTTTCTTCAGCGCTTCGGTCGCGCGCGTCAGCGTGTCGGACGCCCAGGGCCAGTGACCGTATTTTTCGGTCGCTTTCTCATCGAAGGCCAATGTGCGCACATGATAATGACCGCGCGCGATCGTGTCGGTGTAAGGCCGCGGGCGCTCCTGCTGGTAGAAATCATATTCGAGGCCAGAAATGCGCGTGGCCACGCCGCCCAGATCGAACGCGAAAATCGCCGCCGCCAAAGCCAGAAGGCCAAGCGGCAACGCCCAGATCGAGATGGAATTTGCCCCGCCGCGCATGAATCCCCGAGGTAGGTCCTCAAGCGGTCCGCCCGTTCAGCCCGCGCCCTGCCCGTAAACCATATCCTATGGCGCAGAACCGGTTGAAGGGGAAGGGAAAATCGGGAATCCGGGCCTCGGCAACGATCTGTTACGCATACAAATTACAAATGCGTGACGCCTCCGTCATTTTCCTTGCGGGTTCATTCGCTTGCGCGTAGCTTTTCTCTGCCCAATTCAAAAACACCGAGCGAGGACCCCCATGGAAAACATCACCAAGGACCCGGCCTATAACGCTGCCGATCCGAACGATTTTCCCGCGATGCTGGATGTGAACCGTTACGGCGCGCGCTCCACCGCCTTCGACAAGATCATCAGCGCGACGCACGACCATTTCTGGGATCCGCTCGACAAAAAATATATCGACTTCACCATGCCCTTCGACATGGAGAAGGACTATCTCATCAATCCGGAGCTGAACGGCGATCTGAAGACCGCCATCGGCGACAAGCTCGACGAGCGCCAGAAGATCAAGCTCGTGAACATGGATACGTGGTGGTCGCTGTCGTCGATCCTGCATGGCGAACAGGGTGCGCTCGCGCTGTCGGCTTCGCTCTGCCACATCCTGAAAGATCCGGGCGCGCAGGAATACGCCGCCAATCAGACCCGCGAAGAAGCCCGTCACGTCACCGGTTTCTCCGCTTACATCAAAGCGCGCTGGGGCAAGCCGGTGCAGGTTGGTCCGGCGCTGGGCAATCTGCTCAACGAACTCGTCTCCTCGCCGCTCGTCTGGAAGAAGATCGTCGGCATGCAGATGCTGGTCGAAGGTCTCGCGATGGGCGCCTTTGCGACCTTCTTCAAGGAAACGCGCGATCCGCTGTGCAAGCACCTCATGCAGCTTGTGATGACGGACGAAGCCTTCCATCACAAATTCGGAAAGATCTGGGCCGACCGCACGATCCCGCACCTGTCCAAGGGCGAGCATGAGCAGATCGAAGACTGGGCGGCGCAGGTATTCCAAGTGCTGCTCTACAATCTGGGCTCGCCGGACCAGAAGGCGTGGATCTATCAGGAACTGGGTCTTGATCCGGTGTGGTGCCAGCAGGCGTTCATGGAAGCGATCACCGACACCGCGATCCGCGAAGAGATGCAGGAAGCCACCAATATCTTCCGCGTGCTGGTGAAGACGTTGCTCAAGGCCGGCATCATCACCGACCGCACCAAGCCGATCTATGCCGCTTATCTCGACATGCACGAACTCTACAATGAGGGCGACCGCATGGTCGGCGACGACATCGCCGAAGAAGGCATCCGCTATCTGCTGCAGCTCAACGGCGGCACGCAGCTTGGCGCTTCGCTGCTCGCGGCGGAATAAAGTTCCCCACATCGAGGCAGGAAGGGCGGCGATTATGCCGCCCTTTTTGTTTTGAAGGCCGCAAGCACCGTCGCCGCGATACCAAGAACAAGACACAGCCAGCCGAACGCATCGCCGATGCGGTCGTAGATCGTGTCGCCACCGCGTCCATCGAGCGGCAGGTCGCCGATCAATGTCTGGAACGGCCCTGTCGTCTTGGCGCGAGCAACAATGCGGCCATAGCGGTCGTTGAGCGTGAGAAGACCATCGCGTGCATTACGCGCCATGGGCACGCCGTTCTCCACCGAACGCATGAGAGCGACACGGCCATGGCTCCAGTCGTCAATGTCGAAATCCCAGGCGGGCACGGCGAGCAGTAAAGGATTTGTTGCCACGGCGTCGCTGCGGATCATGGCGTGGAAATCCATGTCCTTGCAGATCTCCAGTCCGGTTCCGTTGGAAAGCGCCACAGGCCCTTTGCCCGGCGTGAAGAAGCGCGTCTCCAGTCCCGGAATCAGGCGGCGCTTCTGGTATGTGACCGGCATATCATCGCCCGGCGTGAACGCCCATGACGCATTGCGCTGCGCGCCATCGACCGCGGTGTTCAAGCCCGCCACCAGCGTTGCGTCCGCAACCGTCGCGGCTTTCGCAAGTCTTGCCTGCACGTCGCTGCGCCATGCCGGCCCGACCCATCCGATATTCTCCGGCAGCAGGATCAGCTTCACATTCTGGCCACGCAGCTTCTCGATCTCAGCGGCATAAGCATCGAAGGCTTTGAGCGTTGCCTCTTTGTCATCCCGCTGGGTTTTGCCGACCACGTTATCGCTTTCGACCAGTGCGACACGCAGTGTTCCGCTCGGCGGCGTGGACATGCGGATATAACCGAACGTCATGTTCGCCGCGAAGAGCGCAACGGCAATGGCGGCTGGCGCTGGTGATTTGCTGCGCAAGCTGGCGGCGATGCCGGCGGCGAAGGCGCCCAGAAGAAACGTCACGCCGACGAATCCTACAAGCGATGCGCTCTGGAGAAAGATCGGCGCACCGATTTCCGCGGAAGACGGCGAAGACACGGCGCCCCCGGATGCGCTGAAGGACGATGCGAAATCGATGCCCGCCCACATCGCCGCGAAGGTGAACATCGCGGCAATTCCACCAAAGCTTTGCTGCACGCGCTTGGCCGCCATCACGGGACCGGCGAAGACGGCGGCCGGTCCCACCAGAATCAGAATCATCACCGGCGGCGGCATCAACCCGCCATAAGCGCGGACGAGGCTTGCCCCGCCCAGCGCGACGGCGAAAAAGGCGACGAGAAGCGTTTGCCAGTATTTCGTCGGCCCGAATGCGAACCACAGCACCGGGATCGGTGCCAGCCAGGCGAGCCACCATTGATCGCCGAGGCCGATCGAAAAATAGAAACCGATAGCGCTGAGCAGCGCACAGGCGATCGCAATCATCGTGTGGTCTCCGTCAGGAAGGATTGGAAGCTGCGCTCGGTGGCGCCGAGATAGAGCGTGCGGAAATCGTCTTCGCTGCCCGCGATGCGGCCCGCGCGATAAAGCGTGATCAAGCCCTGGCTCAGCGCGGCATTGGTGACGAGCAACTCGACGGCGGAATTCGCCTTCATCACGCCTTGCGCGATCATGGTGTCGATCAATCGCAACTGAAGCGTGCCCGCCGGCGAATGCCCGGCGAGGAAGTCATCCGGATAGCGCCGCGCCTTGGTGGAGTGCGTCAGGAAGGCGGCTTCGTAACGCCGCGGCTTCTGCAGCGCGAATTCCAGATGCGCTTCGCCGATGGCGCGCATCCAGTCGAGCGGCGCCTGCTCCGGGATGGCGGCCACGATGGCCGACCACTCGCCCAGCGCGTCCAGCACCAGGGCATCGATCAGCGCCTGCTTGTTTTCATAGTGCCGATAGATCGCCATGGGGGTGATGCCGACCTCCTTGGCGATGTCACGCATCGAAAGCCCCTCCGGGCCATCCCGGTCGAAGGCCGCGCGCGCGGCGGCCAATATCTGGTCTTTTGTGTCCATGTATACAGTGTAGACATAGCAGAGTTCCCCCTTCAAGAGGGCCGCCATTTTTCTTGCAGTCAGGCAGCCGCTCCGCTATGAATGAATATTCATTCGCAAGCGGAAACAATGATTTCAGGGCTTACCGGCAAGAAGATCGATGTGGCGGACGACAAGCGCGCCCGCCTTCTCGCCGCCGCCCTCGACCTCTTCGAGACGCGCGGTTTCGATGGCGTGGCGGTGCCGGAGATCGCCGCAAAGGCGGGCGTCGCCGTCGGCACGGTCTATCGCTATTTCGAGACCAAGGACGCGCTGGTCAACGCGCTCTACCGGCAATGGAAGCAGGCCTATAACGACCTGGTTCTGGCGCCCGCGCCCAAAGGCATGAAGCCGCGCGAACTCTTCTCCCGCTATTGGCACCGCATGACGCTGTTCGCGCGCACCAATCCGCGCGCGATGCGCTTCATGGATCTGCATCATCACGGCGCTTATCTCGATGCGGAAAGCCGTGCGCTGTCGAAAACCTATGCGCAGGTTGCCGAAGAATTCGTCCGCGCGGCGCGGGCCGAAGGCGCGATCCGCGATCTCGATCCCATCATGGTGGTGGCGCTGATGTGGGGCGCGGCCGCGGGCCTCACGAAATTCGCCGCCAGCGGCGCGCTGGAATTCGACGCGAAACTCGCCGGCGAAATGGAAGAGGCGCTGTGGCGCGCCATCGCGACCGAATAGTCGTCAGTCATTTTAACCGGAGGGCATTGATATGGCACGCAAACGCAAGGGCGATGGACAGACCGCGCTCGTCACCGGCGCATCCTATGGCATCGGGCTGGATCTCGCGGAATGCTTCGCGAAAGACGGCTACAATCTCATCCTCACCGCGCGCAGCGCCGATGCGCTGAAGCAGGCGGCAGACAAGTTCGCCGCGCAATACAAGATCACCGCGACGCCCATCGCGCTCGATCTCGGCGCGCATGGCGGCGGCACAAAGCTGGCGCAAGAGATTGCCGCGAAAGGATTGAATGTCGATGTGCTGGTGAACAATGCCGGGTATGGCATTGCCGGTGCGATGGATGGATCGAAAGCGGATGAGCAACTCGGCATGGTCGATCTCAATGTCCGCGCACTTCTGGAGCTGACGCAGATCTATTGGCCGTCCATGCTGAAGAACAAGCGCGGCGGCATTCTCAATGTCGCCTCCACCGCCGCGTTCCAGCCCGGCCCGTTGATGGCGACCTATTATGCCAGCAAAGCCTTTGTGCTCTCGATTTCCGAAGCTCTGTGGAAAGAAGCCGAAGGCACCGGCGTGCATGTGAGCTGCCTGTGCCCCGGCCCCACCACCAGCAAATTCCGCGAGCGCGCGGGCACCGGCAAGACGCGGCTATCGAACGCGGGCACGCCCATGCCGTCCATGGCGGTGGCGAAGCAGGGCTATCGCGGCTTCCAGAAGAACACCCGCGTCGTCATCACGGGCCTGCGCAACCGGATTCTCGCCGGCGCTACGGCTTACCTGCCCCGCACCACATTGCTTGGGATTGTGAAGAACCTACAATCGCCGAAATGAGCGAAACGAAAATCGGCGAATTCGTCACCATCGCGCACGACAATGGCGTGGCGGTGGTGACATTCGATCGTGGTGACGGGCGCAACGCGCTGTCGCGTCAGGCGATCCTCGAACTCACCGAAACGGCGCGCAGCTTCACGGACGATCTGGAAACGCAGGCCGTCATTCTCACATCCAAAGGCGCCTTCACCGCCGGCGCGGATTTGAAAGATCCGGCGATGGACCGGCGCAAAGCGAACGGATTGCTCGAGCGCCGCCACATGGTGCGCGTCGGTCCCGATCTTTGCGATGCGTGGGAGAAGATGGAGCAGGTCACCATCTGCGCCATCGAGAAATATTGCATCGGCGGCGGCGCGGCGCTCGCGGCGGCGTGCGACTTCCGCATCATGGCGCGTTCGGCAACCATGCGCCTGCCGGAGATTCCGCTGGGCATGAATATGAGCTGGCATTCGGTGCCGCGCATCGTTTCGCTCATCGGGCCCGCCCGCGCCAAGCGTTTCATTATGTATGGCGAAGACATCGGCGCGGAAGACGCCACGCTCTGGGGCCTGTGCGATGAAGTGGCCGCAGATGGCAAAGCGCTGACTGTCGCGCGCAAATGGGCAGAGAAAACCGCGAAGCTGCCGCCCAACGCCGTGCGCATGACCAAGCAGTCGATCAACGCCGTCGCGAACGCGCTGCATCCGGCCACGACTTTCATGGATGCCGATCAATACGCACTCGCCACCACCAGCGAAGACTATCGCGAGGCGATCAAGGCGTTCCTCGAAAAACGCAAACCGAAATTCACCGGGAGATAGACGTGGCAGGACGTGTAGACGGTAAGATCGCGCTCATCACGGGCGGCGCACAGGGCTTGGGCGAAGCCGCGGCGCGGATGTTGGCGAAAGAAGGCGCGCGCGTTGCCATCACCGATGTGAATGTCGAAGGCGCGCGGAAGATCGCAGATTCGATCAACGCAACACGCAAGGGCGCAGCCATCGCCATCCAGCACGACGTCACGCAACAGGAGCAATGGGTTCACGCGCTGGCGCAAACGCACAAGGCGTTCGGCGGACTGCATGTGCTGGTCAACAACGCCGGCATCAGCGCGGGCTCCGATGTCGAAGCCACCAGCTTCGAAGACTGGAAGCGCGTGCATGAGATCGATCTGGACAGCGTATTTCTCGGCTGCAAGTTCGCCATTCCCATGATGGCGGAAACGGTGAAGGCGAGCGGGCTGGGCGGCTCTATCGTCAACATCTCGTCCATCTCCGGCATCATCGCGGGCCACAACATGGCGGCGTATAATTCCGCGAAGGCCGCGGTGCGGCATCTGTCGAAATCGGTGGCGCTGCATTGCGCACGCAAGGGCTACCGCATCCGCTCCAACTCCGTGCATCCGGTGTTCATCGCCACACCGATCCTCGATCCGCTGGTGCAGCGCTTCGGCAAGGAAGAAGCCTATGCGAAACTGGCGCGGCAGGTGCCGCTCGGCACCATCGGCGAACCCGACGATATTGCTTATGCCGTTCTTTATCTCGCCAGCGACGAATCCAAATTCGTCACCGGCGCGGAATTGAAAGTGGACGGCGGCATCTCCGCGATGTGACGATTTTTGCCGGGCAGTTCTTGCCGCGCAAAGGATGCAGCTTCTTCCACATTTGTCGCGAGAGTGTCGCGGGTAAGGTTTCGTTCAATCTGTTTTTCGCGCGCCGCCGTTGCCGCCGCCGCAACATGACAGCGGCATAATCTTCGCTAGTTCATCGCTGCCGGAAGAATTCGGGCGCCAAACCGATTTTTTCCGGGAGTCTGCCATGATTGGTGCCACCGCCGCCGCAGGCGCTGCGAGTCAGCTTCTCTCCACGCTGCTGTCCAAGCTGTCGTCGAGCTATTCGACCTCATCGTCCTCCAGCACCACGCCCGCGCTGACTAGCGCGATGCAGCAGGCGATGCCGGGCGACAGCCAAAAGCCCACCACGCCCGCCGTTCCCACATTCGATGCGCAAACCTTGATGGCGCTGGTGTCGCTGCAGGCGCAAAACGGCAGCACGACATCGCAGAGCGGTTCCAGCGCTTCATCCGATCCGGTGCAACAGCTCTTCTCCGCCATGGATTCGGATGATGACGGCGAAGTCTCGCAGAGCGAGATGGAATCCTACATCGAAAAGCAGGGCGGCACGCAGGGGCAGGCCGACTCCCTGTTCAGCGCGCTCACCCAGTCCAATTCGGCGGGCACGTCCGGCGTCAGCGAAAGCCAGATGGCAAGCGCGGTGTCGCAGGCACAGCAAACGCGCCAGGCGCATGGCGGTCACCATCACCATCATCACAAGAGCGGTGATGCGAATGATCAAGCCGACAATGTCTCCAGCTCTCTGCTTCAAGCGCTCGACAGCAATGACGACGGCTCGGTGAGCGAAGACGAGTTCTCCAACTTCATCACCGCCAATGGCGGCACCGCCGCCGATGCGTCCAGCGATTTCGCGGCGCTGAACACCACCAATTCGAACGCGCTGACCTCGGCGGATTTCGCCAAGGCCTATAACGCCTATCAGACACAGCAGAACGCGCAGTCGCCGAATTCGATGGTCGTTTCGATGTTGAACCAGCTCGCAAGCGCGAGCGGCGGCACGGCCTCGATCAGCGCTTAGTGCTTCTTCTGAATCGCGACCTGGGCGAGCAGGACGCGCGCGCCCTTCTTGTGTAGCGCCTTGTCGGTCAGCCGTTGCAGCCGGTCCGCGATCATTCCCACATCGGGTTGCGTATAAGGCCGCACCGCCGCCGCGGTGAAGGCCATCAGGCTGCGCACATATTCGTCGCGCAGCACCGGCATGCCGTGTTCCACCTCGGCGCGCAAAGCAGCGTTGGGGATATCCAGGCCGATGGCGACCAGCAGCATGCCTTGCGGCCGGCCCGCATCCACGATGGTCGTGTACATCGGCTCGATCATGATGAAACTGGCGGACTGGGTTTCCTTGTGCTCCGGCGCAGGCTTATCCTCGGCGCGCGCGGGGAGCACGGCAGCCGCCAGCAGAAGCAGGGCGAAGGACAAAGATCGCATGGCCGTTCTCGCACGTTCCTTCCGAAGTTGTGCCGTGAAGGTAAATTTGTCGTTTACGAACCGAGTCTGACAGGAGTTGAGCATGCGGATCATAGCGGGAGTTTCGCTGGTGGTGCTGGGATTAGCCTCTGCGGCAATGGCCGCGGACCAGGGGGACGCCCCCGGCAAGCATTTTTCGGTCTTGCCCTCCGACCTGCCCAAACCCTTCCTCACCCCCGCCGTCGACAATCGCTCCAAGACGGTGCCGCGCCCCGACGGCGTTGTGCCCGCCGCGCCCAAGGGCTTCACCGTATCGGTCTACGCCTCGGGCCTCACCAATCCGCGCTGGATGGCGCTGGCGCCCAATGGCGATGTTTTCCTCGCCGAGCCCAAAACCGGAAACATCACCATCCTGCGCGGCACCGAGAAAGCGACGACGGTCGCGACCTTCGCCACCGGTTTCAATCGTCCGCACGGCCTCGCCTTCCATGATGGCGCGCTCTATGTCGGCGATGTCGATGCGGTGTGGAAGCTCGATTACAAAGACGGCGCGCTGAAAGCCGGCGCCAAGACACGCATCACCAAGCAGGATTTCGGCGGCACCGAATATCATTGGACGCGCGATATCGCGTTCTCGCCGTCAGGCCAACTTTATCTCGCCATCGGCAGCGGCGGAAATGTCGAAGACACCGAAGCCCCGACGCGCGCCAGCGTGCAGACCGTCAATGCCGACGGCACGCTGACACCTTTCGCCACCGGCACGCGCAATCCCGTCGGCATCGCATTCTATCCCGGCACCAGCACGGTTTGGGTGACGGTGAACGAGCGCGATGGCTATGGCGACCAGCTTGTGCCCGATTATCTCACGCATCTGGAGAAGGGCGCGTTCTATGGCTGGCCCTATTCCTATATCGGTCACAATCCCGATCCGACCTATGGCGCGAAACGCCCCGACATGGTGGCGAAAACCAAAACACCGGATCTGCTTTTCCAATCGCACTCCGCGCCGCTCGGCCTCGTCTTCTATGAAGGCACGCAATTCCCCGCCGACTTCAAAGGCGATGCGATCGTGTCGCTGCACGGTTCGTGGAACAACGCGCATCCCACCGGCTACAAGGTCGTGCGTGTGCATTTCGCGAACGGCAAACCGGTCGGCGGTTACGACGATTTCCTCACCGGCTTCGCCAAGCCGGGAACGAGCCCGGCCGAAGTATGGGGCCGCCCGGCGGGCCTTCTTGTCGCCAAGGATGGAAGCCTTCTTGTCGCCGACGATGCCGGCAAAACCGTGTGGCGGGTGACCTATACGGGCAAATAGCGCCGAAAACCGTGGTGTCTTGACGGCTTGGGTGGCGCTCCCTACAACGCGGCCCTCGCGGGCGGACCCCCGCGAAAACCCTGGCTTCAGGGGCTGTAGCTCAGTTGGGAGAGCGCCTCGTTCGCAATGAGGAGGTCAGCGGTTCGATTCCGCTCAGCTCCACCAACCTACGCGGCAAAGTCGCGAAGGTTGGTGTTCTCCGAAGCCTTGGCGAAGGAGGACTGGTGCGGTTTCCGCCGCTTCGGTTGGCAAGCCGGTCTTCGCTACCCATCTCTTCCTTGCCCCTCACAGAACCGGACCGTTAAAAGGTTCCTCGCTTCACGAGAGTCTGCTCATGCCCGCACCGATCTTCTCGCTCCTTCTTCTGCTGCTCGATCTGTATTGGTGGGTCGTGCTGGCTTCGGTCGTGGCGAGCTGGCTCGTCTCCTTCGGCGTCATCAACGGCTACAATCCTGCGGCGCGTTCGGTTCTGCGCTTTCTCGATGCGCTGACCGAGCCGGTGTACCGGCAAGTGCGCAAGATCCTGCCGCCGATGGGCGGGCTCGATGCATCGCCCATTATCGTCTTTATCGGCGTGTGGTTCCTGCAGCAGGTCGTTGTCTGGCTCGCGGACCGTTACGCGATTTGAGTTTCGGAGTTCTGGCATGACCGGCCGCATCATTGATGGAAAAGCTTTTGCGGCGGGCTTGCGCGCGCGGGTTCAGGAAGAAACCGCGAAACTGAAAGCCGCGCATGGCATCGTGCCGGGACTTGCCACGGTTCTCGTCGGTAACGATCCGGCGAGCGAAGTCTATGTCCGCAACAAGGGCAAGACCGCCGAAGCCATCGGCTTCAAATCTTTTCATTATTCTCTGCCGGAAAATGCGAGCGAAGCCGACGTGCTGGCGCGCGTGAAGGCGCTGAATGATGACAAAGCGGTGCATGGCATTCTGGTGCAGATGCCATTGCCCAAACAGGTACGCGAAGCCGCGGTGCTCGATCTTCTCGATCCCGCAAAAGACGTGGACGCACTGACCGCGACCAATGCGGGATTGCTGGTGAGCGGGCGTGCGCAACTCGTTTCCTGCACGCCCATGGGCATGATGATGCTGCTCAAAGAATATGTCGGCGATATTTCCGGCCTGAACGCACTGGTGATCGGGCGCTCGCTGCTGTTCGGCAAGCCCGCCGCGCAGCTTCTTCTCGCCGCCAACGCCACGGTGACGATGGCCCATTCGCGCTCGCGCGACCTGCCGGGCCTGTGTCGCAACGCGGATATTCTCGTCGCCGCCATCGGCAAGCCGCATTTCGTGCAAGGCGATTGGGTGAAGCCCAGCGCGACCGTGATCGATGTCGGTATCAACCGCGTCGATGCGGGCGACGGCAAAACCAAAATTGTCGGAGACGTGGATTATGAGAGCGCCGCGAAAGTCGCCGGTGCGATCACGCCCGTTCCCGGCGGCGTCGGCGCCATGACCATCGTCAACCTGATGCGCAACACGCTCATCGCCGCCGCGATGCAATCGGGATTGCCGGTTCCCGCGATCTAAAGCTTGCTCTTCAAATCGGCGGCAATCTTGTCCGGCCCCAACACTTCTTCATAGGTACCGGCGAATTTGCCGTTCGCGTCCATGAGGTAGATGGAGCCCGAATGGTCCATGCCATAGTCGCCGCCAGGTAAGGGGCGCTTCTTCGCATAGACGCGGAACTCTTTCAGCGCCGACGCGATCTGCGCATCGCTGCCGGTGAGGCCGATAAAATTCTTTCCGAACGCCGCCACATATTGCTTCATCACATCCGGCGTATCGCGCGCCGGATCGACGGTGACGAAAAGCGGCGTGACGCGCGATGCTTTATCGCCGAGCTTGTCCATCACATCGCCCACCAGTTGCAGCGTGAGCGGGCAGACATCCGGGCAATGGGTGTAGCCGAAATAGAGCAGCGTCCAATGCCCGCGCAGATTCTTGTCGGTGTAGGTTTTGCCGTTCTGGTCGGTGAGCGCGAACGGTCCGCCGATCGTGGCCTCACCCAAGGTCACCGTGCGGCCGAGCCCGCCCATGGAATCGCCCAGATGCCACGCCATCCCGCCAAGAACGACGGCGAGAGCGAGGATATAAGGAATAAGCGCTTCGGGCGTGCGGATCATCAATTGTTCCTGCGGGGCCGTTGGATTGATAGACTTGGGGCCTGCAACCGCCAAAGCGGCGAATGGTCCTAGAGCCTGAATGACCGAACATGAACCCGAAACATCCTGGCTCAGTTGGCTCTGGCCGACCGATGACGACGATCTGCTGATCCTGCCCTCGCGCCCCGGCCGCGTGCGGTTGCGCACCCTGTCCAATCTGCGCTGGCTCGCGGTCGGCGGGCAATCGGTGACCTTGCTGCTGGTGCATTTCGGCCTGGGCTATCCCTTGCCGCTTCTGGCTTGCGCGATCGCGGTGGCCGCCAGCGCCGCGCTCAATGGTTTTCTCACACTGCGCTATGAGCCGACGCATCGTCTCTCCAACCGCGCGGCCACGGCTTATCTCGCTTACGACGTCGTGCAGCTCGCGGCGCTGCTGTATCTCACCGGCGGAATCATGAATCCGTTTTCGCTGATGTTCATCGCGCCGGTGGTGATCGCGGCGGCGACGCTGGATCTCGGCAATACCTTGCTGCTGGCGATCATCGCGCTGGTTGCGGTGTCGGTGATCGGTGTCGTGCACAAACCGCTTCCATGGCCCGCGGATGAACCGCTTGCGCTGCCGCCGCTTTTCCTCGGCGGCATCTGGGCATCGCTGGTGATCGGCATCGGATTCACCTCCATCTATGCGTGGCGCATCGCATCCGAAGCCGCGCGTATGCAGGCGGGATTGTCCGCCACGCAACTGGCGCTCGCACGCGAACATCGCATGGCCAGCATCGGTGCGCTCGCCGCTGCGGCTGCGCATGAATTGGGAACGCCTCTTGGCACCATCGCCATTGTCAGCCGCGAGCTGGAGCGTTCGCTGCCACCCGATTCACCGGAAGCCGAAGACGCGCGGTTGCTGCGCCAGGAAGCGGAGCGTTGCCGCGGCATCCTCACGCGGCTTGCGCGCCCTGAAGAAAGCGTGATGCGCGCGCTGGATCGCTTGCCGCTGGGCGCGATGCTCGACGATATCGCGAGCCCGCATCGCAATGGCGACCTTGCGATCACGATTGAAAAAGCGCCGGCCACACAAGGCCTCACCGAACCCAAGGTATGGCGTTCGCCCGCGCTGCTGCATGGTCTCGGAAATGTGATCGCCAACGCCGCCGACTTCGCCCATGCGCGCGTGCGCGTGATCGCGATCTGGAACGAGAACGAGATCCGCGTTTCGGTGCAGGATGACGGCCCCGGCTTCGCGCCCGATATCATCGAGCGCATCGGCGAGCCTTACGTCACCTCGCGTCCCGGCAGCTATGCGCTGGGTGACACCGAGCTTTCGCCCGCCGATGCCTTTACCGGCCAGCAGGGCATGGGGCTGGGCTTTTTCATCGCCAAGACCCTCATCGAACAGACCGGCGGGACGATGCGGGCCCGCAATGTCTCCTCCGGCGGCGCCCGGGTGACGGCGCGCTGGCCGCGCGGGGCCATCGATGGCGATCAAGCCCCTGGAAGAGCAGGGCTTCTCTAAGGCAGAACCGTCCTGCGGCGATTAAACTTGTGCGCGAGCGGGTGAGGGGGTATGGACCCCGCGAAAGCGACACACCTATGACAAATCCCGCCCCGGCGCAGGCTTCCGACCGCACCCTTTTGATCGTGGAGGACGACCGTCCGCTCCGCGAACGACTGGCCCGGGCCATGGAAGCGCGGGGCTTTACCGTCGCTATCGCCGAGACCGTGGCCCAAGGCATCGCCCAAGCCAAAGATGCGCCGCCCGCTTTTGCGGTGGTGGATCTGAAGCTGGATGACGGCAACGGATTGGACGTGGTGGAGGTGCTGCATGGTACGCGCCCGGATGCGCGCGTCGTGGTGCTGACCGGTTTCGGCAATATCGCCACCGCCGTCGCCGCTGTGAAATATGGCGCCATCGATTATCTGCCCAAGCCTGCCGATGCCGACGACATTCTCGCCGCGCTGCAGGCCGCGCCGGGCTCCAAGCCGAAGCCGCCGGAAAATCCGATGTCCGCCGATCGCGTGCGCTGGGAGCATATCCAGCGCGTGTACGAACTATGCGGCCACAATGTTTCGGAAACCGCGCGCCGCCTCAACATGCACCGCCGCACCTTGCAGCGGATTCTGGCGAAGCGCTCGCCGCGCTAGTTTTTCTCTTTCAATAAAAAATTTGTCATCGCCCGGCTTGTCCGGGCGACCCAATTTTCTTTTTGTAAAAGATGGGTCACCCGGACGCTTCGCGAAAAGCGAAGCGCCGTGTGATGACAGCCAGAGTTTAAGCCGCGCGCTGCTGGCCATTGCGGTTGCCGCGGAATTTGCGGCGGCGGCGCGGGCGATTGCCGTTATCGTTCGCATTCGCCCCATCGCGCTTTTCGCCGTGCGGCTTTTGCGAATGGTTTTGTGCGTTGTGCTTGTGGCCCTGCTTCTTAGGACCATGCGGTCGATGATTGTTGCGCGGATTGTGTCGCGGCGCATGGCTTTCCTGAACCGGCAGCGCTTCGATGGCGGGCGTACCGACGACCGTCAGCGGGTTGCGGATCAATCTCTCGATGTCTCTGAGCTGCGTGCGTTCGCTGGGATCGCAGAAGGCAATCGCAATGCCGGTGCCGCCGGCGCGCGCGGTGCGGCCGATGCGGTGCACATAGCTTTCCGGCTCGTGCGGCAGATCGAAATTCACCACATGGGTGATATCATCGATGTCGATGCCACGCGCGGCAATATCGGTCGCCACCAGCACACGAATCTCGCCCGCGCGGAACGCTTCCAGCGCACGTTGACGCGCATTCTGCGACTTGTTGCCGTGAATGGCGTCCGCCGAATAGCCGTTCTTCCCGAGCTGATCGGCCACCTTATTCGCACCATGTTTGGTGCGGGTGAACACGATCACGCGCTTCATCGTGTCGTCGCGCAGCAGCTTGTGCAGCAGCCCGCGCTTGTCCTGCATGGCGACGTGATAGAGGCGTTGTTCGATGGCGTCCGCGGTGACCTTCTTCGGCGTCACTTCGATGCGCACCGGATCGCGCAGCACTTCATCGCAAAGATGCGCGACTTCCTTCGGCATCGTCGCGGAGAACAGCAGCGACAAACGCTCCTTGGGCAGGAAGGAGATCAGCTTGCGCACATCCTTGATGAAGCCCATGTCGAACATGCGGTCGGCTTCGTCCAGCACCAGGGTCGTTGCCTTGTCGAGACGCACATATTTCTGGCGCACCAGATCGAGCAAGCGGCCCGGCGTGGCGACGAGAATATCGACGCCGTTGCGCATCGCTTCGACCTGCTTGTGCTGGCTCACGCCGCCCAAAATCACGGTCGAGCGCAGATGCAAATGGCGGCCATAGGTTTTCAGCGAGTCGCTGATCTGCACCGCAAGTTCGCGCGTCGGCGCGAGAATGAGCGCGCGCGTGCTGTGCGGGCCGGCAACGGTGCGGTCCTGCGAGAGGCGTTGCAGCAGCGGCAATCCGAACGCAGCCGTCTTGCCGGTTCCGGTTTGCGCAAGGCCCAGCACATCGCGGCCTTCGAGGATCGCGGGGATCGCTTTGCCCTGGATGGGCGTGGGATGGATGTAGTTCTCGGAAGCGAGCGCGCGAAGAAGCGGCTCGGAAACGCCGAGCGTTTGAAAGGTAACGTCAGACACAAAAAGTCCTTAATGCCAGAACGGCTCCTGCAACGGAGCGCGCGCGGGCGGCTGTTGGCCGTCTTCCACGCACATCTGGAATCGAACGGAGAGGTCTTCAGGGATCCCACCGACAGGCGCCATTTTTGAGCGGCGCGCGTTGTGCGCTGGCGGGATGGGCGGGATATCGTCTTTATGGATATTAAAGTCAACCCATACCCAAATCGGGCTGTGACCTGTAGGAACTCCGAACATGATCAAAGAAGAAGATGTGCTGGCTTCACTCGACAAGCCCCGCGCCGTTTACGGACTGCAGCAGCGGCTGGACCCCAGCAACAAGAGCACGGATGCGCTGCAGGAATTGCTCATGCGCATGCGCACCGCAGGCACGGTGAAGTTCGATATCAAGACGGGGAAATGGAGCAAGGCCTGACAGCGGACCACAAAAATTGTCATCCCCGGCCGAGCGAAGCGAGGGGAAGGGGACCCAGGTCGTGCAACCGGACGGGTCTCTAAAGGAATATCGGTTCTATTTTCCAGATCTTCTTTTCTTCACCACCTGGGTCCCCTTCCCTCGCGCGCGTTGCGCGCTCGCCGGGGATGACAACTGCGCTTTCTCATCAATCTCTTTCACCAGCTTCTTGGGCGCGATGCGGCGCCAGCGGCGTTCCAGCATCTGCTGCAATTCCTCCGTCGTGATGCGCTCCATGCGCACCAGAACCGCGGGATAGTCCTTGTAGTGATCGGTGATGAAATAGGTCTTGGGATCCAGCTCCAGCATCATGTCGCGCGTGTCCATGCTGTCCACGACGAACACCAGCGCATTGTCGTCTTTGCGCCAGCGGGTGAAGAATTTCTTGGCGATGAAGAAAGCCGGATTGCCGTAAGACGGCTTTTCGTTCGCTTCGGGAAACGACAACGCGATCTTCTTGAATTGCGCAGGCGTGACGCCTTTGGCGGCGCTCTTCTTTTTCACAGGCATTACTCGATCTCTCCCAACACCCGCGCCGGATCGGCGGCGAGTTCCAATGTCATGGCCAGACGCTCGGCCGCCACTTTGGCGAAGCGTAGAGTCACGGCTTTGCGGCGGCTTGCATGAATTTTCCACACGGGCGAAGGCCGCACGATCGCGCCGCCATAACGATCCGCCACGATCAATCCGGTTCCCACCGGCACATGCTCATCGGGAAAATCCGGCGGGATGGCGAAGAAGAAGTTCTCGCAGAACTCCAGATATTCGGGCCACTTCTTGTCGCCCTTCAGATCGCCCAGCGCGACCTTGATCTCCACGCCCAGCACCGCACCATCATTGCCGAGCGCGGCAACATCGAGCCTGCGCCCGTTCGCGAGCGTGAATTCCAATATGGGCGAATAGCCCTCCTGCATCAGCAGGCGGGAGACGCCGCGCGCCACATCCTGGGCCGTATGTCCGTTCATAGGCACATTGGAACATTATAAGAACATAAGATCAATCTCCCGCGAGCCGCCTGCGTTTTTCGCGCCGATGCTTTAGGCTGCGGGTCTTCGTTCGGGGATCGCATGCGCCTTTTCGGGGCCGCCTTTCTGCTTTGTCTTTGCGCGGGCGTGGCATGGGCCGATCCGGTCTATGACGCGTCCGAAGTGCAAGCCTATTTGCGCGACGGCACGGCGGCCTATCACGCCGGCGATTATGCCGCCGCCGAAACGGCTTTCGCCTCCGCCGCGATGTACGGCCCGCAACAACCTGACGCGTTCTACAATCTCGCCGCCGCTGCCGCGCGCCGTGGCGACAAGGGCAGAGCGCTCGCCGCGCTGGACCGCTTCGCCGATTTCGGCCTTCTGGTGAATCTCGACAGCGATGCATCCTTCGCGGCGTTGCGCGGCGGCGAAGATTTCGCGCGCATCCGGCAGAAGCTCGCGCGCCAGACCGCGCCGGTCTGCTCCTGCAAACTGATCTTCCAGGGCAGCAACGCACCCTTCATCGCCGAAGGCGTGGCGCACGATCTTCGCACCGAGCGTATTTTCGTATCGGGTGTGAGCGCGCGCAAGATTGTCGCGATCCACAATGGCGCGATGCATGATTTCGCGACGGTGCCGGATGGCATGTCTGCGCTCGGCATCCGCATCAATGCCGCGCACGATCTGCTCTGGGCCGCGGCCTCTACCCTGCCGCAAAGCGATGGCGGGTCCGGTGATATGGGCGACGCCGCCCTGCTCGCTTTCGACATCACCAGCGGCGCGTTACGCGCGCGCTATGATGCGCCGGTCTATGCACCACGACGTTCCTTCAGCGACATGACGTTTGCGCCGGATGGCACAGCCTATGTCAGCGATGCCATCGAAGGGTCGATCTTCCGTCTGAAGCCCGGCGCGGATTCGCTTGAGGTCGTTGGCACCGCGGCGCGATTCAAATCGCCGCAAGGCATGGTGGTGAGCGCCGACGGAAAAACATTGCTTGTCGCCGATTACAGCGCCGGTTTGCAGCGGCTCGATATCGAAAGCGGGAATGTAGAAACGGTCTTCGTGCCCGCCGGTGTCACCACGCTCGGCATGGACGGGTTGGTGCAACTTCCCGACGGAAGCTTCGCCGCCACGCAGAATGTGTTCGCGCCCAACCGCGTGGTGCGTTTCCGCCTGTCCAAGAACTGGGGACGGCTGGAGAGCTTCACCGTCGTCGCACGCGCAACAACGGATGTGTCCGACATTTCGCTTCTCACGCCGGACGGCAATGATGTTCTCGTGGTCGGCGTCAGCCAGTGGGGATCGTTCGACGGAGACAATGGCACGCCGACGCGCCCCTTGAAGAACTGGCGCGTCACGCGCGTGACGCTGCCGTTAAAGTAGCCGTTCGTAAAAGCCGCCCCAGCTCTTGGTTTTATCGACGAGATGGATTTCCAAAATCCAGTTGCGCGCTTTGCCGTGCGCGTCCGGATCGCGCATGCGCTTGGCATTGCCGGCGGTGATGCGATGCTCTTCGCGGCCCGGGATCAACTGCGCATGGGGGAATTCGCCCACGATATGCCCCGCAATGGTGCCGCCGAAAACCCAGCCGGCATCAGCGGCGACTTTCTGCGCGTAAGCGTAGAGTTCTTCGCCGGTGATATCCGGCGTCGTGTCGTAATGCGCCTTCACCACATCGAACAGCCGCGCCAGATCGGCGACGAGGCGCTTCTTTTCCGCATTATCGCCCAGCGCATAAGAACGGCCGAGATCGGCTTCCCATTGCACATTGCTGCTGGCGAACACTGGTCCCAGATCAAGGAACACCGTGTCGTCGGGTTCGATCATGCGCGATTCCGGATCTTCGGCGTAGACGCACACCGTGTTGACGCCAGTGCGCACCAGCCGCTTGTGCCAGTGGATATCGACGCCGAAATCCTTCTTGGCGAGAATGTAGATCTCATCATCGACGTCTTTCTCGGTTTTGCCGGCGCGGATGATGCCTGCCCGTTCGACGGCATCGAACATCGCCTGCCCGCGCGCTTCGGCCGCTTCAAGGCCCGCGCGGATGGCGGCATCGGAAAGATCGGATCGCGTTTTCATAGTTGCAGCCTACTCAGCGCGTTCGGCAGAGACGAGAAGGAAATTGGGACGATGCCGTTCGTCGCCCAGCGAAGGCTGCGCGGCGAGTTGCGCATCCGTCGGCCCCCATTCCTCGATATGCAGAAGGCGCAAGCCATTGGCGATGAGCATGTTGATATACGTCGTCATGCTGCGATGCTGCTTGATGACGCCGGGTGCCAGCCAGTTCGTCTCCCGCGCGCCATCGTTCAGATAATCGCTCACCGGCCAGCGCTTCGCACCATCCGTCGTGATCCATTCCGGGTTGCGCGGCGCGGTCACCATCGGATGCTCGACCGAGAACACCAGCCGACCGCCCGGCGCCAACGCACCGGCGATCTCGCCGAACAGCGCGTTCAGATTCTTCAGATAGTGAAAAGCAAGCGAGCTGTAGACGAGATCGTAGGAACCGCGCACCAGATTGAGCCGGTCCATATCCGCCTGGATGTATTGGATAGTGGGATCGCTTTCCGCTTTGGCGCGCGCGAGCATCTTCTCCGACACGTCGATACCCGTCGCCGACAGCGCGGAGTTCTCCATCGCCCAGCGGCAGAACCAGCCGAAGCCACAGCCCAGATCGAGCACGCGCAGTCCCGCGATCTCCGGCAGCATCGCGCGCAGCGATGCCCATTCCGGCGCGCCCGCCAGGCCGCGCTCGGAGCGCGGCAACCGGCTATAGCCTTCGAAGAATTCCGGGTTGTCGTAGATATTCTGCGTCATCGCTGCTGGATAAACCCTCGCCGCGTGCACGAAAACCCCCGCGATTTGCATGCCGGGGCTTACAATCGGGTGGCGATTGGGATTTGCCACGCGCTGGCTTAGATAAGGCCATGGCTTCGACCGTCGCCCTGATCGACTACGGCTCCGGCAATCTGCGCTCGGCGGAGAAAGCGCTGGCGCGCGTGGCCGCGGAGAATGCGACCGGCCAAGACATCGTCGTGACTGCCGACGCGAATATCGTCGCCAAAGCCGAACGCATCGTGCTTCCCGGTGTCGGCGCATTCGGCGATTGCATGAGCGGTTTGCGCGCCCTGCCCGGCATGATCGATGCGCTGAACGACGCCGTTCTGAAACGCGGCACACCCTTTCTTGGCATCTGTGTCGGCATGCAGTTGCTCGCCGATGTCGGCCGCGAATTCGGCGAGCACAAAGGATTGGGATGGATCGGCGGCGAAGTCGTGAAGATCGCGCCGCACGATCCATCGCTCAAGATTCCGCATATGGGCTGGAATGAGTTGAAGGTCGAACGCGCACATCCGCTGCTCGCGAACATTCCGCCCAATGGCCATGCCTATTTCGTGCACTCCTATCATTTCCGCGCGAACGACAAATCGAACGTGCTGGCGACAACCGACTACGGCGAAACGCTCACCGCCATGATCGGACGCGACAACATCGCCGGCACGCAATTTCATCCGGAGAAGAGTCAGGCGGTCGGCCTCACCCTGCTCTCCAATTTTCTGAAGTGGTCGCCATAACGGAGATGTTCGGTGCGGACGCAGAAAGAAGATAATTGGTCCGATTTTCCGCAATATCAGATCGCTGGCTTGCGCTGGCGTAAACGGCTATTTGGCGGTTATTGGACAAGGGTTCGCGGCAGGTTATGGAAAGTCAGAATAAATAATTTTCCGGATGAACCTGCTTACACGCTGCTTGTGAGTGGCCGCGTTATTTTGCATTTCAACGATTGGCCAACAGACTGGACCAAACCGTAGTGATCCTTTTTCCCGCCATCGATCTCAAAGACAGCCAATGCGTGCGGCTTGTGCGCGGCGCGATGGAATCGGCGACGGTGTTCAATGCCGATCCGGCGGCGCAGGCGAAAGAGTTTGCCGACGCCGGATTTGAATGGCTGCATTGCGTCGATCTGAACGGCGCGTTCGATGGCCGCTCCACCAATGCGGAGGCGATCAAGGCGATCCGCGCCGCGATCCGCCTTCCGATTCAGCTCGGCGGCGGCATTCGTGACATGGCAGGGATTGAGAGCTGGCTCGCGGCTGGGATCAGCCGCGTGATCCTGGGCACAGCGGCGCTGAAAAATCCGGCACTGGTGAAAACCGCTGCGCACAAATTTCCCGGCAAGATCGCGGTCGGCATCGATGCGCGGGATGGCAAGGTCGCCGTCGAAGGCTGGGCCGAAACTTCGCAGCTCGACGTGGCCGACCTTGCCCGCCGGTTCGAGGATGTGGGCGTCGCCGCGATCATCTTCACCGACATCGCCCGCGACGGGATGCTGGGCGGGGTGAATGCCGAAGCGACCGCCGCCCTCGCCCGCGCCATCCGGATACCCGTGATCGCCTCCGGCGGCGTCGCCGGGATCGAGGATATTCAGAACCTGAAAGCGACCGGCGAACGCAACATATTGGGGGTCATCATCGGCCGGGCTTTGTATGACGGGCGCATCGATCCGAAGGCCGCGCTCGATCTGGCAAGCAAACGCTAACCATTTGAATAATCACAATTAACGCGAACGAATCGAGCGGCTTATCCGGCTCTGCTGAGTCGGCGGATGACGTCGTCCAGCTGCTCCAGGGTGCGATATTCGACCCGCAGCTCGCCGCCCTTCTTGCCCTTATCCACAATCTGAACTTTCAGCCCGAGCATGTTGGAAACACTGGCTTCCAAGGCTCTGGTGTCGGGGTCCTTCCCGGCCCCGCCGGATGGCTTCCCAGATTTGGTAGGCGAACGCTGTTCGGCTTCGCGAACATTCAGTGCGGAATCGACGATGGCTTTCGCCCGCGCTTCGGCATCCGGCGCACCGATCAGGGTGCGGGCATGGCCAGCGGTCAGCCGTCCGTCGCGCACCATGGCCTTCACCGACTCGGGCAGCTTCAGCAACCGCAGCGTGTTGGCAATATGGGGACGGGACTTGCCCACCTCCTGCGCCACCCGGTCCTGGGTGTAGCTGAACCGGTCCATCAGCTCGTGATAGGCGGCGGCCTCTTCGATGGCATTCAGGTCTTCGCGCTGGACGTTTTCGATAATCGCCAGTTCGAGCGACTCGCCGTCCGACATCTCGCGCACCACGACGGGCACGTCATGCAGCTTGGCCATTTGCGAGGCGCGCCAGCGGCGCTCGCCGGCGACAATCTCAAACGCATTCGCCTCGCCCGCGACCGGACGCACCAGGATCGGCTGCAACACGCCCTTCTCGCGGATCGAGTTCGCGAGATCCTGCAATTCTTCCGGCGCGAATGTTTTGCGCGGCTGGAATTTGTTGGGGCGCAAAAACGCCACCGGCACGGTGCGGGGACTTTTTCCCGGCGCTTCGACGACCTTCGGCGCCACCGGCACTTCGTCGCCGATCAATGCGGAAAGGCCGCGGCCCAAACCATGCCTGCGATGTTCGTCTGCCATCTTCGCCTCCGCGCTCATGCCGCAATCCGTGCGCGCTCGCGCTGAATGAGTTCGCCCGCGAGTTTGATGTAAGCCTGCGAGCCGGGGCATCGCAGATCATAGACAAGCGCCGGAAGCCCATGGGAGGGGGCTTCGGAGATACGCACATTGCGCGGGATCACGGTGCGATAAACTTTATCGCCCAGATGTTCGCGCACATCGGCGGCGACCTGATCCGACAAATTATTCCGCTTGTCGAACATGGTCAGGATGATGCCTTGAATCTCCAGCGCGGGATTCAAATTGCCGCGCACGCGTTCGATGGTTTTCAAAAGCTGGCTCAAACCTTCCAGCGCGAAGAATTCGCATTGCAGCGGCACGACGACCGCATCGGCGGCAGCCATCGCGTTCACCGTGAGCAAGGTCAGCGACGGCGGGCAATCGATCAACACATAGGAGAACTCGGATGCTCCGTGTACGGAATAATGTTCAATCGCGTCCTTCAAACGGAAGTTGCGGCGATCGACATCGATCAGCTCCAGCTCCGCGCCGGACAGATCAACCGTCGCCGGCACGATGGACAGGCGCGGGATCTTCGTCGGCAGCACCGCCTCTTCGATGTTCGCCTCGCCCATCAGCACGTCATAGGTGGAGAGCTTTCGGTCGGCCTGCGGCACGCCTAGCCCGGTGGAGGCATTGCCCTGCGGATCGAGGTCGATGACCAGAGTCGGCTCGCCGACCGCGGCGAGCGCGGTGCCGAGATTGATGGCGGTCGTGGTCTTGCCCACTCCGCCCTTCTGATTGGCGACGACCAGCACGCGCGGGCGTCTTGTGGTGCTAGCGGCGGGTTTGAGATCTGGCAGCGACATGGGAGATATCCCGGATTTCGAGAATGACCCCGCTTGGGTCCGTCAGGCTATCATGCCGGACAGCGTTCAGTTTCCAAGATGTGCGGGCTTCGGTCAATTCAGCCTCTACATTTTGGCCCTTGAGAAACAGGCTTACGGTCTTCGGCCCCTGAAAAGGCCGTGCATAACCCAGCAATTTGGTGAGCGGCGCGCAAGCCCGGGCCGTGACAAGATCGAACGGCTCCGGCCTCGCCTCCTCCATCCGCGCGTTGCGGACTTCGACCTGAATCTGCATCCGCTCGGCCGCCGCTATCAGGAATGCGCATTTCTTGGCGATGGATTCGTAGAGCACGGCTTTGAAGCCCGGCCGTTCGCGCAGCATCGCCGCCAGCACCAGCCCCGGAAATCCCGCGCCACTGCCGAGGTCGACCAGCTTGTTTGCCGATTCCGGCACGAAGCGCATGAGCTGTGCCGAGTCCCAGACGTGGCGCTGCCAGACGTCTTCGAGCGAATTCTTGGAGACGAGATTGTGCCGCGTATTCCATTCGGCCAGCAGACCGACATAGGCCTTCAGGCGCAGCAGTGTTTCACGTGAAACATCCGCGGCCTTCGCGAAATCTTCGGGACCGAACTCAGGCACGCTTCTTCTCGCGCGCCAGCCCACGCACATGCGCCAGCACCAAGGTCAGCGCTGCCGGGGTTACGCCTTGAATGCGACTAGCCTGACCAAGAGTGGCAGGGCGAATGGCTTCGAGTTTGAGACGGGCTTCGGTGGAGAGTCCGTTGACCGCGCCATAGTCGAGGTCGGCGGGCAGGGCGCGGGATTCATCGCGGCGGAAGGCGAGGATGTCGGCTTCCTGCCGGTCGAGATAACCGGCGTAATGGGCATCGATCTCCAGCTGCTCGATGATCTCCGGCGCGAAGCTTCCAAGCTCCGGCCAGATGGCGGCTAGGGTGGAGAACTCCACGTCGGGCAGGCTGAGAAGATCGTTGGCCGAGCGGCGGACGCCATCCTGCCGGATCGCCATGCCGCGCTGAGCAGCTTCGTTCGGGGTGAGGTTGAGCGCGGCCATCCGAGCGCGGGCGGCGGTGAGGCGATCCAGCTTTTCGGCGAAGACGGCAGAGCGCTCGGCACCCACGCAGCCCAAGTCTTCGCCGATCCGGGTCAGGCGCTGGTCGGCATTGTCAGCCCGCAAGGTGAGACGGTACTCGGCGCGACTGGTGAACATGCGATAGGGCTCGGTCACACCCTTGGTCACCAGGTCATCGATCATCACGCCAATATAGGCGGAGGAGCGGTCAAGTATCGCAGCATCGTTTTCGGCAACAGCGCGGGCTGCATTCAACCCGGCCATCAGGCCCTGGGCGGCGGCTTCCTCATACCCCGTCGTCCCGTTGATCTGGCCGGCGAGATAGAGACCCGGAACGGCCTTCGTCTGAAGTGCCGGGGTCAGCTCGCGCGGATCGACATAGTCGTATTCGATGGCGTAGCCGGGGCGGATGATCGCCACGTCTTCGAGACCGGGGATAGTACGGACGAGGGCGGTCTGAACGTCCTCAGGCAGAGAGGTGGAGATCCCGTTCGGGTATATCGTCGGATCGTCCAGTCCCTCCGGCTCCAGAAAGATCTGATGGCTTTCGCGGGCGGCGAAGCGGACGACTTTGTCCTCGATAGAGGGACAATAGCGCGGGCCGGTCGACTCGATCTGGCCGGAATACATCGGCGCCCGGTCGAGATTGGCGCGGATGATCGCGTGGGTGTCGTGGGTCGTCCGGGTTATATGGCAGGGGATCTGGGGCGTGGTGATCTTCGTGGTCAGCGCCGAGAACGGCACCGGCGGATCGTCGCCATGCTGCACATCCAGCCCATCCCAATGGATCGTCCGGCCATTGAGGCGCGGCGGCGTCCCGGTCTTCAGACGGCCCATCTTCAGGCCAAGACCGTAGAGGGTCTTCGACAACCCGATGGATGGCTCTTCGCCAACCCGGCCTGCCGGAATCTTCGTCTCACCGATATGGATTAGCCCACGGAGAAAGGTGCCGGTCGTGAGCACGACAGCACCGCAAGCGATGACCTCACCCATAGCGGTCTTCACGCCCGCAACCCGACCATCCTTCAGGACCAGATCTTCGGCAGCCGCTTCCTTGATCTCGAGATTGGCGGTCTGGCTGAGTGCGGCCTGCATCGCCTGGCGATAGAGCTTCCGGTCGGCCTGCGCGCGGGGTCCGCGGACGGCCGCGCCCTTGCGCCGGTTGAGCAGGCGGAACTGGATGCCGGCGGCGTCCGCCACCCGGCCCATGACGCCATCCAGCGCATCGATCTCGCGGACCAGATGACCCTTGCCCAAGCCGCCGATGGCCGGGTTGCAGGACATCTCGCCAATGGTCGACGCCTTGTGGGTGAGCAGCAGCGTCTTGGCGCCAAAGCGCGCTGAAGCCGCCGCGGCTTCACAGCCGGCATGTCCTCCACCGATGACGATGACGTTGTAGCTCATGGCGCGGGTGAATAGGGCAGGCTGTGGAAAAGCGCCAGATGTTTCACGTGAAACATCGCCTCCAGACCCTCATTTCCCAATGCAGAATTCGCGGAAGACAACATCGAGAATGTCCTCGACATCCACCCGGCCCGTGATGCGGCCAAGAGAACGAAGCGCTAACCTTAAATCCTCGCCAAAAAGTTCCCTATCCGGAACTTTCTGAGACCGCTCCAACGCGGCTAGGGCCTCTTCCAGATGCGCGCGATGGCGTGCACGGGTCAGCGGCGCATTATTGCCATTCGATTTCAACAGCTTACCGGCCAATTCTGCGATCTTTGATAGCAGTTCGGGGATGCCCTCGCCGGTCTTGGCGGATATCGGAATCCCGCCCAATCGGGGCTCTCCGATATCCATTTTGTTCCAAACGACCAGATCCAGGATCTCGCCGACATTGGGCGGCAGACCCGCAACCGGCGTGGGATCACTTGCATCCACGAGCAGCAATGCAATGTCCGCCGCTTTCGCCCGCTCAATGGCGCGGCGGACGCCTTCCTGCTCAATCGGATCGTCCGACTCGCGAATACCGGCGGTATCCGCCACGATCACGGGATAGCCGCCCAGATCGAGACGGACTTCGATCACGTCCCGGGTCGTGCCCGCGGTCTCGGAAACGATGGCCACATCGCGTTGGGCGAGCGCATTCAGTAAAGAGCTCTTACCGCTGTTCGGTTTTCCGAACACTGTTAGGTTTATGCCATCGCGCAGGATCTCTCCCCGGCGATGATCGTCGAGGTGAGAGCGAATTTCCTCGATCAGGCTGGAAACAATTTCCCGAACAGTGTTCAGAATATCGTCTGGTACTTCCTCGTCCGGGAAGTCCAATACCGCCTCGGTCAGCCCGACCGCACGGGTCAGCCGCGTCCGCCAGCCTTCATAGAGTGCCGTCAGCACGCCGCCATATTGGCCCAGCGCCTGTTTGCGCTGGGCGTCGGTCTGCGCGTCGATCAGATCGGCCAGCGCTTCGGCCTGAGTGAGATCGAGCTTGCCGCTCTCAACCGCGCGGCGCGTGAACTCGCCCGCCTCGGCGGGACGCAAGCCATCGACCACCGACAGCGCATCCAGCATCGCGTCCACCACGGCGCGGCCGCCATGGACGTGAAATTCGGCGATGTCTTCGCCGGAAAAACTGTGTGGCGCTTCGAACCACAGCAACAAGCCGCGATCGATGATCTCGCCATGCACGTCACGGAAATCCTTTAAAACCGCATGTTTCGGAGAGGGCGGCGCATCGCCGGTCAGCGCTTCAACCGCGCGCTTCGCGTCCGGCCCGGACACGCGCAGCACCGCAATGCCCGCACGCCCCGGCGCCGTCGATGGCGCGAAAATGGTATCGCGCTCCATAACTCAGCGCTTTGAAGTATCTTTCGCGGTTTTGGCAGCCGCATCCCACATGAATTTCTGGAACTGGCCGAAGGCTTCGCCGCCCAGGGGCATCCAGGCCTTCATCATGGCCTCGGGGTCCGAAGTATCCATGGCCGCCTTCATCCGGCGCTCCATCTCGGCCACCATTTTTTCCTGCAATTTGGAGACATCCGGCAGGCCCATGAACCGGCGGGCCTCTTCCGGGGTCATATCGATTTCGACGTGGACCTTCATCTCTTTACCGCGCTCCGCCTTCGTGCTTGGAAGCCCGGCTTCCAACAGGCTAGGAAGCTACGCGCCAAGACCAACAGCAACAACACGCTTTTCAGGACCGGGAACATCATGAGCCGCAATCAGCTCGATCAGGAAACCAGCCCCTATCTTCTCATGCACAAGGACAACCCTGTGCATTGGCGCCCTTGGGGCCGCGAGGCGCTGGACGAAGCGCAAGAGACCGGCAAGCCCATCCTGCTCTCCATTGGATATACCGCCTGTCACTGGTGTCACGTGATGAACCACGAGAGCTTCGCGGATCCCGAAACCGCGGCGCTGATGAACGACAACTTCATCAACATCAAAGTCGATCGCGAGGAGCGTCCCGACATCGATCAAACCTATCAGGCCGCCATCGCATTGATGGGCGGGCAGGGCGGATGGCCGCTCACGGTTTTCCTTCAGCCGAACGGCGAAGCCTTCTTCGCGGGCACCTACTTCCCGCCGGTGGAACGCCCAGGCCAGCCTGCGTTTCAGACCGTGCTCAAGGATGTCGCCAGTCTTTATAAAGATCGCGGCGATGAAGTTGCGCAGGCTGGCGCCCAGAACCGTCAGCAGCTTCTGGATTTGTGGGGCCGCAACAATCGCATTCCGCTCGCCGCCGCACCGCTCGATGAAGCCGCCACGCGCATCGGACAGAAATACGACATCTTCTTCGGCGGACTGACCGGCACGCCGAAATTCCCCAACACCGGACTCGTCGAGCTTATGTGGCGCGCATATCTGCGCAGCGGCATCGCGCAATTCCATGTGCTGGTGCAGACGACGCTCTCCAATATGTGCATGGGCGGCATCTACGATCACATCGGCGGCGGCTTCGCGCGCTATTCCACCGACGAGCGCTGGATCGTGCCGCATTTCGAAAAGATGCTTTACGACAACGCGCTGATGATCGACGTGCTCACGCTGGTGTGGCAGTCGAGCCGCCTTCAACTCTATCGCGACCGCATCGAAGAAACGGTCGGCTGGGTGTTGCGCGAGATGATGACCGAAGGCGCGTTCGCTTCGAGCATCGACGCCGACTCTGACGGTGAAGAGGGCAAATTCTATCTGTGGAGCGAAGCGGAAATCGACGCCGCGCTCGCCGGCACCTTCGCGCAGAAGTTCAAGGAAGTGTTCAGCGTCACGCGCGACGGTAATTACGAAGGCAAGAATGTTCTGAACCGGCTTGGCCCGAATGTGAGCTATCCGCTGCCGGAAGCCGATCAGGCGCTGATCCACAAGCAGAAGCAGATGCTCTTCGCCGAGCGCGCCAAGCGCACCGCGCCGGTGCGCGACGACAAGGTGCAGGCCGACTGGAACGGCATGATGATCGCCGCGCTGGCCAATGCCGGCATGGTGTTCCGCAAGACCGACTGGACGATGGCCGCGGCGCGCGCGTTCGAATTCGTGGAGAAAGCCCTTGGCGACGGCGACCGTCTCAGCCATTCGTGGCGCAACGGCAAACGCGGCAAGCTCGGCTTCGCGGAAGACTACGCACACATGACCCGCGCGGCACTGGCGCTCTGGGAAGCCACCAACGATCCGCGGTACCTGGCGCGCGCCAAGGCCTGGGTGCACACATTGAATGAGCATTTCTGGGATATGCAGAATGGCGGCTACTTCACCACCGCCGACGATTCCGACGAGCTGCTCGGCCGTCCCCGCTCGGTCTACGATCAGTCCATGCCATGCGCCAACGGCGTCATGCCCGCCATCCTGTCGAAGCTTTTCCTCATCACGCTCGATCCCGGCTATCGCGATCGCTGCAACGCGATGATCGACGCCTTCACCGGAGAAATGGGCCGCGCCTATATTTCCATGGGCTCCTTCATCAACAGTTTGGAGAATGTCGCGGCGGGCCTTCAGATCGTCATCGTGGGACCACTCACCAATCCCAAGACGCATGAACTCGTCAGCGCCGTGACCGGCCGCAGCCTTCCCAACCGCATGCTGATCATGGTCGATCCGTCGCAGGAACTGCCTGTCGGTCATCCGGCGCATGGCAAGACGATGGTTGGCGGCGTGCCGACGGCTTACATCTGCCAGCGCATGACCTGCGAGCAGCCCATCACCAATCCGGTGACGTTGTCGCAGGCGCTGCAACTTCCGCCGCGTCCCATGCAGCAGCAGATGCCGCAGCAACCTGCCAATATGCGTCCCAACTAAAATCGGGCGAATGCACGGGTTGGCGCTGATGCGCCCGAGCCGCTAACCTTGCCGGAGAAATCCGGCAAGGAAGGGCCGCCCATGGCAGATATCACAATTAAAACAGCCGATGGCGCGATGAGCGGTTATCTCGCGAAGCCCGCTGCCGGGCGCGGACCGGGGCTTGTCGTCATCCAGGAGATTTTCGGCGTCAATCAGGTGATGCGCGATCTGGCGGATGGCTTCGCTGCGCGCGGCTATTTCGCGCTGGTGCCGGATCTTTTCTGGCGCATCCAGCCGGGCGTGCAACTCACCGACAAGACCGATGCGGAATGGAAGCAGGCCTTCGATCTGATGAACAAGTTCGACGCGAAGAAAGGCGTCGAAGACATCCAGGCGACGATCAAGACCTTGCGCGACACCGAAGGCTGCACCGGCAAGGTGGGCGCGGTGGGCTATTGTCTCGGCGGCCAGCTCGCTTATCTCACCGCGGCGCGCACCGATATCGACGCCTCGGTCGGCTATTATGGCGTGAACATCCAGAACCTTCTGGGCGAAGCCAAGAACATCAAGAAGCCATTGATGCTGCACATCGCGGCGGCGGACGAATTCACCCCGCCCGATGCGCAGAAGAAGATCATCGACGGCCTCAAGGACAACCCGCACGTCACCCTGCACAGCTATCCGCAGATGGACCACGCCTTCGCGCGCGTGGGCGGCGCGCATTACGATCATGCCAACGCGGAGCTCGCCAATGGCCGCACCGCGACCTTCTTCCGCCAGCATCTGAGTTAAGCCGGCGTTAGAGCGCGCTCCTTAATTTGACCACGGTTTTTGGCTTGAAGGACCGCCGGGCTTTGTGGCGGCAATGGCGTTGAGCGAGCGTATCGAACCCGGTTTCGTTGATCCGGCGCTGCCCGAGGTGGCGGCGGAAGAGCGCGTGGACGCGGCACGCGAGGCCACCGGCTACAAGATCACCGACGGCGTGGTGCGCCTGCGCAAGACGATCTTCGGCTGGATCTCGCGGCATGAGCGTTCGCTCAGCGCTGTTTCCATGATCGGCGGTTTCGCGTTCGACAATTACGCTTACCGCCGGATCGATCTGCCCAACACCCAGGCGCTCTTCATCGGCTATCTCACCGTGGCCGGCGTCGCGATCATCCTGCTGCATCTCTTCGCCACGCGGGCGCGCGCCGGAAAGCCGATGCCGCGCTGGCATTCGATCCTGCCGATGGCGACGCAGTTCACCTTGGGCGCATTGTGGAGCGGCTTTCTCGTCTTCTATTCGCGCGGCGCGGTGCTGGCCGAATCCTGGCCGTTCATGCTGGTACTGGTGGCCATCTTCATCGGCAACGAGGTGTTCAGCCGATACCATTCCCAGCTCGTCTTCACCTCTATCCTCTACGCCTTCGCGCTGTTCTCCTATTTCATCGTCACCGTGCCGATCTTCACCCACACGGTCGGACCGTTCACCTTCCTCATCAGCGGGCTTTCCGCATTCGTCGTGTTTCTTTTCTTCCTGCGCATCGTGCGCTGGGCAGGACAAGACGAATGGCGCCGCGCGCGGCTGCAGGTGATGGGCGGCGCGTTTCTGGTCTATGCGACGCTGACCGCGTGCTATTTCACCGGCGCGCTGCCGCCACTGCCCATCGCCCTGGTGGACAAGGGCGTGTTTCATTTCGTCAAGCGCGTGGGCGACGTCTATCAGGCGCAAGGCGAAGTGCAGGATTGGAAGACGCGGTTCGGCATGCCGCCGGTGCTGCACATCGCGCCGGGCCAGCCGGTCTATGTCTACAGCGCGGTCTTCGCACCGATCAAACTTTCCACCACCATCGTGCACCGCTGGCGGCACTACAATCGCATCCGCCACAAATGGCAGACGATCAGCACCGTATCGTTCACGATCAATGGCGGGCGCGACGGCGGCTATCGCAACTACACCATCCAGCACAAGGTGTGGGACGGCGACTGGCGCGTCGATGTGCGCAACGCCGACGGCCGCATCATCGGCCGCATTCCCTTTCACATCGAGAATGCGGCCCAGCCGGTGGCAACGGTGCCAGTTACTTTGAAGTGACGCCGGAGAGCGGGCGCACATCCTCCACCAGATGCACCAGAACCTTTCCCGGTTCTTCGATCTGCATCATATGCGCGGAGTTCTCGAACCAGACCAGCTTCTTCACCGGCGCATGCACATGCGCGAACCATTTGGCGGTGACGTTCTGCGAAACCGTTTCATCGTGGCGCCCGTTGAAAATGATGATCGGGCATTTGAAGTCGGTGACCTTGCTGTAGTTGAACGTGCTGAAGATGGGCAGCAGATGCGTCAGCGACAACAATGAGCCGTTGTCGATGGCATCGAGATCGGCATCGGTATAGTCCGGCGAAAGCTGCGTCGCGTGATAGTAATAGGCATAGGAATCGCGATTCCAGCTCAGCCCGCCATATTTGATCGACCAGTCGCGCTCGACATTGATCTTGTCCAGCACCAATGGAGAATTGGGATAGGGCGCAATGCCTTCCAGCGCCTTCACAGCCTTCGCATCGTGCGCCGCGCGCGCTGCGGCGAGCGTGGCTTCGTAGATGTCTTTCTCGCTCGCCTGGCTGTCGATCATCTGGCCCATGCCGATATAGGCGTAGAGCCATTCGGGATGGTTGTGCGCCAGCATGATGCCGAGCAACGATCCCCAGCTATGGCCCATCACGAAAATCTTCGGCTTGTGATAGGTGCCGCGCAGATATTGGACGAGTTCCTCGGTATCCTTCTCCATACGGTCGGCGGTGACCGTGGGCGCGATCTTTTTCGGATCGTTGGCATTGTAGGTTTTGCCGGCACCGCGCTGATCCCATTGCACGACGGTGAAGTAATCCTCCCATGGATTCTGGAAGGTCCAGCTTGTCGGCATTTCCGGCGCGGCGGGGCCGCCATGCAGGAACAGAAGAATGGGGTTGTTCTTGTCGCGGCCGCGAATGGTGATCCACTGCTTGATGCCGCCGATAGTGATTTCTTTCTGCTCATCGATGCCGTTGGGCGAAACCACTTTCTGAAGATCTGCGATGATCTTGCGCGCGTGATCCTGCGTGAAAGGTGGCTTGGTATCGGCAGCGTGGGCCGCAAGCGGTGCAACCAAAGCAAAAGCGGCTATCAAGCGTACAAACATGAGCATGTCCCGGGTCTATCGACGGTGATCACTTAAGGGCTAAAGTCGTGCGATGCGATATGCACAAGCCATGCGTAGAATGTTCAGCAGCGTTGCGTCGCGCGGGAGGTTGGCATGAAAGCGATCCGGATCCATCAGAATGGTGGCCCCGAAGTCCTGCGCTATGAGGATGTGGAACTTCCTGCGCCCGCGCGTGGCGAGGTTCGCGTGCGTCATACCGCCATCGGTGTGAACTTCATCGACACCTATCACCGCTCCGGCCTCTACAAACTGCCGCTGCCGACCGGATTGGGCAGCGAAGCCGCGGGCATCGTCGATGCGCTGGGTGACGGCGTTACAACCCTCAAGAAAGGCGATCGGGTCGCCTATGCCGGTGCCATCGGTGCTTATGCGGAGGCAAACAACGTCGCTGCCGACAAGCTGGTGAAGCTACCTGAAGGCGTTTCAGACGAAGACGCCGCCGCATCGCTGCTGAAAGGCATGACGGTGCAATATCTGCTGACGCGCACGTACTCTGTAAATCCGGGCGAAACGATTCTGTTTCACGCCGCGGCCGGCGGTGTCGGCCTGATCTTCGGTCAATGGGCGAAGCATCTCGGCGCAACCGTCATCGGCACGGTGGGATCGCAGGACAAGATCGCGCTCGCCAAAAGCCATGGCTACGACCATGTGCTCGATCTTTCCAAGGACGATTGGGTCAAGCGCGTGCGCGAACTGACCGGTGGCGATGGCGTGCCCGTGGTCTATGATGGTGTCGGCAAAGCGACATGGGACGGCTCGCTCGATTGCCTCGCCGTGCGCGGCATGATGGTGAGCTTCGGCAATTCCTCCGGCGCCGTGCCGCCCTTCGCGCCGGGCATCCTTTCTGCCAAGGGTTCGCTCTACGTCACCCGGCCGACGCTCGGCAGTTACACGCGCACGGCGGAAGAGTTGCAGGAAACCGCGAATGACCTGTTCGATGTCATCGCATCCGGCGCGGTGAAGATCGAAATCAACCAGCGCTTCAAGCTGAGCGAAGCCGCCAAGGCACATGAAGCCTTGCAATCCCGCCAGACGACGGGCGCGACGATCCTGCTGCCCTGATTATTCCGCCGCGATCGGCGAGGATTTGTCTTCGCGCAGATAGATCGAGCGCTTCGGACGCGCCATCACGCGCTGCACCATCGGCACGAAGGCGTCGAGCGGCATGGTGTCGTAATTGGGATCGAAGGCATTCTGGTCGTGGCGCGCGCAGAACATCGCGGTGCGCTCGAAGCTGGGATGGCCGCGATATTGATCGCGCATGTTCCGGTCCAGGCCGAGATAGTGGAAGAAATAATAGCCCTGGAAGATGCCGTGGTGGTGCAGCATCCAGTGATTTTCCTCGGACACGAACGGCTTGAGCACGGTTGCGCCCAACTCCGCATGGTTCGACGACGCGAGAATGTCACCCATGTCGTGCAGCAGCGCGCAGACGACATATTCCTCGTCCATGCCATCGCGATGCGCGAGCGTCGCCGATTGCAGCGAATGCTCCAGCCGGTCCACGGCGAAACCGCCACAATCGCCTTCCAGCATTTTCAGATGCGCAAGCACGCGGTTCGGCAGATCGCGATTGAAGCCGGCAGACGCCGTCGCGATCTTGGCCCAATCTTCCTGTGTGCCATTGGCCATGGCGTGAAATTGCGCGCGGTCGCTGGGATGTTCGGTCATGGGTCGCTTCCTCGATAGGCTGCGGTAATTCTCCGCCGGGATGTGCGCGGGGTCAATTGCGTCGCGCCCCGCTCTGTGCTGCCTTAGCGCCTGCGATTTTCGGGGGTTTTCAGGGCATGGATAGACGCGAGAAGATCGAAGAAGGCTTCGAATCCGTCCTCTTCGCCAGCCGCTGGTTGATGGCGCCGTTTTATCTGGGGCTGGTCGTGGCCCTGCTCGCCCTGCTGGTCGAGTTCGTCAAAACCATCGTGGAAGTGCTGCCGGGGATCATGGAGCTGAGCGAAGCCTCGGCGGTGGTCTGGATCCTCACCCTGATCGACCTGTCGCTGGCGGCCAATTTGCTGCTGATGGTGATTTTCTCCGGCTATGAGAACTTCGTCTCGCGCATGTCGGTAAGCGCCTCGCATCCCGACCGCCCCACCTGGATGGGCAAGATCGATTTCTCCAGCATGAAGCTGAAGCTGATCGCTTCCATCGTCGCAATCTCGGCCATCGAATTGCTCAAGGCTTTCATGTCGATCAAGACCTATAGCGACCGCGATCTCGCATGGCTGGTCGGTATCCATATGACCTTCATCGTGTCCGGCGTGTTGCTGGCGCTGATGGACTGGATCACCGAGCGCGGCGAAGTGCCAGAAACCCGGCGCGAACATGAAATCGCCGGACCGCATTCCGGCCACTAGCGCAGAAGAAAATCTCCCGCCCGGATCTTCGGGCCAAGCGCATCCGCGGTCTCCTCCGCGCTCATCGCGCCGGCGTCGAAGGCGTGTTTCTCGAACGCGCCGAGATCGGCGAATTGCCGGAAGAGGTCGTGGACCGGGCCCTCCGCTTTCAGGCCGTGCGTGCCGCGCGCTTGAACGCGCGCGAAGGCGATATCCGCATTTGCCGGGCGCAACACGATGTAATGCAGCGGAATGTTTTTCGCCGCATCCCGAAACGGCGCGAGAAACCATGGTCCGACGATACCGTCGATGATTGTGAGATAACCGCCTTCGGCATAAGCGCAAGCCGCCGCCGCGATGGCGCGTGTCACCGTCTCGTTCTGCTTGTGCGATTCCGGCAGCCACGGCAGGACGTAACCGCTCTTGATATAACGGTCGTAGAAATCATCCGTATGCAAATGCGCGGCAGGGCTTTCGCTCTGCCGCGCAAGAATGTCTGCGACGGTGGATTTTCCCGCGCCGGGCGGGCCGGTCAGGATGAGGACCGAACCCGCCATCGCATCAGGTGTTCATGCTGTCGAAGAAATCGTCGTTGTTCTTCGAGGAGCGCAGCTTGTCGAGCAGGAACTCGATCGCATCGGTGGTGCCCATCGGCGCCAGGATGCGGCGCAGGACGTGCGTCTTCGCGAGCACGCCTTTGCCGAGCAGCAGCTCGTCCTTGCGGGTGCCGGACTTCAGGATATCGATGGCCGGGAACACGCGCTTGTCGGCAACCTTGCGGTCCAGGATGATTTCCGAGTTACCCGTGCCTTTGAATTCTTCGAAGATCACTTCGTCCATGCGGCTGCCGGTGTCGATCAGCGCGGTGGAGATGATGGTCAGCGATCCGCCTTCCTCGATATTGCGCGCCGCGCCGAAGAAGCGCTTGGGGCGCTGCAGGGCGTTCGCGTCGACACCGCCGGTCAGCACCTTGCCCGATGACGGGACGACGGTGTTGTAGGCGCGGCCGAGGCGCGTGATGTTGTCGAGCAGGATGATCACGTCGCGCTTGTGTTCGACCAGGCGCTTGGCCTTCTCGATCACCATTTCGGCGACCTGCACATGGCGTGTCGCCGGTTCGTCGAACGTCGAGGAGATGACCTCGCCATTCACCGTGCGCTGCATGTCGGTCACTTCTTCCGGGCGCTCGTCGATCAGAAGCACGATCAGGAAGCATTCCGGATGGTTGGCCGAAATCGCCTTGGCGATGTTCTGCATCATGATCGTTTTGCCGACGCGCGGCGGCGCCACGATCAGGCAGCGCTGGCCCATGCCCTGCGGCGCAACGATGTCGATGACGCGGCCCGTCTTGTCTTTGATCGTCGGGTCTTTCAGCTCCATGTTGAGCCAACGGGTCGGATAGAGCGGCGTGAGGTTGTCGAAATGGACCTTGTGCTTGATCTGCTCGGGGTCTTCGAAATTGATCGTCGTGACCTTCAGCAGCGCGAAATAGCGCTCGCCGTCCTTGGGCGAACGAATGGGGCCTTCGACGGTGTCGCCGGTGCGAAGACCGAAGCGGCGGATCTGCGAGGGGGAAACGTAAATATCGTCCGGCCCCGCGAGGTAGTTGGATTCGGGAGAGCGCAGGAAGCCGAAGCCATCCGGCAGGGTCTCGACCACGCCCTGGCCCGTGATCTCCACATTGCGCTCGGCGAGCTCCTTGAGGATCGCGAACAGCATGTCCTGCTTGCGCATGGACGAAGCGTTCTCGATCTCGAGCTCCTCCGCGAAGGCCAGAAGATCGGTGGGGGTCTTGGACTTGAGGTCCTGCAGCTTCATCGCCTGCAGGCCGTCTTGAACTGTCATTGGGTACTTACCTGAAATGGAGGTTGGGGATTTTCCCGCCGCGAGAGCCGCCGAAAATGACCGGTCGGGCGCGGGGCGGAAGGTTAGGTGCCGCACCGCGCCGGTCTGTCCGGGTCCGGCCTTCGCGCAAGGGCGCGGGACGGATGCGATGCGAATGGGGAACGACGACTATATAGACGGATTTCAGGGCCTTGCAAAGCCCATCCCTCAGAACGGCTGGACGATCACCAGGATGACGATCAGCGCCATGAGCAGTGCGGGAACCTCGTTGAGGATGCGGTAGAAGCGCTCGGATTTGTCGTTGGCGTCGCGGGCGAATTTCTTCATGCAGGTCGCGAAATAGCCGTGCAGGCCGGACATGATGACGACCAGCGCCAGCTTGGCGTGCAGCCAATGCTCTTCCAGGATTCCCGGGATGAGCCAGATCTGCAGCAGGCCGAAGAACCAGGTCGCGATCATCGCCGGGTTGACGATCATGCGAAGAAGTTTGCGTTCCATGATCTTGAACCGCTCGGACTCGGCGGAGCCGACCGCGACCTGCGTGTGATAGACGAACAGCCGCGGCAGATAGAGCATGCCGCTCATCCACGCGATCACGCTGATCACATGAAAGGCGCGGATCCAGAGAATGTTGTTCGACAGAAACATCATCATGGGTTCAACGCTCCAAAACCGCAGCGGGAGAATTCCTTCGGGCAGATGCGCCCCGGCCCGCAGGTGACGACAGCTTCGCCCAAAGCCGCGCGGCCGACCAGCCCGGCAAGTGCGGCAATGAAGTCCGCTTCCGCGCCCACCGCCGGCACGCGGATATAATCGGCCACGCCGCTGTCACGCGCGAGCTTGCCATATTCGATATCGAGTTCGACCAGCGTTTCGGAATGTTCGCTGACGAAAGCGATCGGCGCAACGATCAGGCCTTTGCCTTCGGCGCCCGCGCGGCGGATTTCCGCATCGGTGGACGGGCCGATCCATTCCAGCGGACCGACGCGGCTTTGATAGCAGACCTGCCAGTCGAGATTGCTTATCCCCAGCCTGTCCACAATCGCAGCGGCGGTTTTCTCCACCTGCCACTGATAGGGATCGCCTTTGTAAACCGTGCGTTTCGGCAAGCCATGCGCGGATAGCAACAGGCGATAATCCACAGACGGTTTTTTCTTCACACTCGCCGCCGCGATCAGTTTCGCCTTGGCGGCGATGAAGCCGTCTTCCCACGGATAGCAGCAAATGCGTGTCGTCGGTGCGGTAATGCCCGCGCGTTTCGCCGCGATGTTCCAGTCTTTCAATGACGAATCCGTCGTTGTTGTCGAGAACTGCGGGTAAAGCGGCAGCAGAACAATGCGATCCGGATTCCAAGCCTTCACCGCGCGCGCGGCTTCATTCGCAAACGGCTTCCAATAGCGCATGGCGATAAAGCAGCGCGCATCATGGCCTTGCGCCGCAAGCGCCATTTGCAGGGCGAGCGCTTGGGTCTGCGTTTCTTCCACAATCGGCGAACGCCCCCCGATCTTGGCGTAGATCTCCCGCGCCACCGGCCCGCGCCGCTTCGCGATGAACGCTCCAAGCGGTTTGCGGACAATCCCCGGCAACGAAATGATTGCCGGATCGGAAAAAAGATTTTTCAGGAACGGTTCGACGGCGTCCGGCGCATCCGGCCCGCCAAGGTTGAAAAGGACGACCGCCAGCTTCACTTGCGGACGCGCGCGACCAGCGCAGCGACATGTTCGGGCGGCGTTTCCTGCAGCACGCCATGCCCCAGATTGAAGATAAACGGCTTGCCGCGCATCTCGTCCACAAGCGCATCCACAGCCTGCTCCATCACTGAACCGCCGGTTACTAGCAGCAAAGGATCGAGATTGCCTTGAACGGGGACATCAATTTCGGACATCCAGTCTTGCGGCGCGGCGGTATCAACAGAGATTCCATTCACACCGGTTTCGTCCGCGTAGAACTCATAGCCCTGCAAGGTCGTCGCGCGTGGAAAGCCAATGATCTTCGCATGCGGCTTCGCGGCACGAACCTTTTCCACGATCCGCTTCGTCGGCGCGACCACCCAGCGCTGGAAAACATCCGCCGGCAATCCGCTCGCCCAGCTATCGAAAATCTGCACCGCATCCGCGCCGGCATCGATCTGCGCAATCAGATGCGCCGCCACACAGTCACCGAGCACATCGAGCAGCGCGCCAAAAGATTTCGGATCGCGATACCCCCAAAGCTTCGCCGCTTTCTGTTCGTCGCCACCACGACCCGCCGCCATATAGGTCGCCAAGGTCCAGGGCGCGCCGGCGAAGCCCAACACCGTTGTCTGGGCAGGAAGCGCTGCTCGAACTTGGCGAAGCGTCTCATACGCCGGAGAAAGCTTCTGGTGCCAGATCGCCGGATCGCGCTCCAAACCATCCGCGCTGTTCACGGCATCGAGTGTAGGCCCAACATTTTCTTCAAACTTTACGGTACGCCCCAGCGCAAAGGGAATGGTGAGGATATCCGAGAAGATGATCGCGGCATCGAAATCGAAACGCCGCATCGGCTGCAGGGTTATCTCCGTCGCCATGACGGGATCGTTGCACATCGTCCAGAAAGAACCCGCCTTGGCGCGCAGCTCGCGATATTCCGGCAGATAACGTCCCGCCTGGCGCATCAGCCACACCGGCGGCGGAGAGACGGCCTCTCCGTTCAGAACCGAGATCAATCTTTTCCCAGAAGACTTCAAAGAATAAGGACTCCTAGAATCTGATGAGGATGATGATTGGGCTGTGGAATGTGGAAAAATCCGTGGGTCCGCTGTCTCTAGGCCGCAAGCGCTTGGGACTCAAGGGGAGTTGCCACAGGTGGGAGAGCGAAACCGCCAACAGCCCGGCGCCAGCGGTGTGCGCGCAAATGCCAAAGCTGTGGGATGTGTTCGTAGAACCGCAACTGTGTATCCTGTGGGGATGAAAACCAAACGCCGGAGCATGGTTCTGTGAATTCCGAGGCTCGCGAATTTCACGTGCATCTTGTGTCCGATGCGACGGGTGAAACGCTGAACGCCATCGCGCGCGCGGCGCTGGCCCAGTTCGAAGGCGTCACCGTCAACGAACATTTCTACGCGCTGGTGCGCAGCTCGCGGCAATTGCAGCGGGCGATCGAGCATATCCAGGAAGAGCCCGGGCTGGTGTTCTTCACTCTGGTCAATCCGGAGCTGCGCAAGGAATTGCTGGCGGCCTGCGCGGCAATGTCCGTACCCAGCTATGACGTGCTGGAAACGCCGATCGGCGTGATGCGGCAATTTCTCGGTGCGGCGGAAACGCACCGGCCCGGTGGCCAACACGATCTGGACCAGCGCTACAATGAGCGCATCGAGGCGCTGAACTTCACCATCGCCCATGATGACGGCCAGATTCTGGATCGTCTCGATGAAGCCGAGGTAGTGCTGGTGGGTGCCAGCCGAACGTCCAAGACGCCGACCTGTGTGTATCTTGCCATTCGTGGCGTGCGTGCGGCGAATGTGCCGCTGGTGCCCGGCATGCCGCTGCCGCGCCAGCTTTTGCTCGCGACCAGCCCGCTGATCGTGGGCCTGTGGGCCTCGCCGGACCGGCTGGTGCAGGTACGGCGCAACCGGCTCAACACCTTGGGCGAAGTCCGCGATACTTCCTATGTCGATCTGGAAAGCGTGCGCGCGGAAGTGACCGCGACGCGCAAGCTGTTCGATGCACAGGATTGGCCGGTGATCGATGTGTCGCGGCGGTCTGTGGAAGAAACCGCTGCTGCGGTCCTCAATCTGCTGGCGGAAAAGCGGCAGGACGCCGAAGAATGATCCTCGCCTCGGCCAGCGAAACCCGCGCCAAGCTGTTGAAAGACGCCGGCGTGCCGTTCGAGATTGTTCCCGCGCGTGTGGACGAAGACGCGCTCAAGCAATCGCTGCTTGCCGAAAAAGCCTCACATCGCAACGTCGCTGACGCGCTCGCGGAATTGAAAGCTTTGCGTGTTTCGTCCGCGCATCCCGGCGAACTCATCTTGGGTGCCGATCAGGTGTTGAGCTTCGATGGCGCGCTCATCAGCAAATGCGAAAGCCTTGGCGAAGCACGCGCGTTATTGCTGCGTCTACGCGGCAAAACCCACGACCTGATTTCCGCGATGGTTCTGGCGAAGGGCAGCGCCCCGATCTGGCGGCATGTGGAAAAAGCCACGCTCACCATGCGCGATTTCTCCGAAGCGTTTCTGGATGATTATCTGGCCGCGGAAGCTGAGGGTTTGTTGTCCGGTGTCGGCTGCTATCGGCTGGAGGGGCGTGGCGCACAGCTTTTTTCGCGCGTAACCGGCGATCATTCCACGGTTCTGGGTCTGCCGCTTCTTCCGCTCTTGTCGGCGCTGCGCGAACAGGGTGTCATTCCCCGATGAGCATCAGCGGCAAGGCAAAAATCGCGGGCGTGATCGGATGGCCGATCGCCCATTCGCTGTCGCCGCGGCTGCACAGCTATTGGCTGGACGCGCATGGTGTCGATGGCGCTTACATCCCGCTGGCAGTGCAGCGCGAAGATTTCGTACGCGTCATCGAAAGCTTGCGGCTCGCCGGTTTTGCCGGCGTGAACGTCACCGTGCCGCACAAAGAAGCGGCGTTTGCCATCGCACATGAATTGGACGATGCGGCGCAGGCCGCCGGCGCCGTCAATCTGCTGATTTTCGGCAATGGCAAGATCATCGGCCGCAATACCGATGCCAGCGGACTTGCGGCAAGTCTCACCGAAGCGCTCGCGAAAAACGCACTCACGGGAAAAGACGCGGTGCTGCTGGGAACGGGCGGCGCTGCGCGCGCGGCGCTTTTGGCGCTGTCGGAACTTGGCGTGCGCGAAATCCGCATCGTGGGCCGCACGCATGGACGCGGCGAGGTGTTGGCGCGCGAATTTTCATCGCGCGTGAAAACACCGTTGCGCGCGCTGGCATGGAACGATTGGGCGAAAGCGGCGGACGGTGCCGGCGTGCTGGTGAATGCGACATCGGCGGGCATGTCGGGCAAAGACAAGCTCGATCTGTCGCTCGACCCTTTGCCGGTGAACGCGGTGGTGACCGACCTCGTCTACAATCCGCTTGAAACCGATCTGCTCCAGCGCGCGCAGGCGCGGGGCAATCGCATCGTCGATGGCCTTGGCATGTTGATGCACCAGGCGGTTCCTGCCTTTGAAGCCTTTTATGGCGAACGCCCGAAGGTGACGCCGGCTTTGCGCACCGAACTCAAGAAAGCTTTGCGCCATGGCTAGGCCATTTCTCATCGGCCTTACCGGCTCCATCGGCATGGGCAAAAGCGAAACGGCGAAGATGTTCGCAGCGCTCGGAATCCCGGTGAACGATTCCGATGCCAATGTGCATGCACTCTATGAGCCGGGTGGCGCGGCGGTGCCGGGCATCGAAAAGGCATTTCCGGGAACCGTGCGGGATGGAAAAGTGGATCGCGCGCTGCTGACAAAGGCGCTGGCGGCCGATCCGGGCGGGTTCAAAAAGCTGGAAGCCATCGTGCATCCGCTGGTCGCGAAGACGCAGGCCGATTTTCTGGCCAAAGCGGAAGCGAATGGCGCCGACATGGTGGTGCTGGACATTCCGCTGCTGTTCGAGACCGGCGGGCACGCGCGCGTGGATGCGGTTGTGGTTGTGTCCGCGCCATCCCATATACAGCGGGCGCGCGTGCTCGAACGCCCGGGGATGACGGAAGAAAAGCTGGACCAGATCCTCTCCCGCCAGACGCCCGACGAAGAAAAGCGTGCAAAAGCCCATTATGTGGTTGTGACGGACAAGGGTCTCGATCACGCTTTCGAACAGGTACAGATGATCGTCAAGGATTTGCGCGAGAAGATCGCGGCGGGAAAGAAGTCAGAAAAATAATGCGTGAGATCGTTCTCGACACCGAAACCACCGGCTTCGATCCGGCGACGGGCGACCGCATCGTCGAGATCGGCTGCGTCGAACTCATCGACCATCTTCCGACCGGCAGAAGCTTCCAGGCCTATCTCAATCCCGAACGTCTCGTGCCGATCGAGACAACGAAGGTCCACGGCCTCACCGACGAATTCCTCGCCGACAAGCCGCTCTTCGCCCATATCGTGGAAGAGCTGCTGGAATTCATCGGCGACTCGCCGCTGGTGATTCACAACGCTTCGTTCGACATGAAATTTGTGAACAGCGAATTGCATCGTTGCGGAAAGAAGCCGCTGCCGCATGCGCGCGCCATCGACACGATCGAGATCGCCAAGGCGAAAATTCCCGGCGCGCGTTATTCGCTGGACGAGCTATGCCGCCGCTTCGGCATCGATCTTTCGGTGCGCACCAAACATGGCGCGCTGCTCGACGCCGAACTCACCGCGCGGGTTTATCTGGAGCTTGTCGGCGGGCGGCAGACCAAGCTTGTCCTCGCGCCGGGTGACAGCGCGGAAACCGGCAACGTCACGGTGCTGGTGGCGCGCGCGCGTCCGCAGCCGCTGGCCTCGCTTGTCACGGCAGCCGAGCGTGAGGCGCACGAAGCTTTCGTCGCGAAAGACCTTGGCGCCGAACCTGTCTGGAACTGGAATTAGGCCGAAGCGGTCGCCTGCTGCTCTTTTTCCATCTTGGTGCGATAGAGCCCGGCGAAATCGATCGGCTCGATCATCAAAGGCGGCATGCCGCCATCGCGGATGGTGTCCGCCACGACGCGGCGCGCGAACGGGAACATCAAATGCGGCGCTTCGATCAGGAGCACCTGCTGCACCACATCTTCGGGCACGCCCTGGATCATCATGATCGCGGCATAGGAGAGTTCCATCAGGAAGAGGGTCTTCTCTTCATGCTGGGCCGATACGCGCAGGCGTAGCTCGACTTCGTAATGATCGCCTTCAACGCGGCGGGCCTGCAGGTCGACGCCCAGGTCGATGGCGGGGCGCACGCTCGGGTTCATCGGCGCGCCGGGATTTTCGAAGGACAGGTCCTTCACATATTGCGCCATGATCTGCATGCGGGGCGCGCCTTCGCCGGAACCGTTGCCGTTGGGAAATCCTTCGCCGCTCATGATGCTCTTACCCGTCAAAAATCGCGGCTCGGCTATCACGGATTGGCGAGCGCTGACAAGCTGAACACGGTTTTGCCGCAGAAGTGCCGCATCCATGCTCGCTTTTTGCGATTAACCTCGCGCTAGCGACGCAGCGGATGCGCGCTGGACCGCTGGGGATCGCGGGTCTAGTTTAGACGTTAACCGCGAAATCGCGCGGGACGAGGTTTGACCGGCATCATGGCGAATTCCCAACTCATCGAAATCCTGCTTCTGGCGATGGTGGCCGGCGTGATCCTGTTCCGCCTCTACACCGTACTGGGCCGCCGCACGGGTCATGAGTCCCAGCAAGAGCCTTATCGCGTCAGCGGCCCGTCCGATCAGGCGGCCGACAAACCGGTGGCCGCCTTGCCGGCACCGCGCGGCGCCGATCTTCCGGCCGATCCGCTCGCGCGCGGCTTGATGGAGATCAAGCTGGTCGACCGCAGCTTCGATCAGGAGCATTTCCTGTCCGGCGCGCGTCACGCTTACGAACTCATTCTCGGCGCTTTCTCCGCCAACGATCGCGTGACGTTGAAGCCGCTGCTCAGCGACGAGGTCTATGCCGCGTTCGATGCCGCGATGCGCGGCCGCGAAGAGCGCAAGGAAAAGGTCACCTTCACCTTCGTCGGCTTCAAGGACAGCAAGATCGTCGAAGCCGTGCTCAAGGGCAAAGTGGCGGACATCACCGTCGCGATCACATCGCAATTCATCTCCGCGACCACCGATGCGAATGATGCGGTGATCGAAGGCGATCCGAAATCCGTGCGCGAAGTGACGGACGTCTGGGCCTTCGAGCGCAACACCCGCGCCAGCGATCCCAACTGGACGCTGGTGCACACCTCAGGCGCCGAGCCTTCGGCCTGACGATGGCGCGGGGGCGCCTTCTTCTCATCCTCGTCGTTCTCTCCGTCGCCGCTATCGTGGCGTGGTGGGCAACGCGGTTGCAGCCGTCTTTCTTCGCAGCGCCGCTGCGGCTGACGCCAATATCCTTCGTTGATCTGCCGGGCTGGCGCACATCCGATCCGCGCGCCGCGCTCACCGCGTTCACCCGTTCCTGTCAGGCGCTCGCGAAAAAACAGCCCACGGATGCAATGGGCGGCATCGGCTATGCCGGCGCTGTTTCGGACTGGATGGCAGCGTGCCGTGCGATTCCGGCGCGCGATGTGAGTGCGGTGCAGGCCCGCAAATTTTTCGAAAGCTGGGCGCGGCCCGTCGCCATCGGCAATGGCAGCGATCAAAACGGCACCTTCACCGGTTATTACGAAGCGCAGATCACCGCCAGCCGCACGCAACATGGCGCTTACCAAACGCCGGTCTATGGCACGCCCGACAATCTGGTGATGGTCGATGCCGGCTTGTTCGTGGACGATCTGACCGGCCGCCATTTCACCGGCTGCGTGGACGGCCACAAGCTCGTGAAATGTCCCGAGCGCGCGCAGATCGATGCGCAGGGATTGAAGCAGGCGAAGATCCTGTTTTATGCGAACGATCCGGTGTCGGTGTTTTTCCTGCACATTCAGGGTTCGGGCCGCGTGCAATTCGACGATGGCACATCGGCGCGGGTGAACTATGATTCGCAGAATGGCCAGCCTTACACCGCCATCGGCAAGACCCTGATCCAGATGGGCGTGCCGCGCGACGGCATGTCGATGCAGGTGATCCGCAAATGGCTGAAGGATCACCCCACGGATGCGCAGCGCGTGATGGAGACGGACAAGTCATTCATCTTCTTCCGTGAAGAGCCGATCACCGATCCGAATGCCGGGCCTGTTGGCAGCGAAGGTGTTGCACTCACACCGGCGGCAAGTCTCGCGGTTGATATGAAGCTGCATCCGCTTGGCGCGCCGATGTTCGTTGCCGCGGAGCGGCCGGATGCAAACCCGGCGCGCGACGAGCATGATTTCGACCAGCTCATGGTGGCGCAGGATTCTGGCGGCGCAATCAAGGGCGCGGTGCGTGGCGATGTGTTCTGGGGCTTTGGTGCGGACGCTGCGTCCATCGCAGGCCGCATGAAATCATCCGGCAAGCTCTATGTGCTGCTGCCCAAAGCACTCGCCGCAGGGATTGGCCCGTCGCGGGATTTTCGCCTGCCATGAGCCGCAAGCGCTCCGTCAGCGAGGAAGAGCGCAAGCTTTTCGAGAGCGCCTATCGCGAAGCCACGCCTTTGGCGCCCGCTTTGCTGAAAAAGACTACACCGGAAGCGAAGATGCGCGCCACACCGGGCGGCCTGAACGGCCGCACCGCGGAACGCCTCAATCGCGGCGACGTCGAACCGCAGGCGCGGCTCGATCTGCACGGCATGACCGAACGCGCCGCGCATGGCGCGCTCATCACCTTCATTCGCAGTGCATGGTCGCGCGGGCTTCGGCTGGTGATCGTCGTCACCGGCAAGGGTGCGAAAGCGGCAGAACCCGATGAGCCCTTCGTCATGGATAGCCGCCGCGGCATCCTCAAAACCCTGACGCCGCGCTGGCTGGCGGAACCGGAACTGGCGGGGCTTGTCGCCGATGTGCGCAGCGCCCATCGCAGCCATGGCGGGGATGGCGCGTTGTATGTCTATCTGCGCAAGAACCGATGAAACAGAAATTCGACACGCTGGACGTCCGGACGAAAGGCCCAGGCCTTTACGATGTCACCGACGCCGCCGAACGCTTTGTCGGAGAGGCGGGCGTGGAGAATGGGCTGCTCACCTGTTTTGTGCGCCATACCTCTGCGTCACTTTTGATTCAGGAAAATGCCGATCCGGACGTGCTCAAGGATCTGGAAGATTTCATGCGCCGCACCGTATCGCGCGATACCAAGCTTTATCGCCATACCACCGAAGGGCCGGACGACATGCCGGCGCATATCCGCTCGGCAATGACACAAACCTCCTTGTCGATTCCCGTGCAGGATGGAGAATGGCTGCTCGGGACCTGGCAGGGGCTTTATCTGTTCGAGCATCGCGACGCGCCGCACAACCGGCAGATTGCGCTGCACATCATCGGGGAATAGGGGAGAGCAATATGCGCTTTGCACGCTGGGTCTATGGGATTTCCGGACTCTACGGCATCCTCATTCTGGTGCCGGGATTTTTCCTGATTTCGCAGGTCGCCGCGCCGCCGATCGCTCATCCGGAATTCTACTATGGCTTCTACGGCACCGCGCTTGCCTGGCAGATCGGCTTTCTGCTGATCGCCAGCAATCCCATTCGCTGGCGCGCGCTCATGCCCGTCACCTTCATCGAGAAGCTCGGCTTCTTCGTGCCCTGCCTGTGGCTGCATTTTCACGGGCAGCTTCCGCTCGGCGGGCCGTTCTATGGCAGCCTGATGGACGGCGTGTGGCTGGTGCTGTTCATCGTCGCGTGGCTGAAAACGCCCAAAGCGGCCTGATCAGAGCAGCCCGGCGTCCTTCGCAAGCGCCTTGAGCGATTTCTCCGGCCGCGCGCCATAATGCGAAATCACTTCGGCGGCAGCGAGCGAACCCAGTCTTCCGCAATCGGCCAGATGCTTGCCATGCGTCAGGCCATAGAGGAACGCGGCGGCATATTGATCGCCCGCGCCGGTCGTATCGATCACCTTGGCGACCGGATACGCATCGACCACATGCACCTCATGGCGCTGCGCCACGACGCAGCCTTTCTCAGAGCGCGTCAGCGCGGCGACGCCGTGCCAGTTTCTGAAATGCTGCAACACGTCATCGAACGCTTCGACTTCGAACAGCGTCTTGGCTTCCTCTTCATTGGCGAAGAGGATGTCGATATCCGCGGTCAGCAATTCGCGGAACTCGTCGCGCCAGCGTGACACGCAGAACGGATCGGACAGCGTGAAGGCGATCTTGCGGCCGGTTTTTTTCGCCGCCGCCATCGCCTTGCGGATCGCGGATTTCGCATCCGGCAGATCCCACAGATAACCTTCGACATAAACGATTTGCGCCGAGGCAACTTCCTTTTCGTCGATGTCCGACGGTTTTAGTTCGCGGCATGCGCCCAGATAGGTGCCCATGCTGCGCTGGCCATCCGGCGTCACCGCGATCATGCAGGATGCAGTCGAGGGGCCGTCTTCCGCGAACGGTACGGTGAACGTCACGCCGATGTCTTTCATGCTGCGCGAGAAGCTTGTTCCGAGCCGGTCGCGCTTCACCTTGCCGACAAACAGACCATTCCCACCTATTGAAGCCAGCCCCGCCATGGTGTTCGCCGCGGAGCCGCCGCCGATTTCGGTGGTCGTGTTCAAGGCTTCGAAAAGTTGCGTGGCGCGGAATTCATCGATCAGCGTCATCACGCCCTTGGCGATCTGATGCTTCAGCAGGAACGCGTCATCCACCGGTGCAATCACGTCGACGATGGCGTTGCCGATACCGGCGACGTCGAAAGAAGAAGTCATGGCGCGTCCCAAAAATTTGCCATCCGGGAGATAGAGGAGCACTCCACGCTTCGCAAGCGCGCCGCCGTTCCTGTAGGATACCGGCGCGCTCCGGACTTTTCAGGGAACCCTCGCATGAAACGCATCGCTTTCGTCATTCTCTCCGCGCTCGCCCTTGCAGCCTGTGCGGGCGGCGGGGGAAAGCTTCCCGATGCGCCGCCTGCGGGCGAGCCGGCCGGTTATGCCGGAATCGATTCCAGCCAGCTCCGCGTCGCGATGGGCAATCCGGTGTTCACGCGCAAGGAAAGCGGGGGTATCGAGATGTGGCGCTATGATGGGCAGGCCTGCAAAGCCTTCTTCTTCCTCTATCCGAAGGGCGCGGCGCTCTCGGTGCAGCATGTCGAGACCATCCCGCGTCCGCAGGATGCGGCGGCGGATGTGAGCTGCCTCAATCGGTTGCGCGTGGACGGGAAGGCGACTTCCTGATCGGTGTTTTGTCCGGTGTGATCTCGCGCGTCTTGTCTTTGTAGCGGCACAGATCGTTCACGACGCAAGTGGGACACAGCGGCTTGCGCGCGACGCAGGTGTAGCGCCCATGCAGGATCAGCCAATGATGCGCATGGAGCTTGTATTCGTCGGGAACGATTTTCTCTAACCCCTTCTCGACTTCGAGTGGATTTTTTCCCGGCGCCAATCCCGTGCGGTTGCTCACGCGAAAAATGTGCGTGTCCACCGCGATGGTCGGCTCGCCGAATGCGACGTTCAGAACGACATTCGCCGTCTTGCGTCCCACGCCCGGCAACGCTTCCAGTGCATCGCGATCCTTCGGCACTTTGCTGCCATGTTGCTCGATCAGGATTTTCGAGAGCGCGATGACGTTCTTTGCCTTGGTGCGATAAAGCCCGATGGTCTTGATGTAGGGCGTCAGCTTCTGCACGCCGAGCGCCGCCATCTTCTCCGGCGTATCGGCGATTTTGAATAAAGATTCCGTCGCCTTGTTTACGCTCTTGTCCGTGGCTTGCGCGGAGAGCGCGACGGCGACGAGCAAGGTGAACGGATTTTTGTATTCCAGTTCCGTGCGCGGCTCCGGCATCTGCCGTTTGAGTCGTGCGAAGAATTCTTCCGCTTCTTCCTTGGTGAATTTGCGCGCCATCAAGGTTCCATAACCGCAGTTCCCCGCAAAAGCCACGATGATGAACGGAACGCCGTGGTTGTGGGGCCGTTATCCACCAAACGTAAGGAGGCAGTGATGTCCATACGAAATCTCGCCGTCGTCGCCGCGACGGCTTCCATGCTGGTTCTCGCCGGTTGCGGCACCGATCCCGGTGACCGCGCGGCGTCCGGTGCATTGATCGGCGCGGGCGCCGGCGCGCTTGTGGGTGCCGCGACAGGCAGCGCAGCCACAGGCGCCGCGATTGGCGCCGTCGGCGGTGCGGTTGTCGGTGCGGCCACCGATCCGTGCGATCTGGATCTCGGCAATCCGGTGTGGCGCGATCATGGCGGACGTAGAGCTTATGAAGAACGCTGCGGTCACCCGCCGCCGCACTAAGCCATTCGCGTGAAGAGGGCCCGCCCCTGCGCGGGCCCTCTTTTGAGACATGCCGGTTCTCCGATACGATATTTTCGCGATGGAAACCGAACCCGTCCTGCTTGATGAGACTTTGCGGCCAAGCCCGCCGATGGCGCCGCGCACGCTGCTGATCATTCTTGCCGTCGTGCTGGCGTTCAATATCGCTTTCGCGTTGAGCTTTATCCTGCGCGGGGCATGGCCCATCGCGCCGTTCCTGGGTCTGGACGTGGCGTTGCTGGCCTGGGCATTTCGCGCCAGCACTTTGGCAGCACGGCGCAGCGAACGGGTGACAGTGACGCCATCCCGGTTGCATATCGAACAGCGTCCCGCGAAAGGCCCGGTCACGCAGGCCGAGTTCAATCCCTATTGGGTGCGCGTCGATCTGCAATGGCCGACGGAGTTCTCCAACCGTCTGTTTCTGCGCAGTCACGGGCGTGAGCTTCAACTGGGCGCATTCCTCGCGCCGGCCGTGCGCGAAAGCTTCGCGAATGCCCTGAAATCCGCGATTTCCGCCGCGAAAAATCCGCGTTTTTGAGCCCGCAAGAAACGGGTCGATAATGGGGTTGGAACACCTATCTTTGCCCCATGAGCGAACTGATCAACCTCGAAGATTATGAATCCACGCGGGATTGGCGGCGCATCGGGCGCGCCATCCATTTCCTGACCGAGCGTTACACCGAACAGCCGCGGCTGGAAGATGCCGCTGACGCAGTGGGACTCTCGCCGTTCCACTTCCAGCGACTGTTCACGCGCTATGTCGGCGTCAGCCCCAAAAGCTTCATCGGCCATCTCACACTCGAACACGCCAAGCGTGAACTCGCGAACGGCGCGAGCGTGATGGATGCGGCGATTGAATCCGGCCTGTCGGGATCGTCGCGTTTGCACGACCTGTCGCTGAAGATCGAAGCGATGACGCCGGGCGACTATGCCAAAGGCGGACGCGGGCTTTCGATAGACTATGGTTTCGCCGATTGCCCCTTCGGCCGCGTGCTGGTGATGGCAACGGCGAAAGGCGTCTGCGGTCTGGCGTTCGGTGATGACGGCGAAGACGACCGCATGCTTGCCGACATGATGTCCCGCTGGCCGCGCGCGGATTTCGTCGAGAACACGAAGCACGCCGAAGAGATCGCACAGAAGATCTTCGAACATGACGGCAAAACCGAAATTGGATTGCACCTGCTCGGTACGCCGTTCCAGATCAAGGTCTGGGAAGCGCTGCTCAAGATCCCGGAAGGCAAGATGACAACTTACGGCACGATCGCGACGCGGCTGGGCGATGCGAAAGCCTCGCGCGCCGTGGGAACAGCGGTCGGCCGCAATCCGGTATCCTGGTTGATCCCCTGCCATCGCGTGTTGGGCAGCGATGGCGCATTGCACGGTTATCATTGGGGTCTGCTGCGCAAGCGTTCGATGCTGGCGATGGAAGCGGCGCGCAGCGAAGCGCGTCAAAGCTCCAGAACGTCCGCCATCGCATAAAGGCCGGGCTTCTTGCCCTGTCCCCATTTGGCGGCGGTAAGCGCACCGGTGGCGAAGATCGAACGGTCTTCGGCGACATGGCGCAACACCACGCGCTCGCCAGTGCCCGCGAAGATCACGTCATGTTCGCCGACCACCGTGCCGCCGCGCAAAGACGCAAAGCCGATGGTTTCTTCTTCGCGCGCGCCGGTGTGCCCGTCGCGGCTTTTCACGGCGCTGTTGTCCAGCGAGATGTTGCGGCCTTCCGCCGCCGCACGGCCGAGCAGGAAGGCAGTGCCGGAGGGCGCATCCACCTTCTTGCGGTGGTGCATCTCCACGATCTCGATATCGAAACCGGGCAATGTTTTCGCCGCCTGTTTCGCGAAGGCCGCCAGCAGGTTCACGCCCAGACTCATATTGCCGGATTTCACGATCACGGCGTGGCGTGCGGCGGCGCGGATTTTTTCGTCGTCCTGTGCGGATAGTCCCGTCGTGCCCAGCACATGCACGATGCGCGCCTGCGCTGACAGCGCCGCAAGCTCCACGGAATATTGTGGCGAAGTGAAGTCCACCAAGGCCTGTGCGTCTTTCAGCGCCATCAGCGGATCGTCGTTGAGAGCCACGCCCATCGGCTTCAGGCCCGCCAGTGTTCCGGCATCATTGCCGAGATCGGGATGGCCGGTGCGCTCCAGCGCACCGTGCAGCGCGAAATCCTTCGACTCCGCAACAGCGCGCAGCAGCGTCTGGCCCATGCGCCCCGTGGCGCCCGCGACAACGATCTTGATCTTGCTCATATCCGCATCATGCCGCTTTGCCGCTCACTGCGCGAGATGTTCGATAGCGAATTGCACGACGGCCTGCCCGAACCACGGCACGGTGAGGATCAGCGCCGAGGCGATGACGCGGAACAGCGTCGTCTGGTCGAAAGGCCATTCCGGCGCGGCGGAAATCCGCGTCTCATAAGCGAGCAATCCCTGCAGCCGCGTGGCGGCATTGGCGTCGGTTACCGCCATGGCGCGCACCTGGTCGATTTCGCCACGCACCCGCTCCAGCTCTGTCGCCTTGGCCGCGCGGATTCTGTGATGCACACGCTCCATTGGCCGGATGAACATCCAGATGCCCAGCGCCAGAAGCGTTGCCAGCATGGCGACGGTGAAGGCGTTGAGCCCGTTGCCGATGAAGAACAGGCAGGCGACCGCGCTGACCGTGAACCAGATCAGTGCGAAGCGCGCCGCCGATCGTCCCCATACCGACAGAAGATCGATGCGCAGCAGATCGACGATGAGATCATTGTCGATGGCCCGCGCCGTGCTCAGCGATCCGGCGCGGGAAAGCTCCACGCCGCGGGTGAAGGCGGTGATGAGGAGCGTGTTGACGACAAGGAACCAGAAGAATGTCGCATAAGCCGGATGCTCTGCCGTCAGCATCGCGCGCCCGAACAGCGGCCAACTCAACAGAATGCCAAGCCCGATGCCGATGGCCGTGAAAACGGAGAGCCGCACACCGGGCGGTGTCAGCCCCGTGAGATACCGATTTTCCAGCGTGCCGGGCCGCAGCACCGCCGCGAAGGCAGGCTTGTCCTTGCGCTCCTGGATTCGCGTATAGCGCTGAATGAACAGCGCCGCGCACAACATGAGCGCCAGCGTGAACGCCATGCGCAGAACCGATTCGATCTGAATGCCGCCGGCGCCGTCCCGCGTGATCAGTGCAACGTCTTCCGCGAAGGCGGCGGCAAAGAACAATGCCATCAAGCAGGCGAACAATACCGCGGTGGTCGCGAATGTGCCCAGCGGCGAAAGAAGGAAAATCCGCTGCTCGAGATAAGCGTTCCTGTCCGACGGATCGGACAGATCGGCTTGCAGGGGCACGGCATCGCTCATGCGGCGGAGCATGCCGCGAAGAACGCCCAGAGACTAGGCCGGGTTCAAGCCTGCGTATCGACTTTCGGGGATTCCGGCGCGCCATCCTTGCGGGCCACGGTCACCATGGCGGGGCGCAACAGCCGGTCGCCGATGACATAGCCCGTCTGCACCACATCCACGATGGAGCCGCCCGGCTTGCCGTTGCCCGGCACTTCCGCGATGGCCTGATGCAGATTGGGATCGAACCTGCCGTCCGCGGTGTCGATCACCTTGATGCCATGCGTCTGCAAGGCGGCGATCAACTGCCGCTCGGTCGCTTCGACGCCTTCGATCACGGCGCGCACGGCCGGGTCGGCGGATTGCAGCTTGTCGGCGGGAAGCGCTGCGAGCGCGCGGGCGAAATTGTCGGCAATCGCCACCATGTCGCGCGCGAAACGCGTCACGGCATATTGCGAGGCGTCCTGCTTTTCGCGCGCGGCGATGCGGCGGGTGTTTTCGGTCTCCGCCAGCGCGCGCAGCACGCGGTCTTTCAATTCCGCATTCTCGGCGCGCAGCGCATCCAGCACGGCCAGTTCGGCGGCCATGGGGTTTTCGCCATCGGCGCCGTTTTGGGGATTGTTATCGTTGTTGTCGCTCATGCTCATATCTTTCAAACGCTTCAGGCGAGCAAACGGCTCACCACTTTCGCAGTATAATCCACCATCGGAATGATGCGGGCATAGTTCAGCCGGGTCGGACCCAGCACGCCGATCACGCCGACAATCTTGCCTTGTGCATTCGCATAAGGCGCGGCCACCAGCGAGGAGCCGGACAGGCTGAACAGCCGGTTCTCCGAGCCGATGAAGATGCGCACACCCGCGCCATCCTTGGCCAGTTCCATCAAGCGGATGAGATCGCTCTTGCGGTCGATATCGTCGAACAAGGTGCGCACGCGTTCGATATCCGCCTGCGCTTCCACGCTTTCCAGCAGATGCGATGCGCCGCGCACGATGAGGATCTTGTCGTCGGAGGCGTTCTGTCCTGTCGGCGCCAAAGTCGCCAGACCTTCGGCCACGACCTTCTTTGTCAGCGCATCCAGTTCCGCGCGCTCGCTTTCCAATTCAGCGGCGATTTCCGCCCGCGCCGAATCCAGCGTGCGCCCGCGTAGGCGTGCGTTCAGATAATTCGACGCTTCGCTCAACGCCGATGCCGGCAAACCGGGCGGTGTATCCAGCACGCGGTTCTCAACCGAACCGTCTTCGCTCACGATCACCACAAGCGCCTTGCCCGGCGCGATGCCGACGAACTCGACATGCTTGAGCGCGCTATCCAGTTTCGGCGCGACGACCAATCCCGCGCAACGCGACAGGCCCGACAGCATCAACGTCGCCTGCGTCACCACATCTTCGATGCCGCGATTCTGGTTGGCGATACGCGCTTCGATGGCGGTACGTTCGCCCGGCGCAAGTTCACCGATCTCCATCAAGCCATCGACGAAAAGACGAAGGCCTTTCTCTGTGGGCACACGGCCGGCGCTGGTATGCGGCGCATAGAGCAGGCCCATATTCTCCAGATCCGCCATCACGTTGCGGATCGAGGCGGGCGACAGCGAATGGGGCAGGCGCTGGCTGAGCGTGCGCGAGCCCACCGGCTCGCCATTGTTCAGGAAGGCATCGACCAGATGGCGGAACACCTCGCGCGGCCGTTCGCCCAGCTCTTCGGCCAGGAGCTTGGCGCTCGCGATGTCGATCGGTCCCTGACCCATAATAAGCTGTTGTTCTCTCGAAACTATTTGGCGCGGCCCGCCGTCCTTGCGGGTGGGGGTCCGGGGAGGCTAGGTAGCGCCCGGCATCCTCAACTTCAAGGTATCAGATATGCGTCCCAGCAAACGGGCTTTCGATGAATTGCGTGCGGTCACGCTGGTTCCCGGCGTCGCCAAGCATGCCGAAGGCTCCTGCCTCGTCAAATTCGGCGACACCCATGTGCTGGTCACGGCCTCTCTCGAGGAAAAAGCGCCGGGCTTCCTGAAGGGCACCGGCAAAGGCTGGGTCACGGCCGAATACGGCATGCTGCCGCGCTCCACCCATGAGCGCATGCGCCGCGAGGCGGCACAGGGCAAACAGTCCGGCCGCACGCAGGAAATCCAGCGCCTCGTCGGGCGCAGCCTGCGCGCGATCATGGATCTCACCGCGCTGGGCGAGCGGCAGATCGCCATCGATTGCGACGTGCTGCAGGCCGATGGCGGCACGCGCACGGCCTCCATCACCGGTGGCTTCGTCGCCTTGGCGCAATGCGTGAAGTTCATGCAGAAGACCGGGATGATCACCAAGCCGGCGATCAAGGATCATGTTGCGGCGATTTCCTGCGGCATCCATCAGGGTCAAGCGGTTCTCGATCTGGATTACGACGAAGATTCCACGGCGGAGACGGATGCGAATTTCGTCATCACCGGTTCGGGCGGTCTGGTCGAGATTCAGGGCACCGCGGAAGGCGCGCCGTTCAGCGACGATGAATTCGGCCAATTGATGAAACTCGCGCGCAAGGGCATCGGCGAATTGATCGAGCTGCAGAAGAAGGCGCTGGCATGAAGCTGCCGCGCGGCTCATCGCTGGTCCTGGCCTCGCACAACAAGGGCAAGCTGCGCGAGATCGCGGAGCTTGTCGCGCCCTTCGGGCTGCATGTGAAAGGCGCGGACGAGCTTGGCCTGCCGGAGCCGGAAGAGACCGGCATTACTTTTGCGGAGAACGCCGCGTTGAAAGCGGTCGCCGCCGCGCAAGCGACGGGCTTGCCTGCACTGTCTGACGATTCCGGCCTGTGCGTGACGGCATTGAACGATGCGCCGGGCGTCTATTCCGCGCGCTGGGCGGGCGAGACAAAAGATTTCGCTGCCGCGATGCGGCGTATCCGCGACGAGCTGGCGGCGATCCGTGCCGACAATTACGCGGCGCGTTTCGTTTGCGCGCTGGCTTTCGCGGAGCCCAATGGTCGAACCGAAATCTTCGAAGGCGAGGTGAAGGGTCATCTCGAATTTCCGCCGCGGGGCGAACGCGGCTTCGGTTACGATCCGATCTTCGTGGCCGAGGGCATGAAGCAGACTTTCGGCGAGATCAGTCCTGTCCTCAAACATTCCATCAGCCACCGCGCCAAGGCCTTCGCGTTGCTGAAAGAGGCGCTGGAGTGACCGGCTTCGGGATTTATGTCCACTGGCCGTTCTGCGCCGCGAAGTGTCCCTATTGCGATTTCAATTCTCATGTCCGCGCGCGCATCGATGAAGATGCGTGGATCGATGCCATCACGCGAGAGTTGGAGCATGTCGCGCAATGGCAGGGGGATGAGAAGCCGATTGTCGAAACTATTTTCTTCGGCGGCGGCACGCCGTCGCTGATGAGCGGCAAGGCGGTCGGCGCGGCGATCGACAAGATCGCGCGGCTGTGGCGCATGGCGAACGATGTCGAGATCACGCTGGAATCCAATCCGGCGAGCGCCGATGCGGAACGCTTCCGTGATTATCGCGCGGGCGGCGTCAACCGCGTGTCGCTGGGCGTGCAGGCGTTGAACGACAAAGACCTGAAAATGCTGGGCCGTTTGCACGATGTCGCGGAAGCCAAAGCCGCGCTCGGCATGGCGATGAGCACCTTCGACCGCGTGTCGCTCGATCTGATTTATGCGCGGCCCGAGCAAACGGCGGAAGCGTGGCGCGACGAATTGAAAGAGGCACTGGCGTTCGGCACCGATCATCTGTCGCTCTATCAGCTCACCATCGAACCGGCGACGCCCTTCGCCACGTTGGCGCGAACCGGATCGCTGAAGCCGCTCGATGACGACAACGCAGCATCGCTCTACGAAATCACGCAGGAGATGACCGAAGCGGCGGGCCGCCCGGCTTATGAAATCTCCAATCATGCGAAGCCCGGTGAAGAGAGCCGGCACAATCTTCTCTATTGGCGATATGGCCAATATGCCGGCGTTGGTCCCGGCGCGCATGGGCGTCTGGATATCGGCGGCAAACGTATCGCGACCATGGCGGAGAAATTGCCGGAGCGCTGGCAACAGGCGGTGTCGCGCCGGGGTCACGGCATCATCGAAGAAAGCGAAGTCCCGAACGACGATGCCGCGCGCGAACATCTGCTGATGAATCTGCGCCTCGCGGAAGGAATCGATCTGGCGGCTTATAAAGCGCGCTGGAACACGACACCCGATATGGCGCGTGTCGCGGAGCTATCCGAACAGGGATTCCTCAAAACCGAAAACGGTCGCTTGATCGCGACGCCGCAGGGGCGTCTCGTCCTCAACCGCCTGATTGCCGAGATCGCGGCGTAAGGCTGCTCGTCGTTTTTTCCGGCGGCGCGACGGGCTTCTCGAAGGTGCGCGGGCTGGGATCGACCACGCGGAATCCATCCGGCTCGACTGCCAGAATGGCCAAGCCGCGTTCCGACGTGCCGTCGGGATTGAAGCGCAGGATTCCGTTCACGCCCGCAAAGCCATTGGGATCGGTCAGCGCGGAATCGGTGAAGCGGTGATAAGGCTCGCCCGCTGACAGCAGCGCCACCAGCGACACCGCATCATAAGACAGTGACGCCAGTTGCGGCGGCGATGCGCCGAAGGCGGCTTTGTATTTGGTGTTGAAGCTGGAATCGATGTTCGGCGCGGGGGCCGCGAACCATCCGCCTTCCAGCGACGCTTCCTTCATGATGGATGGATCGTCCCACAAACCGGTGCCCATCAGCTTGACCTTGCTGCGGTCGATGCCGCTTTCGGCCAGCGCCGCGCCCAGTTCGCGCAACGTGTTGCCGCCCGCCGCCACGATCAACACATCGGGATTGGACGCGGCGATGTTGTGCAGCGCGGTTGCCTGGTCGGTGGAACCGAGACGCTCTATATCGGTCACCTGTCCGCCCATCGCCGCGACATCGGCTTTCACCGCGTCGGCGATGTGATTACCGTACGCCGTGGCCGGCACCAGCGCCGCGAAATTCTTGTGGCCCGTCTGGATTGCATAGCTGACCGTGCGATGAATTTCATTCTCCGGCTGGAAGCTCAGCAGATAGACGCCATCGCCGGCCGTCTTCACATCGGTGGAGAAGGCAATCACCGGCACCGCGCGATCATGCGCGATGGGCGCGACCGCGCTCACCGATGCGGAGAACAGCGGCCCCACGATCACTTCGGCGCCTTGCGCCAGAAGCGAGCGCGCGCCACTGGCCGCGCTTTCCGGCGTCGAGCCTTCATCGGCGGAGATGAGGATGATGTTGGGATTGCCGGCATCGAACAGCGCCAGCTGCGCGGCCTTCATCATAGAGGTTGCCAGAAAACGCGTCTGGCTCGATCCGTTGGAGAAGGGCAGCAACAACCCCACGCGCACGGGGTTCTTGCCCGGTTGCGTGTTCGGCAGGCGCAGGAAGCCCGGTTCCTCCGAAATCATCGGATGGGTGGCGGGCGGCCCCGGCTGTTGTTCCACAGTAGGGGCCACGGGCGCGACCGGCTTCGGTGGTGCGGCGGTCTGGCAACCGGCCAGCGCGGCTATCGCAAGTGCCGCGGCAATGGCGCAAATTGGGCGAAGCAGTTTCATGCAATCTCTCGGCTGACAAACGCTGAATATGGGAGCCCAGCCTATTCCGGACGCCTCGAAATCGCAAAAGGAAGACGGCCTCGCGCCCGGCCTTTATGTGACCGCCACACCCATCGGCAACGCGCGCGACATCACCCTGCGCGCGCTGGATGCGATGAAGGGCTGTGACATGATCGTCGCGGAGGACACACGCGTCACCTCCAAGCTGCTGTCCATCCACGGCATCTCCAAACCGCTCAGCGCCTATAACGACCACAACGCCGCACGCGAACGGCCCAAGCTGATCGGAAAACTGAAACATGATGCGCGCATCGTGCTGGTCAGCGATGCGGGAACGCCGCTGGTGTCCGATCCCGGCTACAAACTGGTGCGTGAGGCGCTGGCGGAAGGCTTGCCGGTTCATGCGCCGCCCGGCGCCAGCGCGCCGCTGACGGGGTTGGCGCTCGCTGGGTTGCCGACAGACCGGTTTCTCTTCGCGGGCTTTCTCTCCAGCAAGCAGGGTGAGCGCCGCAGCGCGATGGAAGAGCTGCGCGATGTGCGCGCCACGCTGATCTTCTTCGAATCAGCGCAACGGCTCGGTGCCACGCTGAAAGACATGGCGGAAATTTTCGGCAACCGCCCCGCTGCCGTCGCGCGCGAATTGACCAAGCTGCACGAAGAAATCCGCCGCGGCGATCTTTCTACGCTGGCCAAGCACTATGAAAACGAAACACCGAAGGGCGAGGTCACTTTGCTCGTCGGGCCACCGCTCGACGACGAACCGGATTACCGCCAGGCCGAAAAGCTGCTGAAAGATGCGCTGGCGTTCATGCCGGTGCGCGCTGCCGCCGATCTTGTTGCCGAAGCGCTGGATCTGCCGCGCCGCGAAACCTATGCGCGGGCGCTGGCGTTGAAGACGCATGACGAAGGTTGATCCGCGTCTGGACAAACGCCGCAAGGCGGAAACGCTGGGGCGGCGCAGCGAATTTTTTGCCATCGCGCTTTTGATGCTGAAAGGCTATCGCATCCTGGCGCGGCGTTTGCGCACGCCGCTGGGCGAGATCGATCTCGTCGCCAAATCGCCCACCGGCCTTGTGTGTTTCATCGAAGTGAAGGCGCGGGCCGAAGCGCTGGCGGCGGCGCAATCGCTGAACGACAGGCAGAAGGCGCGCATCGGCCGCGCGGCCATGCATTATCTGGCGCAACGCCCCAAGCTGGCGCGCAAGGGCATGCGGTTCGACATCATTGCCGTCGCGCCGGGGCGGGTTCCCCGTCATCACCGTGACGCTTGGCGAGCGGACGATGCAGGCTAAACTGGCGCCCATGACGCAAGACGATCCGGCGGAATTTCTGCGGCAGCTCGGTGAGGCCGGCGACGGCCCGCACGATATCGCGCGCGCTGCGCTGATGCTGTCCGCGCTGGATCATTCGGGCCGGGGAATCGAACCTTACGAAGCCCATCTCGCGGAGATCGCGGAAACCGCGAAGATGGAAGCGCGCCTGATCGCGCGTGTCGAAGACGGCGCACGTGCCCTGGCGGCGTTGATGGTGGGCCGTTACGGTTATGACGGCGACCGCCTTTCCTATGACGATCCGAAGAATGCGGACATCATGACGGTGATCGACCGGCGCCGCGGGTTGCCGGTGGCGCTCGGCATTCTCTATCTGCATGCCGCGCGCGCCGCGGGCTTTGAAGCGATGGGCCTCAACTATCCCGGCCATTTTCTGCTCAGCGTTTCGTTGCGCGGTTACGAAGCCCTCATCGATCCGTTCAATGGTGGTGCGGCGCTGGACCGCGAACGTCTGGGCGGACCGCCCGCCATGGGTGCGCATCCGCACGAAGGCGCCGGGTTTTCCGAGACGGTGAGCGACATCGATGTGCTGCTGCGCCTGACCAACAATCTGAAACTGCGCGCCCTCAACAATGGCGAGCGGGTGCGGGCGCTGGAGATCTCCAAGCGCATGGTGCTGATCGCGCCCAAGCGCCCGGAATTGTGGATGGACCTGGCGCGGCTGAACGAAGTGTCCGGAGCCTTGGGCGCGGCGCAGAGGGCCTATGAGGCGTGCCTCTCTTTGGTGCCGGGCGGACAAGGCTTACATAACGAAGCAGCACTCGGCCTTCACGCGCTCAAGCGGCGCCTCAACTAGGAATTCTTCATGGCGCTCTCCGTCGCAATCCAGATGGACCCGATCGAGCGGATCGATATCGGCGGCGATTCCACCTTTGCCTTGGCGCTGGAAGCGCAGGCGCGCGGCCATTCGCTTCTCTATTATGGTCCGCGCGATCTGTCGTTCCGCGATGGCAAGGTGACGGCCCGGGCGCGGCCGCTTCAGGTGCGCAACACCAAGGGCGATCATTTCACCTTGGGCGAATCCTCCGTCGTCGATCTGTCGACAACCGATGTGGTGCTCATGCGGCAGGACCCGCCGTTCGACATGTCCTATATCACCGCGACGCATCTGCTGGAGCGCATTCATCCCAAGACGTTGGTGGTGAACGATCCGGCGCATGTGCGCAACGCGCCGGAAAAACTCTTCGTCACCGAGTTCAAGGGTCTGATGCCGCCCACGCTCATCACTTCGGACCGGCTGGAGATCAACGCCTTCCGCAACGAGCACAAGGACATCATCCTGAAACCGCTGTATGGCAATGGCGGCGCCGGTGTGTTTCGGGTGAAGGAAGGCGATGAGAATCTCGCCTCCATGCTGGAGATGTTCACCACTTTCTATCGCGAACCTGTCATCGTGCAGCGTTACGTTCCCGAAGTGCGCAAAGGCGACAAGCGCATCATCCTGGTGGATGGCGAAGTCGCGGGCGCGATCAACCGCGTGCCGGCGGAAGGCGAGGCGCGTTCGAACATGCATGTCGGCGGCAGGGCGGAAGCGACGACACTGACGGCGCGCGAAAAGGATATCTGCGCGGCGCTGGCGCCCGAGTTGAAACGGCGCGGCCTCATCTTCACGGGCATCGATGTGATCGGCGACTATCTCACCGAGATCAACGTCACCTCGCCCACCGGCATCTGGGAGGTGAAGCGGTTCGGCGGCGCCGACATTGCGGCGCTGGTGTGGGATGCCATCGAAAAACGGCGCAAATCCTAGGGTTCCAGCGCGGGGCGATCCTGCGTGTCGGGCGTTTTATAAAGGCGGCATTGGCGTTTCGGGCGCAGCCCTTGACGCAATGCTTATCTAATAGGGAACAGAAATTCTTTTCGGGTGGAATCCATGTTGACCCTTCGCAAGTCCGACGAACGCGGCAAGACCAAGATCGACTGGCTCGACAGCAAGCACACTTTCTCGTTCGGCGAATATCATCATCCGCAGCATATGGGCTTCGGGCCGCTGCGCGTCATCAATGAAGACCGCGTCGCGCCCGCCGGCGGTTTCCAGCCGCATCCGCACCGCGACATGGAGATCATCACCTATCTGCTGGAAGGCGCGCTGGCGCATAAGGATTCGCTGGGCACCGGCTCCGTCATCCGCCCTGGCGAAATCCAGCGCATGAGCGCGGGCAGCGGCATCGTTCATTCCGAATTCAACGCATCGACCAGTGAGCCGGTGCATTTCCTCCAGATCTGGGTGCTGCCGTCAGAGAAGAATCTCGAGCCGTCTTATGAGCAGAAGACGATCGACGCGGATGCGGTACGCAACAAATTCGCCCGCGTCGCGTCGTCCGAGCCGCTGCCCAACGAAGTGCGGCTGGTGCAGGACGCGGAAATCTGGGTGGCGCGGTTCGAAGGCGAGGAAGAGGCGGTTCACAAACTACAGCCGGGCCGCAAGGTCTGGCTCCATGTCGCGCGCGGCAATGTCGAAGTCAGCGGGCAAAAGCTCTCCGCCGGTGATGCTGCTGCCATCGTGGACGAGGAAAGCATCCTCGTGCGCGCGCGCGAGCCTGCGGAAGTACTTCTGTTCGACGTGGCTTAAGGCTTCGTCAGATCCGGCAGGCCGAAGCGCTTGCGATAGCGCGGCGACATTTCCAGCAGCGACACATAGATGAGGACGTCGGTGGTCGAGAACTGGTGATCGATCACCGCGCCGTCGCCGATCTGCGCGCCGGTGCGAACATAGCCTTTGATCAGCGGCGGCAACGCCATCAGCGCCTCACGCGGATTGATCTGGTCCTTCGGCATCAGGTCCATATCGACATAGAGCCGCGGTAGGGCGCGGGCGCGAATCTCTTCGCGCATCGGATGGAAGTGATGCAGGTAGGAGAGCGGCATGGCGATGGCGCTGGGATCGGTGCCGGGGAATGAGGCGCAGCCGAACATCACGTCGATCTTGTAGCGCGCGACATAGGCCATCACGCCGCTCCACAACAGCTGAACGATCAGTGGCTTGGTGCGATATTCCTTGGCGACGCAAGAACGTCCAAGCTCCAGAAGCTTGGTGCCCTTCTGTACACTTTGCAGAAGCTTGGAGATGTCGAACTCGCCGCTGGTGTAGAAGCCGCCGGCGCGCAGCGCGCCTTCGTTGCGCAAGAGTCTGTAACAACCCATCACGACAGGCTGGCCGTCTTCATCGACATTGGAACGGTCGATGGCGATCAGGTGGTCGCAATAGGGATCGTATTTGTCGAAGTCGCGGCGTTCGGCTTCCATCGCGGGCGTCGGCACCGCGGTCAGCTCTTCGTAGAAGACGCGATAGCGCACGCGCTGCGCCGCTTCGACCTCGGCCTGCGTTTCGGCCACGCGGATTTCGTAATTGTCGGTGGCGACAAGAACCGGCCAGACCGGGCGGTGTTCGTCGATGGGGCCGGAATCGTGGACGCTTACCAAAGGAAAATCCTTTGCCCGACGCCGCCTCCCGGAGAGCCAGCAGGCCGGACTGTCACAATCCTACAAAATGGTTGTGACACTCGCAAACTTCCACGATTCGATGACGAATTCATGGCCAATGGTTCCGAGGTCAGGAAATGGCGGAAGCCGCCGCTTTCTGGCGGGCATTGAGAAGCGCGAAGAGCAGGACCGCGGGAACTCCGATCAGCCCCGCGCCGACGAAGAAGATTGCGTAGGCGTTAATGAGGCCATGGCCCGCGCTCAGCCATTCCACCACCGCGCCTGAGAAACCTTTCAGGATCTTTCCCGCCCAGGCATAGGTCGATGCCAGCAGCGCATATTGCGTGGCGGTATAACCAAGGCTCGTCAGGCTCGACATATAAGAGACGAGGGCGACGCCCGCGAAACCCATCGCGAAGCTGTCCAGCGCCATCACGCCCGCAAAGACTTCGAGATTGTTTCCGGCATAGGCGAGCACCGCATAGGCGGCGACCGCGATCACTTGCAGGAATCCGCCGGCGATGAGCGCGCGCATATAACCGAAACGCAGCGCCGCGAAACCGCCGGCGGCGATGCCGACAAGAGAGGCGATGAGTCCGACACTGGCGCGGATGGTGCCCACCATATCCTTGGTCAATCCGATGTCGTGATAAAACGGATTGGCCATTGGCCCCATCACGAAATCCGGCAAGCGGTAAAGACTGATCGCTGCCAGCATCAGGAATGCGAACACGCCATGCGCCTTGAAGAAGGCGATGAAGGGACCGATCACCGCATCGAGGAAGCCGCGCGGCGTCCATAAAGGCTCGAGCGCTTCCTTGGTGTTCATTACCGCGTCGGCGCTTTTCGGCTCGCGCGCGAAGAACGTGGCCGCGATGCCGACGATCATCAGCAAGCCATAAAGCACATAAGACACCGGCCAGCTCAGATGCTGGGCTGCGATCAGGATCAACGCGTCGGTGGCAAGCAACGCCGCGCGATAGCCGAGCTGATAGGCCGATGACAGAAGGCCAAGCTCATCCGCATCGTCCGCGATCTCAATACGCCAGGCGTCGATGACGATGTCTTGCGTGGACGACGAGAACGCGACGACGAGCGCGAGCACACCCAGCAACGCAAGGCCGTGCGATGTTCCGGCGATACCCATTCCGATCAGTGCGGCGCACACGAAGATCTGCGCCAATAACATCCAGCCGCGACGGCGTCCGAGTTTTCCGGCCACCGGCGCCAAGGTGCGGTCGATAATCGGCGCCCAGAGGAATTTCAGCGAATAGGCGATACCCACCCACGACAAAAAGCCGATGGCCGTCAGCGCGGTGCCTTCATCGCGCAGCCAATAGCCGAAGGTGTTGCCCACCAGAAGAAAGGGAAGCCCGCTCGAAAAGCCGAGCGACAGCATCACCAGCGTCTTGGGCTTGAGATAGGCGTCGAAGGCGTGGCGCTTTTTCGCGCCGCTTGCTGCGACGGTCATGCCGCTTGGATGGCGGCTGGCGGAAAGAGATTCTGCAGCACGGAATCAAGCTCGGCGGGATCGATCGGCTTGGTGAGAAAACCATCCATACCCGCCTCCTGGCAAGCCTCCCGGATACCCTGATTGGCGTCGGCTGTGAGCGCCACGACCGGCGTGCGTTCGCGCAATTCCGCGGCTTCCTGGTCGCGCAGGCGGCGGGTGGTCTCCAGCCCGTCGAGGCCGGGCATGTGCAGATCGGTCAGCACCACGTCGAATCGCTCCTGCGCCAGGGTCGCCAGCGCGGTCTCGCCCGAGGCCACATCCTTCACGTCGAAGCCGCGGCGGCGCAGAAGCTCGCGGCTCAGCATGGCGTTGATCGGATTGTCTTCGATCAGGAGAATCCGGCGAAGCGCGCGCGGCGGCGAGGTAACGGTGGCCGGTGTGATCTTCGCGATGGGCGGCGGCTCGAAAGGCTCCGGTGCCGGCGGCACATAAGATTTTTCGAATTCGCCATGCGTGGGCAACACGGGCGTCGGCGCAATGCCTTCGCGCGTGCGCAGGCGCGTGTAGAGCGAACCTTGCCGGATCGGCTTCATCAGATAGCCGGAGAAGCCCATGCTCTTCAGTTCGCTCAGATGCGAGCGCGCGCCGGGCGGCAACAGCACCATGGCGCGCGTGCGCCCGTCGGGATAGGCGGGAAGCTCCGGCACATTGTCCGCGCCCGCATCGATCAGCACGATATCGGCTTCGGGTTCTTCGAACGCTTGCGGATTGGGCGAGAGCGAAACCACTTCGCCGCCGCCGCAACGGATCTGCGCGATCAGGCCCTCACGCAACACCGAATTGCGCGCGATGATGGCGATGCGCATGCCGTCCAGCAATGTCTGTTCGTCGGCATTGGCGGCGCGCAATGTGATCAGTGGCACCGAACACCAGAAAAGGCTGCCGCCGCCTTGCGCGGCCTC
>Ga0153956_1000103_pt1 | contig 105768 bp, 111 predicted proteins | sample TSFL040MetaG_FD_104704 | JGI IMG/M metagenome (GOLD analysis project Ga0153956, IMG submission 104704) | Attine ant fungus gardens microbial communities from Florida, USA - TSFL040 MetaG | ecosystem: Host-associated > Fungi > Mycelium > Unclassified | place: USA: Florida, Wekiwa Springs... | reverse complement strand
CGCACACCGCATCTTTTATTAACTTGCTAAGAACTTTTTGTTAGCTTTTTGCTACCCCTCATTTGCTTTGGGAGTGCAAAGGTAATCATCCTTTTTATTTCTCCAAATTTATTTTAGAAAAAACTGAAAATAATAAAAAGAACTTTTGATAGAGAACGGGTGGTAGTGAATTGGGAGTGCAAAGGTAAGTGAAATGATTTCTAAGCCACAAGTTTTTATAGAAACAACTTATCCACAATGTGATGATGGAGGCTTAATCAATTGATCGTAATTTTTTGCTGACCTGTAAAGGATGATGATTTATAATGTAAAAAGTAAATTCCTTTTGCCAATTGCGGAAGCGCTATTTTAGCGATGTTATCGGCATCTGTTGCGTTTTCCGAATAAGTATAGATACGTTTCCCGGCAGCATCATACATCGTTACGTCCAGGTGGTCGTTGGGCATAGATGACCATGCTATATAAAGTGTGTTATTCACTACCGGATTAGGATAAATGCTTATCAGGTTCTGTGAATGCATCTGCGGGAGGTTGGTGGTAAACCAAAATTCTGAAAAAGAAGTAACTGCCAGCTCGCAATAATATCCTTTTTCATAAGGCACCCAGGATATCTTGTTATAAGGATAAAAGGTGTAGGTGTTTTTAAAATTATCTAATAATGATCCGTTTTCTTTTGTCTTGTTTTCATCATCATATTTCAAGACTCCGGTTCTGTAGATATCTGCAGGTTTATCACATTCGGTGCAACTGTTATCGGAGAGCATTCGCATCACATCTTCATCCGTAACATAAAGCCTTATTATCACACTATCCTGAATATTATTTTCCGACTGAATCGTAAAGTTTTTGGGAAGAAAATACTGATGCGCAAAAGGGTAGTAAGCAGAAGTATGTTTATACAATGTAATTATTTTTTTACCCAGGTTTTCTGCGTTGAATAACTGTGCAAGCAATTGATCTTCGCTTAAGAAATCATTTGAGTTGGCTGCTTCTCCGTTGGTTTGGTAATTGGTATTATCATCCAATACCGGATGCTTCAAATCAAAAATATGAATATCATCTATCGCTATTCCTTCGCGCGAAGCGCCTACATCCGACTTAAATACAAACCGCAGTTTTAAGCTGGATGTTTTTGGAAGATTTTGCGAAGCCACACGCCAGCGAATATTATTTTCTTCATTCCAGATCTGGTTGGTAGCATCATTATACCAATTAGTACCGTTGCCACTATTTCCGAGTTTATTCCACGCAATTCCGTCTTCCGAATATTCTACATAAGCCTCATCGCAGAGATCGCTTCCGCAATTTTCTATATCGGTAGCAAGGCTGAAACTCAACATTGGGTTTTCTATTTGCGAAAGATCAAAACAGGGAGAATAGAGATAAGATGTTTCATTATTGTTGTAGTTGCCCTGAAGATTGGTACCCCATGCGTTGGTGCCGCTTGCCGCTTTATTTATTTTTACAGCAGCAGGATGTCCATATTGCCAACTGTTATTTATACCTTCTGAAAACCAATATCCATCACTGTTTTCAAAATTTTCAAGATATGGAAATGTGTTTACGACCGGTTGCGCTCTGAATGTATAATGGAGAATGCTGTCATTATTTAAATAAGAATCGTTAGCCGCGCTTAGCCAAACATCCAAACTGTGATAGTCATAAGTATTGATGCTGATTGTTTGATTAAACGTAAAGTCAATGGTGTCTTTCGGAGCAATGGAATCTATCACCTGGGTAACTAATGTACCATTATCAAAACGGTAAAAGACCTGCACATTTTTCTGAGGTAAATTATCGCTGTTATAAATCTTTACGCTTACGGGATCGTTGGCAGAAAGCCCACAATTGAATTTTACAGGATTAATGATACTTAGCAATTGCACATCATTTGTTACGCTGTACAGTTTGAAATTGTCTATGGTTAAACCATTTCCATAATCGTTTGCCGCGATTGCCGATGTATCATTTTGCCCAATACGAATTTGAAAAGAGGAAGAAAAATTTTGCCCTGCATTCGCCAACGCATTTGTTATGGAAAGCGAGCTTGTGTTATTAATCTGACCTTCCTGAATGGATGTGTCAAAATCAAAGAATTTAATCCACGGTTGTTGGTCATTGCCTCGAATAAAAATATCATTTCCCACCTGCGATTTTGGGATGCCGTGAAATTTATAATCCAGCTCCAGACGTGCTTCTGTTGTCGCAACATCATAAGTCGCTAAATTGAAAGTGCCGTAAAGATAGTTTTGGTTGGCAGGTAGGCTGTATAATAAATCCATACTTAACGAGCGGTTGCCGCCAATCGTTATATCATCTTCCACAAAAGTTCTTAATCTTCCGGAATCGGAGCTATTTGTAAAGTCCCAATGCTCGCCGGGAGTGATGCCCATTAAATCATTAGTGAATGTTGTTTTACCGGAAGTTTCAAAATCATCCTTGAACAGATTGCCAATATTTACAGGAGCATTTATTAAATTTTTTATAGTGACTGCTAATGTATCGTTTGAATGAGTTGGGTCTGCGGCGCTTGTATTTTCCACAGCGATTGTTATCTGATAAGTTCCCGAAGTAGCAAGATTCAACCCATTGATATTTGCATTAAATGTGCCATTTGCAGGAATAGCATTGGTAAAATTCTGAGATTGCCATGCGCCGCCGTTGATGTTATAACTGAGTTTGAAATTATTTACTACCGCATCATCCAGATTGCGAATGACTGCGGTCAATGTTTCGTTAGATGTAAGTGCATTGGTCGTAAATTCTCTACCAGATTGCGGAGCGAGTATTTTTTCCGGCATTAAGTCATTATCAGAAATAGTTCCTGTGCAGTTTCCATCATTGGGCAAGCGTCTTAGTCCTTTGCTTCTACAGCCTTCCTTCCCATTGATAATAGGCGCGACCGCTACATATTGCAACTCATTTAAGGGCACACCTTTCAAAATATAGTTCGTTGAAGAGATGGTATCAATCGCTTTAAGATCATCGTCTGCTTTTTGAAAAATTATATAGCTGTTTGCATTGGGTATTGCATTCCAGTTAAAAGCGACATATCCCGGGCATTGCACCGGATCCAGCTGCAATACAGGTTGCGGGTTGATGGTAAATATTCCCGAGGTACTTTGCTGCGCTGTATTGTTTCTTTTTAAACGAAGAAGTGCTTGCGAAGTGCTGTTATTGGGAACACTCCATGTATAAAATTTACTTGCTGAAGGAATGCTATTGCTGATCAAATTCCAACTACTGCCGTTGTTATCGGAGTATTCAAGCGTGAAGGTATTGGGATCATCAGAAGCATCCCAAAAAATGGTGACGTCTTCATTGGCTGGAATGGCATTTGATGTCCAGGGATTTTTTATAGTAATGCCCACCGGAATAAAATCATACACTATGTAATATTGCTGTGAGGAAGAAGGGACAGCAGTGCCTGCAACGGTAATATTATAGCTTCCTGCCTGCGGATTGCTGATGACAACCTGTTCTACATTGTTGATATTGTCAATTCCTTCCGTCGCGACATTGGTAACATTTGCAGGATTGCTGTTTAAGATCAGTGGATGATGTATTGTATTATTAGGCTCTTTTACCGTAAGGTCCAAATTATTTACTAATGTGGTTGTAGCCAGCGGACTTGCAGACAGGTCATTCCAATACAGTAATACTTTTACCTGAGCCGTATTAGGGGGCACATTTACGGAAATATTTTGCATAGTATTATTTACAATGCTATTGAATGCATAGTGATGATTGTTGAGCATCTGCAATGATCTATAAACGTTGATCAACCCAAAACCGCTTATAAAATCAGGTCCATTATTAAGCACATCGACAGCGCCATTAATAAGCAACGCTTTCAGCAATGCGTTGGGAGGATTGGTATTCCCATTCAGCTGTTTATAACGCTCAGTAAGCAATGCCGCTGCTCCCGTAGCGCCAGGGCTGGCCATGCTGGTGCCGTTAATCGCCTGATAATTGTCATTGAGGTCGCAGGAATAAATGCTCGCGCCAAATGAAACCACTTCTGGTTTTATACGTCCATCCCGCACGGGGCCTTTCGATGCGCCTTCATGTTCTGTGTAAGGTTTTCTCAAAGAGCTTACAGTAAGTATGTTTTTGGCTGTCTGGTAAATGCCTACTACTGTTCCATAGCCTTTGGGATAAGGAGCGCAGGTATTGTTCCCATCATTTCCCGCGGCAAAAATATTCAAAACTTCAGGGTAGGAGTTGGCATAGTCATCCAGCATTTGTGAATAGATGTCGTATGTTCCTGCAACACTGCAATCATTTACAACCGCCGCGTAAGAATTGTTGGTAAGTGTCATGTTGTAATCCTGAAACATAGGTTGTGTCTGTGCCCAGACAATATTGTATAAGTGCGCTAAGATCTTCGCATTGGGCGCCATTCCTTTCGCTTTAGGATCCATGATGCCTTTGCTGGTGATGGTACCTGTAACATGTTGTCCGTGCAACTCTGGAGGGTCGCAGTTGAAGTTGGTTACTCTGTCGCGTGTATCTACATTAAATAATGCAGGAGTATTATCGCCAACGCCTACCGTAACGCCCAAACCGCTCAGATCATATCCGCTGTTTAAGCCGGAAGCCTGAAGAATATCCGCCCCGGTAGCCGCGCGCTCATCATTGTTTAATGCTTTGTCCCTGGCTGTTGTGGTCATATATTTCACACAACTTTCGGACGCTAATGCTGTAAGCAATTGTTTTTTTATCCTTATTTCATACAGATTAGCAGACTCAAACTTTTTATCGGTGATCGTTGCCTGATGTTGGGCTAATACAGAAAGAATATCATTTTTAGCAATTGTTTTTACAAATGAAACCGCTACATCTATTGTATTTCCGCTTGTTGATAAAGCTCGCTGAAGCTTATCATCCATTTTCCACTCGGGTTGCAGGCTTGTCATACTCCTTATGTTTTTTACAGAAAGCTGCTGTGAACGCCCAACAGATAAGATCGCGGTATAAGCATTTGATCCCAGATAATCCATCAGCGTCAGTCCGTTTTCTGAAAAATTATTTTTGAGGGAGGCATCTGGCAACTCGTACAATTGAACAATCACTTGCATATCAGAAGCTACAGCGCCTGTGTGAAGACTGTCTAAAAAAGGTTGCGCATTTTCCTTCAATGCCACAACACCCGATTTTATTGAGAGTGTATTATTAGCCGGCTGATGCTGGGCGCGGGTATGAGTTGTAAGAATGAAAATGGAAACCAGCGTAAGCGCTAAACGTTTCATCATAATTGAATCCTGATTTTTCTTCAAAGCCAAAAGTGTTTAAAGAATTTAACCTACAATTTACATATTCCCCACCTATTTTCTTCAATAAAAATACTCGGGGTACTGTCATTTTTTGAAGATGAGGCAATTATCTTTGTACAATATCTCTCCATTCTTTTTTGATTTTTTACAAACGATGAATACCATCATTCAAGTACAGGATTTAGTAAAAAAATATGATCACTTTACCGCCGTAAAAGGGCTGAGTTTTGAAGTGTATGAAGGCGAAATTTTTGGCTTGTTGGGACCTAATGGTGCAGGAAAAACCACTACATTGGAAATTATAGAAACCTTGCGGGAAAAGACTTCGGGAAAGATAACCGTGGCTGGTTTTGATATAGATAAACAACCGCAGGAAATTAAGAAAATCATTGGAGTACAATTACAGGCCGCGGGTTATTATCCCAATCTGAACCTGAAACAGATCATCGCACTCTTTGCAGGTTTGTATAATAAAGAAGTGGATGTAATGGAATTGCTGGCATCCGTAAATCTTACCGAAAAGGCAAAGAATAAATTCAAAGAACTTTCAGGCGGCCAAAAACAACGTTTTTCCATAGCTACTACTTTAGTAAATGATCCTAAAATTATTTTTTTGGATGAACCTACAACCGGCTTAGATCCGCAGGCGCGCCGCAATTTATGGGAACTCATCAAACAACTGAAAAACAGAGGAGCAACGGTGGTCATTACTACGCATTATATGGATGAGGCGGAAGTATTGTGCGATCGTGTGGCTATTGTGGATGCAGGCGAAATAATTGCGTTAAATACACCGGACGGCTTGATTGATCATTTGCTGGACAAGGGCTTTACAAAACCCAAGCCTGTAAAAGCAGCCAACCTGGAAGATGTATTTCTGGACTTGACGGGGAAAGATTTAAGGGATGAGTAAATTCCGATTGAAGGCACGATAATTACGTTTTGAACTCCAAAACTATTATGACTAAAATTGATGCGCTTACTGCGGATGTAATTGTAGAATATGAAGATGGCAGCATTATTTTAGCGCGTCGGGGCTCTGCGCCTTATAAAGGAATGTGGGCATTGCCCGGTGGTAAAATGGATGAAGGCGAAACGATTGAACAGACAGCTATACGTGAGATCAAAGAAGAAACCGGACTTGATATTCAGCTCAAAAAAGTTTTAGGAGTGCATTCACAGCTTGGCAGAGATCCCCGTGGGCGTTATATTTCTGTTGTATTTATAGCTACAGCAATAGCTGGCAGTTTAGCTGCTGCTTCTGACGCGCAGGAAGTATTACGAACCAAAGATTTCGCAAATATGCCTTTGGCTTTTGATCATAATAAAATGATTGAAGATTATCTGGCGCAAAAGAAAAAATCCTAACAGTAGTGTCAAGACATTATCAAAACTGCTCGGTCGGAACCATTATAAAAAGGAGATAAGAGTATCTGCAATTCATCCAATTTGTAATCGTCGTAATACTTTTGAAATAGAAACGTAGATTCAAAAAATACTGAAAAGATTTTACCTAATGCAGTTTAGGCCTTTGGAAGAGTGAATGTAAAAGAAGAAGGTAGTCTTTTCATAGTAGATTGAAGGGTAGAATATAACCCATTGCTTTTGCTCCAAAAAATAGCAATCATTATGTAGCTTTTAACTGCTAAACCTGTGAGTAAATAGGATATGATATTTGAAGTAGAAGCTTTCATTTGGAGTAGTTGCAAGGATTAAAATTGTACTGATAAGAAAATACACGCAAGAAGGCTGGTGAAGATGACAATTTTTTGAGTGGCTGTGTTTTGCATTTTGTTTCGTTTGATGATGCAAAGATGTAACCGCCCAGAGGACTGTGAAAGTTTTTAGAGGTGCTTAACTGTGGTTTTGCAAGGGCTTAACGGGTGATTTGGAAACGAATTACAAGTCATTAACAATAACTGAACGTATGAAAACAAAAAAATATCCAAAGAAAGTTTGGCAAATTTATTCTGCTTAGTTGCCCAACCCAATGTTTGAACCCAAAAATAAAAATCCCCTACAATGCACTATTTGTAAGGGATTTATCATGTGGTTCCGTAGGGGCTCGAACCCTAGGCCCGCTGATTAAGAGAAATATAATCCCATTATTAAAATCCTGAAACCCTTACGTGTAGCGTGTTGTAATTCTTTAATTTTATTAAAAAGGTATTCTGATTTCTATTTGTTACGAATTTTGTTAGGGGTGGAAACTTGTATCATTTATGAAGTATTACCTGATTTTTTCTCCTTTTCTGATCCCCAATAACGGACCACTTTGCACGTATTTCTTCAATTTTTACATCTAATGGTGGATAGAAATATTTACCTTTTCTGGGTCCGGTTTCCTGCACCATAGTATTATCACTATATAAAGTGACGTATCCTTCTTTTTCACTTTCATAAACCCTTTTGAGCATCGGTATATCACTTCCATGTACTTCGATCACATAAACTTCACCATATTCAAAGAAATTTTTGTTATCCCTGACAAGGGCTACCTCAGAGCCAGGCGGGTAGGATGGTGTCATGCTATTACCGTGAACAGGTAACACAGCTTGTGCATCAGCAAATAAATTTCGGGGCATAAGGCGTAATTCAGTAGGGTGATTCATGACATCGCTGGTAGCGCTATTATCTGGAGTGGCTTTGACTAATCCGTCTGAAAAAACAGGCACTTCAACAAAATCACTTTCATTTAATTTTTTATTTCTTCGTTTCTCGTAGTAGCGCCCTGAACTTTTTTCCTCCTTGTATTCGCCTTCGTTCATAACCATGTTCAGATCGTAATCGAATTTATTAGCAAACCATTTAGCAAACATACTTGGGAGAGGGATTTCTCCTTTTAGCATCTTGTTTAGATTACCTGAATATCTCGCTGTTTTACCTTTTGAATCTTGATACAATTTAGCCAATTCTTCAATATCTTTTATTCTGCCTTGCCGGATTAAATCCTTTACCTTTTCATTTAAATATTTGTAATTGTGAATTTTGCTCATTTTACATCATTGTTGTATTTTTCTGTATTTTTGTTCAAAATCGTTTTTTATGTCTGATCCGAAAGTTAACCCCCACTCACAAGCCATTGCCTCTATTTTGTCTTGCACCTACTTAACTAACGAACACATTGCTCTGTTCTTAACCTACTGTGTGGCTTTCAGTCCTATAACCTATTCCGCATACAATCAATACAAGGTTATTATAGAAGCCCTTGAAAAAAAGGCTACCCCTGAAAAGTCTCATACGGAAGAGAAATCGGAACTGTAAACCTGATTGTTGTAATATGTGCTGATTTATCTTCCTTCACCATGCCGCCTTTTAAAAAACCAGTCAAAACGCTTATTCCCAACTTTCCGCCATCATTTGTTTCGGCTGATACTACTACATTAAATTCAATGTTTTGAGCTATTCTATATTCCCCTTCGCCATGTTCATATCTGCCCCTTACCGCTACTACCGAGCTGCCGTCATCCTTCATCAAAGGGTTTATAAGCACACCTCTTCCCTTCAATTGCTCCTTAGCAGCATCAACCCCATCCACTATGCTTACCAATGTTTTTTCTATAAAATCTTTTAACTCCATTTAAAAATCGTTTTATGCGTTTACTGTTACTTTTCTGTTTCGTATTGGGCGGGTGTGCTACAACGCATGATTATTCTAAAAAATGCCCTGAACCGCCTTATGTCTTCTTTACAATTGATGAGTACCGATCCTTTACGAAGAAGTACCAAGAATGCTCATGCGTTGATACTGTCAAATTTGTTAAGTTCAAATCTTATATAGAATACTAAGGTTATTTGCGCCTTAGCGTCCATATTCTTATTTCCCCTCCAATATCATCTTCATGTTTCCTTGCTTCCTCCTTAATAATATTTTCAATTTTTCCCGGTATTGATGCAATGCCTACCCACTCCGCTTTATTGTAAAATGGCAGAACATCTTGCGTTACATATCCGGCTATGCATATATCCTGCAAAGTGTCAATTGATTCTATTTTGAAGTTGGACTTACTTCCTACATAATAAAACTGAGTGTAATTTATTTTTAGGTCTTTCTTCCAATTGCTTATATAAACCAGCTCAGTTACTACTATACCGTTAGTATAATTGTCCGACAATCCGGCGTTCCTTGACCCGACTATATTCCCAAAAATTTGTTTTTTAAGTGAATCTTTTAATATATCAACGTTTCTCTTTTTACCACCTTTACAATCATTGAAGTATTTGATTGTACTCATGTAGCTATCCCCTGAAAGCCCTGCCAAACATGAAATTTGATGTTTGGTTTTGTAACCCTTAACGCCATATCCATAAGACATTTGAATCAGCCATGTGCCAGGCGGTCTTTTCATAATATTAAATTTGCTATCCATCCCCACGTAAATACAGCTATCCGTCCGCACCGCAATAATTAAGGTCGCCTTCCCAGCCACTGACAGAGCTATAAAAACAGTAAGAAGTAGTAGTTTTTTCATTTTCTATCCAAGTTTTCTTTTTATTCTTTTTAGATCATTCTCTATATCCCTAACCCTTCCTGCCGTTGTAATATCCAATATGCCTACTGCTGCATTACAAGATTTGCATACAACAAATACCAATTCTGTATTAAGGTTATTAATTGTCTGAACGGCAGCTTCAAATTCTAAACTTCCGCATTTCCCGCATTCCGGTATTGGTGCATCTTTCATATTAAAAAATAAAATACTTGTGTTTACTGTATTATATCTTCAAGAAAAAACATAACAATGTTGTATTTTTATTTCATTTTTTACAACATTGTTATATATTCGCATTGTAATTGTAAACAGTAACACAATTGCAAAACAAAAGCAATGCAAAACGAAATATACGATTATGAGAGTGAATAACAAAACACTAACGCGCTGGAAGAGATATTACGAACAGGGCGATAAGAAAAAACTTGAAGAGTATGTAGGTGTTTCCCGACCTGTTATTACCAATGCGTTCAGAGGAGAAGCCTCAATAGGTACAATGAAAAAAATTGATGAGTTCTATAACGCCCGTCAAGCGAAACTTAAAGAGTTAAAACTTGCTTAGATATGTTAGAGCTTTTAACAATAACACGAAGTGAGCTTTTGCAGATGAAGACGTTTCACGAACTGCAATTGAACATTATAAATAAGAAGCTACAAGCAGAGAATCAACAAAAGGGTGGTTTGTCTAAATCACCCTCCCGAAAGGGGTTAGATGAAAGAATTGAAAAAACTAAAGCAAAAAGGCTTAGCAGAATTTATAAATCAAAATAAAAAAAGCCGGTTGGCAGACCGGCAATTGTTTCACTCTAAAAACTTGAATAAGTTATGACTGCAAAATTAAAATTTCCTACAGAATTTCCAACACCCATCTCGGAGGACATAAATTATCTCCTTTTAGCATGCGGTTATGAAATTTCTTTTACAGCTCCTTTTCAAATTGAATATGAAGCGCTGAACCGAAGATTGACATTTGAAGGTTATGGCTTCAAATATGAAGAGATGTTCGGGTCAAAATGGAATGCTACGCAAACATTCGATTCTTCCAGACCGATTACATCGCTCCAAATGATGGAGCTTCTACAAGCTGCCGGCGCTATTGACTATACTAAAATTCCATCCTTCAAACGCATGATGCGAGAGATTAAAGAAATGATCTCAAATCAAAATGAAAAAATATGCAAGCAACAATTATCAGCGCACTCATTATCTACACCTACATCTGCCTTATAGACTATGCAAAAGATAAACACAACCGAAATATACGATGTAAGTCAAACAAAGCTTATAAGAGAAATGGACGCAGAAGATCTTGAATCTGAGTATATAAGATTAATTGCCGGTATCAGCGGGTCCTTGTGCATCATTACCGATTATGACCGCCTTAACGTCATTCGCGATCAATACAGGCAAATCACTGGAGAAAACATATCAAATAACCTTTTTAAAACTAAGAAATAATGAAAATCATACTTAAAAAATTATCACTCCGAAACTTCAAAGGCATTGTTGACAGAGAAATCACCTTTGATGGCAATACTAATATCTATGGCGCCAACGAAAGTGGCAAATCAACTATATACACAGCGTTCAACTGGCTTCTTACAGGCAAGGATGAATTTGACCGTCAGGATTACGAAATAAAAAACACGGTTCGTAAAGAACTAAACTCACAGTCACATGAAGTTGAGGCCATCCTAATTACGGAAGACTCCGGCATCGAAATAGAACACAAGATCAAACGTGTGTATCTCGAAAAATGGGTTAAACAGCGTGGTCAATCGCAAAAAACCTTTGAAGGACACAAAACAGAATTCTGGTGGAATGATGTGCCGTGCAACAAATCGGAGTTTGAAGCGAAGGTAAGCACTATAATAGACAGTAAAATTCTAAAGCTTATCACCAATCCGAATTTCTTTACCTCACTAAAATGGGATGAGCAGCGCCGCGGACTGATTGCCATTGCAGGTACCATTACCAACCAGGATATAATCAACAGAATGATAATGGTATTCCCGAATAATGATTACAGCTCATTGCTTTCCGTACTCAATAACGGTAAGACTGTTGATGAATACAAGAAAGAGCTGGCTTCAAAAAAATCATTGCTCAAAAAGAAAGCAGTTGAGTATGCACCGCGAATTGATGAAGCCAGGCGCAATATACCGGAGGCACTTAATTGGAGTTCCATTCAGCAAAAACTGAATGCTAAACAGCAGGAAATTCAAGCCATAGAAGACCAGCTATCCAATACCTCCAAAGCACTTTCAGAAAAACAAAAAGCCATTCTTGAGAAGCAAAACACATTGCATAACAAGGAAACTGAACTATCCAACCTGAAACAAAGCATCAGGACAGAAGTACAATCTAAATTCAACACCAGCAAGGCGGAAATTGCATCTATAGAGCAACAGATTAAGTTAATTCGAGAGAATGTTACAAGGCTCCAAAAAAACGATACAGATAATACGAACAACAAAATATCTTATCAAAACCGTATTGAAGAATTAAATAGTCGTGTTGCACAACTGCGAAAGGATTGGGATGCTATTAATTCAGAGGTATTCGAGTTTGACGAATCCACCTGCACCTGTCCCACCTGTAAGCAACAACTTCCTGCTTATGATATTGAAACGAAGAAAGTGCAACTGCGTAAGAACTTCAATGATGATGTTGCAAAAAGAAAAGATGACAAAGTCTTTCAATCAAACTTACTAAAGGCTGAAGTTCAGCAGTTACAAGACAAGATTAATGACATTGATGTTTCGAGCATGGGTGTATTAATTCAGGGAGAAAATCAGAAGCTCGTTGCCTTACAGAATAAACTTTTGGAACTACAAGCGGCTGTTTCAACTGATGTAGATATTGAAAAAGAAGTAAAAACTTCAATTGCTGCCAATCATCGATTGAGTGAGTTGGATGAAGAAATATCCGGCTTGACTGAAGAGATTGAAGCAAAGAGCAGCCAGTTGGGTAATACTGATAACACTGAATTAAAAAGCCGGAAACTTCATCTTACTATAGAACTGGACGACATCAAAAAACAACTGGCGCTCAAAGAAGTGATTGAAAGCGGGGAGAATAGAATTACACAGTTAGAAACTGAGGAACGTGAAAATGCACAAGAGATATCCAACATCGAACAGCAGGAGTTTGATATTGAGAATTATACGAAGGCTCACATGGCAATATTAGATGAGCGTGTAAACAACATGTTCCAATATGTGAAGTGGAGATTGTTTGAAACTCAGGTGAATGGTGCTGTGGTGGAAACCTGCGTTTGTGAATATAACAGTGTTCCTTATCCAACTGTAAACACAGCAGGGAAGCTTCTTTCAGGAATAGACATCCTGAACACACTCTCAAAACATTATAACATCTATGCTCCTGTATTTAACGATAACGCGGAAAGTTCAACTTATGTTCCTCCCACAAAATCGCAATTGATTCGATTGTTTGTTTCTCCATCGGACGAGACGCTAAGAGTAGAATCTGCTAATCTTAAACAATTGGAGGTAGCGTGATGCAAACAACTTGGAAAGATATAATTGGATATGAAGGGCTCTATCAAGTTTCCAACTTAGGACAGGTTAGAAGCATATCAAGAACTGTATATGAACACAACGGTAAGCGAAAGTCCTTAAAAGGACAAGTACTAAAATTATCTCCTACCACGAATGGGTATTTAAATGTTGCTCTCTCTATAAATAGCATACGGAAAAGTATTATGGTTCATAGGCTTGTTGCAATACACTTCATCCCTAATCCAAACAACCATTCAGACGTAAACCACAAAGATGAGTGCAAGACAAATAATCACGCTGACAATTTAGAATGGTGTTCCCATCGGTACAATGTTAACTATGGAACTATGTTGAAAAGAAGAACAGCTACAGTGAAGAAAAGCGGAATATTTAAAGGCAGCAATAATTATAGTTACGGAAGGAAAGGAGGATTAAGTGCTGTTGCTAAACCAGTACTTCAAGTTTCATCAACTGGTGAAATTATTAACGAATTCTCATCGGTAATAGAAGCAGCTACCCAATTTAATCTTAATCCCAGTTTGATTACTGGTGTTTGTAGGGGTAGAAAGAAAACATGTGGTTCTTATTACTGGAGATATAAACACTCACAACAAAATTCTAATTCCTAAAATTTAATCAAAATGAGTAGTACAATGTTTGATAATAATAATCAGTCGGCACAAAAACAGCCGCAGCAAAATACACAGGTGCAGCAGAGACCTGCATTGGTGAACGACAAAACCATTGATCTTGTTTTAGATCGCATCAACACGTTCAAAGCAACTGGCGACATCAAATTTCCACCTGATTATTCACCTGAAAATGCTGTTCGTGCAGCTTGGATAATTATCAAGGAGACGAAAGATAGAAGCGGCAATCTGGCCATCAACAGCTGCACAAAAGAAAGCATTTGTGATGCGATGCTGAAAATGGTAGTGTGGGGATTATCCCCTTTGAAAAAGCAATGTGACTTTATTGTGTACGGCAACAAGCTGTCGTGCGATCCTGAATACACTGGAAATATCGCTTTGGCTAAACGCTATGGCGGGTTGAAGTCTATCAAGGCAAATGTAATTCTGGAAGGAGATGATTTTCAATTTGAGATCAACGAAACCGGCAGACGCAAACTCGTTAAGCACATTCAGAATCTTGACAGTCTCGGCGATATGAAAATAAAAGGCGCTTATGCTGTGTACGAGCTGAATGACGGGACGATGGACATGGAGGTGATGAATATGCGCCAGATACAGGCAGCATGGAATCAGGGTGCGACAAAAGGTAGTTCACCAGCACATAAAAATTTTCCTGACCAGATGAGCATTAAGACTGTTATCAATCGTGCCTGTAAGCTTCTTATCCGTTCTTCCGATGACAGTGTATTGTACAGCGATGAAACAGATGATTTGAAAGATGATGCTGTTATGGCATCGACAAAACAGACTATCCGAGAGAACGCGAATAAGCAGGAGATTAGTATGAATGATGAACCGATACAAGAAGCGGAAGAAGTGAAGGATGATCCAAAGCAACAAACATCAACAGAAGAAAATCCAATCTAATAAATGATACTCAAAGTACTTGGCAGCAATAGCGCCGGCAACTGTTATATTCTTGAAACAAAGCACGAAGCTCTGATCATAGAGCTAGGGGTAAGCGTGCCTAAGATTAAGAAAGCGTTGCACTTCAACATCGCTAAGGTGGTCGGCGCCATTGTTTCTCACGCACATGGTGATCATGCTAAATATATGGGAGAGGCGATGAATGCAGGGATAGGTGTATATGCAAATCATGAAACACTTAGCGCTAAGTCATTGAGTAGACATCACAGAGCAAAACCATTAGCCCATGGAAAGAAAGAAAAAATTGGAGGATTTTATGTCAAGGGCTTTCCGGTAGAACACGATGTTCCCTGTATGATGTTCCTGATAGAGCATGAGGAGTGCGGATTGACATTGTTTCTTACTGATACCATGTACTGCAAGTATAAGATACCCGGATTGAACAATATTATCATAGAATGCAATCACGAACTGGAGATTATGGATAACAATGGTACGCCTGGCTTCCTGCGTAACCGTATCGTTCAATCTCACATGAATATGGACACTTGTAAGGAAATGCTGTTAGCGAATGATTTGTCAACGGTTCACAACATCGTTCTTATTCACTTGAGTAATACAAATAGTGATGCAGCGAAAATTAAACGTGAGATATCAGCAATGATTGGCAAGATAGTGCATGTAGCAGAAGCAGGATTGACAATTGAAAATTTTAATCGTACTCCATTTTAATAAACATATCAAATGGCAGAAACATTAATAAGCGGATTATTTTCTGAAATGAACAGAGTTCGTGACTTAAAAAAACTTTATGAGCAGCTACCTGATGGTGCAGGTTGTTTCGGGGCAATAATTCTTTCTGAAATGATAGGTGATGCAGAAAAAGCAATTTCAGAAGGAGATACGATAGCTATGCTATTATGTTACGATAACCTGAGATTAGCAGAATAATGGAATTCATAGGAAACATATCAGACGCAGGTAAGTTAATCGTTTCGCAGACGGCTGAGCTAGGCAAATGGTTAATGAGCCATCGCAACAAGAATGTTTCCGTTGTGTTGAAAGTGAAGGGCAGGAACAGGAGTAATCCACAAAACAATTACTACTGGGGTGTGATCATATCAATGGTGAAAGATGCAATGAATGATTTCGGGAATGAATACACATCCGAAGAGGTACACGAGTTCTTGAAGAAAGAGTTCAATTGGGAGGAGAAAGAAATGAAGGAAGGGTATTTCGTGAAAGTTCCACGAAGCACTACACGGTTAAATACAATAGAGTTCAATGATTACAAAGAGAAGATACAACAATTCGCAGCCGAGGTATTGGGTATATACGTTCCTGATCCAAATGAGGGAATGGACGACGGTGGACTGATAGTCGCAGGATATGATAAAGAAGTGAAATCTATAATAGTTACAAAAGGAAGATGATGCAACTATCTATTGATTTTTCAACAAAAAGCCCGATTAACGTGGAAAAGCTGAAAGGTCAGAATAGGAAAGTGTATGAGCTGCTGCAAAACAATGACACGGTAACACTGTATGACGGATTAAAGGTAGGTGTGTTGCATTTCCATTCAAGAATTTCTGATCTCAGGAATTTAAATGGTATAGTGATTTACGATAGGATGAAAAAGATAAAGGGTGTATCTGTCAAAGAATACAGTTTAAAACAATTTTAAAAGAATATGAGAAAATTAATAATCAACACGACGATGGCTTACGTCAAGTTTAAGAGATTATTCGTGCTACTATGCAACAAGAAATATGTTCTTATATCTCAGGGAAAGCCGTACCAACTTAATATTCATATTGGTGATATGACCAGTAAGGAGTTGAATGATTGGTTACTTATTTCAGCAAAAGCAGCAAAAATTAATATGGAATGTGAAGATGCTCTTGAGGAAGTTTCAACCATTATTAAAAGTTCAAAAAAATAAACCATGCAAAAACTAACAACAGAAGTAGCGAAGGTCGGGTTACCTGTTTTCTTCTTCGCTGACCCGAAAGACAACATTCCTAACGTGAAAACTAAAATCAGGTCAATATCCAGAGATGGCAAGCTGTGGGTGTCGGGTATTGATGAAGCAATGCCAATTAATCACTTCAAAATATCAACAATAAATGCAGACACAAACTGAAAAATTTGACCTGTGGTGTGTGGTAGAGCTTTTTGGGCACACCAAGATAGCCGGCAGATGCACGGAACAGAATATTGCCGGGACAAATATGCTGAGGGTGGACGTTCCGGAAACAAAATCGCAACCGGCATTTACACGCTTCTTTGGAAGTGCTGCCATCTATGCGATCAATCCGGTAGATGAATTTACTGCAAAGCAAGTAGCGGAAAGACTGGAAGTAAAACCAATAGATAGCTGGAACATCAGCGAGGTAATGAAAAAGCATCAGCTGGCTATTGCTGAGAATGCTGGTAGTGGACATAGTGATGCCGATGATGAAGACCTCTTTCCATAACGCATTCTTTTTTATATGCGAGAGACAGCCGAAAAGACGGCAACAAATGATATAGCGCGCTGTATCTGACTTTGCCGGAGTTCAAAGTAAACCGGCATCTTTTAAAAATTCATTTCATCACTACAAAAATCGGTATAAAATGGCCAAACAAACACGCGAAGAAAGAGCCCTGCTGGCAACTCTCGCATATAACCACAATAACCTGAATGCTGACGTCATCAAGAACCTGAATGCTTACGTCATCAATAACCTGAATGCTGACGTCATCAATAACCTGAATGCTGACGTCATCAAGAACCTGAATACTTACGTCATCAATAACCTGAATGCTGACGTCATCAATAACCTGAATGCTTACGTCATCAATAACCTGAATGCTGACGTCATCAATAACCTGAATGCTGACGTCATCAATAACCTGAATGCTTACGTCATCAATAACCTGAATGCTTACGTCATCAATAACCTGAATGCTGACGTCATCAAGAACCTGAATGCTGACGTCATCAAGAACCTGAATGCTTACGTCATCAAGAACCTGAATGCTTACGTCATCAAGAACCTGAATGCTGACGTCATCAAGAACCTTCCAAAAAATTTCCAAAAAGCGTATCACGAGTTTTGGGATTCTATTCCAAAGCTGGAAAAGCCATACACCAAACTTCTTGAAGATATAAACACCCAAAAGCGGATTCACATGCAATCTACTTGGGGCAATATAGAAGAGTGGGATGAGAACTTGAACGTTTGCGGTACTCCAATGTGTACAGCCGGACACTTGGTAAACATGGCCGGCAAGCGTGGCTATGAATTAAAAAATGAATTCGGATGGGGAGATGCAGCAACATTTATTCACAGAAAAGCACATCCTGATTACCCTGTACAAAACTTCGGTTCAATACCGCAAGCGTGGGCTATAGCATATATAGAAGAAATGGCAGAACGTGAAGCTGTGCTTGGATGACAAGAACGGAAACGACGTTCGCCGCCGGCATACCGGAAATAGTATGCTTTTCTTAAACTTTTAAAACGAATAAAAATGAGCAAATCAAACATTGAAACACTTAAAGAGAAGTTCCCCGAACTGGTTGATAGTTATTCAAAGATGACAAAAGAAGAACTATTAGAAGCCTGTTGTGGTGAGGTCCTTGATTTAAATGCCATGACGGATAGAGTGCAACTTTTTATGATCGAATGCACCCCTAACATGTCAAAGACGAATTACAAATTAGATGTTCTTAAAAAATTAATATCTGAAAAACAAGAGCAAGACCTAAATGAATTCTGCTTCGATATTCTCGAAGAAGGATGCATCAGCACTATCGAAGAAGTAAAAAAACGTGCGAATATTTTCAGAACTGATGTGTTGAGAGAAACAGCGGAACAACCAATGCAAAATGAGAGTGGTGTTGAATTAATTGCCTATGAGCGGCTAGAACAAATTGAAAAACACGGTAGAACTATTGAGCATGATCAAAACAACCGTGCTGCTCAATTAATAAGTGCTGCCGTTCATCTAATCGGAAGACATACAGTATTTGATTTTGATAATACAGAAGACTTTGTACCTATTGATTGGGATGAAGCTATATATCAAAAAATGCAGGGGAAATCATACAAAGAACGCCTGATAATATCCGGCGCACTTATCGCCGCTGAAATTGACCGATTGAATAATCAACCGGCGTAAGGCTAATATGTAAGATAAGGTATGGTGGCGGAATTGGTTAGACGCAACTGTTAGCGGGTGTTAGTGTATGGCTGAGGCAACTGTCCAAAGGTGTAAGTCCAAATCAACCTCCGGAGGGTCGGAAGATACCCGAGAGCAATATCCGGCAAGATACTAAATACAGGTTCGAATCCTGTCCATACCACTTTTTTAAAACAATAACTATTCACAAGTCGCGGATCAGCTTGTGATTGGAAAATAAAATACTTACACAGTGCATAACAATACAGATATACAAGCTAAAGTTGAAGCCTACAATGAATTTCTTATTTCCAAGATTCGTGTAGCTGAAAAGCATGGGATTGCTATCGACGCATCTTTACTTCATCAGTCCACAAAACCGCATCAGATAGCAATTATCAAATGGGGTTGTGAACTCGGTGCCGCTTTAGTAGCTCCGGATTGTGGATTGGGGAAAACGCATATTTCCCTTGAAACGGAACGAATGATTTTAAAAGAATTCGGAGGTAAAGGGTTGATTGTTACCGAGCTTGGTGCCAGCGAAACTTATATCAATGAAGACCCTGCAGTTGGCGAAGGTGCAAGATTAGGAATAAAGGTTGAGTACGTTCAAAATCAGGAACAGGCAAATAATAGTCCATGTGATATTGTAGTCACAAACTATGAGCGTGTAAGAATGGGCTGTTTCGATTTTAGTGAGTTCACTGTGGTATGGCTTGATGAAGGTAACTATATAAAGAATATCGCGAGTGAGACTACCGATGCATTGGCAAGACAGTTGAAAAACGTGAAGTATAAGTATATCGCCAGTGCTACTCCGTCACCGAATGAAACCTTAGAGCTTGTAAACTATGCACATATATTGGGTATAGCAGATAGAGGTCAGATACTTACACAATTCTTTCAGCGCAATTCTACAAAAGCAGGTGACCTTACATTGCATCCCCAACATATAGCTGACTTTTGGTTATGGGTACATTCTTGGATGGTTGCTATTGAATATCCTTCTGACTTAGGATTTAGCGATGAAGGGTACACACTTCCAAAACTCAATATTCATTGGATAGAGGTCCCGTTGAGCAAAGCTGTAGATGCTGGTACAGAAAAAAATGGTCAGCAAAGAATGTTCCTGAAAACAGGTAATAGCCTTCCTGACAATGCAAAACTGAAGCAACAGAGTATTGATGTGAGATTAAAAAAAGCAATGGAAATTGTTGATACATTTTCAAATGATCATTTTCTCCTTTGGCATCATATAAATCCTGAACGTGATGCACTTATTAAGACATTTAAAGGGAGAAATTTTTCTCATCTCACAGGTTCGCAATCGGTTGATATACGCGAAAAAGCAATTGTAGATTTTACAAAAGGTAATCTGCAATATTTAGCAACGAAACCTGAGATAAGCGGTGTAGGGTGCAATTTCCAGAAGTTTTGCGGTAAAGCAGTATTGATAGGTGTGAATAATGATTTCAACCTGCTGTATCAAATGCTAAAAAGAATACACCGTCCTTACAGCGGCTTTGATGAAGTGGACTTCTTCATTATCTATCTCCCGGAAGAATATCCAATCATACAAAACCTTCGCAGGAAGTGGAACCAGCACAATGAGCAGCGGGAATGGTTGAGGGATTTAGTCAGGGTTCATGGACTTGACCATGCAGCTATGATCGAAGAACGGAAAAGGACATTCAAGACAAACAGAAAAGTATTTCAAGGAAAGAGCTGGACACTTATAGGAAATGACTGCACAAGAGAATGGATGGATGTTGAAGATAATTCCATTGACTTTCAGAATAGCTCATTTCCTTTTGGTAACCATTATGAATACACCAATTATTATAACGACTATGGCCATAATATCAGCAATTCTCAGTTTGCCCGTCAATTAGATTTCTTTCTTCCGGAGTATTTCAGGACGTTAAAACCAGGCCGCATATCTACTGTCCACTTAAAAAACCGTATTCACTATGGCTCTGTCACAGGTAAAGGTTTTTCCGTATTTCACCGCTTTACTCATCTTGTTTGTGAAGCTATGGAAAAACATGGTTTTGAAACAATGGGATTCCATTACATACCGACCTGTGTTGTAGGAGAAAACAATCAAACATACAGGCTTACATACGGCGAAATGCAAAAAGATAGTACCAAGATGGGTGCGGGTATTCCGGAAGAGATATGGGTATTCCGCAAGCCACCTACCACAACAGAAAATGCATATGCAGATGTTCCGGTAACACATAATTGTGAATGTCCACTTTGCCATGACAGAAAAGATTACGCTTCTTATGCCCGTCCAAATTCAATATTGCTATCATGTCCTAAATGTAATCAGTTTTTTCATGAAAAAGATTTGATTCATCATAGTGATTACCAAATGACACTTGCGCAATGGCAAATTGATGCTGATGCCTTCTGGCAAAGTAGCGGGGACAGGCTCATTACACCAGCAGAAATGGCAAAATGGGATTTGAAGAAAATACGCAAATGGTGGAATGAATTCAATCCTAATGTAGTGTATGATTATCGGGCTCATATACAACTTCTCCAAGAGCTGGAGGGAAATGGCAAATTGTCGAAAGAATTTACAACACTCCCGCTTATATCTAATAGCTCTTATATCTGGAATAATGTAAACAGGATGCACGGTTTGAATTTGGAGCAAAGCCGGCGTAAGGAACGTAACCATATATGTCCTCAACCTTATGATGAAGTAGATAGGGTGATAGAGCTATATAGCAACGAAGGAGAATTAATAGCAGATCCTTTCAATGGATTAGGTACAACCGGCGTTCGCGCTCTAAAAAAAAAGAGAAGATACTTCGGTACAGAACTCAACGACCAATACGCGGAACATTCAGCATTCTATTTAAAAAAAGAAGAAGAAAAGGTGGTTATACCCACATTATTTGACCTTATAAAAGAAGTATCATGAGCTTAATGACAGGAAGTCCTTCATATTTTTTGGATAAAACGATTATACGAACATTCTCAAAATTCAAAAAAGAAATTGGAGTTCACCGAAGACATATCAGAGAAACATCACTCAAAAATCTCGGTTATTCTTCAAGAGTAATTACAAGGAATTTCGACTACACTGTAAGAGAGCAACTAATTGTTGAAGCTTTGTTTTTAAATACAAAAGATGTGGTGTACTTCTTCCCTGATAAAACATTTGACACAGTATTAATGTATTACAAGTAAATATTAACATGCCAAGGAAGAAATCATACATAACAGTTACAGATCAGTTTTGCGGTGCCGGTGGCAGTAGCCAGGGAGTACGCCGTGTATCAAACAGGATAAAGGGAGTAGAAGTAAAGCTTGCATTAAATCATTGGAAACTTGCAATTGAAACGCACAATACCAATTTCCCTGATACTATTCATGATTGTACGGACATCAGCGCTTGCGATCCGCGCCGGTACCCATCAACCGACATACTTATTACATCTCCGGAATGCACTAATCATTCTCTTGCCAAAGGAGTGAAGATTGTTAAAAAGCAGATGGACCTGTTCGATTCAGGAAAAATAGATCCTGCAGCAGAAAGAAGCCGAGCTACCATGTGGGATGTGTGCCGGTTTGCGGAGTATCACAGCTACAATATCATTATCGTGGAAAATGTGGTTGATGCACGTAAATGGGTAATGTTTGACGCTTGGATAAACGCAATGCATCTGCTTGGTTATAATCACAAATGTGTTTATCTCAACTCAATGCACTGTCATCCTACACCGCAGAGCAGAGACCGCATGTATGTAGTGTTCTGGAAGAAAGGCAATAAGGCACCTAAATTGGAATACACACCTTCTGCATGGTGCCCGAAATGTGTTAGCGATGTCCCTTCGGTACAAACATGGAAGAATAAGCAAAATCAGTACGGTAAATATAGACAGCAATACGTTTACTGTTGCCCTGAATGCTCAACTATTGTAGAGCCTTATTACTATGCATCATTTAATTGTATTGACTGGAGTGATATAGGTACCCGAATTGGTAATAAAAAATTAAAGCAATACTATGATAAAAAAACTGGGGCGGTTTTAAGCTTTAAAGGAGAAACAATGCTTCCATTGTCCCCAAATACTTTGGAGAGAATTGACTTTGGACTGAAAAAATATAACCATAGTCCTTTTCAAGTAATAAATTATTCACCGGGCTATTCAAAGTCAATTCTGGATAGTACAGGTACTTTAACCACAAATGATCATCATGCAATAGTCAATCCACCATTTATTGTAAACGATCAACATTCAACCGGTATTGATTTCAGAGTAAATGGTATAAATGGAAAAATACCAACAATTACCACTACTCATCAGTTGAAATTGGTAACACCTTTTATAATCAAAGGAGAACACAGTGCCAATTTGAAAAATGCACAATCAACATTGGGTGCCTTTCAAACACAAACTACTCGTCAAAGCATGGCTTTGTGTACTCCGTTTATCATAAATCATCATCACAGCAGTAAAACAAATTCGTTATCAGGCGCTGCTCCGGCTCAGACCACGCATGAAAAATATGGACTGCTTACTCCTTTTGTAGTGGAAATGAATAAAACAGGTGAATGCAAACCTGCATCAGAACCTACTGCAACATTCACATCCGGAGGAATCAATCATGCTCTTTGCGCAGCTCCTTTTACTGTTACAGCAAGAAAGAACAGTATGGCTCATGCAATCACAGATGCCATGACTACTCAAAGCCAAATGATAAATCACGGCATTGTTAGTAACGAAGCATGGAACAGTTTCATTTCATACTACTATGGAACCCATCAGGCAAGTCATATCAGTGACGCATTAGGATCAGCCACTACTAAAGACAGGCATCAGTTAATCTCATATCAGACACCAAGCATTGAAGATTGCTATTACCGTATGCTTTTCCCTCATGAAGTAAAATTGGCAATGGCATTCGATCATAATTATATCGTGCTGGGTTCAGGTAAGAATCAGGTAAAACAATTGGGGAATGCCGTTACACCACCGGCAATGGAATGGCTGGTGGAAAGATGTATTGAAAGTTTGAATTAAAGAAAAATGGCTAAAAAATTAGGTTATACATGGTATCCAAAAAATTGGAAAAGCTCAAACAGGGTATTCCGGTTGACTTTATCTGAGCGCGGATTTTACAGAGAGCTTATAGACATGGCTATGGAATCAGATAACAAAATACTTCCAGAATTTGATATATGGGCAAGATCTTTCTGGGCAACAGAAGATGAACTAAAAGAGATGATAGAAAAATTTAAAACATTGGTTGATAAAGACGATGAGCCATTGATAAAAGTCATTGACAATAAACTATTCATTCCAAGTTGCGAACCACGTTTGAATCTTATCCGCGGAGGATCAAACGGAGGTAAAAAAAGCAGAAAAAATAAGCCTATGGTTAAGCCTTCATATAAGCCTACCCATAAGCCTATGGTTAAGCAAAGAGAAATAGAAATAGAAAGAGAAAATAAAAAAGAAATAGTAGATAGTAATTCGGAAGAAAAAATTGTTTCGCAATCGCAGATTGCTCAACCGAAACCAAAAAGAGATTTATCAGAAAGGCAGAAAAATTTTTATCAGTCACTCGTAGCTCATGTAACCGCATACGGCAAGCAAACCGTAAGGGCATTTTACGAATACTGGTCAGAGCCGAACAAGTCAAAGACGAAAATGCGATGGGAATTGCAAAAGACATGGGATTTAGAACGAAGATTAAACACATGGAAAGGTAGAGAACCGCAATTCATCAAACAGGAAAATGCGACTGAAAACAATACAGGACTTGATTTAACTCAATTCAACTTATGAGAAAGCAGAAAGTAAATTTCAACTTGTCAGAACTGGATTTAAAGCCATTACCGTTTTCGGAAAATATCGAGAAAAAGCTATTAGCATACGTCTGCAACAAACCTGATTGTATCAGCGAAGCAATGAAATACTTGAGTTTTGAAGGAATTTTTTATAACGAATGGCACAAAATGATTTGGATGGCAATGGTGGAATACAGCAACAAGGGAACGCTGATTAATCCTGAAAACATTTCTGATTATTTCAGGATTAAAGGTGAGAAAGACATTTCCGGTTATGTAAAAACATTTGCAATCCTAAACGAATGGTGGATGAGTGATGTAAACTTTCAGAATTACTGCTTAAAGTTGAATGAGTATTGCATCAGCAGGATACTACACAGGTTAGGTTATTACATCAATCAGGAATCGATTATACAGGGAAAAGACGCATTGGATTTATTAGGTGAGTGTTCTGATGGTTTGGATAAAGTTTACAGGCATATAGCATCCATCAGGGAAACGACCATGGAAGATGCTGTTAGTGACGTGTATAAAACAATTTTTACAGCAACAGACAGCGAAAATGGCTTATTGGGATTACCGAGTTCTATAAATGGGATTAATGATAGAATTAAGGGTTACAGAAATGGGAATTTGATAATTATCGGAGCTTCAACAGGAGAAGGGAAAACAACTTTAGCCTGGCAGGACGCAGTGCATATTGCTGAAACTGGGAATACCGTAGGCTATGTATCTCTTGAAATGTCAATGGCTGAATTAGCAGTAATCAGCGCAAGCGATAAACTAAACATAAAATCATCTGATATACTTAGCGGGACTTTTACTCCTGAAGACCAAACGAGAATTAGCAATCACATGACCAGATTGAAAAATCTACCATTGCGTATGTCTGACAAGTCAGGATTGAAAATTGGAGAAATAAAAGCACTTGCAAGACTTTGGAAAAAGAATCATGACCTTAAAATTTTATTCATAGATCACATACACTTGGCTTATGATGACATTGAGCATAGTCATAATGTTGAGCAACGATTTACCAACATTGCAAATAAACTCAAAGAACTGGCTAAAGAATTGAATATACCAGTAGTTGCATTGGCGCAATTGGCAAGAAGAGAAAAAAGTGACAGGTCAAGACCACACGTTATTTCCGATATAAAATACGCAGGCGGTATTGAGCAGGCGGCAGATGTTGTGTTGCTGATTTACCGACCTATACTTCACGGAATAGAACGAGATAAAGATGGCAATGAGATTGAGAAAGATAAAACAATAATTATTGTTGGTAAGCTTCGGCTAATGTCAAAAAAAGATATTTTATGCAGATTTAATGGGACTTCTTTTAGCGATGTAACAACATCATTTTTACCTGTACCATTTGATAACCCTCATGCCGGAATTAGGAAACCTTATACAGATCGGGAGGACAACGGTAGAGAGGATTTACCTTTTTAAAAACTGAACTGAACATGAACCAGATAATTGAATTATTCAGAACGGCATCACCCAGAATGTTCATCTTTTACTTAGTAATAGCAGCGTTAGTTCTAAGGTGGGTGTATGAAATATTAACTGATAAATAGAAAGCAAAAAACAACATTGAATTATGATAACACAAAACATCAACGAAAAGTCAACGGTCGTTTACCAAGAATGGGAAGACGAGAACCCGGGTGAACCTGCTATTATTATTCAGAAATATACTGATAGCGTACAACTGATACAGGAGAATAACAGTATTCTAATCTCCAATCATGAACTTAAAAATTTCATCAAAGCACTAAAAGCATTTTTATGATAACGCAAGAAATAAAAGAGAGAGTATTTCTACTCTATCCGTATGCAAAAGTGCAAAGCAGAAGGTCGGATAAGATTTACTCAATAACAGGTCACTTGCTTGATCGCAATCTTCTTAGAATAAGAAAAGAAAGCCAAAAAAACTGCGACATACACTTATACATAAGTGAAGTAAGCCTACTCCTCAAACCCCTTTCCTCAATCAGCGATATAGATGCGATTGAAGTGGCGAAATTAAATGATACGGTTGCCCAAGTTTGGAACGGGAAAGTGTTATTAAAAGATTTCGGTGATAGAAAGGGAAGAGGGCTGAACGTTGGTGTTATTGACTTTCTCCGCTCCAAAGGCTACGCATTACCATATTTGAATTACTCGGTAGAAGATTTAATTAATGAAGGAATTTTTAAACTCGTTGAAGCATGAAAAATCCACTTTACAGATTAGTAAAGAACGTTTGGCACAACTACTATTTAAGAGGTAAGAACGGTAGATATAGGAAGTTCTTAAAAAAATTAGGATTCAATCAATTTTAAATAATAAGCATGACACAAGAACAGTTTATAGAACTAATACAAGACGAGTTACAAAGGTTGAAGACTACACCTTTTCGATTCAAAAAAAAAATAAAGTGGCTGAAATCATATAAGGCTAAACCTTTTAAATCACATTTTAATTTCAAGAAATGACACAAGAACAAAAACTAAAGATATACGCTGCGTATCTGCCGTATGGGTTGAAAGTGATATACGGTTACGATCGCACGGTTAAAAAAGAGGGGTTTCTCAGAGGGTATGACGTTAGATATGGATTTCAGGTCTTTAATCCACGGTTGGTGTTTGGACATGAATTTGTAAATCCTGACTTGGTTAAACCCGTCCTATACTCAATGGACTGGCTCACAAAAGAAATCGTGCATGAGGGAGAAACGTTTGTGCCAATAGACAAAATAAGAAACTTAGATATAGGTTATGTTGATTGGATAACTGTTGAACGTGAAGCATGGATAGAAAGATATGGTAGAAAATGGTGGTTGGGTCGCATACCTTATGTTATGGTTCAACTCCTTCTCTCGTGGCACTTCAATATTTTTTCACTTCCCGAAACCGATTACATTAAAAAAGAAAATTGATAAAATGGATATAGTTATAGACTTTGACGGAACGGTTGTTACTCATGAATTCCCAAACATCGGAAAAGATATTGGGGCTGTTCCAGTATTGAAAGAATTAATCTCAAACGGACACAACCTCATTCTTTTTACGATGCGGTCAGACATTGAAAACCCTACTTCTGGTGACGATACAATTATTCCTAAAGGCGGGAAATATTTGACAGAAGCCATTGAGTGGTTTAGAATTAACGATATACCCCTTTATGGTGTGCAGGTTAATCCTACACAGCACTCATGGACGCATTCCCCGAAAGCGTATGGACAAGTAATTATTGACGATGCGGCTTTAGGATGTCCGCTAACATATTGTTCAGAAGGTCTAAATATTGTTGGTAGCCAGCGTCCCTTTGTGAATTGGAAGAAAGTAAGAGAATGGTTTATCCACATGGAACTTATCACACCAGAACATGAGTCATCTTTTCACAATCTATCAATGGAAAGCAATGAACGAACATATTCGTAGAGATATGGTTCAGGGTAGTTGGGTAAAGTCGGCAATAATAGGAGAAGTTGAGATAGTTGATTGTGTACAAAACTATCCTTCTGTTTGGTCTGAAAGAGATTGTTGGAATTGGATAGTTCAGAACCATGTCATGTATGATAAACCTATATCTGCTAAGGGAAAACTTTTATTGTGGGAATATGAAAAACCTAAAAATATTGAATTATGAGCATATACGATACATCAGAAATTAAGGACGGAGAAATTTTTCTTTGGAATGTAGATGTTAATGAAAAGGGCGATGTAGAGGAGAAAAAGTACCGCAAGGGAGAACATGAAAAATTCAAAACATTAAGGGAAGGTATACAAGCTCTTGACATACATGGGAAAAAACTTAACTCCAAATATATCAGACCCCAGTTTATACATAAGTCTGAATATTTAGCGCACCAAAAATGGATAGAAGAAAAATGGGAAGAATACAAGAAAAACAATTAAAGCGTGTTCATAAAGGAGTTTGCCCGTGCTGTAATAGGTCATTCTCGAATCTTAACAAGCACATGAAAACTAAACATCCTGAATTAGTAACCGAAAAATGAAATTATTAAGCTATGGTAATTAAGACACAAATAATCACCACGAAAAAGGCTAAAATATTGGTAGTGGTGGGCTGCCGGAAGGGGCTACTGATTTCAGAGCAATACATAACGGCACACGCATAGCACATTTCAAACCTCATTATACAAGATTTGATATTCCTCCCGGCAATTGGCAACCCCTCGGCTTTCTGCATGAGATTAGCGAAGAGCAATGGAAAAAAATAGTCAGAAAATCCGCATTTATGTATGTGTCAGATTATATGGATGGTTCAGAAGAGTATCACGACACAGCTAAAGAATCAGGTATTGCTATGGTAAAAGAAAATGTAATGCTGAAGAATAAGTATAAGGAACCTGAAAAGCCAAATAGAGAGGAGATAATGAGAGGCTGGGCAGATACCGAAAGTGGCGGCTACTCCTATTATCAAACAGCCATGCAAGATTATAATGCGAATCTGAGGGAGTGGCAATCAGAACAGGAAAAAGTATTCACCATCGATAAAAATGGGAATAGGATAGTCAGAAGGTATATGCTTGATGTGTGTCGTGAAATTGACGTTAGAATTTGGAAAGGATTGTTATGAAGTTCACCCTTGACGATATAAAGAACAGTTCAGCCGGCAAGTTGAACCAACACCTTTTCGAGGAAAGCTCAAAATTGAGCGCTCCAAAATCAGCATGTGCAAAGTACCGGAACAATAAAGTCTATTGGGACGGGATGACATTTGATAGCAAGAAAGAATACCGGCGCTACCGGGAGTTGCTTCTCCTGCAGAAAGCAGGAAAGATATTCAGATTACACCGACAAACTGTTTTCCTGTTGATACCAGCACAGGAGGGAGAAAAGGCTACAAAGTATAAATCAGATCACGACTATTGGACTGATACCGGTGAATACATTGTAGAAGATGTGAAAAGCGTTGCTACTCGGAAGCTGTCAACCTACATTTTGAAAAGGAAGCTCATGCTTAAAGTGCATGGGATAAAAATCAAGGAAGTATGAAATGAAAATTACCATTCTTTTGTTCCCCATTCTGAACCAGCCCAGTCAGCCTTTACGATTACAACATTAAAATCATCTTCATTTTCCTTATTGTTCGCTGAAACCTCAACTGTGTTTTCGTCAATAATCTTAGGTGCCAAACCCGTTATTTCTCCAGTAGATTTTGAATAAATCTGCACAATTATATTTTTCGTACCCAAATCGTGTTTAATTTTCATAAAAATACATTTCTAACAAACTTAATTCATTTATTCTGATATAAAGTGAAGGCTTTCTTTATCTTTAGAAATAATCTGAAAATTTATGGTTTGAAAATAAAGGAAGTGTAATACTTTTGCTCGTTCTCTCTTACGTTTTTTTCTCTGCTTGTAGCTTTAATTCAATCAACCATGAGAAAAAAACCACAAATCAAATCGCTTACTTATAGAAAATATAGACAAGCTGCAACTCATAATCCGACGAAAACTTATATTGTTTACGACCTCTCAATAGAAGATGTGAATGAACGAAAAAAACAAGCTAAGATCTATACATCGGGTGCAAAGCTATCTCAATCACTCGGACTTCGAGCTGACCACATCAGAGAGTATATAAATCCACTACTCCAAAAGAAGTATTATTGTAAGGCACATGAGAAGTATTATGCTATCAGGGAATTAGCAAAGAGATCTCCATCAGCTGAAGATTAGGCATAAATCGTTATGATTATCTACCTATGTTGAATCAGAGGCAGATAAAATTTTGTGAGCAATATTCAATTCATGGCAATGCTACAAAAGCAGCTGAAGAAGCAGGATATAGCAAAAAGACCGCGTATAGCATAGGACAGCGTTTGTTGAAGAATGTTGAAATAAAAAAATATATACGAAATCTTCAACAGAAGACTACGGAAGCCTTAAATATTACAAGGGAAGAGGTAACTCGTGAAATGTACCGTCTTGGGTTTTCCAACGTACAAGATTTCTTCGACAAAGACGGCAACCTGAAGGGATTGCATGAATTATCACCTAATGCGGCCGCATCAATTTCTTCGATAGAAATCGAAGAAGTAAGAGAAATATCCAAAGGGCGTAAGAAAATTACCACCCAAATAAAGAAAATAAAACTGTGGGATAAACGTGGCGCTCTTGATGGTCTTGCAAAAATGCTGGGCTACAATGCTCCGGAAAAGAAAGAGGTTAAAGTTGATATTAATCAATTCAACGGTTTTGATGCGTTCATGGCTGAGTGCAGGAAGATAAATCTTGATGAAGATGAAAGTTCAAGTGGGTAAACGCACTGAAATTCCTAATGGCAGAAAGCTCAGTAAAAAACAAATGGCTGCCTTGGGTAAACTGCATTGGGAGGACCCTACTAAGTTTGTTTTCTATGGTGGCGCTGCTGGTGGCGGTAAAACATGGCTGGGATGTTATTGGCTAATGACAATGTGCTGGCGGTTCCCTGGTACGAGATGGTTTATTGGTCGTGATAGCTTAAAAGACACCCGTGAATCTGTTGTTGTAACTTTTGACAAAGTTGCCAAGGCATACGGATTCACTCAGTACAGTAAGAATGACCACGACATCTGCTTTGATAACGGTTCTACTGTAGTTTTCCTAGACTTATCTTATTATCCTGTAAAGGATCCGATGTTTGAACGGTTCGGGTCAAAGGAATTTACAGGCGGTTGGATAGAAGAAGCGGGGGAAGTTCACTTTGCAGCGTTTGATACATTAAAATCACGTATCGGACGGCACATGAATGCCGAATATGGCATTAAACCTAAAATGCTGATTACCGCCAACCCAAAGAAAAACTGGCTTTACACAGAATTCTGGAAACCATACAAAGCCAAAACCCTCTCTAAAGACTACGCATTCATTCGGGCCCTTTATAGCGATAATATCGGTTTGACGGATGATTATATCCAAATGCTGAAATCATTGAAAGACAAAGTTAAAAGAGAGCGATTGTTGAAAGGAAATTTTGACTATGACGACAACCCCAATAGCCTTTGTTCATTTGATTCAATACAGGCAATTTTTGGTGGCAACGTTCCTGAGGATGACAATAATTATTACCTCACAGCTGATATTGCGCGCTTCGGCTCTGACAAAGCTATTATTGCTGTTTGGAAAGGATGGTCTCTTATTCATGTTACCATATATGACATCAGTAAAACAACAGATTTACAGGCAGCAATAACTGCTTTAAGAAGAAAATACAAAATACCAAAAGACAGGTGTATTGCAGATGAAGATGGTGTTGGTGGTGGCGTAGTGGACAATTGCGAGATAATAGGCTTTGTGAATAATAGCACGGCATTAGATAACGTGGAAACCGGAGAGCCGGAGAACTACTACAATCTTCAAAGCCAGATGGGTTATAAACTGGCCGAGATCATAAACGATCGCAAAATGAATATAGAATGTGATCTTACCCCCGACATGCGTGACGATATCACCACCGAACTGGAGCAGTTACAAACGTGGAAAAGTGATGATGACCGTAAGATGCGGATCAAGCCGAAGAAGGAAATAAAAGCAGAAATAGGCAGAAGTCCGGATTGGCGTGACGTTTTGCTAATGCGCGCCTATTTTGAATATGTAGATACAACCGCGCAAGACTTATCCGGCGTATTCTTCTAAATAATCATTATGATTATCTACCAAACGAAGCATAATGAGAATCGAGGAAATTCTCCAAATAGTAGATATTAATGAGCGCATACAGCAGTTAAAGAACGGACGTAGTAAAAAGCTTCCGGACGTTGAAGCGAGTAAGCAAGAGTGGAATGCGCATCTCCATAAAACAATGACGGATAAGGCATACTTATCTAATCGACTTGTAAAGAAAGGAAACGAAACGATAGAACAGGATGTAAATAGAATTGCGGTACCGCTTCAAAAGAAAATAGTAAATACGGCTGTTTCTTTTGCTTTTGGATTGCCGGTTATCTATAATAGTGAGCCCGATGGTGATGTTCAAACCAAGATATTTGAAGCCCTAAAAAAAATAACAAAGGATTGCAAGCTGAATTCTTTCAGCAGGAGATCATATCGTGAATTGTTACGTGCTACTGAAGTGGCTGAACTCTGGTATTATGTTGATAAAAAGGAAAACAGTGATTACTATGGCTTTAGCTCAAAGTTGCGCGTGAGATGTTCTTTATTTTCTCCATATGCTGGAGATATTCTTTATCCATTCTTTGATGAGCGTGGAGATTTGGTAACTTTTTCGCGTGAGTTTAAACGCTTTTCTGACAAAAAGGAAATAACCTACTTTGAAACTTACACAGATACTTCTCACATCCTTTGGAAACAAGACGGCGGGCAATGGGTTGAAGAAAAAACAACTACGCATAATATCGGCAAGATACCTGTTGTATACGCGTCTCAGGAAACAGTCGAATGGTATGATGTGCAGATATGTATTGACAGGTTGGAGCTACTTCTATCCAGGTTTGCAGAAACCATAGACTACCATGCCAGTCCTATGATCTTCTTTAAGGGAAAGCTCCTCTCAATGCCTGAAAAAGGAGATAGTGGTAAGGTGCTGAATGGTGACAAAGAAAGTGAAGCACATTACCTGTCCTGGGATCATGCGCCTGATGCCGTGAAACTTGAAATAGAAACACTTCTACGCTTCATATATTCCATGACCCAAACGCCCGATATCTCTTTTGACAGTGTGAAAGGATTAAGCGCGGTGAGCGGTGTAGCTCTTGAGATGCTTTTCATAGATGCGCATCTGAAAGTGCAAGAAAAGAAAGAAATACTGGACGAGTACCTGCAACGTCGTGTGAATATTCAGAAACGCATGATAGGCAAGATCGGTGGTATGGAAAAGGAAGCTGAAATACTGGAGGTAGAACCGGAAATAGTTCCTTTCAAAATCAATGACGAAACCACCACTATAACCAACTTAATTACGGCAACTGGGAACAAGGCTATTATGAGCCGGGAAACAGCAGTTAAAATACTTAATGCTACTTCTGATACAGCTGAGGAATTGGAGCGAATTAAAGAGGAAGAGGATGCTACTGTCAATCAGGACATTTTTGAACCGGCTGAATAATAATGATTGTCATTGAAAATAGATATAAAATCGGTGAGATTGTTTACCTAAAAACGGATATTGATCAATACCCCCGTATCGTTCAGGCATTTTATATTACAATTAAGGAAATAATGTATGAGCTGATTTGTGGTACTGCCAGGAGTACCCATTATGACTACGAAATTAGTAAAGACAAAAACATGATGGGTTCGATATGAAGAATTGCAAAACATCCGGCAAGAAGATATTTAAAAGACGAAGAGATGCTTATATGTATTGTAAAAATCAAATGTATAATTGTGAACCGTATGAGTGTAGATGTGGTAATTATCATATAAGGAAAAAGAGATAATGCCCTTTGACCCTACTCCATACGATTCAAGAGCTTTTGCCAATAATGAAAACGCGCTCAAAGAAGTAGAGCGCCTCTTCAATAAACTACTATCTGAAATACTAAACAAATCTTACAACGTAAAACAAACCGGTAAGACATTCGCTTTCTCTACATTTCCGGAGCTAAATAAAAAAGTCAACAAAATACTTGCAGGTTACGCCGAATCTCTTGTCAATTCTATCAATACTAACACACTGCATTCATGGGCCCTTGCGTATGCAAAAAATGACAAGCTTATAGATTTCATACATAAATCAACCGGTATTGATAAACAGTTGCTACGGGACCGTTACCGATATGGGATAAGGAATGAGGAGGGATTGAAAGCCTTTCAGAATAGGAAGGTAAACGGCATGATCCTGTCAGAGCGTGTATGGAATATCACAGAGAGCTTTAAAGATGAGATGGAAACGGCGATTGATGTTTCACTTACGGAAGGGAATAGTGCTGCTGCACTCAGTAGAAAGGTAAAGCCGCTGCTAAAGGATCCTAACCGGATATATCGTAAAGTAAGAGATAAGTACAACAATTTAGTTCCCAGCAAAGCAGCAAAAATGTTTCATCCCGGGCAAGGTGTTTATCGTTCATCAAGCAAGAATGCCATGCGGTTGGCAAGGACTGAAATAAACATGGCTTATCGCGAAGCTGATTTCTTACGATGGTCGCAGATGGATTTTGTGAAGGGAATTGAGATAAAGCTATCAAATAATCCTAATCATTGCCCTGTTTGTGAACAGCTAAAAGGAAAATATCCCAAAGACTTTAAATTTATTGGTTGGCATCCACAATGCAGATGCTTTGCGATACCTGTTCTCCTTACATCAAAAGAATACAATGAATATGAACAAGCATTATTGAACGGAGAAGAATATGAGCTGAAAAACACGATTACAGACGTGCCGCCGAACTTCCATAAGTGGGTTGCAGATAGCAAAGACCGCATAGAACGTGCTAAATCTTTACCCTATTTCATTCGAGATAATCAGAGGTATTTTAAAGCTGCAGACAGCAATAAAAACGCTAAGCCTGTCAAAGTTGAAAAACCTAAAAAAGAATCCGAGAGGCCGAAAGAACCAATTTATAAAAATGTTCCTGAGCAGGTTGCTATTTGGGAGAACAAAACTGGCGTAAAAATTAATAACGACATTTTTGGGTATTTGAAAAATGAAGTCCCGCTTAAGGTGAAAGAGAATGGTGGGGTTTCTCATTATTCACCGCTAGAAAAAACTATTAGTTTGGCTTTAAACGACAGGTCGAAGCAAAGCAAGTGGCACGCTGAAAGAGTAGTTTACCATGAATACGGACACGCGATAGACTGGCAGAATGGGTTTAGGAACAATGAAGTAGTAACCGGATTAATGGATAAATACAGAACGACATTCCGAAAAAATAAAAACGAAGGGTACAAATTTTTGGAAGAGAAGTGGAAGGGGGAATATAAAAAGGTTTTTGATGAAGATAATCGCGATGGTATAGAAAAAGTCGCCTCTTTTGCAGATACGCTTATGGCGCTGAATAAAAGTTACGGGTTTGGGCATTCAAAAAAATATTTTTCAAGAACTGATTTACAAGCGGCTGAATTTATTGCCCACGCATTTGAGAATAAATTTATTGGTAATAATTTGTTTAAAGAGATTGCCCCCGAACTGTATAGCGATATGATAGCAATGATAGATGAATTGCTTAAACAAGTACAACGTCCTTAGCCTCTAAAAAATCCCATAGTTCCGGCAATTCATTTTCATTTATTGCTAATTTCTTTCCGTCCTTTTCGGCGAGTTCCAACAGCGGATAAATAGCCTCGCCGATGTTGTTGAAGATAGTTTGTAATTCTTGTGCGTATTCCCGTTCTTTACTTTCAATGGGAAAATCGCGTGAAGTATATTTTTCAAATAATTGTTTTCCTTTCATATTTTTCATAGATATTTTAAAATGCAAAGTTATCATTTGTATTTAGTTTGACATTACTCCGCTTCCCCGACATACTTCTCATATTCTTCCCGGCTCAAACCAAACTCTTTCAATGTCTTTTCTTCATCAGCGATACCCATATCTGAAAAGCATTTGATGAAATAAGCAGCTAAACGTTTGTCTTCGTTCAGGTCGAAGTCTTTGGTTACGCCGTGGTAGATGTCTTTGTCAGGCATTTTAGGAAATGTTTAATGATTCGTTCATACCGCTAAGTTACCAATTACCCTCAAAAATAATTTGTTGAAATAATCAAAAGTGTTATGATTATCTACCATACACACGTATGGTATGAAAAAACAAATCTTAGAAGCGCTGAAAGCCAAATTTGAGGGGGTCAGCGACGCAGTATTAAACAGGATAGCGGATAAACTTGCAAAAACTGTTACAAAAGAAGAAGATGTTACAACTTCGGTAGAAGGAGTAACAATTCAACAAGTCTTGGATAGTTATGGCGATAGTCGTGCCACGGAAGCATCTCAAAACGCTGTTACCAATTACGAAAAGAAGCATAACCTGAAAGACGGAAACAAGGTACAACAATCCGGGGGCGCACCTGATCCAAAAGACGAACCCAATCCCGACCCCACAGACATAGCCGGCATTATTCAAAAGGCTATTACTCCATTAGTAAATGAGATTAATTCACTAAAGGCAGGCAATGTGGCAAAAACCCGGAAACAGATTCTCGAAGAAAAACTTGCAAACGTTAACCCAAAGCTGAAAGCAAAAGCTTTGAAGGACTTTGATAAAATGGACTTCAAAGATGAAGAAGAGTTCAATGCTCATGTTGAAGAAACAATAGCAGACTTGGGGGAATTCATCAAGGAAGAAAACGAGAATAATCTTGGTGGATTCGGTAAACCTATGCAAGGTGCCGGAGATACCAAAACCGTTGCTTCCAAAGAGGAAGTAGCGGATATCGTTAACGCAATCATGTAAAAATCTAATGACACAAGTAAATCTCGTAAACGAACAAGAGAGTGTAATCACTGAAAAGGATAACATCGTTATTGTAAAAGTGATTGACACCAAACGCGGCGGTACATCTTTGGATGTTTCCGGCTATGCACCTGATCTTATCAAAGCCGGTCATGTTATCATCAAGGAAACATCATCCGGCGAATACAAGCCAATGCCAACTACTGAAGCATCAAGCGGCAACCTTGCTACGCTGGGTAGCGTTACAGGTGGATCTACTTACACTAACGGAACGTATGAAAATGTACCTCTATCTGGAGGAAGCGGTACCGGAGCGCTTGCCACTGTGGTAGTATCAGGTGCTGTTGTAAGTACGGTAACTGTAACAAAAGTCGGCAAAGACTATCAGGTAGGTGATACGCTTTCAGCAGATAATTCCTACATAGGTGGAACAGGTTCAGGATTTTCCGTTCCTGTTGCAACTGTTAGTACCACGTCTGCCTCTTATGGTGCATTACCGGCAGGGCACACTTATGAGGGCGTCAACATAGCCACAATACGCAAGGAAAAACCGTTCGCGTCAATTCTGTTACGCGGAACGGTAAACCCGGCAGCAGCTCCATACTCAATGACAAGTATTTTATCTGCTTTCAAAACAGCTTGCCCTCATATTCTCTTCTCAGAGGATTAAGAAAGTAAGATTAATTGTATTGAAGCAAAAAAAACAATTACTAACATCACAACTAAAAATAAAATGGTACAATCATCTTTCATCAAATACATTCAGAAATATTTTCCCGGTATTGTCATCAATATCGTTGAGAAACTGAATGATGACAAACGCCCATTGACCTACCTGCACAGGAGAATGCTCCGGAAGGACTTCTCCGTTGATGGTAAATGGACTGCTATTTCTGCTGCATACAGCCGTGTGGCTGCGGACGTAGTGGCAATGGATTCTCAACTTCCGTTGAAAAAACGTGATGCCATTAGCCGCGCCAATGGTGACATTCCTAAAATGGGTATGGCGCTGTGGCTAAATGAAAATCAGTTGACAGCATTAGATACGCTTGTGGCTATGGGCGCTATCAACGGTGCAAATGACAAGCTTATTCTGCAAAAACTGTTTGAAGACACGCCAAAGTGCATTGAGGGTGTGTATGAACGCTTAGAATATATGTTCCTGCAAGGACTTTCAACAGGTGTAACGTCTGTTATTGATACAGAAAACGTAGGTACAGAAGTTCGTGTTGATTTCGGATACATGACTGCGAACAAATTTGGGACAAGCGTTGTATGGAGCGGAAATGCTTCAACTGCAAAACCGTTCGATGACATCAACAAGATGCTTATTAAGGCACAGCAAACAGATGGCAATAAGATTGTAAAAATCCTCATTGACCGGGCAACGCTAAATAACTTACTGGCAACTACACAAGCCAAAGAACTGTACGCGTTCAGTATCGGTTATGTAGGGGCATCTACGCCATTGCCCAACTTGGAGCAAATCAACCGTATGGCACTCAGCAACTACGGATTTCAATTTGAAGTGGTAGAGCGCTCCGTTCGGGTTGAAAAAAATGGCGCACAAACTACGCTTGTTCCATGGGAAGCAGGTATGCTGGTTGCGCTTACCCAGGATAATGTAGGCTCTCTTATATGGTCAAAACTTGCCGAAATGAACCATCCGGTTCCTGCAGTATCTTATCAAACAGCTGATGACTTCATATTGGTTTCAAAGTATCGCAAACATGACCCTGTAAGCGAATGGACATCATCTCAAGCTCGTGTGCTTCCGGTGATTTCCAATGTAGATCAGATTTATCAACTTGACAGCACAGAAGTGCAGGCTTAATACCTGTGCTTCCTGCTTCATAATAATTGACGAATGGCAAAAGCAGTAAAAACAGCACCTGTTGATGAAGCACCTAAAACGGATGCAATAGGTCAGCCCAAAAACTACGTAGTTATCAAATCCTTTCGCGATAAAGACAACTACTCTAAGGTATATGTGGTTGGCGCTACAGTTAATCATCTTGACAAAAATAGGTTAGCTCATCTTCAGGCAATTGGCTATGTAAAACATCAGTAATGACACTTTCGCAAGCATTCATATTCAAACAGGGAGGCAGTATATCTGCAACGGATGCTAATACAGTTCTTGAATTCGCTGGGCTTACTCCGACTGATACATACAATCCAAATGACCAGTTGCTGAAATGCAAATTTTATGACGCGCTATTAGGCTATCTCAGCCAAGATAATGTGGGCATTAAAAGCATCAGCGAAGGTGGTTATACGATTGTGTATGATATGGATCAGAAAGCTAAACATCTTGAAAGATTGGCTAAAGAAAGCGGTTGTGACGATTTGGTGGAAGCATATACTACACAGCCTGTCATTCAAAACAAGAGCTACATGTGGTAATGATTCAACAATACCCATACACGCTCGAAGTTCTTAACATAGTTGAAGGTGAACCGGATGCAAATGGCGATTACGCGGTACCGTTAGATAGTTGGCAAACAATTTCTAAATGTCGTGATGAAGCTGGAAACGGTCGTAAGATAACATTGGAAGATGGGAGTGCATTTGAATACAATTTTCTCATCCAGATGCCCAAAGGCGTAGAATCCATTGCGGTGGGTAAGAAAGTGAGAGTGAAAGATGGCAATTCAGTACGTGCTACCGGTGAAATTAAGTATTCACGCAAAGATCAATTGCACACACGAGCATGGGTCTGAAACCGGCATTCAGTATGACAAGCGTTGAAAAATACGTAAAGCAGCGTGTATCAGCTATTGACCAGGCGATATTTTACAGGTTGTCTTACATGGGTGAAAAATGCTTAGCTGAATGCAGGACGAATAAGACTTACATGGATCAGAGAGGCAACCTTACTTCATCCATGGGCTATGTAATTATCGCTGAAGGGAAGATAAAATCAGAGGTTGGATTTGATAAAAACCTTGAAGCGGATAAGGGTATGGATATAGGAAGCAGGTTGGCTAAAAAACTGGCTCGTGAAGTGCGAACTGGGTTTGCGCTTATCGTAGTAGCAGGTATGGATTACGCAGCATATGTGGAAGCGAAAGGCAAAAACGTATTGAGCAGCGCTGAATTACTTGCAGAAAGAGAGTTGCCAGGTATGTTACGGCAACTGACAAGAAACATCAAAAAACAAAAATGATACAGATAGATCAGACCATATTAGACTTTGCAGATGAACTATACCGGCGCTTGAATATACCGGCGATAAACAACATCATATCCGGCAAGGTTTATAAAGATGAGCGACCTGCTGATTCTTTGTTGGAAGATATAGTGATAAATGCTGTAACCGGCGATATGGAAATGATACAGCGTAGCGTACTTAATGTAAATGCGCATGTGCCTAATCTTAGTAACAAAATGCCCAATAATGCAAGATTGAAGGTGATCACTAATGTACTTAGCGCTATACTAACCGAGGGTTATGGTACAAACTTCAACTACTGGATAGAAAATGCAAACAAATTTAAAGAGGTAGAAAGCAATAGCTACTTCATGAATTTCAGAATAAGGTACAAAAAACACAACACAAACTAAACTTTTTAACTAACCCAATAAAACAATAACAATGGGACAAGTAACAAATGGAATAGACAAAATTGAAATCGCAGATATTGGTGATACCAATTGGCGTACTCTTGGTTATACCAACATTGACAGCGCAACTGTTACAAATGATGGTGGCAACACTAATGATTTTACCGTTGAAGAAATTGACATACCGCTATTTTCACGCTTTACGCCTGGAAAGGATACGTTAGCATTTCAAATCGCTGACCCCAACCTTGCGGCTTATACCGAGGTATTTGGTGGCACCATCACCGGAGTTGGTGACGCTGCTGTATGGAATGCACCACTTGCTTATGTACAAAAAGAATTCAAAGTACGCATCACGCCTAAAATTGGGTATGTAATGACTTTCAATAGAATGTTATTCAGACCAGTACGTAATTGGAATTTAGGAAAGAACAATTTGAAAATGATTGATGTTTCTGCTGATGTATTGGTCCCAATTGATGGCATAACTCCTGCAATACAACTTGGAGGAGTTGTATCAGGTAGCGGAGGTTCTCAAACTGCGCAGACTATTACATTTGCGCCACTTGGTAGCAAGTCCATATCTGGTGATAGTCCTATCATGCTCGCTGCTACTGCATCGAGTGGGCTTCCAGTAACTTATATGTCTGATGACCAAACTAAAGCAACCATCAGCGGTAATGTTTTGACCTTATTAGCAACGGGAACTGTGAATATTATAGCTATCCAAATGGGAAATCCTACATACGCACCGGCTACACCTGAAGTGAATGCTCTAACAATTACCTCTTAATAGAAAACAGATCAATTATTTCACAACCTGAAAAGCCCCTCTTATACAGGGGCTTTTTTAAAAAATGAATATGGATAAAATAAACCTTGAAAAGCAGGAGATAAATAAACTCCTTGACAACGGGATTGAGTTTGAGGTTGATGGGAAGAAATACCTTATAAAACAACCTACGTTGGGGGTGTTACATTTACTATCATCTGTGTTTGTAGAGATGACAATTGATGAAGAAAAACTCAAAAATGATCCTATCGCGGCGAGTAGACGTATGGTATTGGAATCTGCGGAATTATGCGCTAAGGCTGTGGCTATTGCTGTGTTGGGAATAAGATGTGTAAGAAGCTATGGGCATCCGAATTTCTTTGTCGTTAAACAAACTCGGTATAAGCTTATAAAAAGGTGGACAAATTTTTTTCTACTTCATCTTACACCTGAGAGCCTCGCCAATTTCATGCTTATTATTAATCAAATGGGCAATTACGGGGATTTTATCAACTCTATCCGGTGGATGTCGGGGGCAAGGGTAACAGCACCAAGTCGGGTAGAGGAAGACGTACAGGGTTAAAAAGCCCCTACGGTCATGCAGGTGCTATCCTTGCTCATTTCCATTGGACATGGGATTATTTGCTGTGGGGATTGCCATGGGCAACTGTGCAGAAAATGATGATAGATGCTCCGGGTTACGAATTTGAAGATGCAGAGAATGGAGATGACGAAAAAACATTGAATAAAAAGAAAAAAATTAACGAGAGATCATTGCGTGATCTCATGAATTCTTTACCACGATGAACAATAACCTAACAGTTATAAACAATTCACTTTGCAGTATGGGGTTGATATTTCTCAATGACTATCCCATCCAATTCTTTCACGACAAAGTGAAAGATGAAATATGTATTGTGGCAGATGACTTTGCTAAGAGCTTTGGCTTTGACGACTTCGCGCAGCTTTTGACTTCTGACAGCTTTCTTGATTCAACTAATATACTACGGGAAGAAGGGCAAATTGTAACAACTAAAGAAATGCAAAATCAAGAAGGTAAAAAAGTAAAATTCTTAATCTATTCAAACAAAGAATAATGAACAATAACGAGGGCGCTCTTTCCTTCCAAGCCTATATACAGACAGATGCTTTTAAGAATTCCATCAAACACATGGAGGATGATATAAGGGGATTTTCAAACGTTGCAGACCGTGAAACAAAACGAATGGATGCCTCTTTTTCAAAACTTGGAACAGCCATAGGTGGTTATTTGTCTTTCTCAGCGGCAAAACAGTTCGTAAGTGATATAGTCAAGATCCGGGGAGAATTCCAGCAACTGGAAGTAGCGTTTAATACCATGCTCGGCAGCAAGGGAAAAGCGGATGCGCTGATGGCGCAAATTATCCATACTGCTGCTGTTACCCCTTTCGGATTGCAGGAAGTAGCTCAGGGCGCAAAACAGCTTATTGCATACGGTACCGCCGCTGAAGATGTGAATGGAACGCTTATACGTTTAGGTAACATCGCGGCCGGCCTTTCCGTTCCACTTAATGACCTGATTTATCTATATGGCACAAGTGCTACGCAAGGCAGGCTTATGACACAAGACCTCAATCAGTTTGCTGGTCGTGGCGTGCCCATTTTTCAGGAACTGGCCAAAGTGATGGGCGTGAGCAAGGAGAGCATAAAAGACCTTGCGGCGGAAGGGAAGATCGGATTTGACAAATTGCAGCAGGTGGTACAAAATCTGACCAATGAAGGCGGCATGTTCTTCAATCTCATGCAGGAGCAGAGCAAGACTGTAACAGGACAAATATCTAACTTGGGTGATGCGTGGGATCAAATGCTCAATAAGATAGGCCAGTCAAATGAGGGAGTAATCAGCACTACTATCGAAGGTCTTGCTACTTTAGTCGCAAACTATGAAACGGTAGGTAAAGTGCTTACGGCACTTATAGCAACGTATGGTACTTACAGAGCCGCTCTTATTATCACTTCCACCCTTGAAGCCGTGAGGTATCAGGCGACTTTAGCACAGATGGCTGGATATACCACTATGGGGGCTATCACCGAAGCTCTTACAGCTAAGATGGCTGCGTTAAATGCTGTAATGGTTGCTAACCCGGCTGTTGCTATTACTACTGCCGTAGTAGCTTTAGGAACTGCACTATGGGTTGCGAATGACGGCATGACCGAATATGAACGGGCGCAAAGCCAAGTAAACGACCTGCTTACTGATGCGAAATCAAAGACAGAGGAACTGCGCACCGAAACCCAAAGTTTATTGTCTGTCATCCAATCGGGAACGGCGTCTAATTATGATCAGGTTGCAGCTTATGAAAAACTAAAGGCTCAATACCCGGAACTGCTGCAAAATGTAAGCTTGTATGAATTCAAGCTTAAAAGCTCATCTGAATGGCAAAAACAGTTTAATCAGGCTATCAATGAATTTAGCATGAAAGACCTGCAAAAGCAGTTGAAAGATGCAGAGGCGGAACTTGACCATTATAGCAAATTCATGGAGCAGACATGGGACTTTGGAGAAAACGGTTTTGTGAACCGAACAGAAACGGTAAAAGAAAAAATCGGGTTAATTAATACAGCCATTGAAGAAAGGAAACGTTTGGAAGCGGAAGCCGCGGAACAAGAGAAGCTATCGTTAATGACAAATGAGCAAAAGATCGAGTATCTCCAGCAACAGAAGAATGAACTGGAGATACAGAAATCAGCTTTGGAAACTACGTTGGTATTAAGTAAGGGAGTGACAGGACAATTCAGTCAATGGGGTAGTGTCATCAATATGATACGACTTGATGGACTGAATAGTCAAATTGCTACAATTACCGCTAATCTCGCTGCTTTGTCCGGATCGTCTACCAATACACCAGTAGTGAAAAATAAAACCTACTACGAAGGGCAAAAGAAAAAGGCGACCGAAACCTTTGAAAGTGTTTTGCCTGGATCGGAAGCCTACAAACAGGCCAAGAAAGATATTGAAGCTGCTAATCAGGCTTTGAAGCAGTGGGATATTACTTCAAGCAAGGTCAGCAGTAAGAAAAACGAAATCTTCCCCACCGGCTCCGTAGCTGAATTTACCCGTCAAATCAAAAAAGCAGAAGAAGTGCTATCAAAACTCAATCCGAATACTCAGGCCACGCGCGTGAAAGCGTTGCAGGATACTATCTTGAACCTGACTAAACAGAGAACAGAAGCGGAGAAACTGATTGAGGTGAAATCTTTTGTGGAAACGCTTGAGGCTAAGAAAAACAAATACCTGGAGTATGAGAAAGCGTTAGAAACAGGGTATCCGCAAGACAGTATTACGCAGCTTTATGGTAAATTATTGCAAGGAGGTAAATCCTATGCCGATTTCCTGATGAAGCAGATAATCCCATTGCAAAAGCAACTCACAGAAGGAACGATTGGCACTGATGGAATGGAAAAGCTATTACAGTTGCAAGTTGAGTATGATACCATTATGGGCAAAACGTCTTCTATTGATTTGTATAAGCAGAAATTAGATGAACTGAAAAACAGCACGGCTTCCCTAACGGAGTATGTACAATTGCTTAATGAAGAATGGGTAAGCATGAGCGGTGATACTTCATCTTTCGGGATTGCAGCTACTAAAGAGATAGAGGAAAGACGAAAGGCATCGAAAATAGAATTACGAGATTTGTTCAAAAATTTTCTAATTCAAACCAACACTTTCGACACGAAGAGAAAAACTATTGATAAAAAGTATTTTGATTATTTGAGCCAAGCAAATAAATCATTGCAGGGTGAACAGTTGGAAGAGGCGAAAAATCGTATCAATAAACAGCATGAGGAAGAACTCGGTGCTATGTATGATGAACAATTTCAGCAATCGGATATTTACAAAAAGCTGAATGAGGAAGTGTTGTATTATGGACGTCAGCAGATCAAAGAAAAGATTGCCAATATTCAGAAGGCTTTAAAGGAAGAGAAGATGTCTATTGAAACGAGGAAAAAATTAGAATTAGAATTGGTAAAAGCAAAGAACGATGCGGAAAATGAAAGAATGGATAACATCCTGCAGGTTACAGGCAATTTATCACAGATGCTTGGAAACATGGATTTTGAATTTTCGGATCATTTTAAAGTAAGTGCCCAACAGGTAATTGCTTCAATCAATAGTATATCAGCTGCGATTAGTGGGTTGAATAAAATTAATTCTGGAACTGCCTCAAGGCAAGATAAAGTGAATACAGGATTCGCAGTTGCCGATATAATAAATACAGCTATCGTAACTGTTAGAAATGCATTATTAAAAGATAAGCATTTTGAAAGTGGTATGGAGGGTCAGGAAAAAGAATTGAAAATATTAGATAGTTATTTGGATAGCATTAATTATCAACTTGAGAGACAAATTGATTTGCTTGACGATTTGTATGGGGAGAAGAGATTTAAAAATGCAATGGAATTATATGATGAATTGGGAAAGAGACAGGAAGAATTATTCAGTAAGCTGCAAAAATTCAGTTTAAACGTCATCAATTCAAATGATGATACCTACATTGATCCTGTATTTGGTACCAAGGTTAAAAGGAAAGGGTTTGTCAAGTTTTATACAGATTTATTAACGGCGGGGCAAGCATTATCGACAAAAAAATATTCATTTGGAGGAATTGATACGTCAACATTTAATACATTGGAAGATTATAAAGATTTACTGTTGGATATAAAATTAAATGGAGGTTATTTCAATGGTAAAGAAGTTGTTGAATCAGATATGAAAGCATTAGAAGCTTTTATTGATGAATATGATAAATTGGATGAACAAAGAAAACAACTCCTAGAAGAAACAAAACAATTTTATACTGGTACTACGGCAGAAAGCATCGCGGATGGTATAGTAGATGGTTTTATTCAAGGTAAACGAAGTGCAGCGGATTTTGCAAATGATTTCAATAAACTTATGCAGCAAGCTGTCATAAATTCTTTCAAAGGAAAAATATTGGACGAAGCGCTTACCAATTTTTATGATGAGTTTTATTCACTTGCCGGGCATGAAAGTGATTTTCAATTGACATCTGAAGAAATAGACCAGTTGCGTAAAGATTGGGAAAGTATGATTGGAGGTATGGCTGATCAATGGGAACAACTTCAGCAAATAACAGGGCAAAATATAAACGGAAATACGGATCAACTTTCAGGTATTGCAAGATCAATTACCGAAGAAACAGGATCCGCCTTAGTAGGTCAATTTAATGCAATGCGGATAAATCAGACGATTGCAAATGAAATAATGCGTAACCAGTTATTTCATTTATCTAACATCGACAATAACACAGCTCGGTTGGTACAAATTGAGTATTACCTACGTATTATATCAAACAATGGTACATATTCATTAAGGGATTTAGGACTGGCGTAGTCTATTCAACTTTCAAAGGAGCTTTTTCTTTAAGGTAATCGGTTATTGCATAAAAGTCCTTCTTTTCCATTATATCCTTCACGATTGCTTTTTGCGGGTTATACCCGTTACCCATTCGAGGTTTATTTTTTATTGATTCTGTTTTATACAACTCCTTATTGTTGCTATTTTTCACCAGTCGGATATACCCGTTAAAAATATTTTTCTTCACTTCATCCATTACCACTTCTACAACATAAGTAGCAGAAGACATATCATCCGTCAGCTGAACCCTATTTTTTTGAAGTTCATAAACAAGTAGTTCTTTTGCTCTTTGTTCTTTTGCGAGCACGAATACAGATTGCGCCGATGTGGTAAGGCTTATTGCTATAAATAAAATTGAAATGAATGTTTTCATAAGATGCAAGAATTATTATATTGGGTACGAAAATACAATATTGAAACTATAAAACATTTAAAACCATGGACTTTAAAGATGAAATTAAACAATTTGGAGAAAGAGCTGAAAAGTTGAAATCTCAAATTAACACCGAGGAGGCTACGAAAAATGCTTTCATTATGCCATTTATAAAAGCACTGGGTTATGATGTATTTAATCCCCTTGAAGTAGTTCCTGAGTTTATTGCTGACATAGGAATAAAGAAAGGTGAGAAAGTGGATTATGCAATCATGAAAGATGGCCAGCCCGCAATTTTGGTAGAATGTAAACATTGGGGAGAAAATTTAGACCCGCATAATTCGCAGCTATTCAGATATTTTCATACGACAAAAGCCAAATTTGGACTATTATCTAATGGCATAATTTATAGATTTTATACGGACCTGATAGAACCGAATAAAATGGATGAGAAGCCATTTTTCGAGTTCAACGTTACTGACATTAAGGAAAACCAAATTGAAGAGCTCAAAAAATTTCATAAATCCTACTTCGATATTGGAAACATTCAGAATACGGCATCGGAACTAAAGTATATGAATGAATTGAAATCTATAATCGGTATAGAATTTCAATCACCCAGCGAAGGTTTCGTAAAACATTTTGCAAAGCAAATTTATCAGGGTGTATTAACCTCTAAATTAACTGAACTTTTCGCCGGTTTGACAAAACGAGCTGTTCAGCAATACGTGAATGATTTGATTACAGAGCGGTTAAAATCCGCATTAAAAAAAGAAGGAGACAATGAAAATACTAATGAAGATGTGAAAGAAGAAACACCATTATCTCAAGAAAAAAAGGTCGAAACTACACAAGAGGAAATCGAAGCATTTTTATTGGTTAAAACAATACTCCGCAAAAAGACAAAACCAGATAGAATTGTTTATAGAGACGCACAGTCTTATTTTGCAATTTTGCTTGACGACAATAATCGTAAGACTATCTGTCGCCTATACCTAAATAGTGCGAAACGATATATTGGAACTTTTGATGAACAGAAGAAAGAAATACGAAATGAAATTCTAACAGTTGATGACATATTCCTTTACTCGGAAATATTACAAAAGACGGTGGATAATTATGATGTAGTAAAAAAAGAACCTACATCAACTGAGATGTGAATTACTTTCTAACATAAAGAAAAACGTATCGCACTCCCATTTACCAATTTGAATGTCAAAATGTCCTCATATTTATTTCGGTATGTAGATTGATTAAGTGAGAGTAAATAAAAAATTTATATTTTATGAAAAAAAGCTACATTATTTTTTTTAGAACCGAAGGTTCTTATGGGCACGTTTGGAGTGAATTTAAGATAACATCAAATGGATTTCCGCGCAAATCAGTAATAATTCAAGAAACTATTAAGATGCTCAAAGAAAATTCAATAAACGCATCAGAAGATGAAATCCAAATTACTGGCATTTCAGAAATTTCCGAAGAAGATTGGAATAATTTTAGAAAGTAAAAAGCACTCCACAGAATAATCTGAAAATAATGGCAGGACTAATGCAGTTCCGCCATTTCTATTTTCTTTCCGAACATTTCCGTATGATTTAAGTAATCAATGCAGCCAATTATTGCTTATGATTATCTACCATGTCAATCATTCTGGATCTTCCTATGGACGAGGCGGTCAATTCGCCAATAGCGCATGACTTCTCGCAAAATCAGAAACACGCAACAGTAACGAATGGATACTTTGCGCCCGGTCGTGAAGGCTATGCCTTGACTATTGAGGGAAATGGATATGCGCGCTGTGAAAATCCGCCCGTTGACCTGACCAAAGATTTTACAGTTGAGTTTTGGCTAAAGAGCATGCGGTTTGCTCCGTACTCACCGCCGCAAAGCGTAGTGTTTCAATTCGCGTTTTCCGATAATTCAATAAAAAGTTTCGCACATCCGACATTACTCAATAAATGGGAGCATTGGTGCTTTGTTAGGAATGGGAATAATGTTATCTTCTATAAAGATTATAAGCAGATTGGCACAGCAACATTCACCGCTGGCAATCCGGTGGAATGGGCAGTAAAACAATCCGGTACAGATGCGGCAACCTTGACGGCTACATTGCCGATATTATTTTCGGGTAATGATTCACCTTATCTGCAGGGGGAAATGGACGAAGTAAAGATTTACGATGAAGCTATGTCCATTTCAGATTTGATACCAAAAGAAAGAAGGGTATTGTATTGGATAGATGATCTTCCTTTTATGAACTATCAGGTGTATGTATCGGACAGTAAAGGCGTTGTGGATGGATTGAAGTTGAAAGACCGTGTAGAAGTTGATTGGGCTGATGAGCATGGTATGATGGTTGATTTGGAGCGTCCACGATTCCAACAACGGGAAATCGAACTTGATTGCTGGATGCCGGCTGATAGCATGACTGAATTTGCCATGAAAGTGGATAGGTTCTTAAAGCTATTTGTGAGTAAAGGACTTCACAGATTGAAGATTGAGATCAACGAAAATAAGCCGTTGGTATATGAAGTTTATTGCCCGGACGGAACGGCTGTAAAAAAGAAATGGCGGCAAGTGGACATGATCGGCACATTTACGTTGAAGATGAAAGAAGCTTTTCCCATCAAGCGAGTGTTAAGGTTCAATCAGAAGCCACCGGTATCAAATCCTCCGGTATTACCATTCAGTCCATTTCCTACCGGGTTCAGGGGTGTGTATCTCAATTTTAAATGCCCTACGCCCCTCAATATTTATTGGGGTGATGGTACATCTCAGGTAGATGTTTTAGCGGAGGATTATTTATTGCTTTCACATATCTACCCGAAAGATCAAAAGAACTATGAGATAATCATCGCTGGTGAGGTTGATCATATTCAGGACTTTACCACCAACGCCATTACGATTTGGAACAGATTGTAGTACATAAAAAAAACGGAAACAATATTATAAGGCTGTATTCATACGCCAATAACAGCGGTATAACACGCGCTGAACAGGTAATGGAACTGATGGGGCAAGACATAGTCAATATTACCCTTGTGAGTGCCATAATTATTGATTTTCATATAGGCGATTATATAGAGGTATTCGGCAAACGTTACACTATTAATACCCCGTCTGAAGTTTATAAACGTAACGATCGTGAATTTGAATATGACATTCGGTTTGAAGGAATTCAGTATGAACTTATAAAAGCTCAATTACTTGATGTGGATATAAATGGAGATTCTACCGGTACTTCTTTCTTCTTTACAGGTAATTTAAATGATTATGTGCAAATGATCATTCGGAATATGGAGCGGGTGCATGGACAAGGAAAATGGGTAGTAGGTACAGTAGCTACCGGTACAGATGTTGCCAATATGCAGTTTGATAACATTACTTGTATGCAGGCGCTTTTGAATATCTGTGAGCAATATGATCAGGAATATGATATAGAACGAATAGATACTGATAGTTATCGATTGAATGTAAGAAAGAATGAGAATAAAATAAATCAAACATTTCGCTACGGACGGGTTAAAGGTCTATATACTCTACGGCGCCAATCGGTTTCTAACCAAAACATCATCACACGGTTATTTGCTTATGGTTCAGAAAAAAATATTCTTGCTAATTATCGGGGGGGTGCCACACGTCTAAAAATGCCCGTATCTATTATTCATAGCGAAGGTGCTCCTTATATTGAAAGTGTAGTATATCAAGCGCAGTATGGGGTAATAGAAGGTACAGCAATATTTGATGAAATTTACCCACACAGGATTGGCAAAGTATCAGCATTAGATCCTAATGATGTACAGGTCTTTGTAGATAATTCTATGGGTTTTGACCTTAATGCACAAAATAACGGGAATAGCCTTTACCTAATTCCAGGTCTTGACGCGAAAATTACATTCAAAACCGGAAATTTGGCAGGGTATGAGTTTACATTATCTTCTTATAACAACTCACAAAAACGGTTCAGAATAAACACCTATACTGATGAACGGGGGCAAATTTTCCCCTCATCTCCTGCATTTTTAATTGACATTGGGGACGAATATGTAATAACTGATATCAATCTCCCACAATCATATATTGACACAGCTGAAAACGAATTATATCAGAGAGCGATTCAGTATCTTATTGAAAATGCAAAACCTAAAGTCCAATATGAATTGGAGTTAGATGAGTTTTTTATTAAACGCTTGTCTGAAGATGTTATTGAATATCTGAAATCAAACGTCTTAATATCACCTAATTCCCCATTTTTTAATTTTCCACTATTATCAGGTATTACTGCACAAATGGCTTTTCAGGCCAGGGTTAATAATGACATAGTTAATTATTTTTTGCCTGGTGACAGTATTCCCGTAAAAGATCAGGACCTGAATATAGATGAATCTATTAAGATAACCGGAATAACCAGAGATTTATTAAGGCACTATAGATACAAACTTACATTAGGAGAAAGCAAGTTGAAGATCAACACTTCTTTAAGAAAATCTATTGGAAATACAAAATATACACCGGCTATAAACGCCGTTAACTCCGGCACTTTAGCTATATCCGGATCGGTTGGAAATAATTCCTCTGCTATTGGAGGGATCTCCAATTCTTTGTCCTTAATGAAACAGTCGCCATCTAACCAGAAGACAGGAGTGAATAAGATTGAAATTATTGTTGATGAATTTAATTCAACTATAGATGAAAATACGGGCGCCACTATTTTGAATGACTATCGACTAAAGAAAAATATTTTACTTATCCTAAGAGGTAATATTCCAGAAACAAATTATGTGCAAGACACTTCATGGAACATAACATTCCCAGATGGAATTTCACAAGGGGAAACTCTCAAAATTCTTTATACGGATTTTAATTAGAACCCTAATTAGTGTTGTATTTTTTCTTATGATTATCTACCATGATCAGAAGGGTATTCTTCATGGTATTGCTGTTCCCCATAGTTGGTTATGGGCAGGCATGGCAAAAAATTGGAGGTATTAATCCTAAAGTAGGTGTTCGTGCTCAATGGATGATTGATGCAGACAGCGGGGTGTTATCTAAAGGTCATCCTGTACTCACGGGTGTTGATATTGCATGGATAAAACCCTACAACGATAGCCTTCATCATGAGCTTGCTAATGGTAGCATGACCGTAACCGGAAGTAGCACAAAAACAATAACTGTTATTAAATCTTCAGGTGCAGCTTGGATGAATGCTTCTTTTACAGATAACGACAATCAGTCACTTACTGTTATCGGTGACAGCCTGAAGATAAGTGGCGCGAATACAGTGAAGATGCTTAACAGCGAATTAGTATATCAGAGTACCGGAAGCACGGCAACTACTTACACATTACCGTCCACACCTTTGAGCAATAAGCATGTTATAGTAACGCTGAATACGGCTTTTGTGGACAACGTTGACTTTACTCTTACCGGAAATCAGTTGCATTTCAATTTCCCAATAGAATTATCTGACAAACTAAAAATTTATTACAAATCGCAATAACAAATACAGCCATGAAAAGGATACAAATATTCTTAGCGCTCCTGTTGCTTGCCTTCACTTCGCAAGCTCAATCAGTAAAAATAAAGTGGAAACAAATCGCTTCCGGCACACAGGGGCAAGTAGCTATCGTGGGTGTTGACGGTAACGGTACGTGGGTTACACCGCCGTTCCTGAACTGGGCTGATACTACTGCCATGCTTGCAGCTTATGTAAGAAAAAGCACTCAGGTAGTGGCGGGCAATGGTTTGACGGGTGGTGGTGCGCTTTCAAGCGATGTGACGGTAACAATGGGAACTCCCGGAGCAATAACATTGTCCTCTACGAACTATGTAACGTCCACATCTCACACCCATGCTTTATCATTAGGCGGTACATCTTCTCAATATTTACGAGGTGATAATACTTTAGCCACTTTCCCTACCGGTTTACCTCCTAATGGTGCAGCCGGCGGTGATCTGACAGGAACATATCCCAATCCTACTATTGCTGCGGATGCCGTTACAAATGCGAAGATGGCAGACATGGCAGCTAATACCATAAAGGGTAACAATACAGGGTCCGCAGCCAACCCGATTGACTTAACGGTTGCTCAGACTAAAACCATGTTGGCTTTGAATAATGTGGACAATACGTCTGATTTAAACAAGCCTATATCAACCGCTACACAGAATGCCTTGAACGGTAAGTTGAGTTTGACGGGTGGTACAATGACGGGACCTATTGTGCTATCCGGTGATGCCTCTGCCCCACTCAATCCTGTAACCTTGCAACAATTCCAAAGTGCATTGGCAGGTCTTACATGGAAATCTCCCGGAGCGGATGCAGCCACTACGGCTAATATAAACTTGGCTGCACCTGGTGCTACCATTGATGGTGTAACCATGACTTCCGGCATGACATTCCTTGCAAAGGATCAGACTACCGCAGCGCAGAACGGTATTTACATCTGGAACGGTGCCTCTACCCCAGCAACACGCCGTTCAGATTTGGATAACTGGAGTGAAGTTCCGGCTGCTGCCATATTCGTAGTGAACGGTACAGTAAATGCAAAAACAGGATGGACCGTAGGTGGTGTTACATCTTCCGGAACAATCGGAACAACGGCAATGCCGTGGACGCAGTTTACCGGTGCGGGTACATATTCCGTAGCAGCGCCCATCACTTTGACGGGTAATGTTATTGGTCATGCGAACTCAGGCGTATCAGCGGGCACATATACTTCTGTTACGGTAGATGCTAAAGGTCATGTGACGGCGGGAACAAATCCGGGATTCATCACTACTGAGGTAGACCCAATTTTCACGGCACATCCTGCATACGGCATATCCTCTACCAATATAACCAATTGGAATACGGCGTATAATAACCGTATCACATCATTGACTACTACCGGTACCGGCGGTACAGCAACACTTTCATCCAATGTGCTGAATATCCCTGTTATCCCCGCGCAATATAATCCTACTGCAGGTACAGGGATATCTATTACCGGCACATACCCGAATCAGACAATAGCTGCTACGAATAACGGAACTGTTACATCTGTAGGTATGACCGTACCAACCGGGCTTACTGTAACAGGCTCACCAATTACTACATCAGGAACATTAGCGGTTGGTTTGCAATCTGGTTATTCTATTCCTACTACAGCTAACCAAACGAATTGGACGGCAGGGTACAATGATAAAATCAATTCAGCTGCTGTAACGGGTACTACAACCAAAACACTAACCCTTGCGCAGCAGGATGGCGGTACAGTTACTGCGAATTGGACGGATTTACAAGATGCCTATACGGACGAGGGCGTTTCGTTCACAGGATCTACATCCAACACAATTACATTACCTCATGCGCCTTCTGCCAATAAACATTTGATTGTTCAATTGAACGGTGTAACCCTTGCACCTGCTGACTGGTCCGTAACAGGTGCTACGCTAACCCTGAGCAACATAAGCAGGGAAACAAGTGATAATATCTACACATTCTATAGCTATTAATGAAAAAACTACTATTCATATTATTCATACTTATGTCTGCACAGCTTCATGCTCAGACGTGGAAGATAAAGCCCAAGCAGGTAGGTAACGCTCCTGGTTTGGGTTATTACTTGAAGTCCACTTCTACTGGTATAGGTCAATGGGTGTTGGAGAATAACGCAACAGTTGCAAGCTCTAATATGATAAACACACCTGCTGCGGTAGGGTGGATTACTATAGCAACAAATGGTAATGGAACTGGTGATCCTGCAACTGGCGGTGGTTCAAGAGCATCAGCTAAGTTTACAATAGTAAACACAACAGGGGGACAACATCAATCAACAACATTTTATGCTACTGCAAATTATGGGTATGCAACTATCAATATAGTTAATTCTGGAAGTTGGAATCCAAGCCTTACTTTTTCTGCCATAAGAATATTGACTAATAGTACATACGGTGGAGCAGAATTACAAGTGTATCATAATTCTGCATCAGCTTCCAGCCTACAAGTATTCATGGAAGATAACTTTCAAACATACGGTTGGACTTTACTTACAACTCCTTCATCAACACAAGTAATCCCTTTACTTACCGAACAAACTAATTTATCAATACCATTTGGTTCAGCAGGTAGAAAAGGTGGATTGGCAACGGATGGTAGTATCACTACCAATTTGGGTAATTACTTTTCTCCTGCGACTGACCATACCTTTTTAGACATGTCGGGTAATGGCGCTAATGTTAATGCAGGTACTTTTAGAACAGGTACACTTAGTATTCAATCTCTACCTGATGGCGTTGGCAGCAATTTCACTCCAACAATAAATGCACAAAGCACAACAGTAGCGGGTATATCTGTTTCAACAGGGGGTACTAACAATCGTAGAGCAGGTCTGTATATGGATGAGGTTAATGGAATATTTGGATTATCTACTATTTATTCATCTGGTGCTACTCCTTCATTTAGACTTGGTGCAGTAACAACTAAATGGCTGGGCATACAGGGTACTACGGGCATATCAAACGCAACGGGTGATTTTGTTACAATAGATGTAAACAATGATTTACGTAGGAGAACAGCAGCGCAAGTATTGGGGGATATTCAAGCATTCGGTAGTACGATTAATACACCACCCCTTAATAATGTTTCGTTTCCTGATTTAAACGCCGTAACGGGAGGTAACGCTTTTTATGCTGGAAGCCCTACTAATAAACCAAGTTGGTTTGGGAATGGAGGAGTAGTAAATCTTCGTAGAAGTGATGGGTGGGGTGGGCAATTAATAGTGGGAAATACAGGTGATGCTTTTGGTTGGAGAGGGATAGACAACACAGGCGCAGGAACTTGGCATCAAGGTGCATCGAGAGATTGGGTAACAGCTAATTACGCTACCTCTTCTTCGATAGGTAACGGTACACTCACTCTTGCAACATCAGGGATTGCCACGGGCTCACAGACATTCACTGCTAATCAATCAGGTAATTCTACGTTCACAGTAAACGTGCCTGCTACTAACCTTTCAACATCTGCAAACGCAGGTGAAGTGGTAAGCAGTACAGGTACTAATACCACTTTAACTAATATAAGCAGGTCAATTTTTACAGATGCTAATACTATTCCTGCTTCTGTAGGATTTTACCCTTATGCAAATACCACAGGCTCTTTAAATTATCCATACGCAACAGGTGCGGGTATAAGAGTTGTTAGAAATGGTGTTAGTTCAAGCATAGGGGATTTTGATATATGGAAATATACAGTTAATGATGGTGTACTAAGATACAGAGTAGGAACAACAGGAACAGCTTACGGGAGTTGGGAAGTATTTGCAGCGCAATCTTGGGTAACAACTCAATTAGGTTCTTACGTATCGACCACACGACAAGTTACAGCAGGTACAGGCATGACAGGCGGCGGTGCATTAAGCGCAGATGTTACTTTGAACGCTCAAACCACAACAGCTTTATGGAACGCTAATAAGTTGCAAGGTTTTGACGTTGCCACTACTACACCAACAAACGGGCAGATACTTACTTACAGCACTGGCACTTCTAAATGGGAGATTGTTACACCACCTGCATTCATTACCCTTACTTCTTTATCAGGAACTTCACCAATTACTTACAATACAGGTACGGGCGCAATAGGTATCACGCAGGCTACAACTTCAACAAACGGATACTTAACAAGCGGCGACTGGACTACATTTAATAGTAAAGAAAATGCCCTCACGTTCGCAACAGGTTTGAATAGAAGTGGCAATACAATCACTGCTTTGGTTGGTAGTGCGCTGTGGAACGCCAATAAAATTCAGGGTATAAACGTAAGTGCCACAACACCTACTACCAATCAGATTTTACAATATGATGGAACGCAGTATAGACCATCTACGCCTCCGTGGACAACTAATACAGGAACAGTAACAAATATTTCTGCCGGTAACGGGATGAATTTTTCGACTATTACGACAACTGGGCCCGTTACACTCGGTACTCCTTCTTCTATCACTTTGTCATCCACAAACTCTGTTTCATCTACATCACATACTCATGCCTTCGCACCCGGAGGTAGTTCTAATCAGGTTTTAAGAGGTGACGGATCGCTTTCAACAAATGGCAATGCCGGTCAGTATTATAGGGGAGATGGGTCATGGGCTACAATGCCCACTATAAACCAAGGTTCATATAGCCCAACTTATACTGTAACTGCCGGAATCGGAGGTACTCCCACTGATTATACAAATTGGTTTTACACACAGCAAGGAAAGATTGTGAATGTATATGGTGCCTTTCAGTTCGATGAAATCAACGATTACTGCTCGGAGGTTTTAATATCACTTCCAGTTGCTTCTTCTGTTGCGGAAGATTATATCAATTTAACTGGCCATGGAACGTATAAAGAATGTAATGACGGATTGCCAATTTGGGGGGTGACGGTAGTAGGTGGAGAAGGCAATGTAGCAAAAGTGAGTTGGAGAAATAATGACAATACTGGCAAAGGGGTAATATTTATTTCATTCATGTACATAACAGAGTAAATTTTTAAACAAACATACTATGGACACATTACAAGTAATAGCAGACACAACGATCAGAGTTACGGAAAGCACATTTACAGACCGGCTGATCGGGCACATGGACACGACTACATTTTTGCTTCTTTGCTTCTGGGCTGGGGTAGGAGTGCTATTAAGATTAGCAATAAATGCAATGACCCGAAACCCGTTGAAAGACCCAAGTCCAACGGTGTGGAGTTGGGATTATTTCTTTTCAAAGAATTTCGGGAAAGCAGTAGGCTCTTTTATCGCGACCATAATCTGTTTGGTCATAGCCATACGATTCGCTCCGGAAATACTCGGATCACCTCTTACAGAAGTAGGTGCTTTGATTTTGGGCGGCGGCTTTCAACATACAATTGAAATCATTACAAAGTTTATCAGCAAGGATGCACAATGACAGACGTACAGCAAGGTTTAACCGACTTATTTATAAACTATCTGAAACAATACGGGTTTACTGTATTTGTGCTCGTTATCGTTCTCCTATATGTAGGAAGAAGGGAAAGCCAGAACTATTCATCTATCATCGAAGAGAACAAAGAACTGAAGGTTGAAAACAGGCGTTTGCGCGAAGAAAAGAACGGCAAGTTCGCACAAGATCATGCAGCTATTCTGGAGGTCGCAAAGGAAAATCATGAACTTCTAAAACAGCTTGTAGATGGTAACCGCAGATAAAATATCAATGAGGAAACTACTCATACGACTTCCTAAACAATGTCTTGCAGAGCGGTTATCAATTGCTTATGCGCTAATAGTCGGTTTGTGTATGATAATAGCTGTTATGACTTACGTGATGCACAGAAAATCCGTGATAATAAAAGGCTTCAACGAAGTACATAGCACAACAGTACAAGAAAATCAACTACTAAAAAAAATAAACGACACGTTGAAACATTACAGTGTCAATCCATAGTCATCAATTCAATTAATCCATAAAAACAAAACAAAATGAAACTACAAGAAGAACTGAACAAAATTGAAATTCCTGAAAATTATAACGCAATGGAGAAGCTGGCGCAGCTTGCTTTATTCTGGCCTGCAGTAGTTATGATTCTGAAATTCATTAAAATTTTCACCGGCTCTAAAGCGGATGAAAAAATTGATATGATAATAGAGTGGGGTAAGGAAAATTTGACTTTGTAAAAAAATAACAGCCCGCATTTTATTCTTAACCGAGGGTAGAATTTTAATTGGAAGCGGGCTGTTTAAATTTTGATCTATCAAAAAGAGAAACAAGAAAGTTTGTTCATCAAAAAATCAAAAAAAGAGAGTAACAAACTGAACTAATGATGCGGCTTAGTTCAGTTTTAAGGCGAAAAGTAAACTAATGAGCGCGTGGCTGAAAAATATAAATGTGAATAGACCAACCTTCGACTATATCAGAGCCCGGAAGGAGGGACTGTTTGGAGCCATGTCGCAGTTACAGGTGGATAGCATAGAAGCTATCTTAAATGAATGTCGTAACCAAGCTATTACTCTTAAGACACAGATTGCATACATCCTTGCAACGGCATATTTGGAAGCTTTTGATTATGATGGTAAGAGTACCGGAAGAATACAGCGGTTGGTGCCGATCAGAGAAAAAGGATCCGTGGCTTACTTAAAGTCTAAAGTATATTATCCATTCATTGGTTATGGGTACGTTCAAATAACTTGGCTGGAGAATTACAAGAAATTACAACCGATCATATTGGAGAAATTCGGTGTAGACATTCTAAAATGTCCTGAAGCATTACTAAGGATAGATGTAGCAGCTTTTGTGATTGTGTACGGAATGAAATACGGCGTATTTACAAAGAAAAAACTATCCGACTTCATTACTTCTCATAGAGCCGATTTTCCGAAAGCTCGCGCAATTGTAAACGGTAATGATAAGGCAGAATTGATTGCAGGGTATGCGATGAAGTTTTTGAAGTGTGTGATATAAAAAAGGTGCTCACTTGAGCATCTCGGTATATGAATTATGATGAAATTTTAGGAGGTTGTTTTATATTACCTAAGAATTTTTGCTGCATTGCCTCAACTCTTGGACGCATAAAAGCATCACTTTTGAATTTCGATTTCAAATACAGGTACAATAGTTTTGGGCGGTATTCTCGCTTGAGCCAAGTTTTAAAATATTTCAGTTCTGAATAATCATAGCATTTGCTTTGCTGTTTCCCTCGTTTGTCTGCGAATTCATGCCAATATGTAGTTACGACAGTAGCCCACAACTTACCTTCTCTATATTTTGCCCAATGAGAACCAATAGAACCGTCTGCCAGATCAAATTGATTAACACTACCTACTTCTCTTTCAATTAGCATCATTATTTCGTGTGACTGGTCAAAAATACACCATCTGTCCTCAGGGCAACTTTTGGTTGGTTCACTTAAAACACGCGTTTGGTATACAGGTATTAGTTGAGGAGATTTGGCTTGGAATAAAGCCCGTTCCATTTTGTTGAAAGCATCAATAAACGCTTCTCTAAAGCGTGCAGCTTTTAATCCAGTGAAGCCCATGGCGAGCATCATGAAGCCGTCTTTTGTAATAAAATATAAAGGATATTCCTTACCTCTTACCCTGTAAATTGACGGCTCAAAATTGAGCCGTGAAAATTCTTTACTGCATTCAAGGTCTTGGATGGCTCTTAATACATTCTTATGCTCTTTTTCAAATATTTCAGCAATTTTAATAGAGGTCGTTGTAATCTTGTCGTGATGATTCATCACGAGTTGTAATTGTGTGTTACTCATGTTATTTAATTTAAAGGTTAATAAATAACACAAACAGAGCTAATGTGGATGTACTGTGGAGAAGGATATCTTTTTATTCTTGCAAAGTCAGATTAGGTTGTTACCTTTGCGTCAGAATAGCTCCAATAAATATTCCGTCTCCAAGCACCTCATTCGCAGTGAGGTGTTTGTGTTTTAATAATGTCAAAATTAATGATGTATTAGTGTCAAAACTATTGTAGAATAAAAAAGTTATCAAACTCGTTGTGAATAACTTTTTGAAAATCAAGAAGCAATAACAACTTGATAACAACACATTCCCCAAAACCTAACAATCATTTTTATTAAGCAGTAATATTTTAGTCCCTTCTATGGCATATTCTTTTTATTGAATTTTAATATGAAAGAAGAACCAATTGAGCCAATCGTTTTCAGCTTTAATTTCAAAATCAACGGAAGGGTTGCTGATTGTGGAGTTAAAAAAACAGAAAAAAATGGTGAGCAATTTTACACAGTATATACTAATGTTGATGGCGACCGAAAAGAATTTCCAATGATCTTTAATAAGACGAAAGAAGAGTATTCTTTTGAAAAGAATGCGCCACCGGAGCTAAAAACCATCGAACACAACCTAAGCGAGATTATATGCGACATGAGCAAGGAGTGTTAAACCATCTGTATGCAAATGAAAACAACCTTTATTTATTTTTATCAGCTAATTTTCAATAAAAATCAATGGACACGTTTTTGTGGGTCTTGCAAGTTATTTTAGCAGTCTTTTTTATTATGCCCGGTGTTGGTAAAATCAGCAGTAGTAGAGGGAAACACATTTCTGACGGACATATTAAACCAGACGGGAATTTACTTCTTATCCGCATACTCGGTGTCTTAGAGTTGTTAGGATGCATAGGCATTATTATGCCTTGGTTAACAGGTATAGCACCAGTACTTACGCCTGCTGCGGCCAGTGGTTATTGCCTGATAATGGTAGCTGGAATCATTAATCATATAATGCGGAAGGAATATAAAATGTTACCTATGCTAACTATCGTTCTGGTAATGGCTTCGTTAGTGGCCTATTATAGATTTGCTTCTATAAATAGATAATCACTACATAGCATTCCAACACGCTGTTTGGTAGTATAATTTCATAAAATAAAAATGGTTAAAAACACTGAAATTTCGGTAAATCCAAATAGTCATTTTTACCTGGCTTCCCGGTAAAATCTGAATTTATTAATTGTATATTCAGTTATAATAAGCTATGAAAATAGTCGTTTATAAATTGATATTCATAAAATACAATAATTATCGCATAAAAATATTACCTTACGTATCCAACCCGCGAATTAGCCAGTATTACATTTTTCATTTGGAGCCATCTTAACGTAGCTAAATTAATCTGCCTTCATACAAATACATTTAAAATGAAGCAAATAACGTTCAAATACAATTGTCTTATTTCCCTGGAAGAATTCCTACTTACAATGCAGCTTTGCCATTATCGTTTGGATGCAAAAGAAAAACATCTAACTTGTACTTATGAAGATGATTATATTTTTGCTGTAGCAGAGAAATATGGTTTTGAGATTGTAGAAGACAAATCGAACGACAAGATTGATTATGTAGCCAAGAGGTAATAATTGTCAAAATTGCTTCTGTTTTCTTCTTTTCTTCCAGGGAATTATTAATTCAATTATTAATAAAAAAGCCTCATAGGATTTAAAAGGAAGAAATATATTCTTACCATTTTTTATTATGATTATCTACCTAAATATTGGTAGATGTCTAATATCACTTTCCCCGATAAAGTTGAATGGGATGGAACTAATCCTCATCCAGAAAACATGGTGCTAACGCCGTCTGAAGTAAATGAAATTAAAGAGGCAATAAATAGTAAAGAAGATTCGGAAAATAAAGTCGATAATTTTTTAAGTCCAAATCATAATGATTTTCCTACGACGCAAGCTGTTGTAGATTATCTTGATTCTGAGATTGGGAGTTCAATTTTTAATATCAGCAATATAGATGGAAGTGAAGCGTTGAATTCATTTAAACAGCCAGGATTTTATTCTCCATCAGTTTCGTGGAATGCTATAACCAATTCAAGTTTTCCACTTGGCACATCGACTCCCAAAGGATTCATGGTCATCTTCAATAGCATGAATCATGTAATTCAGCGATTTATGACTGTAGCACCAGATAATAATACAGTATCCCGCGAATTTATTAGAACATACGACAATGATTATAGTGCTTGGGGTAAGTGGGTAGAGTTATCAGGAGTAAATGCAATTGTTCAGAACCTAAACTCACCCAATACCTATCAGACGTTATCAACTCAAGGTATTTTAGATTATGTTGATAGAGAAAATTCATTCAAATTACTTGGCGATATTTCCGGAATTGAAAACCTGGACACTTATACTGAATCAGGATTTTATTTACCTAATACTTTTAGCCAGCAACACATATCATACCCAACAAATGTAGAACCACCTCTTTTGGAGGTATATACAAATGGTTCTGTAACAGTTCAAACACTTTTCACATTGGAAGCAACTACGAAGATTATCAGACGGTATAATGATGGCGCCGTCTGGAGTAGTTGGGGGGTGATTAATATAGGGGGTAGTGGTTCAGGTATTCAAAGCGTGCAATCTGGCACCAACGTTACGGTTGATAATACAGACCCGTTAAATCCAATCATAAATGCAAGTTTTGGAAGTTCTCCTTGGGGGACGCCATCTGTATTTGTTTATAATGACGCTAATTTTTCTATTAGCGCGATCATTGGCTCTGATATCGGTGGAGAATTTACATTAACGCGGAATAACTCTAGCGCAGCTACAGAAGTGGAGATCAGAGTCCAACCTAGCACATTGTATTCTGATATTGTATCTGCATATATAATTCCAAAAGATTTGGGCTGGTTTTCTAAACAATTCTGCACCATTTCAGTTCAGAACGACGAAATTAAATTTAGGGTAGGAGCTCCTGCAGCTCCATCAGATGCACAAAAATATTTCTGGGGCGTAATATTAAACAGGTAGTAACATGGGAATTTTAATAGGCGGACCTACACCGCAAGACGGAAAATCAGCGTATGAATTAGCAGTACAACAAGGGTATATCGGAACACTTACGCAGTGGTTAAACTCTTTAGTGGGTTCTCAAGGTATTCCAGGCATCCCAGGCCCATCGGGGCAAGGCTTACCTGGTGCTGCTGGAAGGGGAGTCCAATCAGCCATAGTTGATGGAAGCGGGGATTTAATAGTTACCTATACTGACGGAAGTATAGAAAACTCAGGGCATGTTGTAGGACCAGCTGGTCAAAATACTTCTGGCAGCGGGGCCGGTTCTACGCTTGGTGTAACCCCCTTTATTTGGGGCTTTGGAGATCCGGCGTATCCCGGAATAACAGGTGGCTCTGGCGGTTATGTTAAAATAGGAAGTATGGTTATTTGTTTTGGGATGATTTCCGGCGGTAACTCTAAAATAAAACTACCATTTTCTACATCATACACTTTCTCATTTATTTTATATGATTTTAATGGTTCAAACAAACAAGTAAATGTAATTGGTGGTAGCAATGAAACAATGTTAATAACTGCAATAGGTACGAACAAAACTTTCAACTTTAGTTATCTAACATAATCTACGCAAAAGCATTATCAGCCTGTTTGATGATTTCTGCTTCGCGATCTTTCATTCCAACCGCATAATGTTTCTTCAAAATTTCTTCTGAATGCTGATTTAATCGTGCTGCAATTGCAGTTCCATATAATTTTGTGATTTCATCTGAATTTAAGTGCTTGAGCCAGTACCAGTTGCCAACATTTCCGTATTTCAAGGACCCATCTGCATCCTTTTTTCTTTTAACCCATGTCTTCCACCGCCTCGTGTATTGGTAAGGGTTGATAGAACAATTGCCAGGCTTCAAGCCTTTTGAAAAAAGATATTGACCGGGCTTAGCTTCTCCCATTATTTCTTTCCATAAATGCAATACAATTGATTTGATTGGGCGTTCTATTATTCTATATCCTCCGCGACCTTTTTTCACCAAATACCTGCAACTCTGTTTTTCCAAATCGACATCCTCATATTTTACCAAACTCAATTCAGTATTCCGAGCGCCGGAATGGAAAAATATATGCATCAACCGCCAAAATCGGTAATTCTCCTTTCTTAGATCTGTGTCAATTTTTATTCGCTGATCCTTTGTTAATAGAACGGGTGTGCTTACTGGCGTTGTTCTTTTTCTCTTATCAATTTCCAGAACAGGGTTTATTTCAATTGCTTCATTTTTTTTCAGATACTTAAACACAATTCCCAAATTCGAGCGATAGAAGTTGAAATTACTTGCCGTCCATGAGGATCCTTTATTTACTCCGATCTGATTGAAGATCATCAGTATATGTCTTTGCCGGATTTCTTTTATTGTTTTATTGTTCAAACGTAATTGATGTATCGCTTCTTTGAAATATTTCAAGCAGGAACGAATGTCCTTTAACGTCCCGGGTGCAATGTCTGACAGCAACTCATAAGCTGCATCTAACGCGTTGCATATTTCAGTATTCGGATGAATTAAATAATCAATTTCATCTTCCTCCTGTGGCTTCATAAACTGCTTTGTGATGGGATTGAAGCCCCTGTTTATTAACAGATCTTTTTCCTGCTCAACTAACTCAGCAGTTGTTTTTCGCCTTTCGGTTAAGGTTTTATATTCATTCATTCCTTGTAACCGGCATAACCTGCCCGTAGGATATTTCTGCGTAAATAACGGGTCATAAAAGCGATAAAAAATATACCATTCTATTTCTTTTGAAGCGCCCGGTTTATCCCAATTATTAGGGTATACCTGGATTTTAGAAATAGAACATCCATTGAGGAGCAGTGTCCTTTCGCGTGGTTTTTTCTTTGTCATAAAGTAGCGTTTTTGTTACTGTTTTTGTTATAGTTTCAATAACGCTACAAGAAGAGAATCTGGTTAATATTGCCCGAAAGCCTTTATTATCAGGCTTTCGGGCTTAGTGGTTCCGCAGAGACTCGAACTCTGGGCCCGCTGATTAAGAGTCAGCTGCTCTACCAACTGAGCTACGAAACCAATACGGCTAAGATAGTGGTTTGAGTGGAAATTTTATTCGAAATTTTCCTGTGATTCCACTAATATGGGTTTTACCTTAAACGTGAAATTCCGTTGTGATACATAGCTGAAAACCGCCACGATAGCTGTGGTAAATATTTTAGAAACCGTGGGAAAGAAGCCACACCATTCCACAAAAAATTTCAGGAAAACATAATTCAATAAAATACACATGCCCACCAGCACTGCGTAACGAAAAAGTTGTATCCGTCCCTTTAAATTAGATTCTGTAAATACGACGTATTTCGACAAAACAAAACCCATGGGGAAACTGACGCTGAAAGAAATAAGAAATGCGGCGATGTAAGGCGAGATAGTAATAACAGGCGTAACTACAGGCTGTTTTTGCAAGATAAAATTGTAGCTGACGAAATAAACGAGAATATCCAAAACTGTATTGGAGCCTCCGCATGCAAGGTATCGAAAAGTCTGTTTGTCAATCCACCGTTCAAAAGGCTTATGAAAAAAATCAATTATCGACAGAATGATATTTCGGGCGTTTATCAGCACAATGTTCAAAAAAACGGTGGCAAAAATAAGGGATTCTATATTAACCCATATAAATGTAAAATGCAAAAAAATTAGGCTTCCGGTACCGGCGCGTGTATTATTTCATCGGTTGCGACAGGTGCGGTTTTTAAACGCTTATTGCTATGTAGTGTATAATAAGCAATGACTGCGCTTATAGCAAGCAACGCGCCTCCCAATACAAATGGCGCCGAAGGAAATTGAAAAGGAGCTTCATCATGTGTGAAATAATAAAAGAGGTTCGTCATTAACGGCGGGCCGATAATTGAAGTGGCGCTCATTACACTCGTCAATGTTCCCTGCAGTTCTCCCTGTTCTTTTTTTGAAACATTGCCTGCCATAATGGATTGTAATGCCGGACCGGCAATGCCGCCCAAACAATAGGGTAAAATAAATAACAGCATCATCCACCCCGTACTTGCCGCAGCGAATAAGAACATTCCCAAAGCATAAATGGCAAGACCTATGTAAATACTTTTTTCATTGCCGAGTTTTTTGCTTGTAAACCGTATCAGAACGCCCTGCACCAAACCGACCACCAAACCGACCACCCCCAAAGAAATGCCCACCATCTTTTCATCCCAGCCAAATTTATACATAGTGAAAAAACTCCAGTTGCTTTGTACAGCATGAGCGGCGATATAAACTAAACACAGGGATGCGATAAGCCCCATCAGTTGTGGATATTTTTTTACTTGCAATAACGAGCCAACCGGGTTTGCACGTTTCCATTCAAAAGGTCTGCGATGTTCTTTGTCCAACGATTCCGGAAGGATAAAATAGCCGTACAGAAAATTGATTCCGCATAAAACAGCCGCCGCATAAAAAGGAACTCTGGAACCAAAATGTCCTAATAAACCACCGATAACTGGGCCGATAATAAAACCTAAACCAAATGCGGCCCCTATCATGCCAAAGTTTTTAGCTCTGTCTTTTTCGGTGCTGATGTCTGCTATATACGCGCTGGCCGTTGTAAAACTTGCGCCTGTAATACCGGCCAAAATCCTTCCTATGAAAAGCCACTGAATGGTAGGTGCAAAGGATAAAAAAATATAATCCAGACTGAAGCCCAGCAGTGAAAGAAGAATAACCGGTCTTCTGCCGTATCTGTCGCTGAGATTGCCTATGATGGGCGCAAAGAAAAATTGGGTAAACGCGTAAGCAAAGGTAAGCCAGCCGCCATATCTGGAAGCCGTGCTTACATCCGCATGTATCAGTTCTTCTATCAACTTTGGAATTACCGGTATGATAATGCCCCAGCCAATAATATCTAATAATAACGTGATGAAAATAAAACTGATGGCGGCTTTTTTCTTTTTTTCCTGCATGGCTTCTATGAAAACAGGATAAAGCTAATAAATATTTTTACCGCTTTAAGAATGAAAATAAAAACGGCTTCTAAAGTAAAAGAAGCCGTTTCTGTAAGCTATAAAATACTTTAGTATTAATGCATTGCTTCGCTCATATCCATTTTCTTTTTTTGCTTATTGCCTTTTACCAGCAGCATAAATGGAATGCATATTAGAAACATTAAGCCAATGTAAAGAAATACATCCATATAAGATAAGACCATGGATTGTTTCATAATGCTGTAGTCCAATGCCTGGTAAGCGCTTTTTAAAGCCACGTCAGCACTCATTCCTTTTGCCATAAAGTTTTGCTGCATACCCGATACACGTTGCTGCACCGCAGGATTGTTCATATCCAGATGGCTAACCAGGTTGGTACGGTGCGCAGTACTTTCCGTAGAAATAAATGTAGTGATCAACGCCACGCCAAACGAACCTCCAAGCTGCCGCATCATACCTGTAAAAGAAGCACCTTTTCCTATTTCGGCTCCTTTAAGCGTAGAAAGCGACAGGGTAGTGATGGGGATAAACAACATTCCCATTCCCACACCTCTTACAATCAATGGCCAAAAGAAATTTTCACTTCCGGTATCCGGTGTTAAGATTTTATAGCCCCAAAAGCTATAAATGAAAAACAGCAGCATACCGCCTGCTACGAGATATTGCTGAGGCACACCTCGCTGTAAAAGCTGCCCGATAATAGGCATCATAAACGCGGTGGTCAATGCCGCCGGTATCATCAGCATCCCCGACTGAGTGGCTGTCCAGCCAAGTGTGGCTTGCGTATAAAGCGGAATGACGAAGGTAGAGCCATACAATCCAAAACCCAGGATGAACGAAAGTATTGTACCCACTCTCAGGTTACCATTCTTCAATACTCTTAAATCAACGATCGGATTTTTATAGGTAAGCTCTCTCCAGATAAAAAAGAAAATGCCAAATACAGTAATAACAGCCAGTGCGATTATAGCAGAACTACTGAACCAATCATCATCATGTCCTTTTTCCAGTACATATTGCAAAGAGCCGATAGAAAGTGCCAGTAACCCAATGCCCAGCCAGTCAATATTCTTTTTGTCTGTTTTCTCTTCGTATTTGGGGCTTCTTACAAAACGTAAGGTCAATAATGTAGCGATGATACCAATAGGAATATTAATATAAAAAATAAATGGCCAGGAAAAATTATCGGTGATATAGCCACCCAGTGGTGGACCCAATGTTGGGCCAATAATAACTCCTAAACCATAAATAGCTTGTGCCATACCACGTTTTGCCGGCGGATAACTTTCTGTAATAATAGTTTGAGAAGTAACCAGCAAAGCACCACCTCCTAAGCCCTGAATAAAGCGAAAAGCCACCAACTCCCAAATGCTTGTAGCATTACCACATAAAAAAGAAGCAGTGGTAAAAATGATGATGGAGGCAGCAAAATAATTGCGTCTTCCAAACTGTTGGGAGAGCCAGCTTGTCATTGGTACAATGATCACATTGGCAATAGCGTATGCCGTAATCACCCAACCTACTTCGGTAAGGGTGGCGCCGAGATTACCCCGCATATCGTTAAGCGCCACGTTTACGATCGTAGTATCTACAATCTCCAGCAATGCGCAGAAGATGGCGGTGATGGTTACGATTACACGGCGCATTCCATATTCTACTAATGAATTTTGATCAGTCATTTCTTTGTTTGTTTATTTTGCATGGGTTTATAGTATGAGATCTTCACATAGCGTATAAGTTTGCATAAGCATATTATCCCTTTCACTTAATCTCTCTTTCTCTTTGTAAAAACAAAAAAGTTTATCATTAATCAAGAAATACATCTGCTTTTACATTCATGCCTGGTCTTAATGCAGCCACTTCTTTATCATTCTTATTGGTAAATTCAATTTTTACCGGTACGCGCTGCACCACTTTTACAAAGTTTCCGGATGCATTGTCAGGAGGAAGCAGTGCAAACCGAGCGCCTGTAGCGGGTGAAAAAGAAGCTATACGTCCTTCGAAATCATGACCAGGAAAGGCATCTACGTGTACGATCACTTTCTGCCCTTCTTTCATTTTGTCGAGTTGTGTTTCTTTAAAGTTGGCTGTTACCCAGGTTGTCTTGTCATTTACAATACTGAAAAGCGATTGTCCCACATTCACTAATTGTCCGGGTTGGATATTGACTTTAGAAACACGGCCATCTGTGGGTGCTGTAATGACGCTGTATGATAAATTGAGCTTCGCATTTTCCACTTCCGCTTCACGCTGTTTGATGGTGGCATCTGCTACGCTTACCTGTTGCGCTGTGGCATTGCTTTGCGAAGTTACAGCAGTCGTCTGTCTGCCGGCAGCGGCTTTTTGCTCTTGCAATACGCGCAATTGACGCTCTGCAGTTTGCTTTGCCGCCAATGCTTGTTCGTATTGTTGTTGGGTAATAGAGTGGTCTTTAATCAGGTTATTATAACGGTCATAATCCTGAGATGCACGCCACACATTTACTTTTGCAGCTTCTATTTGTGCATCTACTGTGGCTACATTGGCTTGAGAGGATGCAATATTTGCACGGGAGGCGTCAGTGGTTGCGCTGGCTACTCCACGGCTGCTTTGCGCGGCTGCAAGAGCTGCTTCAGCTTGTTCCAGTCTTATCATCAGGTCACGGTTATCAAGGATCATAAGTGTATCACCTTTTTTCACTTCCTGATTGTCTTTCACACGCACCTCCATTACATAACCTGGTACCCGGGGTATTACGGGACTGATGTTGGCATCTACTTGTGCGTCATCTGTTTCTTCGTGGTGCATAGCGTGTATATATTTGCTGATGCCGAAAGCACCACCGCCAATAACCAATATGGCAAGGATAATTGGGAAGATCTTATTTTTCTTCTTGGGTGCTTGATCGGAGGTTTGAGTTGTTTGTGCCATAGATGGTTTTTGTGGCGTATTGCCGTTAATGGATGTTATTTTTGGTTCGTTTGTTGTTGCTTCCATTGTTAATATTTTGATCTGGTTGAAATATTGAATTTTAATTGTTTTGATAAAGCGTACCGGATGCCTGTAACAGTTGTTTGTAGGCTACCATTGCATCCGCCTTTCCATTTGCCTGATTGATTTTTGCTTGCAGTTGCGCCACATCTGCGTCTAATAAATCTGTAGTGTTTGCCAGCGCGTTGTCATATTTATTTTTTACAATGCGGTAGTTTTCACTTGCCTGTTGTAAAGCCTTTTCATATACATCCGTCTTTTTTACGGCAGATAGATAGCTTTGATATGCTTGTGCTACCTGCAATCTTATGGCATCGCTCAATATACTTTGGTGAATTTGCACTTGCTCCAGCTGTGCTTTTGCCTGTGCTACTTTCGCTCCGTTTTTCCAAAGGGAAGAAGGGCTGTATGATAATCCCACACCGGCATTCAACGCATTGGTGATAGTAAGGATGTTCGGAATGTTTGCCGCGATATAACCGCCTGTAAGTGCAAGGTTGGGATAGTAATCTCCTTTGGCTGCTTTTACGCCCGCGTTAGCTGCTTTTTCGCGGTATTGCAATGCCTCGGCATCTTTGCGGTTTTTCAACGCCGTAGCTTGCCAGGTTTCAAAAGTTCCCGCATCTGCCAAGGTGTTCAGCATATTTTCATCAGGGTTGAGGACTGTATTTTCTGGCAGACCCAGCATCAAATTCATATTGATACAGCTCAATTCATAATTGTTTTGCGCGTCCAGCAATGCAAGCTCTACATTCGATTGTTGCAGCTGCGCTTTTAATAAATCATTACGGGCAAGTACACCATTTTTCTCCAGATTCGAAAAATCCTTTACTCGTTGTTCAGATTGTTTCAGGTTTTCTTTTACAAGGTCCAAACCGGCTTTTGATTTATAAAGATTGCTATATGCCGCTACCAGGTTTTGTATTACCGCATCACGGTCTTTTTCTGCATCCAGCTTCGAGGCTTCTTCCAGGTATTTGGCAGATTCCACACCATATTGAATTTTAAACCCTGTGAATAATGGCAATGAAACATTAGCCATGCCATACATGAGCTGATTTACGGTAGGCGATGCTGCTTGCTGTGTAGAGCTACCTTCGCCACTTTGTTGTTGCTGGGAAGAAGAATTTCCGCCTAATTTTATTTTCAGGTCAATATCCGGCTGTGCCAAACGCATATATGCTCCGGAGATTTTAAAGTCCGGAAGTCTTCGCTCACGCGCTTCTCTTGCTGCGGCAGATGCCTGTTTGATTTTCGCATTACTGAGTTTCAGTTCGTTGCTGTTCTGCAAGCCTAAGTTGATGGCTTCGTCTAAAGTGAGGTTTTTTGCATCTTGTGCCTCAGATGTGCCTGTAATTACAAACACACTTATCAACAGGATCAGAAACTTATTTAGCAGGTTGTTGTTCATAAGTAAGTATTGCTTTAAAAAGTGTTTTTAAATGATTGCTGATTTTTCTTTTAATAAATTTTTCAAATTCTTCTTCCGATAAATGCTGGAGGTTGTTTACTTCCCTGTAAAAACGGGAGGTGCTCATCATTTGATTAGTGGTGCCCAGCATAGTCGCCATCATCATTGGCACATCAATATTTTTTCTGAACTCTCCTTTCTTTTGTCCATCGGTAATAAGTTGTTTTACCAGTCCGATATTATTTTTTTTCATCTCTTTTAGCATCTCGTTTATCGGACTGTCTCTGGTCGTCATTTGTTCTCTGATCACCAATCGTTGAAAATCTTGCCTGGCAAAATATTTTTCAATGTAATGATCGATCAGCCGTTCGATCTTTTGGGTGGGAGAAAGATCCTGATTCTTAAGAATGCTTTCAATTTGCAGACGCACATGCTCTGCGTGACGGAGGAAAATCGTCTCCAATAATTTTTCCTTTGAACCGAAATAATAAGAGATCATCGCGATGTTTATGTCCGCCTCTTTAGCGATATCGCGCACCGAAGTACCCGCGAAGCCTTTGTCTGCAAAGAGCTTTTGTGCTACATCCAATATGTGAATCTCCTTATCGGTATATACTGTTGCTTCCATAATCAGGATGCAAAGTTAAACAAACGTTTGAATTAAACAAACGTTTAGTTTATTTTTTTTGTGAAAAATTTTTACAGCAAAAAACTTAAGGAGTATAGTACCTTAGGAGTGAAAATTATTAGTTATAGAAATTTTGAAAACCATAAAATTTTCCGCGTCATCTACGGCTGTTTATTTTGATAGTTCGATTAAAAAATTAAAACGAATTACAGATGCGGGTAACACATTTTTACTGACCGACGAAAATGTATACCATGCACACGCCGATAAATTCAAAGATTACAAAACGATTATCATAGCTGCCGGCGAGCAAAATAAAATTCAGATAACCGCAGATACCATTATCGGAAAACTTATAGCTTATAAAGCAAATAGACAATCCACGCTTATAGGTATTGGCGGGGGAGTGGTCTCGGACCTTGCAGGTTATGTGGCGTCCATATATATGCGGGGAATCAATTTCGGATTCGTGCCTACTACGGTTTTGGGGCTTGTAGATGCGTCCATCGGTGGTAAAAATGGTATTGATGTGGGGCCTTATAAAAACATGGTAGGCACCATTCGCCAACCTTCTTTTATACTTCATGATAGTTCATTGTTACAGTCACTGCCGCGTAAGGAATGGCGCAATGGTTTTGCAGAAATTATAAAGCACGCTTGCATAAAAGACGCCAGGATGTTCGCGCAGTTACAAAAACATAAATTAGATGATTTCATTAATGACCGGAAGCTGATGACGGAGCTTATACAAAGAAATACATTGTTGAAAATAAGAATCGTGCGGAAAGATGAATTTGAAAAAAAAGAAAGAATGCTGCTCAATTTTGGTCACACAATCGCCCATGCTATTGAAAACTTGTATAACCTGATGCACGGAGAAGCCGTGTCTTTGGGTATGGTAATGGCAGCCATGATCTCAGAAAAACTGACAGAATTTAAACATATTGAAAAGCTGCGCCAATTGCTCCTGCGCTATGAGCTTCCTGTGAAAATAGAAGTGGATACAGATAAAGTTTTTGAAATGCTCAAAATGGATAAAAAACATGGGAAGGATGACCAGCTGAATTTTATTTTTTTAGAGAAAATCGGGCAGGCTGTTGTACAACCGGTTTCTCTGAAATTATTGGAAAAAATGATCGCTGAAATACAGCTTTAGAAAACGACCGTTATAAAAAATGAAAATTACAATTGCACCTTCCGCGATTTATGGCACAGTAACAGCGCGACCTTCTAAAAGCAGTATGCAAAGAGCTTGCGCGGCAGCGTTGATAAAATCTGGAAAATCGCTGATAAAAAATTATGGACGAAGTGATGATGATGAAGTTGCATTGAGTATTATTCAACAATTGGGTGCCCGCATCGAATGGTCAGAAAATACGTTAAGTATAGACAGCAGTTTATTTAATTCATCAGAGCATATTGCGCTTATTAAAGATGATCCTGCAATTATCAGTTGCGGCGAAAGCGGATTGAGTACCAGAATGTTTGTGCCACTATGTGCGCTTAGTAATCAGAAAGTCTTTATCAAAGGAGAAGGCAGTCTACTGCATCGCCCGATGAATTTTTTCAGTGAAGTCCTTCCTCAGTTGGGTGTTGAAATTTTTATGGATAATGGAAAACTTCCGATGACGATTCAAGGAGCTTTAATTCCAAAGAACATCACCATAGACGGTAGCGTAAGTTCGCAGTTCTTGACCGGTTTATTAATGGCTTATAGCGCAGTTTCTAATCCTTACGAACAGGTTTCTATAAAAGTGAAAGATCTGAAAAGCAAACCTTATATAGATCTTACATTGGATGTCATGCGTCATTTTGCATTGAACGTACCTGAAAATAAAAACTATGAAGAGTTTATTTTTTATAAAGCCCCAACCAGCACTTTTCATAATACGACAACCTATACGGTGGAAGGCGATTGGAGTGGAAGCGCGTTTTTATTAGTTGCCGGCGCTATTGCGGGCAATGTTACGGTTGAAGGTTTAAGACTTGACAGTGCTCAGGCAGATAAAAGAATCCTGGAAGCGTTACAAGACGCAGGCGTTTCTATGAGCATTGGAGATAATTTTATTGAAGTAAGAGCCTCGCCGTTAAAATCGTTTACGTTTGATGCCACCGATTGTCCCGATTTATTTCCGCCGCTGGTAGCGCTGGCCGCTTATTGTAATGGCGTCAGCGCTATACAGGGATTGGAAAGACTGAAGCACAAAGAAAGTAATCGCGGAATAACTTTACAGGAAGAATTTAATAAGATGGGATTGAAAACAGAATTGCGTGATGATGTGATGCTCATTTACGGATCCGGAATTTTAAATGGCGCTTTCGTACATTCAAGACACGATCATCGTATCGCGATGTCCACCGCCGTGGCGGCGTTAAAAGCAAATGGAACTACAACAATCGATGCCACGCAGGCTGTCAATAAATCTTACCCGGATTTTTTTAAGCATTTGAACGCTTTAAATGCAACGGTTAGCGTCACTTAATAATTAAGGTCTATTGAAAGAATTTTAAAAGCAGATAAATGAATTCATTTGGAAATTTATTTAAGGTTCAACTATTCGGAGAGTCGCATGGAGTATGCGTGGGCGTAGTAATAGACGGTTGTCCCGCCGGACTTCCTCTTGCGGTGGAGGATTTTCATACGGATATTGAACGTAGAAAAGGCGGTATGCAAAAAGGCACCACACCGCGTAAAGAAGAAGATGTTCCGTTTTTTAAAAGCGGCATTTTTAACGATAAAACCACCGGCTTTCCTGTTGTGATTTTTTTTGAAAACAAAAATGCAAGAAGCAGTGATTATGAAAAGCAGCGCAGCATTCCGCGCCCCGGCCACGCAGATTGGGTAGCGCATCAGAAATTTGGCGGATATGAAGATTACAGAGGAAGCGGACACTTCAGCGCCAGGCTTACCGTGGCGCTTGTGGCGGCGGGCGTCATCGCCAAAAAATTATTAAAAGACATAAAAATTGCAGCGAATATTCTTGAAATAGCCGGTGAAGCTGATCTTGATGCAGGATTACAAAAAGCGATTGATGCAAAAGACAGCGTTGGTGGCATTATAGAATGTCGTGTCAATAATTTGCCCGCAGGCTTGGGAGAACCTTATTTTAATTCTGTGGAATCACTGATAGCGCATGCAATGTTTTCCATTCCGGCTGTAAAAGGTGTAGAGTTCGGAGCGGGCTTCAAAGCTGCACGAATGTTTGGCAGTGAGCATAATGACGCTATAAAAAATATGAAGGGCAATACCATTACCAATCATGCAGGCGGTATCGTTGGCGGTATTACTAATGGCAATGAATTGGTATTTCGTATCGTTGTAAAACCTGCTGCATCTACTCCCAAAACACAACAAAGTTTAAATTGGGATACGCAACAAACAGAGACTTTTTCTATTAAAGGACGACATGACCTGTGTGTAGCCTTGAGAGCTCCGGTGATTGTGGAAGCGGCCACAGCGATAGTTCTTGCAGATTTAATGATGAGCGAAAACAGGATTCCAAGAGTGTTGTAAAAACAAGTCTGCTCAGCTGATCTTACTCATATTCGTTCCGTCGCCTTCATTGAGGAGTTTATAGAGTAGGGGATGATGTTCTATGCGGCTGAGCTGCGGGTCATATTCGAGAAGCTTTTTTGCGGCATCGCGTGTTTCTTCCACAATATGCGCATCTTCCACGATGTCGGCTATTTTCAGTTTTAAAACACCGCTTTGGCGCGTGCCATAGAGATCTCCAGGTCCGCGCATGGCAAGGTCTTGCTCGGCTATTACAAAACCATTGCTGGTAGCCGTCATGATCTGCATCCGCTTTTTACTGTCTTCGGAAAGCTTGGTGCCGGTGAGTAAAATACAATACGATTGCTCCGCCCCGCGCCCCACACGCCCGCGCAATTGGTGCAACTGCGAGAGACCGAATCGCTCGGCGCTTTCTATCAGCATCACCGAGGCATTGGGTACATTCACACCCACTTCTATTACTGTGGTAGCAACAAGGATATGCGCATCGCCTTTTATAAAACGCTGCATGTTGCGTTCGCGTTCTGCAGGGTCTTGCCTGCCATGCACCATAGCAATGTTGTATTTATGATCCGGAAAAAACGCTTTTACCTGTTCATAGCCTGCCATCAGACTTTCGTAGTCCAGCTTTTCACTTTCTTCGATGAGCGGATATACGATGTATGTCTGTCGCCCTTTGTCTATCTCGGTACGGATAAAGCTCATTACATTAGCGCGCTGCATTTCATTCCGATGACCGGTTACGATTTCTTTTCTTCCCGGCGGCAATTCATCTATCACCGATACATCCAAATCTCCATACAGCGTCATGGCAAGGGTACGCGGAATGGGTGTTGCCGTCATCACCAATACATGCGGTGCTTTCTCGTTTTTCTGCCACAGGCGTGCGCGTTGGTTTACCCCGAAACGATGCTGCTCATCTATGACCGCCATGCCGAGGTTTTGAAACTTCACCGCGTTTTCTATCAGTGCATGAGTGCCTATCATCACATGGATGCTGCCATCTGCCAAGCCTTTGAGAATCTCTTTTCGCTCTTTGCCTTTGGTGCTGCCGGTAAGCAACGCTACGGGAATGTGCAGCGCTTCCAATAAATCATGAATGCTTTGAAAATGCTGCTGCGCCAGGATCTCCGTAGGTGCCATCAGGCAAGCCTGAAAGCCGTTATCCAATGCCAGCAACATGGTCATCAATGCCACGATGGTTTTTCCGCTGCCTACATCGCCTTGCAATAGGCGGTTCATTTGCTTACCGCTTGCGGTATCTATGCGTATTTCTTTCAGTACCCGCTTTTGTGCGTTGGTGAGTTCAAAAGGAAGATAATGGTTAAAAAAATCATTGAAATGATCGCCTACTTTTTCAAACACATACCCTGGTTGAATGATATGCTGCTGCCGCAAACGGGCGATGCGCATCTGAGAAAGAAACAATTCCTCCCATTTCATCCGGTGCCTTGCCGCCCGCTCCTGCTCTGCATTTTTAGGATAATGAATCCAGCGAAGTGCGGTATAGAGATTGACAAGCTTGTAATGACTGAGAAGAGACGGCGGTAAAAAATCAATGACATCATGCGGTTTTAGTTTCTCGAATACCGCCTGTGTAAGCTTCGCAAAACTGCGGTTGGTAATGCCCATAGCCCGCAGCCGCTCGGTAGTGGAATAGACAGGCTGCATCTGCGGAATTTGCTCTACCGATTGCAGCGGCTCTATATCGGGATGCGCGATGTTGTAAAATCCGTTGAACTGGCTCACCTTGCCGAATACCAAGAACTGTCCGTGCTCCTCTAATGCTTTACGCACCCATTTTATTCCCTGAAACCAGATTAGCTCCATATTGCCCGTATCATCATACAACGTAGCCACGAGACGCCTTTTCCTGCCTTCACCTTCCTCCACGATATTGAGCACCCTGCCTGCCAGTTGCACCCATTCCGTAGCTATGTTGATGTCTTTGATTTTATGGATGGCGCTGCGGTCGAAATAACGGTAAGGGAAATGATACAGCAGGTCTTCGCAAGTGTCGATCTCGAAATCCTTAAACAGCAATTCGCCGCGTTGCGGCCCCACCCCTTTCAGAAATTCAATGGGTGTTTCGAGTATGGAAGTGGAGTGGGGGATGGGGAATGTTTTGGAGGTAAAAATAAAGAATGCTGTTTAAGCCCGAAATGCTTTTCTTCTTTTAGGAAGGAACATGTATCTCTGACAACGCATCCCGTGGTGTATAAGAATGAAGCACAGGTACGAAGAAAGGCTGCTTTGGCTATAAGAAATCGTCCAAAGCAGCCATGCAGTAGTGGTATTCCGCTTTATAATCACCCTTGAGGTAAGGAGAATGGTCTGCCTGTTCTTGCAAAAAGTAGTAGCAGGTAGGGGCATTTCCTTCTATGGAAATAACGGCTTGCTATGATAAACGGATAAGCCCTTACGGTAAGAGGAATGGCACTCGTGTTCTAAAGGCGATTGCTGATGACGGGAGGATGATTTGGAGTGGGCGATGAACTATTGTGTGCGTTTCGGCAGTTATTAGTGGGTTGTTAGTTAGTTGTTAATGACAGAATGGAGGTTTGAGCTTTTACGGCTTGTTGCTATTTTAATGCAAAAGTGTAAGATGGATGCTGTTATGTGGCGTTGTTTACAGTTTGTGTCATTTTCGAATAGGTGCTGCTGGAGCGGGTGGTTATTTTTGAGAACTACATTTTTTGAGTGTGCTGAATAATTGCTTTTAAAAAGCATTGATTTTCTCTGACAACTAACCATGTGAATGATGAGAAAAGCGTATTTCTACGTATCAGACTTTAAACGGAAATAGTATTTTCAATTTTTATTACCCTGTTTTGAAATGAGATTTTATATTGCCCTAACTAAAATTTCAGGTGATGCACTGCCTGTAAATTATTCTTATCCGCTTTCCGCTGCGATCTATCGTATTATCTCGAAAGGAGATAGCGGCTATGCTTCATTTCTTCACGAAACCGGCTAATGGTATGCGGCGGGCGGACGTTGCTGGAATTGAAATTTTTGAATAAACACTATCATAATATTTCGCAGGGCCTATTAATCGAACCGATGCTGGAATTGAAATCAGGATAAGATGAATAACGATCAAATCAAAATCGTTCTATTAATCGAACCGATGCTGGAATTGAAATGGAAATACAAGCTGCAGGTGCGAATGCAGACAAAGTCTATTAATCGAACCGATGCTGGAATTGAAATAATTATACATTAGCAGGCTTGGGTGGCATACCGGCCTATTAATCGAACCGATGCTGGAATTGAAATTACATAGAGTAACTCTTTGTCCTTTCGCTTCCATCTATTAATCGAACCGATGCTGGAATTGAAATGCTTTTCGCAGTAATAGTTCCACATTCGGCGCAGCCTATTAATCGAACCGATGCTGGAATTGAAATTGGAAAGAGTATATGCAAGACAGACAAGGCTGGTTCCTATTAATCGAACCGATGCTGGAATTGAAATTGCTACTGCCACAGAGGAAAAAATAATCAAAGCTGACTATTAATCGAACCGATGCTGGAATTGAAATTGGCTTATTGAAGATGTTTCCGCATCGCTGAATAGCCTATTAATCGAACCGATGCTGGAATTGAAATGGGATGAAATAGAGGCTTACGCGGAAAGCAGATTAACTATTAATCGAACCGATGCTGGAATTGAAATAAAGAAAAAGATGAAAGACTACCACGATCCGTTTAACTATTAATCGAACCGATGCTGGAATTGAAATTAATTCGCTGTCAGCACTTCCACCTTAGTCTTTCCCCTATTAATCGAACCGATGCTGGAATTGAAATTTCGTTGAAGTGACTATCAGCTTTTGTACGATATACCTATTAATCGAACCGATGCTGGAATTGAAATTTCGTACCTAATGCGGCATTTGCCCCGAACGAGTTCTATTAATCGAACCGATGCTGGAATTGAAATTGAGTTTGCAAAAGCTATATGCCGAAAACAAAAGTCTATTAATCGAACCGATGCTGGAATTGAAATTTCAATGGCACAACCGGCATATTGTCGCTGACCGGCTATTAATCGAACCGATGCTGGAATTGAAATTTGACAAATGGAACAAATAATTATGGTTTTTATGGACTATTAATCGAACCGATGCTGGAATTGAAATTTGTCTAAAATGTAGCTGTGTGGATTTGATGCTACCTATTAATCGAACCGATGCTGGAATTGAAATGTCAGAAAGCGCAAGCCGGTTATCTGGCTGGGTGCTATTAATCGAACCGATGCTGGAATTGAAATATAGTTGTGCATTGTAAGTATAAGTTCAATTTAACTATTAATCGAACCGATGCTGGAATTGAAATTAGAGGGCGAAGATTCAGCCACCAGCGCGGCTTACCTATTAATCGAACCGATGCTGGAATTGAAATGCAATAATCGCCGAATGGGGTGCCCTCTACCGTAACTATTAATCGAACCGATGCTGGAATTGAAATTAACTCAAAACGTTTTTAAAGACATGATTAAAAAAACTATTAATCGAACCGATGCTGGAATTGAAATTAATCAACATGCTCGGTAGTAACAAATGTAACATACTATTAATCGAACCGATGCTGGAATTGAAATTCTGTTTGTCTTATTTCCACCTATATTTCTTATTTCCTATTAATCGAACCGATGATGGAATTGAAATGGATTTTTAAGAATGTCTACTCCAAATTTCTCCTGCTATTAATCGAACCGATGATGGAATTGAAATGGATTTCCCGCCCAAAAATGCAGTTGCACCCGAAACTATTAATCGGACCGATGATGGAATTGAAATAAAATAGCTGTGAGGAATAGTTTGCAATCCCGTCTATTAATCGAACCGATGATGGAATTGAAATGTGATAAGCGAAGTGGCAGTGTATGCCGTATCTATCTGTTAATCGAACCGATGATGGAATTGAAATGATAAAATAAAAATTTACTTCAAATCGGAACAATGACTCTTAATCGTACAATGGTTGAATTGAAATCGCAGCACGCAAATCACACTGCACTAAGCCGGTATTGCTCTTAATCGTACAATGGTTGAATTGAAATCGGCAGCGAAGCTGCGTCCGATTATCTCGCGGAACTAACTCTTAATCGTACAATGGTTGAATTGGAATTGTCAGCAATATGTCAGCACTATGAGAGCAGCAGCGCTCTTAATCGTACAAATTTTGAAATCAAATTACATCTGAAAGTGATGCAAGATAGTTGCGTTTTCACGCTTGTAACAACAAATAATTTATTCAATCCTCAACAGCTTATTATCTATGACCTGGAAAAGGTGCATGGGCTGAAAGGTGCGCCAGTTGTCTTGTTCCATGAAATGAATATAATAATTGAGTTTTGATTTTTTCATTTCACTCTCAGTTTGTACCGGTGTATTCAGCATTACGATCCAGCCGTCATCTTCTTTAATATCATCGTACCATTCTTCATAATATTCGACATCGCTGTTATGGAAGTTGAGAATATTCTCTGCTATGAGAATAAATTTATTGATCCTTTTACTGATCAGAGGATCTATGACACTGCGTTTTAGTTGCATAATATCATTTTCCACCGCGTCGTTCCATTCGCCGATCATTTCCATGATCGCATAGTTAAGTTCATAATCTGCGAAAAGAATTTTCAGATACAGCGTACGTGAGCCAAACTCATCCCATTGTGGATGGATAAAGTAATTATAAACAGTATTGGAAAATTCAAATTCGCTGTAGTCTTTTCCGTAAAAAGGAGATTGCTCATCTTCTTCCGCGGTATATAAATGACGCCAGTTATAAAAAGGTTCTATTTCATGCATAAGTGAAATGTAAGAAATCTGTCGCTAACAATCCTGCTTTCCGCTTTGCATTATTTCTGCATCATTTCCTGCCACGCCAATACACCGCCGGTTACATTTTTTACATTGGTGAAGCCCATAGTTTCCAGAAACATACAAGCTTGCAAGCTTCGTTTTCCCGAGCGACAATGCACAATAAGTTCTTCATCTTTGAGGTCCTCAAGTTCATCTATTTGCATTGCAGTTATATTTCCCAGCGGAATGAGTTTGCCACCGATATTGTATTCCGCATATTCATCGGGTTCGCGCACGTCTATAATATGCAGGTTTTCGCCTTTGTCCAGCCGGTCTTTTATTTCTTGTACAGTTATTTCTTGCATGTTATTGTTTTATAAATTTTTGAGTCTTATAATATTTTTTGGTGCTGCTTAAAGAAAGGAAATACATTCCTTCAGGCAAATCATTTATAGCAATGCAGCCATTTTTTAAAACACCTTTTTTAAGAACGTAACCATTCAAATCTATTATTTTATAAAAAATGTCTTCGGTAGATTCTAACCTTATAAAAAGTTGATCCTTTGCAGGATTAGGATAGATAAAAACGTTTTGCAAAACGGAATTTACTTCTTTTGCAGCAGTAGGGATAATGGATTTGCCCAGTAAAGGACGGATCATAATGGCGCCGCTTACGGAAGAGCTTTGCCATTGGTTAAGCACGTTGTAATAAGCATGGTTGCTTCCTGTGCGATTTCCATCCAATCCGTAATAAAGGCTGTCGCTGCCGCTGTTGGCAGGCTGCATCATGCTCAGGTAAAAGGTGCCGGCATTCAGCACAACGGGATTTTCAAATTTGTAATACCAAAAATGATTAATGGTATCAGCGTAAGAAGGGAAAAATAATTGCTCATCGTAAATTTTATTATCTGTGCCGCCATTGTAAGCAATAGAGCTGAATACTTCCACGTTGAAAAATTTATAATCAGCTAAAGGAACCTGTCGTCCAAAATATATGGCAAATCCTTGGAGCGTGTCGGTTTCATTAAGATGATATTCGATGGCGAGCTTAGCGGGCAGGGTAGGGTATTGCTTTAAAAAATAACTTTTTTCGGCGCTGCCGTCATCGTATGCAAAGTAGTTGTCAAAAACCTGATCATAAGTAAGCGTATCATTTTCCTTGTTTTCCAAAGAGCCTGTGGAAGCAAAGTAAGTATGCCTGAATACAACTTTATCATAGCTGCCGGCGGCAGAAAAATTGATGTTGTAAACAGGATAAGAAAAAGATTGGGTTGTGTAAGGACTGAGAGAAGATGCATTGAAATTTCCTGCAAATAAGGATGCTCCTGTGGTAAGTTCATGGGCAAAATAGCCTGTAATTAAAGACTGAGTCGTACCGTAATTATTTCTTGCGTCAAAGGAATGCTGCGTGTTGAGTTCCGTTGTTTTATTATTTACAAAATGCCGGTAAGGCATCGCGGTATAGTCATTGAGAATATTGCCGGAAGCAGTAGTAGTTGCCACATCATTTACCGCAGTATCGTTTTGGGAACGGTTAGCGGCAAAGCGTATGTAATCTACATTCCACACATCATCATTTGTATTGGCGGAAGCCTTGTTTACAAAGCGAAACTGAAATCCGTTATGAAAAAACGTCGTGTCTGCTACTGGTATCATCACTTGTGTAAACGGGAAATAGGTGCTGCCTTCTTTCGCCCATACTCTTACCCAGATATTGTTACGTTTTTTTAAATAAAACATCAGCGAATCCTGCTGCTCCGGATTGAAGCCATTTCCCTGCGGCTGATAAAAAAAACTGATATACAAACTGTCGGCGGGTTGGTAAATGCTAAGATCAAAAGGCTGGCTGGTAAGGCTATCGGCATAAAGCAATGAGCCCGCGTCAGAAGAATCGTAGGGTCCGCCGTCAGCATTCAGCGCGTCAAAGGTTGCTACGCCTTTGCTGAAAATATCTTTGCCCATCGTGTTGTTCAGGTAAACGCTGTGATCCATCCATTTGCCGGTATTGGGAAAAATTGAATTGTCCGTAAAATCTTCAAAAAATGGCAGTGTATTGGCAGTGGTTTTTAAAGCGCTTTTTTTATCGGAATGATAATTGGATGCAGCATTATGATCAAGTGTTGTTACAAACTCTTGTGCAGCAACATCCTGAATAAGTGATGCGATAACAACAATTATCAATGCGGAAATTTTCTGGGTCACTGTTCTTCTCCTGTATTTGCGTTAGGTTCATCAATAACGGTTTGGGAAGGCTTTCTATTGTTTTCCATTTCTTCGGTCGTCGGGTTTTGCATAACACGCACATCGATCACATCTCCCACTTTTATTTTGTTCTGAGAGTTCAGTTCATTATACGGTGCGGGGTTTTGATTGTAAATGATTGCCGTTGCGGAATCCGTTATGACTCCATCATAAACTACAATAGGCGTAAGACCGTTTCCGCTTAGCATAGCCAATCCTTCTTCCACAGGCATTCCTATCACATCCGGTACGCTTATTTCCGATTCTCCGAAGCCAATGCCTACCACGAGATCTATCCGGCTTCCCTGAGGAATCATTTCTCCGGGATTCACATGCCTGCCATTATAAAGTTGGTCCAGCACAGCACCATTTGCATAATCCGGTTTCTGAATGGTATCACCGAGGACAAACCGGCTGCTTTTCAATACCATCATGGCGCTTCGGTAAGATAAATCCTGCAGCTTGGGCATGGGCGCCAGAGGAGGCATTGTTTTATTTACGGTAATAAAAATCGTACGACCTTCTTTTACAATTGAGTTTTCGACGGGCGACTGATTCATAACCGTGAAAGCCTTTACTGTAGGGTCATACGTAGAATCTACTTCCACTTCAAATCCCATTTTTTCTAATTGGCTGATGGCTTTGCTCATAGATGATCCAATTATCCTTGGCACTTTCACTTCGCTGGAGTGACGGGTGATCAACCCTAAACTTGCAAAAAATATAAAGTAAAATCCGACGCAAAGTAGTATGACTAATGCCAGATTGAATAAAAAGGAATTTTTCAGTTTTTCATTCATAAGCTAAGTTCCGGGCTGTTTCGCAATGTCACAATATTACTCTAAAATCTGTTTAAAACAATCTTCCAAAAGCGCGCCGTAAAACTCTTTAAGTGTCATTCCCGCGGCTCTTACCTGCTGTGGTACTATGCTGTTTTCGCTTTGTCCGGGCATAGTATTTACTTCCAGAAAGAAGAGCTTGTCCGATTTTTTTTCAATGATAAAATCCATACGCACAATTCCGCGGCAGTTCAGAAAACGGTAAAGAAGCGAAGCTTTTGATTTAAGCTCTTCATTGATATTTTCAGGTATAGGCGCCGGCGTTATTTCATTTGTTACCCCCGGCGTGTACTTGGCTTCGTAGTCAAAAAATTCATTTTTACTTACAATCTCTGTTGCCGGCAGTGTAAATACATTTTGTCCCAAACGATATACGCCAATCGTCACTTCTCTGCCTTCAATAAATTCTTCCACCAACACCTGTTTGTCTTCTTTAAAAGATTTTTCGATAGCCGGTAACAATTCTTCCACGGTCTTTACCTTGCTCACTCCAAGGCTTGAGCCGCTTTCATTGGGTTTTACAAAAAGAGGCATTTTTAAATGATCCAGCAAAGTGCCTACGGAAAAAGGTTCTCCTTTTATCAAATGATAAGAGTTGGCAATGTTCACCACATTAAAATCTTTCACCACTTTATTGCAATAGCTCTTATTAAACGTGAGTGCCGAAACAATAGCATTGCAGGAAGTATAAGGAATGCTGAGCATATCCAGATAGCCTTGCATTCTGCCATCTTCGCCCGGCGTACCGTGAATGGCTATAAAAGCGCAGTCGAATTTTATTTTTTTTCCGTTAAGCGTTAATGAAAAATCGTTTTTATCAATGGGAATTTTTTCATGTTGAGTTTCATGAAACCAATCTTCTTTGGTGACGATAATCTTGTAAACGTTGTACAAGTCGGTATCCAGATTGGCTTTAATGGTTGTTGCTGTTTGTATGGAAATCACGTACTCTCCCGAATAGCCGCCGGCAAGGAGCGCAATATTTTTTTTCATGGAATTGAAGAATGAATGTAACAGTCAAAGATAATTTTCTAAACTCTTATTCGAAAAATTATCTTCCGGGATGAAGCTCTCATTGTTCCACTTTTACAGAAAGCGTCATGGTGCCGCCCGGTAAATAATTGGAAGATTTTATAATAAAGAAGCCCCGTTTTTGATTATGCCCGCATTTGAACTGATATACAATAGTATTATTGGTAATATCCGAAGCGAAAACACCCATATCCGGATAACCGCCGTTTAGTGCTTTAGCCTGAAATAAGGCATTAATGTCATCGTTATATTGGATAGAATTAAAATCGCCCAAACTTACATTATCCACCCTGCTAAATGTGGACGCCGGATAGTCGGAAAGCGGCTCTATCACACCCACTACTTTATTGAAGGTATCGTAAGCAGGGTAAGAATTGAGTTTAAAGGTTGCCATATTTATAAAATCCACTTCTTGGGAAGAAACGATCAGCGAGCTTCTGTCGAAACAAAAAGCATCTATATATTGGGCTCGTAGCATAATAGTGTTTACAGGAGGTGTATCCACATTTGCAACTTGCTTCATGGTATAAGCTTTGCCATTATAAAAGTCTATAAAGGCAGTAGGGTCGGGTGTTGTATTATCTCTAAACCAATTTACGGTCAAATCATAAGATTTTACAGCTACTCGTGCAGGATCATCGCTGGTATTGCAGGAGTTTAAAAAAATAAATGAAGCAAACAGCAATACAATTCCATCAAATAGATTTAATTTTTTCATGACGCACAATTTTGCATTATAAAAATACTTATTTTTTCTTTTGAATAAAAAAATCCGGCGGTTAGAAAACTGCCGGACTAAACCCTATGAAAAAAATCTGTAACGGTTTCGCAAAAATAATATTGCAGATTGCCGTCCTTACAAATCTCTGAAAATAAATTCGAATTGTTTTATAAAATGAGAAAATTTTTAAAAAATTTAATCTGATATGACAATTGATTTTAGTCTACTATTATTTTGCTTGTGGGAAATACCATGTCTTTTTTATAAAAGCGAATATAATATAAGCCTTTTTCCCATTCTTTTGTATTGATGGTTATTTCGCGTTGTTGAATATTTTTCTGCTGTACTATTATTCTTCCAGAAGCATTATGAATGGTAAATGAACTCTGCAGATAGTTTTCAGATAGGATCAGGTTAATTTTTTCTTTGGAAGGATTAGGATAGATGGTCAATAAGTTTTTTGTCTTTAATATGGGGTTATTAGTTGGTATTAAAGTGTCATATTTAGCAATATAAGTTACATTACTGTCACCTGCTTTAGTAAAGCCTCCTCCCGCATAAAGTGTATTTTTATAAAAAGCGATGGATTGTACATAGTCATTCATGCCTCCTCCAACATCGTTAATCGCAGTGGTAGCAACGGAAGCAATTTTAAGAGTGGAGTTGCTGCCAGAAGCTGTAAAGGAACCTCCGGCAAAAAGGCGCTCGTCATTTCCTTTTAAGGTGAAGACTGCATTATCATTTAATCCGGCAGCTACATTTGTCCATAAATTATTATTAGTCAGTTTTGCTATCCGGTTGGCAGTTACGCCATTCATTTGCGTAAATAACCCCGCTGCGTATAATTCATTTTTAAATACCGTTAAGGCATAGATCCATCCGTTATTGTTATTATTACCAACCGTATCCCACGTATTCCCATCCCATTTTGCAATATATTTTGTAAGTATTCCAGAGGCAGAATCAAATGCCCCCGCCACATATAATTCATTATTAAAAACCGTCATAGCATATACAATGCCGTTTGTGCCGCGTTGCAAGCTGTCCCAGTTGTTTCCGTCAAATCTTGCGATATTATTTACGGTCATTCCGGCTGCAGTAGTAAATCCGCCAGCTACATAGAGTTGTCCTTTATAAACCGCCATGGCTCTTACGTTGCAGTTGCCGGTTGTAAATTGTAGCGAATCCCAGCTATTGCCATTCCATCTTGTAAAATATTTCCGATCAACGTTTCCCGATCGTGTAAAAGTGCCGCCGGCATATAATTGTTGTTGGTAAATTATTAAAGCCCGTACATTACCATTGGTTAAGCCTTGTCCAAAATTTGACCAATTCGTTCCATCCCAAAAAGCAATACGATTTACGGGTAAATTTCCGATGGAGTCAAATGAACCACCTGCAACTAATGTATGATGCAACGAATCTTCATACAAAACATCAATGCTGCCATCAAATTTGTTACCGACAGGTTGCCATACCTGAGTATATACATTACCCGAATGCAATAGGAGAATACAAAAAACAATTATTGGCTTCATAGTATAAATGATGAATAAATATAAGGATTAAACATGAGTTATTTATTTCTACACACGTGGATAAAATCTACGCTGCCACAGTTTCATTTTCATTTACTTTGTAGCACTCACTCATTTTTTTTCAGACCGAAACTGTGCAAATGAAATTTTCTCACTTACATAATCATACTCAATTCTCGCTGCTTGACGGTGCTTCCAATATTGCTAAGCTTTATGAAAAGGCCCTAAAAGATGAAATGCCTGCGATGGCTATTACCGATCATGGTAATATGTTTGGCGTTTTTGAATTCGTATCACAAGCGTGGAAAAATAAAAAACAAACCGGCGTTACAGAAGACGGAAAACCGATCGAAGAACCGGCTGTAAAACCAATTATCGGTTGCGAATTTTACATAGTTGAAAACCGTCACAAACGCCAGTTTTCCAAAGAAGATAAAGACCGGCGCTATCATCAGCTCCTTTTGGCAAAAGACGAAACCGGCTATAAAAACCTGGTGAAACTTTGCTCCTTAGGGTTTATTGAAGGAATGTACGGAAAGTATCCGCGCATCGATAAAGAACTGATCCTGCAATATCACGAAGGGCTGATAGCCACCACCTGCTGCCTCGGCGCTTCTGTACCGCGTACCATTTTGCAGAAAGGCGAAGAAGCGGGTGAAGAAGAGTTTCAATGGTGGTTAAACATTTTTGGCGATGATTTTTATGTGGAATTTCAACGCCATGATATTCCCGAACAAGTAAAAGTGAATGAAGTGCTGGTGAAGTGGGCAAAGAAATACAAAGTTCCCATTATCGCTTCCAATGACAGCCATTATGTAGATCGGGAAGATTATAATGCGCATGACATTCTGTTGTGCATCAATACCGGTGAAAAGCAAAGTACCCCTAGCCTGAAAGAATTTTCGGATGATGATGAGCGCCGCCCGAAAGACACCCGTTTCGCTTTTTATAACGATCAGTTTTTCTTTAAGACTACCGAAGAAATGAAAAAAACATTTCAGGATCTTCCCGAGTCAATAGAAAATACGCAACTCATCGTAGATAAAGTAAAACCGATGAAACTGGAGCGCGATATCTTATTGCCACACTTTAAAGTGCCGCTTGAGTTTAATGATGATCAGGATGCTTATCTCGAACATCTTACATGGAAAGGCGCGCACGAACGTTATAAAAACGGCTTAACGCCGGAAATAGAAGAGCGCATCAGGTTTGAGTTGTTTACGATTAAGACGATGGGATTTGCCGGTTATTTTCTGATCGTAGCAGATTTTATCAATCATGGAAAGGACATCGGTGTCTTCGTAGGTCCGGGACGTGGCTCGGCTGCGGGTTCTGTGGTAGCCTATTGCACCGGCATCACGAATATTGACCCAATAAAATACAATTTGCTTTTTGAGCGTTTTCTCAATCCTGAGCGCAAAAGCATGCCGGATATTGATACTGATTTTGATGATGTGGGAAGGCAGAAAGTGATTGACTATGTTGTAAAAAAATACGGTAAAAATCAGGTGGCGCACATTATCACCTATGGTACGATGGCGGCAAAGATGAGTATCAAAGACGTATCCCGCGTATTGGATTTGCCTTTATCTGATGCCAATGCATTGGCGAAATTTGTTCCTGAACGTCCCGGCATTTCTTTAAAAAGAATTTTACATGCACCGATTGACGGAGAAAAAAGTTTAAAAGAAAAAGAAAATCTTGGAAATGATGAGATTAATAATGTAAACGTTCTCCGTGAACTCTACGAGGATGAAGATCAGCTTCAATCAAGAGTTTTGCGTGAAGCAGAAAAGCTCGAAGGTTCGGTGCGCAATACCGGAATTCATGCTGCGGGTATTATCATAGCTCCAAGAGACTTGTCAGAACTTATTCCTGTTGCTACAAATAAGGATGTAGAACTTCTCATAACACAATTTGAAGGAAGCATCATTGAAAATGCCGGTGTGATAAAGATGGACTTTCTGGGATTGAAGACCCTCACTATTCTGAAAGACGCGCTGGAGCTTATCAAAAGAAACCATAAAAAAGATATTGATCTTGATAATATCCCATTGGATGATGTAGCAACCTATGAGCTTTATCAACGAGGTGAAACAAATGGTACGTTTCAGTTTGAAAGTGCTGGTATGCAGAAATACCTGCGCGAGCTGAAGCCGGATAAATTTGATGACCTCATTGCCATGAATGCCTTATATCGTCCCGGCCCGCTGGAGTATATTCCCAATTTCATTAAACGCAAGCATGGACAGGAAGAAATAACGTATGACCTTCCCGAAATGCAGGAATATCTGGAGGAAACCTACGGAATTACAGTCTATCAGGAACAGGTGATGCTACTTTCGCAAAAGCTGGCAGGTTTTAGCAAAGGAGATGCGGATGTGTTGCGCAAGGCGATGGGCAAGAAACAGAAGGCAGTGCTGGATAAAATGAAAAACCAATTTGTAGAAGGAGCGACTGCAAAAGGACATCCGGAAGACAAGCTCAATAAAATCTGGACAGACTGGGAAGCCTTCGCGCAATACGCTTTCAACAAATCACACTCCACCTGCTATGCTTATGTGGCGTACCAAACCGCTTATCTGAAAGCGCATTATCCTGCGGAATACATGGCTGCCGTGCTTAATAACCAGGGGAATATTGACAAGGTGAAATTTTACATGGAAGAATGCCAGCGTATGGGGCTGGAAGTGTTGGGGCCAGATGTAAATGAAAGCCTGAAAGGGTTTTCGGTTCCTAAGGAAAGTGTAATTCGTTTTGGGCTGAACGCAATAAAAGGAGTGGGGGAAGCGGCCGTTGAAGATATCATTGCAGAGCGGGAAGCGGCAAGAAATTATCTTACTATTTTTGATTTTATAAAACGTATCAATCAACGTACTGTAAATAAAAGAACAATTGAAAACTTAGTATTGGCGGGCGCTTTAGACGGATTTAAAGATATGCACCGCGCGCAATATTTTTATGCACCGCCTACCGAACCTGTTACGGGTATTGAACGCCTGGTTCGTTTTGGAAATCAGTTTCAGGCAAGTAACTCGATGGCAACAAACAGCTTGTTTGGAGATGTGGATATGCCGGATGTAAAACCACCCGTAATGCCCGACTGTGATAAATGGGGGCTGGCGGATTTGCTGGATAAGGAGAAGGACGTAGTGGGTATCTATCTTAGCGCACATCCTTTGGATGGCTTTAAATTTGAGATGGATAATTATGGCTTTGCACCTATTGCCGACATTGAAAAACTTCGCGATAAGACGATCCGTATCGCAGGTTTTGTAACAGATGCGGCACACCTCACCACCAAGAAAGGAAGCCGTTTTGGCAAGTTTATCTTAAATGATTACAGCGGAAATACAGAAATTGTTTTATGGAATGAAAACTTTGTGAAATACGGAAATTATGCGCAAAACGGCCAGAAAATTGTATTGCAGGGTGTTTATACAGAACATAAATTCAGACCCGGAGTTATGGAGTTTCAGATACAAACCGTCATGCTGCTGGAAGACGTGCGTAAAACCCTTACCAAAAAGATAGCGATCTCCTTGCCTTTGCAAAAAATAGATGAGCCGCTTGTGCAGTTTCTGGAAGAGAATTTTAAAATGTATCCCGGCAAAACCGACATGACACTATCAGTCTATGATCAGGAAGATCCGGAATTGCATAGTAATTTAAAGACCGCCGCGCAAAAAATCGAGATCAATGATAAGTTAGTAAGTTACCTGCAGGCGGCTGGCTGGCCATATAGGGTGGAAGTGGTGTGAAATGTTTAACTCATTTTCCAAGATGATATTCCAGCAGTTTATCAATGGGATTTTTTACAATGTTCCCCAGCTCCAACTCATACTGCCGGCAAAGTTCTGCGAGGGTCGTTCTGAATTCATAAGCGATGGAGCCAGCAAAATGAATAGGCGATTTCCAACTGTTACGGTATTTTAATATCTGTGCATTGAAAAAATCATTCAGTCCGTCTTCGATAATATTTTCTACCATAAAATGTCCCCGGTTTTGGCGTAATAAGAGTACAAAATTGGCGAGATAACGATTCGGAAATACTTCTGAATAAAGTTTTTTTACAATGGCATTAAAATCATTGCCAAACAACTGCTCAAAAGAAAGCGTCAGTTCTTCATCAAAAGTTTTATAAGCGTAATACTGCAATACTTTTTTCCCCAGATAATTTCCGCTTCCTTCATCGCCGGCTATATAACCCAGCGAACGTTGCTGTTCTTTTATTTTTGTACCGTCATAATAGCAGGAGTTGCTTCCTGTGCCTAAAATGCAAACGATGCCTTTTTCATTTTTACTGGTGGCTCTTGCCGCCGCCAGCATATCATGATTTACTTCCACTTTTTTAATGTTGAAAAAACCGACTAATACTTTTTTAATCTTTTGCTGTTGTTCTCTGCTGCTGGCGCCGGTTCCGTAAAAATAAATTTCATCTGCCCGGTATTTTTTTTCATCCCATTTCAGCTCTTCGTCCAGCACGGCTTTGATAGCTTCAGATGATTGCAGGTAAGGATTAATGCCGGTAGTACTGAAAGAAGTTTTTTTGCCTGTAGCGCCGGCAAGCCGCCAGTCTGTTTTTGTAGCGCCACTTTCTGCAATAAGAATGTTGGACATATCAGATCGTTTTATGGAATGAATATACAACCATCAGGCAAAACAAAAGTTGCTAAAATCTTAAGAATGGTTTTTGCTTCACACAGAGGACGTAAAGTTTTCATAGGCAAGATTTGGTGAGTTCTGTTTTGCTGTAAGAAATTAAAATTCCTCCTTTTTCAAATTAGGTTGTCTCCATAGCCGAACAATACAACATTCAAAAATCTGACTACCTTTGCCGCGCCATGATGATTGAAGTCTTAAAGTCTAAGATCCACCGCGTAAAAATAACCGAAGCTAACCTGCATTATATCGGCAGCATCACTATTGATGAAAACCTGATGAAAGCCGCCAACCTCATAGAAGGTGAAAAAGTGCAGATCGTAAATATCGACAACGGAGAGCGCCTTGAAACTTATATAATAAAAGGCACCAAAGGCTCCGGGGTTATTTGTATGAACGGCCCCGCCGCACGTAAAGTTTCTGTAGGAGATACCATCATCATCATCGGTTATGCGCACATGGATTTTGAAGAAGCAAAAAAATTCAAGCCGTCTATTATTTTCCCTAAAAAAGACAATAAGCTATAGCCTCGCTTATGAAAAAAACGGTGTTTACTCTGCTGCAATATGCCGTCTTTTTTGGCTTGGGCGGTTTGCTCATCTGGTGGCAATATGGAAAACTCACTGCTGAGGATAAATCACAGATTATGGTGGCTTTCTCGCAGGTACGTTCCCGGGTGTGGCTGATAGCGCCTATTCTTATCATCGGTTTTTTATCGCATTATTTCAGAGCCCTTCGTTGGAAATTGTTGCTGGAACCAGTAAACCTGAAACCCCGTACAGCCAATGTCACATTTGCCGTATTGGTAGGTTATCTGGTCAATCTGCTGGTGCCGAGAATGGGAGAAGTGGCAAGGTGCAGTGTATTGGCGCGGTATGAAGATGAGCCTGTGGACAAGATTGTAGGAACAATGGTTGCCGAACGGTCTTTCGATTTGCTTTGCTTAATACTTGTTTCCATACTTACCTACGTGCTGCAGCTGAAAATTGCCAACGCTTATGTTGCCGATCAACTTTCGAGGCTGCACATCAGTGGTGCGGTGATAGCCATCGTAGTGTTCTTTATAATTTTATTTATCGCACTAATCATTTTCCTTTATAAAAAATATAAAGCCACAAGACTGGGCGCTATCATCAAAGGATTGGGAGATGGTGTGGCTTCCATTTTCAGGATGAAAAAAAGAGGGGCTTTTTTGATTTACACTTTTCTGATCTGGTTTTGTTATTTATCGCTTATTGTTATTGGTTTTAAAGCTATTGATGCTACCCGGCATTTAAGCTGGCTCGCGGGCCTGGCGATGCTGGTGTTTGGCAGTTTGGGAATGATTGTAACGCCCGGCGGCATTGGCGCTTATCCTATTGCAATCCAGGGTGTTTTGGTTAATGTGTATTATATCAATAAAAACTTCGCGCTGGCGTTTGGATGGATTTCGTGGATGGTGCAAACACTTATTATTTTGCTTTTAGGTTTGTTATCTTTATTGCTCTTACCGATATATAATGCAAGAATTAACCGACAAAACAAACTGGATTCATAACAAGATTCTCTCCCGCGAAGACCTTGTGAGACGTGCAAATATCTGGAGGTCCGCAGGGAAAACCATTGTATTTACCAATGGCTGTTTTGATATTTTACATCATGGTCATCTGGCATATCTGGCGCAGGCTGCCAGCAAAGGAAACGTATTGGTTGTGGGTGTAAACTCTGATGCTTCCGTAAAAAGGCTGAAAGGAAATGAACGTCCTCTAACGCATGAAAAAGACAGGGCTTTTCAAATAGCTTCGCTGCTGCTGGCAGATGCTGTTTGCGTTTTTGATGAGGACACCCCCAGGGAACTGATAGAAGCGGTAAAGCCACATGTACTTGCAAAAGGCGGTGATTATACTTTAGAAACCATTGTGGGTGCCGATAGCGTTATAGAAAATGGCGGCAGTGTTGTTGTAATTCCTTTTGTGGACGGATATTCCACTACTTCGATGATTGAGCAGATTAAGAAATTGTAAACTGTTTGAATGTGTTGTATCTCATAGTTTTTTACTTTCTTATTACTTTATAGCTATAAACTTTCTCGTCAGCATAAATCTTCAAAAAATACATTCCCGGAGGAAATTGTTTTAGAGAAATAGTTGTTGTTTGTTTTGGAGAAGTTAGTTTTTTTTGGAGCAATTTTTTTCCGAACATATCTGTTAAGTACAAGATGGCTTTATTTGTACTGTTATTTTTTTCAATGGTAAATTCATCATCTGTGAGTGTAGGAAAAACCTGAAAATTGTTTTCTGAATTTAGTGCTGCAACAGAAGTAGAATTGTTATAAACTGAATCTTTGGAGATGCGGAAAAGCCAATTGGGAGCATAAGTAGAAGAAATAACACTACCACTAATATTTTTTGCACTACCTAATATCATGTACGAACTATCAATTTTTTGAAAAGCATCTCGAAATCCATCAGCATCATTACTCCCATACATATTATTCCAAATTACTTTTCCTGTATCATTTACTTTGATAATCATAATATCAGATCCGCCATGATTTCCTGCTCCATCCAAGTCAAACGAATTAGATAATCCCAAAACCAGATAACCTCCTTCTTTGCTATTAAGAACTTTACTGTTAGTTCCTTCACTTTGACTGCCTCCATAATTTTTCTTCCATTCTATTTTTCCCGTGTCGTTTATTTTTACCAACCAGATGTCATCACCTCCATAATTGATTGGGAAAGTCTAAATCATTAGATTTTACATCGCAAGTGAAGATATAACCACCGTTTTTAGCTTCAATAATGTTATTGCCGGCTCCATCCCAGTCACTTCCTCCATAAGTTTTGCTCCACTGTATTGTACCGCTGTCGTTTAATTCGGTTATCCATATATCACACTTCCCTTTGTTGGAGGGTATATCATAATCACTTCCCCAAGTATCGCCTAAAATAAGATAATTACCATTAGGCTTTTGTATTATACGTCTAAAATAATCTTTATTGGTACTACCATAAGTTTTTTGCCACAGTAATGCACCTTCCTTGTTAATATGGTAGTGTCTCAGTTTGAATATTTGTAAAATTTCACTTCTGCTATATTCACTCTATTATTAAAATCGAGAATCGCAGATTTCGAAATAATAAATGTTTGCACACTGTCATTTGCATTGACATGAAAATCCAATCTACTTGTTATATGAGAAGCTGAAGATGAATTTTCCATTTTGATTGTATAGTCTAGTCTACTAGTATCATATCCTCGATTGAACTCCCCATCAATCACTGTTTGAAAGAAGGTGTCCTTTACTATCATTGCAAAATTATTAATGCATTCATATTGCCAAGAATATTCGACCCAAGCTTTATTGATTGTAAATATTCGACCGCTATCTAAAACCACCGTTCTTTTATTTGGATATAGCTCAAATTGAAAAAGTGAATTGCGCTTAGAGAAAGTAATAGTTTTACTTGCTTTATGTAAGCCTGTTTTTTTATTTATACAATCAATAACGCAACCTGTTAGAAAAAGCAATAGGAATATTGTATAGGATATCTTCATTTTGATAAATATAGTATTTGTTCTTATCTCTCTAATATTGTCCAACGATATATAGATTTCCATTACTGTCTTCCTGCATTCCTCCCCATGGAATTGTTGGAGCCGATGCAGAAGGACACCCAATCATTTTTTGCCAAATGATATTGTTATTGTTTTGAGCATGGAGAAGCATGGAACTCAAAAGAAGAATTATTAAGAAAAAGTGTTTCATAGAAGGAATGTTTAATTCAAACTTATCTACAAAATATAATAAATAAAATTTGTATCAAATGAAATGACGTTAAAATGACATGATTAAAACGTGCGATTTTCTTTTATCAAAGAAAATAGAGCCTATTGATTCTGCACCTCTTAAACGTTGCGCACTTTGCGTGAAACTGTATAATTCCTTGTGTGAACTTATATATTAGAAACTGTTGTGAAAAGTTATCAATAAGATAATATACTGCCTGAACTTGTTAGCTAACTTGCGCAGCCGAAAAGAATGCGTAACTTATGGTGTCTAACGAAAAAAAATTGTCTTCACATAAACCATATATAACAAGAGACATCAGTTGGCTGGCGTTTAATGACCGGGTGCTGCAGGAAGCCGAAGATTCGAAAAACCACATCTATGACAGACTTCGCTTTCTGGGTATTTTCTCCAATAATCAGGATGAATTTTTCAGAGTGCGTGTGGCTACGCTCAATAGGATGGTGCGCTTGGGGAAAGCCGCCAAAGTGCATCTTGAAGAACATCCCGACAAGATTTTACAAAAAATACAAGACCGCGTAAACGCGCAGCAAAAACAATTTGATACCATTTATCATAGCATTCTTCAGGAGCTGGAGAAGGAACATATTTTCATTAAAAATGAGCGGCAGCTTTCCTTGCATCAGCAGAAATACATTACCGACTATTTTGATGAGCAGGTACGTACCCGCATTGTGCCGCTGATGATTGAGAGTATTCCCAATCTCCCTTTGCTGAATGATAAATCCATCTATCTTGCCTGTGTGCTGGGCGATACGAAAAATCCTTTGATACAGCGTTACGCACTTATATCCATCCCTGCCAGAATATTGCCACGTTTTATCATACTGCCGTCAGACCCGGGTACCAAAGACATCATTCTTCTTGAAGACATCGTGCGCTACAACTTACCCAATCTTTTTGCACCGTTCGGCTTCGACCGGTTTTTGGGATACATTATAAAAGTAACGCGGGATGCGGAGATAGATTTGGATAATGATGTTACGACAGACCTGATCGCGAAAATTGAGAAAGGACTGAAAAACCGCAAAAAAGGACGTACTACTCGTTTTGTTTACGACAGAAGCATGGATATGAATCTCCGTGAATACCTGATCAAGCGGTTGGGACTAACTAATAAAGACAACCTGATTGCCGGTGGCAGAATTCATAATTTCAAAGACTTTATGGATTTTCCCGCTACGGTTTTCAAAGATCTTAGCCCCCGCCCGAAACCCTTTGTACATCCGTTGCTCAGACAACCCTGCCGTATTATGGAAGTGATGCAAAAACGCGATGTAATGCTGCATTTCCCATATCATTCTTTCGATAGTTTAATTGATTTGCTGCGCGAAGCTGCTATTGACCCTTATGTGCAAAGTATCAAGATCACTTGTTACCGCATGGCCAAAGACAGTAAGATTATTAACGCTTTAATCAATGCCGTACGAAATGGGAAACAGGTGACGGCGATGCTGGAGCTGCGCGCCCGTTTTGATGAAGAAGCGAACCTGCAATGGAAAAATGAGCTTGAAGAAGCCGGTGTGAAAGTATTGCTGGGCGTACCTGATATGAAAGTACATGCTAAACTTTGCATTATTAAGAAAAGAGAATTTAACGCTACCAAACAATACGGCTTTATCTCTACAGGAAACTTCAATGAAAATACGGCACGCTTTTACGGAGATCATTGCCTGCTTACTACTAACAGAAGAATACTGGCTGATATCAATCGTATTTTTTCTTACCTGGAAAATCCGCAGCACCACATAGAGCATCTTAAAGCTTGCAAGGTGTTGCCGGTAGCGCCGGTAAATATGCGCAAAACTTTTCTGTCACTGATAGAAAAAGAAATACGAAACGCCCGTAAAAAAAGACCCGCTTCGATGATTATAAAACTCAACAGCCTTGTAGATAAAGAGCTTATTGACAAATTATATGAAGCATCGAGAAATGGTGTAGCAACGGAGATGATCATAAGAGGCATCTGCTGCGCCAATACCGAACTTAAAGGCGTAAAGAAACACCTGAACGCAATCAGTATCGTAGATCAATATCTGGAACACGCACGCGTATTTGTTTTCAACAATACTAAAAAAACAATTGTTTACATTTCTTCTGCCGACTGGATGGTACGCAATCTTGACCACAGGGTAGAAGCGGCCTGCCCGGTTTATGATAAGGACATTAAAAACGAGTTGATCGACATCTTGAACATACAGCTTGCCGAAAACGTGAAAGGACGTATATTAGATGAAAAGCAAGAGAACGATTACGTGCTTAGAAATGAAGGTGAACCCGAGCTTAGATCGCAGCTTGCCATTTATGAATATTTGAAGCAAAAAAACTATACAGATTGATACTCGCCGCTATAGATATAGGTTCCAATGCAGCAAGGTTGCTTATCAATGAGGCAAAAGAATACAAAGACGGTTCTATAGACTTTATAAAGCTAAATCTGCTAAGAATACCGCTGCGTCTGGGTTTTGATGTATTTGATGCCGGCAAAATATCCGACGAAAGAAGAGCGACGCTGATCGCTACCATGAAAGTTTACAAAGAGCTGATGGATATTTACAAAGTGGAACACATGAGAGCCTGTGCTACCTCTGCCATGAGAGATGCTGCTAACGGAAGAGAAATAATAAAGCAGGTAGAACAGGAAACAGGAATAACTATTGAAATCATCAGCGGACAGGAAGAAGCCAACATTATTTATGAAACCCACATCGCTGAAAACCTGAGCGACACGAAATCTTATTTGTACATAGACGTAGGCGGCGGCAGCACGGAGGTAACGTTTTTTTCTAAAAATAAAATGGTATTTAAAGAATCATTTAACATCGGTACCATTCGTCTGCTGCATGATAGAGTGAAAGAAGAACAGTGGGAATATATGAAAACTCACATCAAACAAAACCTGAAAGACTGTCAGCCTGTGGAAGCCATTGGCAGTGGAGGCAACATCAACAAAATATTTTCACTTTCCAAACGCAAGGAAGGCAAGCCCTTACCCATTGAGCTTTTAAAAGATTATTACAAAGAGCTAAGCGCTACAAGTCTCGATGAGCGCAAACATTTGTATGGCTTGAAAGATGACCGTGCTGATGTGATTGTGCCTGCTTTGCAAATTTTCATTTCGCTTATGCGCTGGGCAAACGCTGAAGAAATATACGTTCCAAAAATCGGTTTGGCAGACGGTATTGTAAAAATGCTGTATTTACATTCCTGAGTCTGCATTTTGCATTTCTGCATTTGCATTTTACATTTATAAAATGTGGCAACAACTTTTCAGAACCAAAAGCGTTTCGCATATTGAATGTGAAGCCGCTACCGGATTGGGCGATGCGGAAGTGAAAGCTGATTTACGACGTGTGCTGGGAGTAAGAGATCTTACCTTTATGGGAATTGCAGCTATTGTAGGCGCGGGTATTTTTTCTACCATTGGCACTGCAAGCCATGATGGCGGCCCGGGGATTGTATTGTTGTTTGTTTTTGTTTCCATAGCCTGTGGCTTTTCGGCAGTTTGCTATGCGGAGTTTGCAAGTATGGTGCCTGTTTCGGGCAGTGCTTATACTTACGCTTATGTTGCATTCGGAGAAATTATCGCCTGGATCATTGGGTGGGATTTGCTGATGGAATACGCTATTGGTAATATTGCGGTAGCCATTTCGTGGAGCGACTATTTTACTTCTTTGCTGGATAATGGTTTTGTCGTTGGAGGACATCATATTTACTACCACATTCCCGACTATCTGACTATGGATTACTGGACGGCCAAAGATGGATTGACAGAGGCTGCCAGGCAGGCGTGGATAAATGCTCCGACCATCGGCTCTTTAAAATTCATTTGCGATATCCCCGCATTTCTTATTACAGTGGTGATTACATGGATTATTTATATAGGCATTAAAGAAAGCAAGAAAACTACCAATGCGATGGTGATCTTAAAAATCAGTGTAATTCTGTTAGTTATTGTTGCCGGAGCTTTTTATGTAAAACCCGATAACTGGCATCCTTTTTTGCCAAATGGATTGTCGGGAGTTTTGGCGGGTACTGCGGCTGTGTTCTTTTCCTACATTGGTTTTGATGCTATAAGCACTACAGCGGAAGAGTGTAAAAATCCGCAGCGAGATTTACCCAAGGCTATGTTCCTTTCCCTGATTATCTGTACCGTTATTTATATTTTAATTGCGTTGGTACTGACTGGTATGGTTAGTTATACGGAGCTGAATTTAGGTGATCCGTTGGCTTATGTTTTTCAGGCTAATAATATCAACTGGCTGGCAGGCATTGTGTCTGTGAGTGCCATTATCGCTACTGCTAGCGTGCTGCTTGTATTTCAGTTGGGACAGCCACGGATCTGGATGAGCATGAGTCGCGATGGTTTATTGCCGCCTGTTTTTTCACGCATTCACCCTAAATACAATACACCTTCTTTTTCTACTATTCTTACTGGTTTGGTGGTGGGAATACCTGCTTTGTTTATGAATCTTTCGGAAGTAGTGGCGCTGTGCAGCGTGGGCACGTTATTCGCTTTTGTATTGGTTTGCGGAGGTATTCTTCGTTTGCAAAATAAAAAAGACAAACCTCAAAGCAGTTTTAAAACGCCATATATCAATGGCAAATGGATAGTGCCGGGATTGTTTATCCTGTCTTTAGCGCTTGTGGAAAAATATTCGCCAACAGGGCTTGCCGGCTTTTTTGATGCGCAGGACGATTATGGAAACATCACTTGGAATCTTTTACGTGAAAAAATTCCTTATATGGCTTTTGCTTTATTGTTTTTGACAACAGCGGTGCTTTCTTTTGTGAAAAATTATTCGCTTATCCCCGTTTTGGGTTTTCTGTGCTGCTCATATCTTTTATGTGAATCGGGCACTACCAACTGGGAGCGGTTTTTAATATGGCTGGTAATAGGATTGGTTGTGTATTTTCTTTACGGAAGAAAACACAGTAAGCTTATGAAAACTGCTTCAGATCAATCCTAATTCTATAGCCGCGCGTACCAAACCCACAGAATTTTTGGCATCCAGCTTATGCATAATACTAAAGCGGTGGTTTTCTACAGTGCGCAAGCTAAGAGAAAGTTTCTCCGCTATGTCCTGATTAGTGTATTCTTCTACAATTAACTTAAGTACTTCTTTCTCTCTTACAGTAAGGTTGGGAGATTTTACTTTAGAAGCGCTGTTTTTAAATTGCAACATATTATTCAGCATTTGCTCTTTTAGTTCCTGCTGGATATAAATCTCTCCGTTATACACATCCGTTATAGCTTTCACCAATTGTTTTACATCGGTGTTTTTAAGTATATAGCCCTTGCAGCCAACCCGCATCAACGATTTAATATGCGTAGGTGCGTCCAGACTTGTGATGACCAATATTTTTATACCGGGATATTTTTGGTGAACGATCGCAGCGAGTTCTTTTCCTTTATAATCCTGCAACAACAAATCTAAGAGCAACACATCCGGTTGTTTTTCTTCCAGTCCTGCCAGCAGCGCTGCGCCAGTGATGTAAGCTGCCGAAACTTCTATATGCGTATTGGTTTCCAGCATATTTTTTAAGCCGTTTACAGCCAGCGGATGATCATCAACTATAGCTACTTTTATGGACATTTAAGAATGAATCTGTTTGTTGTAAATGGTTTAACTCAAGCTCAATGTATACTGAGCTGCCTCGGGGTTTATTTTCATAGATGTGGAAAGTTCCGTTCAGCGAGGTAATGCGTTCCTTGATCTGATGCAATCCCATACCCTTATGCAAAGAAACAACATTTGGGTTAAAGCCTTTACCGTTATCTTCTACTGTTATACTGATTGTATCCGGCTGATAATTGATCTGGACAATCACTTTGTCTGCACTTGCATGCTTCATAGTGTTTTGCAGCAGTTCCTGTATCATGCGGTAAAGCATCAGTTCATAATCCGGTGCTATGGCAGGTAAATCTCCATAAGACTGAAAATCAATTTCCATATTTGTGCCTTCCTGAAGCTTTACACAAAAATAATGAACGGCTTCTGTGAGTCCTTCTTTCAAAAGCATATCCGGCATAAGATTGTGGGCAGATTTTCTCAGGTCCTTTATTGCTTCATCCAGGCTGTTGATTATGTTGCCAAGCTTCGGCTCGTTATGCAAAGTTTCTGTTTCTTTTAAAACGCTCAGGTTCATTTTCACAGCAGAAAACTGGATCATGATGCCATCATGCAGCTCTCGTGCAATCCGCACCCGTTCTCTTTCTTCGCCCTGCATCGTAGCTTTTAGTTGTGTAAGTTCCTTTTTGTTTTTTAAGGATTTTGTCCGGAAATCTTCTTTTTGTTTGCGGAAACGATAAGCGCTAATTATAAAAAGTATAGCAAAAAGAAAGCATAAACAGACTGTAAGCAGTATGATATTCTTATTCTCAATTTCGTGTGCCTGCTCCGTAAGCAACAATTTATTTTGAGCAAGTTCTTTATCTTTTTGAACGGTTCTGTACTTTACTTCCAAATGACCGAAGATGCGCAGTTTTTCTTCGTTCATATTACTGTCCAGTATATCAGCATAGTTCGTTTTATACTCAAACGCCTTTTTATAATCATGCGTGGCTGAGTAAATAGAAACCAGGGCATTGTAACAATCTTTGAGACCGGAATAGGAATGGATACTTTTTACTTGTTCAAGGGCGAGCCGGTGATATTTTTCTGCATTTTTATAGTCTTTCAATTCGAAGTACGCTTTTCCCAAACCCCGATAAGCTGGCGCCAGTTGCACGCCGGAAGCATACTTATTCTCCGTAAAAGCTTTATTGTAATAATAAAGCGCTTTGTGAGGTTGTGTTTTTAAATATGTCTCTGCAAGATTGCAATATGCGATAATGTGAATCGCCGGATCTTTAATAGTATCTAATATATGTAACGCCTTTAGTGCATATAGTCGTGTGCTGTCCCAGTTTTTTTCCGATATATAAACACCTGAATAGGTAACATAGCTCCGCGCAAGCATCCGGTTATTAGACATTGCAAGGGAGAGCGGAACGGTCTTTTGCAAATAGAATTTGGCTTCTTTTAATAAATCGAGCCCCGTAAGTCTGGCAGCCAGATTGTTGTACAAATTTAGCAAAAGCAATGTGTCGTGCAGGTTACGGTCATCATACTCGTCCAATGCTTTGTAATAATATATGGCAGCACTGTCAAAAACATTTCTGTTACCATATAAGGCGGCAATGTTATTATAAGCGAGGACAATGCCACGCGGCTCGGTAACAGCCAATAGCCGGCAATAGGGGATAGAGGTTTGATAGAGTTGCAGGCTTTTATCATATTGCCCTTTATCCATGTACATGAGTCCGAGATTAACAAGCGATGTGGCGATACCTTTTACATAATTTATTTTCCTGCTCATTTGCAGTGTTTTTGCTAACGCTGTAATAAGGCTGTCGGTAGCCACATGTCTTAACTCCGGTACTTTTCTCAGTGTCGCGTTGATTTCTGCAGTGTCTTTTTTAAAATGCAGTGTATTAAAAATCTTATCGTTTTCTTGAGCAACGATTTCTGAATATGCCGCAATTAAAAAACAGAGTGTGAGTATAAAGTTTTTAGCAGTCAAAATTGGAACTTATAAGAGTTACAAATTAAGAAATTGCGAGGATACGCTATACGCCTAATGTGTTAAGTAGATTTACTCAATTTTGTTTTTTGAAGTAAAAATGGAATTTATACACGGGGGGTAATTGGTAACTTTAAATCAATTTTTTGTAAGAGGGGAAAGCCGAAAACCTTTGTAGAGTAGGCAAATTTTGTAAAACAAAATGAAGAAAAAAAATTTACAATTTCATGTCTTAAGCCGTTTTTGGAGCTTAATACTATTAAGTCTCATTGTCGTCAATGAAGCGAAGGGGCAAGCAGTGCCGGAGTTGATGTATTACAAATTCGATGTTCCTGGCACTACTGTAAGCAATGACGCAAGTAGCGCAGTCGGTAATAACCCGGCAACTGTTACAGGTCTTACTATTGGAGGTACCGGACAGTTCGGCACCGGACTGCAAGGTGCTGCTGGAGCTACTGCAAGTAATCGGGTGGATCCCGGATGGACAGGTACCCAATCTGGTAGTTGGACAATATCCTTTTGGATGGATGTACCTACCCCTCCCACTACACGGTACATGTTTGGTAACACTACCGGGAATAATACGTTTAGATGTTTTATCGGTGGGGCGGCATCCGGTATCAGATTAACGGGAGGCACTCCGACAGTTACTTTGGATATGCCCAACTGGACTGCGGGCTCCACTGTTGTTACGTATGTATATGATGCAACCGCTGGTACTTTGAGTGGTTACCTTAATGGTGTTTTTCAAACATCTGTATCTCCGGGAAGTAGTTATCCTCTTGTGGGTTCAAATTTTGTTGTAGGCTCACAAGGTACGTCTATAGATGGTACAATGGATGAGTTCCGCATGTATAACCGAGCATTGAGTGCTACAGAAATTGCAACTACATGGAATATAACCTTACCTGGCGGTCCTTGCACAGCACCGCCTGTTGCCGGCAATGCTGTTACAAGCAATTCCTCACCGTGTTTCGGACAAAGTATTAATTTGGGATTAAACGGTAATAGTTACGGTACAGGACAAACCTATCAATGGGAAAGCACCCAAAACCTGTCTTCAGGCACATGGGTACCTGAGGGTGCTGCCGGAACAAGCCCACCGCTAAATGTTACACCTTCTACCGGCACTACATATTATCGTTGTTTAGTAGATTGTGGAGCCAGCACAGCTTATTCCGATACTTTGACCGTTACTGTACCAGCTCCATTTTCTGGTGGCACCTATACGATCAACTCTGCCGTTCCAACAAATACTAGCGCAGGCACCTTCCAAAGTTTTACGGATGCATTTTCAGCTTTGGGCTGTGGTATTTCCGGACCTATTGTGCTGGATGTTGTTCCTGGCAGCGGTCCATACAATGAACAGTTAACCATACCCAACACGCTGGGTACAAATGTTTCCAACACATTAAGGATCAATGGTAACGGCGCGACGGTTCAATACACTCCTGCT
>Ga0153956_1000102_pt1 | contig 107200 bp, 110 predicted proteins | sample TSFL040MetaG_FD_104704 | JGI IMG/M metagenome (GOLD analysis project Ga0153956, IMG submission 104704) | Attine ant fungus gardens microbial communities from Florida, USA - TSFL040 MetaG | ecosystem: Host-associated > Fungi > Mycelium > Unclassified | place: USA: Florida, Wekiwa Springs... | reverse complement strand
CCAACATCCCGATCTCGCCGCTCGACCACCGCCAAGCGCGCGTGCCTAGACCACCGGGATGAGGGGTCCCTTTTCGACGCCTATCACCCCGCTAACGGGGTCCTTTTTCCACGCTGATCCACACCAGCAGACTTGATATCCCTAACGGACGCCCAATGCGCGGAGCCATAAGTGGTCACATTGCGGTATTGCCGCGCGCGCCACAGCGAACCGGTAATCGCGGCGCCGCATCCCACGAAGCCGCTGGTGCCGGCGATGGCACCGGCGCGATCGAAAACATGCGGTGCGTAGGCGTCGAAGTGATACCACCACAGGAAGATCGCCCACGGCCGGTAGACCGGCACCCCGTGGATAACGGACCAAGACCTGCCGAGTTCGGGCTGATAGGCGAGCTCCGCAGCCGCCCATTGTGTCGCAAACCAAATGCCCAAGAGCACGATTGCGAACACGACGAAAATCTGACCGATTAGGAGTTTGGTTGGTGTCATGTGGGCCTCCGCCCACACGAAAATCATCGTAGCAGGCTCGGCCCTTAATTTCGCCGAGAGGGCATGTTTGGATTAGACCCTATCCGGTGCCGCCGAGGTACTCTCCGGTGAATTTCAACGTCGATCTTTGGCAAAGGCTGGCCGTTAGGCGACTGACCGGCCGCGGGCAGCGCAAATAAGGAAGCGGCCATTCAATGGCAGCTCGATCGCTATAGACGGCTCGCCCAAGGGGTGTCGCCTCCCGACCAATCTCAGACATTTGCGCCAGTCGGTTCGAACGACCGCTTTCGGAAGGAGTCGTCGTTCGCCGAACGGCCAGGCAGGTGATGTAGCGTGACCGGTTCACAACTAGACGCTTTCGTGACTTCTGAAGTGGTCTGCATGATGGCGCGATTGCAAGATGGCCAACACTCTCGGCAGCCACCCCTTGCTTAACATCGGCATTTACCGATGCATATTGACCAAACAAATTGCATCGGTAATTTACGATGCATGGACACCGAGTCAGCTCTGACAGCGCTTGCCGCCCTCGCACACCCCACCCGCCTTGGCGCTTTCCGGCTACTCGTTCGGCACGCGCCCGAAGGACTAGCGACCGGGGCACTCGTCGAGGCCAGCGGCCTGACCCAGAGCACCTTCTCCACGCACCTCGCCGTGCTCGCCAAGGCCGGCCTGGTGCGCGCCGAGAAGAGGGGGCGCCAGCAGATCCAGCGCGCCGACATCGACACGCTCCGTGCCCTGATGCTCTTCCTCGCCAAGGACTGCTGCCAGGGCCGCCCCGAACTCTGCGAGCCGCTGCTCGCCGATCTCGCCTGCTGCTGAAGGACACCCCGTGACCGACATCGTCATTTACCATAATCCCGCCTGCGGGACGTCGCGCAACACGCTGGCGCTGATCCGCAACTCCGGCGTCGAACCTCATGTCGTCGAATATCTGAAGAGCCCGCCGTCGCGCGCGCTGCTCGTCGAAATGATCGGCCGCGCCGGCATGGCGCCCCGCGACCTGCTCCGCCAGAAGGGCACGCCCTACGCCGAGCTCGGCCTCGACGACGCCTCACTCACGAACGACGCTCTCCTCGACGCGATGATAGAGCATCCGGTCCTCATCAACCGGCCGCTCGTCGTGACGCCGCTCGGCGTCAGGCTGTGCCGCCCGTCCGAGGCCGTCCTCGACATCCTCCCCGACGCCCAGAAGGGCGCCTTCGCCAAGGAGGACGGCGAGCAGGTCGTCGACGCCGACGGCCGGCGCGTCACCCCAGCGTGAACCGGCAGGCGGTCCTCGCCGAGGCGCTGGGTAGCGGGCTGCTGTTCGCCACCGTGATCGGCTCTGGCATCATGGCCGAGCGGCTCGCTGGCGGGAACGTCGCCGTCGCGCTCCTCGGCAACACGCTCGCTACGGGGGCGATCCTCTTCGTCCTCGTGACGATGCTAGGGCCAGTCTCCGGCGCCCATCTCAACCCCGCTGTCACGCTCGTCATGCGCCTGCGCGGCCGGATCGGGACGGATACCGCGTTCGCCTACGCCGCCGCCCAGCTCGCGGGCGGCGTGCTCGGCGTCTGGATCGCCCATCTCATGTTCGGCGTGCCTATCCTCCAGTTGTCTGCCAAGGTCCGCGGCGGCCCCGGCCAGTGGACGGGAGAGATGGTCGCGACCTTCGGCCTGCTGCTGACGATCCTCGGCACCACGAAGCTGCGCCCGGGGCACGTCCCCGCGAGCGTCGCGCTCTACATCGCCGCCGCCTACTGGTTCACCTCGTCCACCAGCTTCGCCAACCCGGCGATCACCTTGGCGCGATCGCTCAGCGACAGCTTCGCCGGCATCGCGCCAGCATCGGTCCCAGGGTTCGTAGCGGCCCAGATCACCGGCGCGATCGCCGCCCACCTCGCCAGCGACGCCGTCTTCCCCGACATGCCCAAGGAACCCGCATGAGCCGCGTCCGCGTCCTGACCGATCCCGACCATCTGCCCGCGCTCGATCCGGCCTTCGTCATTGACCGGCCGGCGCTCGGCCTCGGCGACGACCAGCCACCGCCCCGCATCCTGCTGCTCTACGGATCGCTCCGGGAGCGTTCCTTCTCGCGCCTCGCTGTCGAGGAAGCCGCCAGGCTGCTGCGCCTGTTTGGTGCCGAGACCCGCATCTTTGATCCGTCCGACCTGCCGCTGCCCGACCAGGTGCATGGCGACGACCATCCGGCCGTGCACGAGCTGCGCGCGCTCTCGATGTGGTCAGAGGGACAGGTCTGGTGCAGCCCCGAGCGGCACGGCGCTATCACCGGCACCATGAAGGCCCAGATCGATCATCTTCCGCTCGAGATGAAGGGGATGCGTCCGACCCAAGGGCGGACGCTCGCCGTCATGCAGGTTTCCGGCGGCTCCCAGTCCTTCAACGCCGTCAACACGCTGCGCCTGCTCGGCCGCTGGATGCGGATGTTCACCATCCCCAACCAGTCCTCGGTCGCGATGGCCTATAAGGAGTTCGACGAGGCCGGCCGCATGAAGCCATCGAGCTACTACGACCGCATCGTCGATGTGATGGAGGAGTTGGTCCGCGTCACGGTTCTCATGCGCCCGCACGCCGCCCAGCTCGTCGATCGCTATTCCGAACGGAAGGCCGCGGGGATCAAAGCGGTTGCCGAGGATCACTCAGCCACGGCCATCGCGACTAAGTGAAATCGCTCCAGTTTCGCGTCGCCTATCGGATTCGCGGAGCACGATGCAGGCGCGACGCCGAATTGTATAAAACTGCCTGTAACCGGACAGCAGACGCGTTCGTATCTGTTGTTAACTTGACGCTCGACGAGACCCGACCGCATTTTATGGGCATGCTCCGCCATATGGTTTCGCTGCTGCTCCTGCTCGCGCTGTTCGGCGCGGCGTCGCAGCGCGTGGCCTATGCCGCGAGCCCCACGCAGGCGGCGCACATGTCAATGAGCATGGCCGACTGCATGAAGATGATGCAGCAGGACAGTTCGTCCAAGGCCGGGGCGGCCAAGCACAAGGGCTGCACCCCTAACGACTGCGTGAACTTCATGATGGCCTGCTCGGGTCTGGCTGCCGTTCCCGCGGTCGACGCCACGCCGACGCTGGCCCGCTACACGCCGTCGTCGATCCACGATGCGGCGATCCAGCCGCTCCTCCTCGGCCAGTCGCTGCCGCCGGTCGTTCGTCCCCCCATCGCCTGATCTGAATCACGACCTCGCCGCTCGCGCGTCGCGGATGCTCCGCCGCGTGACGTCGGCTTGGTCTCATTCCCATTCAGATCAGGACGATTCACGATGAAGACCATGTTCAAGACGGCCATGCTGGCCACCCTTTCGCTCGTCGGCGGGGCGACCGCCGCCCTCGCGCAGACCTCTGACCAACCGGGCGGCCACTATGAATGGCAGGCCGCGCGCCAATACGGCCCGCACACCCAGCTTCAGGCGCCCCAGCGGGTCTGGGTGACCGCCATGGCGATGCCGGCGAACTGCTCGATGATGCAGGACAAGGCTCCGGCCGACCGCAAGACGCCCAGCAAAGCGGGCTGATCCGGTCTAGGCTGAGCTCCGGCGGAACCGTCGTGCTGGTGGGAGGCCCCGGCCCCCACCAGCATCCTCGCGTCATCACCGCAAGCCCGGCCCGATCCTCATCCGATCAGGGAGGCATCCATGAGAGCTTGCTTGCTCGCGCCGCTGCTCGCGGCGCTCCCCGCCATCGCCCATGCGGACCCGTTGACCTTCGACGCGGCGCTCCGTCAGGCCCAGATCTACGCCCCGTCGCTGAAGGCCAAGGCGCTCGGTGTCGACGCCGCGCGTTCGGCGCGCGGGGCCGCCGGCGCGCTACCCGACCCCAAGCTGGATGCCGGCATCGACAGCTTTCCGATCTCGGGTCCGCTGGCCTTGAAGCCCGGCCGCGACGACTTCACCTGGGTGAAGGTCGGCGTGTCGCAGGACATCCCCAACCTTGCCAAGCGCCATGCCGAACAGGCGCGCGCCGACGCCGACATCGGCGCCGCCACCGCGGGCAGCGCCGTCGAGGCACGTAACGTCGAGGTCGATGCGGCGCTGGCGTGGATCAACCTCGCCTATGCGGAACGCCGGCTCGCCGTCCTCGACGACGTCCTGCACGGCCTCGATCAGGTCGTGAAGACCACGACCAAGGGCGTCGCGTCGGGGGCCAGCCGCCCCGCGCAGACGCTGACGGGCGAACAGGCCGTCGCCACCCTGCGCGACAAGCGGGCCGAACTGGTGTCCCAGATGGCGCGCGCCAAGGCGACGCTCACCCGCTGGACGGGCGATCCCGAACCCGAGATCGCCGGCCCGGTCCCCGATCTCGCCGTCGAGCCGGCAACGCTCCGCGCCGGGCTCGACGGACATCCCACGATCCGCCTGATCGACGCACAGCAGCGGCAGGCTGACGCCGACGTCCACGTCGCCGATGCCGGGCGCCGATCGGACTTCGGCGTGAACCTCGCCTATCAGCGTCGAGACCCGCGCTTCGGCGACTATGTCTCGGCCGGCGTCACCGTCAGCCTGCCCTTCTTCACCCGCGGTCGCCAGAACGCCGAGATCGGCGCGGCGGAGGCCAAGGCCGGGCAGATCGCGGCAGAACGCCAGGCTGCCCGCCGCGCGCTGGCCGCCGATCTCGAAGCTGACCTGGCGGATCACGCCATGCACCACGAACAGTGGATGCGCGCCCGTGACACCCTCCAACCGCTCGCCGAGCAGCGTGTGAAGCTGGAGACAGCCAGCTACGCCGCTGGCCGCGCCTCGCTGACCGACATGGCCGACGCCTACTCCGCGCTGGCCGACGCCCGCCTCACCACGCTCGACCGCGAAGCCCTGGTCGCCGCCGACGGCGCCCGGCTGACCCTCACCTATCGGAGTGACGACCGATGAAAGCCTCTGACTTTCTTCCCCGGACGCCAGCCGGCCGTGCTGCCATCCTTGCCATCGTCGCCAGCGGAGCCGTCGGCTTCGGTGCGGGGCGGCTGATCCATCGCACCCAGCCTCCCGCCGCCATGGCCATGGGCAAGCCGCTCTACTGGTATGATCCCATGAGCCCGACCCAGCATTTCGACAGGCCGGGCAAGTCGCCGTTCATGGACATGCAACTCGTGCCCAAATATGCGGACGAGACCTTGTCCAGCCCGGCAGTGACGCCGGCCATATCGGTCGATTCCGGCCAGCTCCAGCGGCTGGGCGCGCGCATCGTCGCGGTCGAACGTGGCACGCTGCCGTCCGGGATCACCGCCACCGGCAGTCTGGACTTCAACCAGCGGGACGTCGCCGTCGTGCAGGCGCGCAGCGGCGGCTTCGTCCAGCGCGTCTATGCCCGCGCACCCAACGATGTCGTGCCCGCAGGCGCGCCGATCGCCGACGTCCTCGTGCCCGAATGGGGCAGTGCGCAGGCCGAATATCTGGCCGTTCGCAGCACCGGCAACGCGGCATTGGTGCAAGCGGCCCGGCAGCGGCTGGCGCTGCTCGGCATGTCGCCCGGCATGATCGCCTCGGTTGAGCGCAGCGGACGCGCGCGCAACGTGACGACCATCACCACCCCCGTCGGTGGCGTCATCAAGACGCTCGGCGTGCGCGCCGGCATGACGCTGGCGCAGGGACAGACGCTCGCCGAGGTGAACGGCCTCGGCATGGTCTGGCTCAACGCCGCCGTGCCCGAGGCGGACGCGGCGCGGCTCAGGATCGGCGCGACCGCCAAGGCCAGCTTCGCCGGCTATCCCGGCGAGAGCTTCGCTGGACGCGTGACCGCGGTCCTGCCGCAGGCCGACGTCGCAAGCCACACGCTGACCGTCCGTATCGAGCTCCCCAACCGCGGCGGCAAGCTCCGGCCGGGCATGTTCGCGAGCGTGACGCTCGGCGAAGGCAACCGTGAGGCGCTGCTGGTGCCGAGCGAGGCGCTGATCCGCACCGGCACCCGCACGCTGGTGATGGTGGCCGAGGACGGCGGCCGGTTCCGGCCCGCCGAGGTCCAGCCGGGCGCCGAAGCCGGCGACAAAACGGAGATTCTCGCGGGTCTCAACGAGGGCGAGAAGGTCGTCGCCTCGGGCCAGTTCCTGCTCGATTCCGAGGCGAGCCTGTCGGGCATCGCCGCCCGCCCGATCGGTGGCGCGGAAACGGCTCCGCAGGCACCGCCAGCGAAGCCGGCAACGCTCGCCGAGACGATCGGCCGGATCGAGCAGATCGACGCCCAGTCGGTGACGATCAGCCATCAGCCGGTGCCCGCGATCGGCTGGCCGGCGATGACGATGAGCTTCCACCTCTCCGGCCCGGCGCTCGCGCGCGGGATCAAGGCCGGAGATCAGGTGCGCTTCGCCTTCGACCAGCCACCTGCGGGACCGACCGTGCGCCGCATGGCCAAGGTGACCGGCCAATGATCGCGCAAGTCATACGCTGGTCGGTCGCCAACCGACTGTTCGTCGTCCTCGGCGCGCTGGCGCTGCTCGCGGCCGGGCTGATCGCGCTTCGTTCGACGGCCGTCGATGCGCTTCCCGACCTCTCCGACACGCAGGTCATCATCCGCACGAGCTGGGCGGGGCAGGCCCCGCGGATCGTCGAGAACCAGGTCACCTATCCGCTGACGACGACGATGCTCTCGGTGCCCGGCGCCAAGACCGTCCGCGGCTACAGCTTCTTCGGAGACAGCTACGTCTATGTGATCTTCGAGGACGGCACCGACCTCTACTGGGCGCGCTCGCGCGTGCTCGAATATCTGAACCAGGTGCAGGGCCGCCTCCCGGCCGGTGCCAGGAGCACGCTCGGGCCGGATGCGACGGGGGTCGGCTGGGTCTATGAATATGCGCTCACCGACAGGACCGGCCAGCATGATCTCTCCCAACTCCGTTCCATCCAGGATTGGTTCCTCCGCTACGAGCTGAAGACCATCCCGGGCATCGCCGAGGTCGCCAGCATCGGCGGCATGGTGAAGCAGTATCAGGTGCTGCTCGATCCGGTGAAGCTTGCCGCCTACGGGATCACGCAACAGCAGGCGGTGCAGGCGATCCAGCAGGCCAATCAGGAGGCCGGCGGATCGGTGCTCGAACTGGCTGAGGCGGACTATATCGTCCGCGCCTCGGGCTATCTGAAGACGCTCGACGATTTCCGCGCCATTCCGCTGCGGACGGCCGCCGGGGGCGTGCCCGTGACGCTCGGCAGCGTCGCCACCATCCAGATCGGCCCAGAAATCCGCCAGGGCGTCGCCGAGCTCGACGGCAATGGCGAAGTGGCCGGCGGCGTCGTCATCCTGCGGCAGGGCAAGAACGCCCGCGAGGTGATCGCGGCGGTGAAGGACAAGCTCACGGAACTCAAGAAGAGCCTGCCGCCCGGCGTCGAGATCGTCACCACTTATGACCGCTCACAGCTCATCGACCGGGCCGTCGACAACCTCACGCACAAGCTGATCGAGGAGTTTATCGTCGTTGCGGTCGTCTGCGCGCTGTTCCTCTGGCATATCCGCTCGGCACTGGTCGCGATCCTGACCCTGCCGCTGGGCGTGCTCGCTGCGCTGCTGGTGATGCATGTGCAGGGGGTCAACGCGAACATCATGTCGCTGGGCGGCCTCGCCATCGCCATCGGAGCGATGGTCGACGCGGCCGTGGTGATGATCGAGAACGCCCACAAGCATCTCGAGCACTGGCATGCCGACCACCCGGACGAGCCGCTGACCAACGCCACCCGCTGGAAAGTCGTGACCGAGGCGGCCGCCGAGGTGGGGCCGGCGCTGTTCTTCAGCCTGCTCATCATCACGCTCTCCTTCGTGCCAGTGTTCACGCTGGAGGCGCAGGAAGGGAGGCTGTTCGCGCCGCTCGCCTTCACCAAAACCTATGCCATGGCGTCGGCGGCGATCCTGTCGGTGACGCTGGTGCCGGTGCTGATAGGCTGGCTGATCCGGGGGCATATCCCGGCCGAGCAGGCCAATCCGATCAACCGCTTCCTCACCCGGATCTACCGCCCGGCGCTCGACTGGACGATGCGGCGACCGAAGGCCGTCCTTGTGATCGCAGCGCTGGTGTTCGCCAGCACGCTTTTCCCGCTGTCGCGGCTCGGCGGAGAATTTCTGCCGAACATGGACGAGGGCGACCTGCTCTACATGCCCTCGGCGCTGCCCGGACTGTCGGTGGCCAAGGCGTCCGAACTGCTTCAGCAGACCGACCGCCTCATCCGCACCGTGCCCGAGGTGGAGAGCGTGTTCGGCAAGGCCGGCCGTGCTGAGACGGCGACCGATCCGGCGCCGCTCGAGATGTTCGAGACGACCATCCAGTTCAAGCCCCGCGACCAGTGGCGCCCCGGCATGACGCCGACGAAACTGATCGACGAGTTGGACCGGACGGTGAAGGTGCCCGGCCTCGCGAACGTCTGGGTGCCGCCGATCCGCAACCGCATCGACATGCTGGCGACCGGCATCAAGAGCCCGATCGGCGTGAAGGTCTCGGGCGCCGACCTCGCCGAGATCGACCGCATCGCCCAGCAGGTCGAGACCGTGGCGAAGGGCGTGCCCGGTGTCAGTTCGGCGCTGGCCGAGCGGCTGACCGGCGGACGCTATGCCGACGTCGACATCGACCGCGCGGCGGCCGCGCGCTACGGCCTCAACATCGCTGACGTGCAAGCCATCGTGTCGAGCGCGGTCGGCGGAGAGGAGATCGGCCAAACGGTCGAGGGGCTCGCCCGCTATCCCATCAGCGTGCGCTACCCCCGCGAGCTGCGCGACAGTTTGGACGGCCTCCGCCAACTGCCGATCCTAACGCCGTCGGGCCAGCAGATCACGCTCGGCACCGTGGCGAGCATCTCGATCGTCGACGGCCCGCCGATGCTCAAGACCGAGAATGCGAGGCCTTCCACCTGGGTCTATATCGACGTCCGTGATCGCGATCTCACCTCGGTGGTGGCCGATCTTCAGAAGGCGGTTGGGGCCAAGGTGAAGCTCTCGCCAGGCGTCAGCATCGCCTATTCGGGGCAGTTCGAATATCTCCAGCGCGCGATCGAGCGGCTGAAGATCGTGGTGCCGGCGACGCTGGCGATCATCTTCCTGCTGCTGTTCCTCATCTTCCGGCGGTTCGACGAGGCGGCGCTCATCATGGGCACGCTCCCCTTCGCGCTGACCGGCGGCATCTGGACGCTCTGGTGGCTGGGCTATGCGCAATCGGTCGCGACGGGCGTGGGCTTCATCGCGCTCGCGGGTGTCTCCGCCGAGTTCGGCGTGGTGATGCTGCTCTATCTACGCAACACGCTCGCCGAGCGCGGTGCCGATCCCTCGTCGGACGATGTCGAACAGGCGGTGCGGGAGGGCGCGCTGCTGCGTGTCCGCCCCAAGGCAATGACGGTGGCCGTGATCCTCGCTGGCCTGCTGCCCATCCTGCTGGGCCATGGCGCGGGCTCGGAGGTGATGAGCCGCATCGCCGCGCCCATGATCGGCGGGATGCTGACCGCGCCGCTGCTGTCGATGTTCGTCCTGCCTACCGCCTACCTCCTGCTGCGCCGTCCCCGAGCGGGGGGCGCTGTCTCCCAACCCTCTCTCAACCAAGGAGCCTGACATGAAAGCCATGACGGCCTGCCTTCTCGCGTTCACTCTCGTGCCCACGATCGCGTCCGCACAGGCCATGAAGGACATGCCCGGCATGTCGAATACCGCAGTGAAGACCGGCAAGGGCGTCGGCGTCGTCACGGCGCTCGATCCTAAGGCCGCTAAGGTCACCATCAAGCATGGGCCGATCCCGGCGGTCGGCTGGCCGGCCATGACCATGACGTTCAAGTCCACGCCGCCTGCGCTGCTCAGGAACGTCCATGTCGGCCAGACGGTCGCATTCGACATGCGGACCAAGGGCATGGATGCAGAGGTCATGGCAATCCAGCCGCGGTGACGCGGAGCTTGGCGTCGGCCTGCGTCAGCCGGCCGGCGCCAACGCCTCGAGGATGCGGCACTCGGCCGTCGTCCCGCCCTCGCACGAGGTAATCAGGCGGCTGAGCTCGGCGCGGAGCGCCTGAAGGTCTGCGATCTTGCGGTCGACCTCGCGGAGATGATCGGTCGCGATCTCGTCGACGGTGCGGCAATCCCGGCTGCGGTCGTCGGACAGGTCGAGCAGCGCCCGCACCTGGTCGATCGAAAAGCCGAGATCGCGCGAGCGGCGGATGAAGGAGAGCCGCGCCAGATGATCGGCATCGTAGCGCCGGTAGTTCGCGCTCGTCCGCTCGGGCGGCGGCAATAGGCCGGTCTGCTCGTAATAGCGGATGGTCTCCACCTTGGTGGCCGTCGCCTCGCCCAACTCGCCGATCCGCATCCCTTGACCCTCTAGTTGCTAGAGGGTTCATATAGGCCTCCTCACCGAGTCGGTCGAGGAACGGGACATGGTTTGCAGTAGCTGCGCCTCCGACAGCGGGGGCCCGAAGACGGATCCGCGTTGGCGGCGCGCACTGTGGATCGCGCTTGCGGTCAACGCGACCATGTTCGCAGCCGAAATCGTCGCCGGGATCGCCGGCGGCTCACGCTCCTTGCAGGCCGATGCGCTCGACTTCCTCGGTGATGCCGCCAACTACGCGATCAGCCTCGGCGTCGCCGGCATGGCTCTCACTTGGCGCGCCCGCGCTGCCATGGCCAAGGGGGCGACGCTGGTGTTCCTCGGCGCCTACGTCCTTCTGTCGTCCCTCTGGGCCGCGTGGCACGGCAGCCTGCCGCACGCCGAGATCATGGGCGGGGTGGGGATTGTCGCACTCGCTGCGAACGGCATGGTCGCGCTCATGCTGTTCCGCTTCCGCAGCGGCGACGCCAACATGCGGTCCGTCTGGATCTGTTCGCGCAACGACACCATCGGCAACCTCGCGGTCGTCCTCGCGGCGCTCGGCGTCTTCGGAACCCGGTCGCACTGGCCCGATATCGTCGTGGCCATCGTCATGGCGACGCTCGGCCTCTGGGGCGGGACGCAGATCATGCGGCAGGCGCACCGAGAGCTTGACGTTTCTGCGGCATCAGCCGACGGATCGCACCGTCGTTACAGCCGCCCCGTAGCCTGATAGGAGGGATCGGTGCAGCGCCTCTTCGCTCTGATCATGTCTCTCCTGCTCGCCCTAGCATGTGGGACCGTCTCGACGGCACATGCCATGGAGCCGATCGCCACGTTCGACTCCCGAGAGGCCAGCCTTCTCGGTCATGTGATCGGCGACGTCGACGAGGTCGCGGCCGACGCCGACAAGGGCTATCCGCACCACCATGCTGCCTGCCACGACCATGTCGTAGGTCTGCCGGCAATCGCCGAACAGGTCGCCGTCGAACTGCCTGCGTCGCGACGCCTTCGCCCGATGGGCGAGGAGGTCGCCGCGATGGGCGATCCCGAAGCCACCCATCGTCCACCCCGAGCCTGACGCCTTCCCGAATCTTGGGCGGTGAACCGCCCGACCTTCGCAACGTCAGGAGCAATCGTCATGCATCGCGTCATCGCGGCCGTTTTGGTCGTGACGGCCTGCGCCGCCTCGGCACAGGCTCAAACTTCAACATCCCCCGTCCTCACCCTCTCCCAGGCCATCCAGCTCGCCCGATCCGCCGCGCCCGCCATGGACGCGGCCTCGGCGGGCGTCCGCGCCGCATCGGCGGCCCGTGACGTCGCAGGTCTCCGCCCCAACCCGACGATCAGCACCGACATCGAGAATGTCGGCGGCTCGCGCGCCTATAATCTGGTCGAGGCGCCCAAGCAGACGGTATCCGTCGGCGTGCCCGTGGAACTTGGCAGCAAGCGTTCCGCCCGCATAGCCGTCGCCGACGCGCAGGGCCGCCGCGCCGCGATCGATCAGGCGGCCACCGAAGCCGATCTTCGGCTGACCGTGACCAAAGCCTATGTCGAAGCCGTCGCCGCGGATCGGCGTCTGACAACGGCGCGCGCGCAGGCGACGATCGCAGACGACGCAGTTCGCGCCGCTCATGTGCGCGTGGCGGCGGGACGCGCGTCCCCACTCGAGGAGCAGCGCGCGGACGTGCTCCGCGTCAACGCGGACGCGGCCGTCGACCGCGCAACCAGGCTGGCGGAACTGGCGCACGCCAACCTCCTCCGCCGCATCGGCCGGTCCGTCCTCGGTCCGCTCGACGAACGATGGTTCGACCGCATCGACAGCTATAGTCCGACCCAGCCCCTGGACGCCGGACGGACGCTGGCGCTCGCGACGGCCCGTTCCGACGAACAGGCCGCTGCCGCCCAGGTGAAACTGGCACGATCGCAGCGCATCCCCGACGTGACGCTCAGCGCGGGGGCCCGACGGCTTCCGATCAACAACAATGTCGCGGCCGTGTTCGGGATATCGGTCCCGCTTCCACTCTTCAACGGCGGGACGGCGGCGGTCGCGCAAGCGAGCGCCGAGCAGGAACGCGCGTCCGCGCTACGCCGTGCGGCCGAACTCGACACCGATCAGGCGGTCGCGCAGGCGCAGGCAGACGTGGCCAACGCCGTGGCCACGGCACGCGCGGCGTCCGGACCGGCGCTCGCATCTGCCGAGGAGGCCGCGCGCATCGCCCGCATCGGCTATCGCGAGGGCAAATTCGGGCAACTCGATCTGATCGACGCGGAGCGCACGCTCGCGGAGACCCGCGCGGCGGCGATCGACGCTCTGGCCGCCTTTCATAACGCGCAGGCGGAACTCGACCGCCTGACCACCACGATCTCCAAGGACTAAGCCGATGATGTCACCCCTCTACCGGGCGGCGTCGCCGCTCATCCTCGCAGCCCTACTGGCCGGATGCCACGCCGAGCCCCCCAAGGCGGAAAATTCCGAGAAGGGAGAAGCGGCGGAATCCAAGGGCGATCCCGATGCCGTGACACTGACGCGACAGCAGATCGAAACCGCGGGGATCGAGATCGTCCGCGCCACCGTCGGCGGCAACGGCGGGGCCATCGAGCTTCCCGCGACCGTGGAGGCGGACCCGCAGGGGATGCAGGTCGTGTCGGCCTCCATCGCCGGACGCGTGGTCGCTCTCGACCGCAATCTCGGCCAACCCGTTCGACGGGGGGACACGCTGGCGGTGATCGAAAGCCGCGAGGCCGCCTCGCTCAAGGGCGAAGTCGAGGCCGCGACGGCGCGCGCGGCGCTCGCCCAGTCCAATCTGGCGCGCGAACAGCGCCTGTTCGCCGAGCGCGTCTCGCCCGAACAGGATCTGATCGCCGCCCGCACCGCCGCGACCGAAGCCAATATCGCGCTCCGCCTCGCCCGCCAGCAGCTCTCGGCTACGGGCGGCGGGGGCGGTTCGCTCAACCGCGTCGACATCGTCTCCCCGATGTCGGGCCGGGTGATCGCCCGGAGCGCGGTGCTCGGGCAGACGGTCGCGGCCGATGCGGAGCTGTTCCGCGTCGCGAATCTCTCGACGCTGTCGATCTCGCTGTCCCTGTCGCCGGCCGATGCCGGGCGGGTCCGCCCCGGGGCGGCCGTCGAGGTGAAGGCGCCCGGCCGGAGCGGCGAAGCCCAAGTGACCTTCGTCTCCCCGGCGCTCGATCCGCAGACCCGGCTGGTTCCCGTCATCGCCACCCTCGACAACCGTGCAGGCCAGTGGCGGGTCGGCGAGCCTGTCACCGCCGCGATCCAGCTCAAGGCGGACGGCGGCGGCGCGATCCGCGTGCCGCTTACCGCCATCCAGACCCTTGGCAACAAGTCGGTCGTCTTCGTCAGGACGCCCCACGGCTTCAAGGCGACCTCCGTCACCCTGGGGGCGCAGGCCGGCGACAGCGTCGTGGTGACGTCCGGCCTTTCCGGCAGCGAGGCCATCGCGGCGACCAACAGCTTCACGCTCAAGTCCGAACTCGGCAAGGGCGAAGGCGGGGACGAGGACTGAGCCATGATCGATCGCATCGTCACCTTCGCGGTGGAGCGGCGCTGGCTCGTCCTGCTGCTGACCACCATCGCCGCGCTCATCGGCGCCGTGTCCCTCTCGCGGCTGCCGATCGACGCCGTCCCCGACGTCACCAACAACCAGGTGCAGATCAACGTCCGCGCCCCTAATCTCTCGCCGGAGCTGATCGAGAAGCAGGTCACCTTCCCGATCGAGACGGCACTCGCCGGCATCAAGGGCCTTGAGAGCACCCGCTCGCTGAGCCGCAACGGCTTCGCCCAGGTCACGGCGGTCTTCTCGGATTCGACCGACATCTACTTCGCCCGCCAGCAGGTCGGCGAACGTCTCGTCGACGCGAAGGAAGCGCTGCCTTCCGGCGTGACGCCCGAGATGGGCGCGATCGCGACCGGGCTCGGCGACATCTATATGTGGACGCTCCACTATCGCGAACGTGGGGCCGAACAGCACAAGCCCGGCGAACCCGGTCTTCAGCCGGACGGCAGCTACATCACGCCCGAAGGCGACCGTCTGGTCAGCGAGGCCGACAAGGCTACCTATCTCCACAGCGTCCAGGAATGGATCGTCGCCCCGCAGATCAAGTCGGTGCCGGGCGTCGCAGGCGTGGATTCCCTCGGCGGCTTCGACAAGCAGTATCTCGTCGTTCCCGACGTCCAGAAACTCGCGGCGCTCAAGCTGTCGCTCAGCGAGCTCGCGACGGCGCTCGAGGCCAGCAACAGCGCGATCGGCGGCGGAACCGTGGACCGCAACGGCGAGGGCCTCGCCGTGCGCGCCGATGCCCGTATCCGCAGCATCGCCCAGCTTCGCCAGACCGTGATCGCCACCCGCGAAGGTGTCCCGATCCTGCTCGGCCAAGTGGCGGACGTGCGGCTGGGCCAGGCCATCCGTCTGGGCTCGGCCTCCGAGGCGGGGCGCGAGGTCGTGACCGGCACCGCTGTCATGCGGATCGGCGAGAACAGCCGCACCGTGTCGACGGGCGTCGCCGAACGGCTGCGCCGCATCGATCCCTCCCTGCCGCCGGACATCGTCACCGAGCCCGTGCTCGACCGCACGCAGCTCGTGAACGCGACGATCTCGACCGTCGCCTGCAATCTGGGCGAAGGCGCGCTGCTCGTCATCGTCGTCCTGTTCGCGCTGCTCGGCAACTTCCGCGCCGCGCTGATCGCCGCCGCCGTGATCCCGATCACCATGCTGCTCACAGGGTTCGGGATGCTCCGGGCGGGCGTCTCGGCCAACCTCATGAGCCTCGGCGCGCTCGACTTCGGCCTCATCGTCGACGGGGCGGTGATTATCGTCGAGAACGCGCTGAGACGTATCGCCGAAAGCCAGCACCGACATGGCCGGACGCTCGATGTCGGGGAGCGCCTGTCGGTCGTCGCGCACGCCGCCCGCGAGATGATCCGCCCGTCCGTCTACGGACAGGCTATCATCATCGTCGTCTATGTGCCCCTGCTCACCCTCCAGGGCGTCGAGGGCAAGACCTTCGAGCCGATGGCGCTCACCGTCATCATGGCGCTGGTCTTCGCCTTCATTCTGTCGCTGACCTTCGTGCCCGCCGCGATCGCCTGCCTGCTCCGCAAGCCGGTCGAGGAGAAGGAGAGCCGGATCGTCGCATGGCTGCGCGTGCTGTACGAGCCGGGGTTGGGCCGGGCGATGCGGCGGCCGAAGCTAACCATCGGCGCCGCCGTCGGCGCGCTTGCCCTGGCGTGTGGCGACTATGCGATACTTAGCCAAGAGTTCCTGCCGCAACTCGACGAGGGCAATGTCCTCGTCTCGGCCTTCCGCGTGCCGGGCACCTCGGTCGAGCAGAGCCAGAAGATGCAGTTCCAGATCGAAAAGGCGCTCTCCGGCATGCCGGAGATCCGCGTCGTCTTCTCGCGGACCGGCACCGCCGAGCTCGCCTCCGATCCGATGCCGCCCAATGCCACCGACACCTTCATCATGCTCAAGCCGCGAAAGGAATGGCCCGATCCGAGCGAGACCAAGGCGGAGGTGGTCGAGCGGATCGAGAAGCGGCTCGCCGGCGTGCCGGGCAGCGCCTACGAGATCACGCAGCCGATCCAGATGCGCTTCAACGAACTGATCGCGGGTGTCCGCAGTGACGTCGCGGTGAAGCTGTTCGGTGACGACTTCGGCCAGATGAACGCCACGGCCGACAAGATCGCTGCCGTGCTCCGGCGGACGCCGGGGGCTCAGGACGTGAAGGTCGAGCAAACCGAGGGCCTGCCCATGCTCGACATCGCCTTCAACCGCGACGCGGCCGCCCGTCTCGGCGTCACCGCGAAGGATGTGCAGGACGTGGTTGCGGCCGCCGTCGGCGGCCGCGAGGCGGGCGTCATCTTCGAGGGGGACCGGCACTTCTCGATCGTGATCCGCCTGGCCGATGCAGATCGCGCGAACTTCGACACCCTCGGCCAAGTGCCCGTCCCGACGCCTTCCGGTGCATCGGTGCCGCTCGCCAGCGTCGCCGAGATCCGGATCGACGATGGTCCGAACCAGATCAGTCGCGAGAACGGAAAGCGCCGCGTCGTCGTGGAGGCGAACGTGCGCGGGCGCGACGTCACGAGCGTCGTGGCCGACGCCCAGGCTGCTATCGGTAAGAATATCCAGCTGCCGGCCGGCACCTATCTGGAGTGGGGCGGACAGTTCGAGAACCTAGCGTCGGCGCGCGAGCGACTGGTTCTGGTCGTGCCCGCCTGCTTCGCGCTGATCCTGCTGTTGCTCTACGGAGCGCTTGGCACGGCGCGGGAGGCCCTGATCGTGTTCACCGGCGTGCCGCTCGCGCTTATCGGAGGCGTGTTCGCGCTCGTGGCGAGGGGGATGCCCTTCTCTATCTCTGCTGCTGTGGGTTTCATCGCCCTGTCCGGCATCGCGGTCCTGAACGGTCTGGTCATGGTCACGTCCATCCAGGACCTCATGCGAGACGGACGCTCGCGCGAAGAGGCGTCTCGACAGGGAGCCCTCGCGCGGCTCCGCCCCGTAGCGATGACGGCGCTGGTCGCCTCTCTGGGCTTCGTTCCCATGGCCCTCGGGCATGGCGCGGGAGCCGAGGTGCAGAAGCCACTCGCCACCGTCGTCATAGGCGGCCTCATCTCGGCGACGCTCCTGACGTTGTTCGTGCTTCCCGCTCTGTATTCACGATTTGGTAGACGCGAGATGGGATTGCAGAACAGGTGTAAGATGGGCGCGGTGTGATGATGCCACGCTTGGACGATACTTTCTGATATGTCGTGAAATTGGTTCGAATTGATCGCAGTCAAACCGGCAAGGCTGCGATCAATTCTTAGCGGGACTGTGTCGACCACACGACCATAGCGGGGAAACGTCCGATCTTGGTAGAAGCCGACATATGGCGGTTCAGCCGGGAATGACCGCAATGTCCCCGAGCAGCTATTGCTAACCACGAACGAAGTTATCGGCGCGCTCGCAACCGGACTGACCGGAATCAGGAACGGCTCAGTGGGTCGGGAATGGCGGCAAATGGGCGCCTTGCTCATGGGCAGCTCGGCGTCGGCAGTCGACCAGCTTAAGACGTTCAGCTTCGTTGAAGTGAGCGGCGGCTCTTGCTGAAACCTGCCATTCCGGTCGCGCAAACAAACTGGTCGGCTTTGCGCCGCCCATGTCGATCATTCAGCCACCCGATAATCGTTTTTGCAGATGCGCGCCGCTAAGTTGTCCGGCTGAACGCTCTGATCCCGGATGCGCGCGACAAGACCATCCGCGATCCATTGGCTCAGCAGCCTCCCGGCGAGCGCCAGTCCCTCCGTTTCGCCATGCTCCCCGACGAACGTCGCGCACAAAGCACTGAATGTCGCCCCCCCAGCCAACGCCTCTATGGTCTTCCGTTCGTCGTCCTCGATCGTCCGAAAAGTCGGCATGAAGGCGACGCGCCAAATAGCGACGGAGGCGGGGCGAGGCAGCATTTCGGCGACGGGCGGCCGTTTATCCTCGGCGAGGCTCGACCAGATCGAGGCGGCGTTCGTAGTCACATCGATCATTGTCAGCGTGGGCACGAAATCGATTGTGGCTGCTTCCCAATCGATGTCGGCGAGGGTCGCCACATCGAGCGGCTCGGCATCCTTGCCAACGAAGATGCGGCCAAGCTCTCGCTCAAGACGCGCAAGCTCGGCAATCTCCGGATCAGCCACATAGATGGCGTCGAGCGTCTCTGGAAATTCCAACGCATAGTCGTCGAGCGTCCAGCTACAGGGCGGCTGCCTTTCGATGTGCGCCGCAGCCGCACTTTCGAAAGCATCGTCGCCGATCCAGGCTTTTACCGAACCAAAGCTTTCGGCAAGGCACGCCATCAGCGCGCTGCGATAGTTGTTGAGGTAAACCGAGAGACCCGGAGTTGCCTGGTCGCCGATCCGCGCTGCGGCTTCGGCAGATTCTGTGTCGAGCCACTGACGAAAGTCGCGCTGAAGGGCGAGCAGGCTCATGCCGCCAGCCTCTTTTCATCGACCGCAATGCGCCGTGCGACATCCAACTCGGCGAGTAGATCGGCGAGCGGCGGAATATCGTCATCCCGTTCAATCATCGTCGCGACCGGGCCGAGGCGAGCAAGCGTCGCGGCGTAGAGCGACCAGACCGAATCCGGCACTGGCTTGTCGTGGGTATCGATCAGAAGATCGCGTCCCTGACTGTGTCCAGCGAGATGGATCTGCCGCACACGTTCGGCGGGAATCCCGTCGAGGTAGGCGATCACATCGAAACCGTGATTGGTCGCGCTGACGAAGATGTTATTGACGTCGAGCAACAAGCCGCAGCCGGTTCGGGCGCAGAGTGCGGCGAGAAACTCCCATTCGGTCATGTCGCCCGTGAACGAGACATAGCTGGAGGGATTCTCGATCAGCATCGTCCGGCCGAGCATGTCCTGGGCGCGCGCGACATTGGCGCTCACGATATCGAGCGCCTCCTGCGTGTAGGGTACCGGCAGGAGGTCGTGCGAATTGAAGCCCTCGATCCGCGACCAGCTCAGATGGTCTGACACGAACAGCGGATTGATCGCATCGGCGAGGTTCCGAAGGCGGCGCAGATAGTCCGGATCGACGCCATCGGCAGATCCAACGGACATGGACACGCCATGGAGCGCAACGGGGTGGCGTTCGCGAACGCGAAACAGGACGTCGACGGGGCGCCCGCCCTCGACCATGAAATTCTCGGAAATCACCTCGACGAAATCGACCGGCACGGTTGTCTCGCTCTCGAGGAAATCGGCGTAATGTGGCTTGCGCAGGCCTAAGCCGAACTGGTGCTGGGTCAGCATGATGCGCTCCTGCACGATAAGGGGGAGGACCGGCTCGCAGAGTCGGCCCTCAGGACGGGATCAGTTGGCCGGCGCGGTCAGGCTGCCGTGCTGGGCGGTGCACGCCTTGGCGGTCAGGTCCTTGAAGCCCTGGCCCTTGCAATCGTTCTGGCCCTTACAGTCGTGCTTGCCCGACTTGCAATCCGACGTGCCCTTGCACGAGTTCACGCCGTAGCACGGCACGATCTTGGCAGCGCCGCTCTTGGCGAAGACGGGGCTGCTGACGGTGGCACCCGACAGAGCGATCAGGGCGGCGGCGGCGGCGAAACCGACGGCGGACTTCGAGGGGGTCATAAACATCTCCTGGTGTGCCGGAATGGCGCCCCTCCTACGCAGCGCTTCCAGGGAGGGTTACAGGATCACCAACGAAGAAGTCGGGGACCGACCAAGGCTCCGATACCGGCTGCGAGAAGGATGCCGAGGCTGTACCAGGTCAGTACGAAGATCGCGGAAACCTCGGGACAGTGCAGGCAATAGATGGTCGCTGCCCACGCACCCGCGGCGAGGCCTGCCGCAGCACCGGCGGCGCGCAAGCGCGTCGGCGCCATGCGGCGGAACGACCAGAGCAGGCCAACGAAGATCGGCATCGACAGGCTGAGAACCAGCCACGGACAAACCTTCCAGCTCTGCCCCAGCCACATGGCGAGCCAGTCCCTGTAGGGTGTGGTCGCGAGTTCGCCGATGCCGATGCCGGCGAGCAGCAGGACCGGGACGGCCAGTAGCCATGCACCGCGCAGCGACGATGGCGTCGGCCGCGACAGTCTCGCGACGGCGAAGACCGCGCCGACCCCGAGCGAGATCGTGTAGGTCCACTTCATCCAGAAAGCGAAGCCGTGCATCGCGACATGGAGATCAGGCCGGACACCCAGAAGTGCCGTGACGAGAACGAGCGTGACCACGGCCCCGCCGGCGATCCCCGTGCCGATCCATTGCGCGTGAGCGCGGCGCGGCACGCGGCGGACGTCGGTGGTCAAGGAGCTGATGAGCTGATCGGTGTTCATGGCCGGTCCCCCTTCAGCCGGGCAGCCAGCGCCTTGAGCCCACGATGGACCGAGACCTTCACGTCGGATTCCCCGATGCCGGCTTTCTCTGCGGCTTCGGCAATGCTGAGACCGTCGACATGCGTGTCGCGGATCGCTCGGGCCTGCTTGGGCGACAGGGTCGACAGAAGCGCGTCGACATCCATGCGCGCTGAAGCCGCCTCCTCGAAGCCCTCGGCGACGAGGATCGCTTCAACGTCCTCGATCGGCACCGAGGCACGGCGACGGCGGAGATGATCGATCAGGCGATAACGCGCGATCGCGTAGAACCAGGCCGTGAAGGGCCGGTCACGATCATAGCTCGCTCTGCGCGTGTGAATGGAAATGAGCGTTTCCTGCACTAGATCCTCGACATCATCGTCGGCTCCGCGCAGTCGTCGGCGATAGAAGCTGCGCAGCAGCGGAAGCAGAGCCCGCAACAACGCCTCGTGCGCCCCGGCGTCACCGTCGAGGCCACCTGTCATCCACGCCTTGAGCTGATCTTCGCTGACCTGCATTCGCGCTCCCGGTCAACGCCTACGTGCGTGTCCCCATGCTGGTTACATCGTCGCCCAGAACAATAGTTCGATACGCGGCGTGTAACCGCGCCGGAAGGTGCCGCGTAGGGGCGACGTGGCCCCGCTTCCAGCCTCCCCTGGGTCACCGCGCGGCCGGTAACACCCCTCTGCCGGCCGCGTGAGAGGCTAGAAACAAGGATCTTTCGATCATGACGAAGACCCATGCGGCGTTTGCCGCAACGCTCGCTCTCGGCCTCGTCGCCGGCTCCGCCCATGCCGCCGACCAGGCGAAGCCCGCGATGGAGAAGTGCTACGGCGTTTCGCTCGCCGGCAAGAACGACTGCAAGGCTGGTGCTGGCACGTCGTGCGCGGGCACCTCGAAGATCAGCTATCAGGGCAATGCGTGGAAGCTGGTCAAGGCCGGCACCTGCACCACCATCAAGACCCCGAAGGGCTTCGGCTCGCTCACCCCCAAAGCGTGATCGCCGGCGGCGTCTGTCGTCGTGCGACCCGCGACGACGGACAGCCCGCCCAAGCAACGAAAGGATAGCCATGTCGTCGCCCATCCTCGCCTATCGCCGCGCCGGTGCGCTGGCTTCACGGCTCCTTCCGCAGTCTTTCCTGCTTCTCGTAGCGAGGCTCGGCGTGGCCGCGGTTTTCTTCATGTCGGGTCGCACCAAGGTCGACGGTGTGCTGCACATCACCGATGCGACCTACGAACTCTTTCGGACAGACTATGCGCTTCCGTTCATGGATCCGGTCATCGCGGCGCATGTCGCCACCTATTCGGAGCATCTCTTCCCCATCCTTCTCACGCTCGGCTTTTTCACCAGGCCGTCCGCGCTTGCGTTGTTCGGCATGACCAGCGTGATCGAGATCTTCGTCTATCCCGACGCCTGGCCGACGCATCTGAGCTGGGCCGGGCTGCTGCTCCCGCTCATTGCGCTGGGTGGCGGCGGCTGGTCGCTCGATCGGCTGATCGGGCTCGACGGCAGCCTGCCGGAGCAGGATGACATCCGCGCGCCGTTCAAATTCGTCGCATGAGCACGCTCAACCCCGTCCTCGGCTATGCGGCCGGAGCGTTGACTATCCTGTCGCCGTGCGTGCTGCCGCTGGTTCCCATCGTGCTTGGCGGCGCCGCGCAAAAACATCGCTATGGACCGCTCGCACTCGCCGTCGGCCTCGTCCTGTCGTTCACGACCACCGGCTTCGTGATCGCGACGCTCGGCGCATCGATCGGGCTGGACAGCGACGTGGTGCGCGTCGTCGGCGCGATCCTGCTCTTGGCGCTCGGTATCGTCCTTCTTGTGCCGGCCCTGCAGCACAGCTTCGAACGGCTTGCCGGGCCGCTGGCCAATTGGGCAAGCCAGCGCCAGCAGCGACTGGAGCGCATCGGCCTGCTCGGTCAGGCGGCGATCGGCGCCCTGCTTGGCCTGGTCTGGAGCCCGTGTGTCGGCCCAACCCTCGGCGCCGCCACCATTCTCGCCGCGCAGGGTCAGGATCTGGGCTCCGTCGCCGTCGTGATGGGCGCGTTCGGGCTCGGCATCGCCACGGTGCTCTTCGCGATCTCCTTCATTGCGCGCTCGGTGATGGCGCGGTGGCGCGGCCGGCTGCTCGGCGCCGGTCAGAACGGCAGGCGGGCACTCGGCGCGCTCGTCGCCGCCGTTGCCGTGCTCATCGTCACGGGCGGTGATCGCGCCTTCGAAACGCTGGTGCTGATGCACTCGCCCGACTGGCTGACCAACCTCACCACCTCGATCTGATTGCCTCGAACATCGGAGAAAAATCATGCTCAAGACCTTCTTGCCCGTCGCCCTTTTGGCGTTGGCGGCCGTTCCGGCCGCGGCACAGCCGATCCGCCCCTTCTCGATCGCTGCGCTCAAGGCGGCCCAGGCGAAGGGCGAGCCCGTGCTGATCGATGCGTTCGCGCCCTGGTGCCCCACATGCCGCGCGCAGGCCCCCGCGCTCGATGCCATCGCGGCCTCACCCGATTATGCGAAGCTCGTAATCCTGCGGCTCGATTATGACCACCAGATTGCCGAGAAGAAGGCGCTCGGAATCAATCAGCAGTCGACCTTGATCGCGTTCAAGGGGAGCCGCGAAGTGGGCCGGACCCTCGGCGTCACCCAGGCGGACCAGATCAAGGCGTTCGCCGCGACACCGCTGAAGTAGGAGTGATCGCGATGTCGCTCCTCAGCCGGCGCCTTCTACTCGCCGCGCTCAGTGGAGCAGGCATGACCGGAGTTGCGCTCCGATCGGTCGGCGCGGCCGATCGGTACGATGATCCGCGGACGCTCTACCGGGCGCTCGCGGATCAGCCGGGCGAACGCATCGATCTCGACGGCGGCTCGATCGCATTAGTCTTCGCGGACGGCGCGCCGGGCCTCGACCGGAACCAAGTCCGCCTGTGGGTCGGAATGGCGGCCAGAGCGATCACCACCTATTTCGGCCACTTCCCGATCAAGCACTATGGCTTGTTGGTCATCGCCGAGGACGGCGATACGGTCGGCCACGGCACGACCTTCGGCTTTGCAGGCTCCGCTACCCGTATTCATGTCGGCCGGGATGCGGCGCCAAAAGCGTTTCGCGACGACTGGATCCTCGTCCACGAGATGATGCACGCTTCGCTGCCGGATCTCCCGCGTCGTGCGCTGTGGCTCCAGGAGGGCAATGCGACCTGGCTCGAGCCGATCGCGCGCGCGCAGGCGGGTGAGCTGCCGATCTCGGATGTCTGGTCTCAGTCGTTGCGCGGAATGCCGCGCGGCGAGCCCATAGCCGAAGAAGGTGGCATGGACGGCACGGATCGCTGGGGCCGTCTCTATTGGGGCGGCGCGACCTTCTGGCTCGAGGCCGAAGTCGCGATCTGGGAGCAAAGTGGCGGACGGGCTAGTTTGGTCGACGCAATGCGGGAGGTGTCGGCCGCGAGCGGCGGCAACATCGTGACGTGGCAGCCCGAACAGATGATGGCGATCGGCGATCATGCCTGCGGCGTGACGGCGCTAGAGCCACTCTATCGACGCTTCTCGCAGGACCGCGTTGCGACCGATCTTGGCAAATTGTTCGAGCGGCTAGGCATTCGTAGCGCGGCCGATGGCACCGTAACCTTCGACCCGCGAGCGGAGCTTGCAGCTCTGGCCGCTCGTATCACCCGGCCGGAAGCCTTCACGAAGAAGGTTTGAGATGATCTACGCCAGACTTGGTTACGCGTGCGGGTCCGGGTCAGCTGTGAGACTTCGACCTCCCGGCGTCACAGTATCGATTGGACCCGAGGCGATCTCCAGCAGGTCAAGCCACGGCTCTCGCCGCCAGAATGTCTCAAATATCGTCTTCGAAGAAACCGATGTAGGTGTCGCCGCGGCTGATCACCTGCGACGTGGCCTCGACCGTTTCCAGCATGATGAGGGTCGGCTGCCGGTTCGTCACGAACTGCCATTGGGCTGTCTCGGCGTCCTCCGGCGGTACTAGGAGCTGGTTCGCGAAGACCTCTTCGACGATGTCCGGTGAGAGCGAAAAGAGCGCGTATCCCTCGTTCGCAAAGGCTGCACTTGCGATGCCAAGAGACCAACAGGCCTGCCGCTTGAGCTCCACGTCGGCAAGGGATGTTGCGCGATGCGCGTCGATCAGCAACGACAATTCATTGTCCGCGATGACCCCGTCCGACAACAGCAGCGGCTGGTCGGGCAGCCAGGCCTCGGGAGGGCATGCCTTCTGCGCTGGCACAAGCTGAGCGCGGGGACTGACCTCCGCAGGATAGATACGGCAGACCGTCGGTCGTGTCTCATAGGCACCGCAGCGCATATCCTGGAGGAGATGTGGGCAAGCGCCTTCAAACGCAGCCACAACGATGACGCTTACCCGGATCGGAACCGACCCGCTCATCGCAGGGAATGACCGATCAAAACGATAGCGCTCATGCGAGCCACGCTCCGGCACCTCGTAGGCCGGTGTCGCCTCGATCAGCAACTGGACCTCGTGGCCGTTCTTCGCCCAGCGCTTCGCCTCATCGACACTCAGCGGAAGTTTGAGATTGTGGCAGCAGCGGCCGCACTGCGTGCAGTCGAAATGAATATCCAACGGTTGGTCCTTGTTGGCCAGGTAAGGGGTGATCGACGTGGATCTGGTACGAGGGCGGCCGCGTCGACGGTCACCCCTTCGCGGCCGCGAGTATCGGTCCGCCGTCGCCCGCCTGGAGCAATACGGCCGTTTTCCACGCCGCATCCTTCCCCGGTGCGATCGCGATCGACAGCGGCGCGCCGGTCCAGCGGCCCACTTTGGTCAGCTCCCTCACGACGTCGCGGTGAGGGAGTGTGCGGCCCCCATTTTCGCCGGCGCGCACGGCGACCTGAATCGTTCGGGGATCGTAGCGCACCAGCCACACGTCGGCGCCGCCGTACGGAGCGCCGCCAGACCCGATCGCGATCTTGTTGCCCGACAAGGATACCGGAGGACCGCCGGTAAGGTGCTCCTGTGCCATCACTTGCGCGACGCGCGCCGGATTGGCGCCGAGCACAGTCGTGCGGCCGTTGATCCAATATTGCGGGGTTGCGACCTCACCCGTGTCGCTGCGCGTGGCATAGTCGCGCTGCCGCTGGGTGAACTGCTGTGAGGCGAAGCTGTCTTTCCACCCGAGATAGTCCCAGTAGGTGACGGCGAAGGACAGAGCGAGCACGTCGGGGCGATCGGCAAGCCGGTTCAGATTATCTTGTGCCGGCGGACAATCCGAGCAGCCCTGGCTCTGATAGAGCTCGACCACCACCGGGCTATTCTGGGCCATCGCGGGTGCGGCCCCCACAAACGTCATGATTGCGGCCGCCGCGCTCACACGGGCGATGCCGTCTCGCCAAAAGGACATCATGAATCTCCCGACGTTCACGTCGTTCAGAGCGCTGAATGGTCGCGGGCGGCTGCCTCGATCGCATCCTTCTGCTTCACGAAGGCCGCATCGACAGTCGCGGGGTCCTCCTTATTGAGCGCCACCATCGCGAGGCGCTCCTTGTCACCACGAACGACCTCGATCGCGCCGGACCGGATGGCCTCGATGACATGCGCGGCGACGACCGAGGCAGTCTCGCGACCACCATCGCGTGCGAGACCCGATGTTTGCATCATCGGCGTATCGGTCGCGGTCGGATAGACGGTGAGGACACCGACTCCCTCGCCCGAGAGTTCGCGACGCAGAGACTCGCCGAAATGGGCCAAGCCCGACTTCGCGGCTGCGTAAGTTGCGTAGAACGGCAGGCCGACGAGCGCGATGCTCGAGCTCACGTTGACGATCAGCGCGTCACCGCTCGCTCGAAGGAGGGGAAGCGCTTCGCGCGTGAGCAAGATCGGCGCGACGAGGTCGACGTCGATCATCTGGCGGATTTCGGACTCTGCCGTGTTCTCGAGCCGGCCAGCCCTGACGCCGCCGGCATTGTTGACCAGAATATCGAGACCACCCAATTCTTCGATGACCCGAGACAACATGGCGGATCGAACTTGCGCGTCAGCGACATCGCCCTGGATCGAAACGACGCCCTGCCCGAGCTGGGCAACGGCATCTGCGAGAGCATCGCCCCGTCGGCCGGTGATCGCCACCTTCGCTCCCGATGTCAGCAGGAGGCGGGCCATTTCTAGTCCGATCCCACTCGAACCGCCGGTGATCAGGACACGTTTGCCGTCAATGTTCACTGCTGACCTCCGATAACGCGACGCGAGATGCTCGGCGCTCGTTCGGTGAGCCTACGGGCGAGCGCGTCGCGTGGTTACACACCGGCATACGAAGTCGAAGGCAGACCCGCGCGCCAAAGCCATGGTAACGTGCTAAATCGAATGCACCGTCGAGGCCATCGATGGTCGCTTGAACATTAGCTTTGCCCAATTCGCCAGCCGCGGCCGTCCGGATCGCCAGTCCCGTTCGGGCCAACGGAAATCGAGATAGCCTAGCAGCGCGAGGACAGCGACCTCGCCGATCCTTGGTTCGCCGTCGAGGTCCTCGTGCTCGAGAGCATCAAGCACGCTGTCGCGGGCAGCGGCGAACCGAACCATCATTGCCTCCGAGCGCTCGGTCTCGGGCCGGTGCTCGTCGGCGAAGAGCCGGCCGACGGCGGTTGCCGCCCCGTCCGCGATGCCTTGGAGACGCAACGCGCGCCAGCGGTCGGGACCTTGGACCGGACATAGCTTCCGCTCATCCGACAGGTGATCGAGCCATTCGCAGATGAGGCTGGATTCGGGCAGCGCGGTGCCATCGTCGAGGACGAGCGTCGGCACCTTGGAAAGGGGATTGCGCTCGCGGAGCCGGTCGTCGGTCCACGGGTCGACGCGCACCAGGGCGATCTGATCGGTGAGGCCGAGCTCGGCAACGGCGATCCGAACCTTGCGGGCGAAGGGCGAGGTGGTCGTATACCAGAGTTCCATGTTCATCGGCCTTGGTGGGGCAGTGTTTCGGTCTCTCGCCCCAGTGTGTGGGAAATGAGCCGGTCTATGGAGAGAGGACCAGCGCCGCCGAGGACGAGCGCGGCGAGCCCGGCCAGATAGAGCAGGTCGCATTCGTAGCCTGGTTGGCCGAAATGTGCTCCGTCGGGGCCGAAGGACTGCAGCTTGATTGAGCTGAACCCATTCGGGAAGTGGACGGTGAGGATGGCAACAATCAAGACGATCGCCATTGGGATGCTGGCGAGCGCAACGAATGCGCCGAGCAGGATGGCGAGCCCTCCGAGAATCTCGATCAGGACGGTGGACCAAGCCAGCAGCGAAGAGAAGGGCATGCCAATTGCTTGGAGGATGTGGGCGAACCCGTCGACGCCCCGGCCCAGCTTGGCGAAGCCGTGCTCCATGAAGCCGTAGCCGACGATCAGACGGATCGGCATCGCGGTAACGCTCGGTGCGAACCCCTTAGTGGAAGGTATGAGCTGTCGCATCAATATGGGCATTCTGATCTCCTGGCGGCGGTTCATCATTCTACGCGCCGACAGACCGATCCGTTACAGACATAATGATGTCACTATGTCATAGAGGATTTATGATGTCGGAAACTGATCGCCTTCCTCTTTACGCGCAGGTGGAAGCCACTCTCGCGGCCCGCATATCGACTGGCGAGCTTGAGCTCGGAGAACGGCTTCCGTCAGAGGACGGGCTCGTCCGGGACTTTGCGGTGAGCCGCACGACCGTCCGCTCCGCCATCCAGAGTCTGGTCAAGCGCGGGATGGTCGAGATACGGCGTGGGCGCGGCACATTCGTCGCACAGCCGAGGATCGTTCAGGAGCTAACCAGCTTGACCGGCTTCGTTGAAGACATGGAGGCGCTGGGACGTTCGGCCTCGGCGCGTCTAATCGATTGGCAGGAGGTGCGCGCGGACGAGGTGGTGGCCCATCAGCTCGAGCTGCCGCTCGGTGCCAACGTGATCCGGATCCGGCGGGTCCGGTTGTCGAACGGACGGCCGCTCTCCTACGATGACACCTTTCTTCCGCCCGATCTCGGAACAAGGGTGATCACTGACGACCTCGAGGTCGACCCGATCTTCACGCTGCTCGAGAAGAAGTATGACACGCCGCTGGCCGAGGCTCGCTATGAGCTAGAGGCGAGCGTTGCGAACCATGAGGTCGCGCGAGCGCTGGACGTGGGCGTCGGCGCCGCCGTCTTTCTTATTGAGCGGACCAGTTACGCCGTGGGTGGCAGGCCGGTTGACTACGAGCGCCTTCACTATCGCGGTGATCAGGTCCGCTTCGTCACTCGCCTGCAGCGTCGGACCACGCGCGCGGCCGACGAGGGACGGGCGTGACTGCGGACGGAGCAGCTTGGCTCGTGGTGCTGTCCTTTGTGGCAAGCTGGGTCGGCGGAATGCTGGGGATGGCGAGCGGCATCTTCCTCGTTCCGATGCTGTCGATCATGCTGCATCTCCCCATCCGTGAGGCGATTGGGCTTAGCCTGATATCGGTAATCTGCTGCTCCTGCGCGAGCGCGCCGGCCTACCTCGATGCGCGGCTCACGAACGTAAGGCTGGCGCTGGTGCTGGAGGTCGCGACCACCGCCGGTGCGATCGCCGGGGTCGCCTGCTCGGGCATCTTCGCCCCCAAGGCACTCTACCTGATATTCGCCGCCGTGCTCGCGCTGTCGGCATGGCAGATGACCCGAACGCGCCAGGTCGTCGTGAGGCAGGGTATGGCGCGAACTGGCTTCGTTCGAGAGCTGGACGGATCCTATCCCGACCACCATTCCGGACGCGACGTCCCTTATGAGGTCGACCGGCTGCCGCTGGGGATGGCCATGATGTTTGGCGCCGGCCTGCTGTCGGCGCTGCTCGGAATTGGCAGCGGCGTGCTCAAGATCCCTGCGATGGACAATGCGCTGCGCTTGCCGGTGAAGGTCTCGTCCGCAACATCGAACTTCATGATCGGCGTCACGGCCGCGGCGGGCGCAATCGCTTACTGTCTGTCAGGCACGGTCAGCCTCGCGCGCGCAGGACCGATCTGCTTGGGCTCTGTGGTCGGATCCGCCGCCGGCGCCTCGGCGCTCAGGGCGATCCATCCGAACCGCCTGCGCCTTCTCTTCGTGTCGGTGCTGCTGATCTTGTCAGTGGCAATGGCGCTCGTCGCATTCGGGCGTTTCCCAGGGGCGATGTAACCATGGTGCGGGAAGATTGCGCTCGCGCCGTGGACGGGACGCTCTCGCGTCTGCTCTCGCTGGGGACGCGGATTGCCACTTTCCTGATCGCGGTCGGATGCGGGTTTCAGTTGGTTGGGTCGCGCAGTTCGATCGGCCCGGATCTGTGCTGGATGGGCGTCGCGATCTTCGTTTTGCTACCGGGAGCCAGCGTACTGACGATGAGCCTGCTGTACCTGAGGCAGGGGCAGCGCGCTTTGGGAGCAATCGCTTTTGCCGTCCTTTTCCTCATCATTGGTGGGGGAACGCTAGTTCTCTAGCTCTGCCACCGCCACCGTCCTTCCCGAACGGGGGACCGTCGCCATGGGCCACCGTGTCCTGCTACGACGGTCCTACTTCCATGCGCTGGTCGAAAAGCTGCGAGGCTTCAACGCCACCCGGCCTTGGAGGAGGACGCCAAGAAGCTCACCGACTCGTGTTGGAAGCCGACATTTGGCGAACCGGGCGGGAATGACGGGTTTGTCCCAGGCGCCCGTGTCCGGACCTCTACCGAATACAGGCGCCCAAGGGCTCAAATCTCGGTGTTTTCGGCAAGGGCAAGCGCATCCTCCACGTCGATCCCGAGATAGCGCACCGTATTCTCGATCTTGCTGTGGCCGAGAAGGATTTGGACAGCCCGTAGATTGCCGGTCGCCCTGTAGATAATCGATGCCTTTGTTCGCCGAAGCGAGTGGGTGCCATACTCGCTTCGCATCAAACCGACCCCTGTCACCCATTCATCGACAAGCCGAGCATACTGGCGAGTGCTGAGATGCCCATTATGATCAACTCGGCTCGGGAACACATAATCGTTTACAGTGCCGCCCCGGCGTTCGAGCCATGCCAGCAAGCTCGCCCGAGCATCCGGCAACAGTTCGAATTGAACGGGCCGGCCTGTTTTCTGCTGCATGACGATTGCCCGCGTTCGGATCTGACCGCCGCTAACAAGGTCGTCGATCTTCATCCGCACCAGGTCGCAGCCCCGAAGTTTGCTGTCGATCGCCAGATCGAACAGCGCCCGATCTCGCAGGCGGCGGCGCTGATTGAGGTAGAAACGGATTTCCCAAATCTGCTTCGGTTTCAGAGCCCGCTTTGCACCCACGGTCCTTCCGGCATTCCAAACCGGGGGCTTGGTGGCGGTGAGTTCTGTTTCAGGCATCTCCATGATCGTTCTCCTATGGCCACATTGGCCATCTGCAGAACGCTTGCCGACGAGAGTGCGCAGGACTTGCTGCGTGGGGCTTGTGCCGACCAAAATACGTCGTTCAGATTTGCCGCCGTGAACGTCCGATCCTGACAGGAGCAGCCATTCGGGCAAGCTCGAAAGTCGGGCTGGTCACGCGACCCACTATCGAAGTCGGCGGCACCAGCCAGACGCCTGTGATCAGCCCAGATTGCGCACCTGAGTCCCGAACGGGTTGTCGATGATGTAGCGCCAGTAACCGTCGTCGCCACGCCGCGCGATGTCGTTTGAGGTTGCGACCATGTGGAAGTCGTCACCAGTCGGCGTTTTCCCTACGATGTTCCAGTCCAGGACGAGCGATGCGATCGTGTCCGCCACAAACACATGCCGTGCGATGATCACCATCGGCAGTTGCACGCTGTAATATTTCAGCAGCTCGGCTCGAATGGCGGGAATACCGCGCTGCGGCTCGCCATTCGCGCTGACCAGGATGGCGTCGGGTTCGTAGAACCCGCACATGATATCGATGTCCATTGAGTTGAAGTGCTGAAGCAGCGAAGGAACGATCCCCTCGGGCGTGCGGGAGAGCTCGGGCTTTGCAGTCATGAAAATAGTCCTTGTGAGAGATGGTCAGGCCTGCGCCTTCACGGGCAGACGGAACGGTGCGCCGAGGCGATTGAAGGCGTTCATCGCGGCGATGGCGAGGGTAAGGTCGACCAAATCTTTGGGCGCAAACGTCGCAGCGGCAGCTGCATAGGCTTCGTCCGAGGCGTGCGTTTCGCTGACCAGCGTGACCTCCTCGGCCCAGGCTAGCGCCGCGCGATACTGCTCCGGGAAAAGATGCGGGACTTCCGCCCAGACGGGCACCAGTGCGACCTTGTCGATCGCCATCGACTTGAGGAGGTCGCGCGTATGCAGATCAATGCAATGGGCGCAGCCATTGATCTGCGAAACCCGCAGGAAAACAAGATGGATCAGTTCCTCCGGCAGGTCGGTACCGGTGGTGACGTAGTGGTGGATGCCGAACATGGCCTTCGCACCCTGCGGTGCGACCTCGTGCCAGATCAGTCGTTTGCTCGCGCTCATGATCATGTCCCTCGTTTGATGCGCCATTCGTCGGCGCTCGCGGACTTGACGAGGCAGCGTGGCCAGGTGTGACATCACGAGACAATTTTTCGCGTGGGCCACGATCCATGTCACATTCGGCCGCGCTGGCTCGTCTAGTGGGGATGGTAACAAAGGAGGCATCAGTGTCAGCGGACGGCAGCGCTGCGGATCAGCGGATGATGCATACCCACCAGCGCACCGTCGATTTTCAGGCCGAGCGCAGTCGGCTACTGCACCTCGCCTACCGTATGCTCGGCTCGCTTAGTGACGCGGAAGACGTTGTGCAGGATGCGTGGCTTCGCTGGGAGCGGGCCGAAGTAGAGGTGGCTTTCCCTACCACCTATCTGACCCGGATCGTCACGCGTTTGTGTATCGATCGGCAGAAATCGGCTCGAGCACAGCGCGAGACCTATGTTGGTCCCTGGTTGCCTGATCCGCTTCTGGGGTCTGTCGAACCCGACGACACGTTCGCCGATGACATCACGGTCACGCTGATGCTGGCGATGGAGCGCCTGTCACCACTGGAGCGGGCTGCCTTCCTCCTCCACGACGTTTTTGACATGAGCTTGCCCGAGGTGGCGGTAATGCTGGGCCGTGAGCCTGCCGCGGTCCGCCAACTCGCGTCGCGCGCTCGCAAACATGTTCGAACCGCGCGACCACGCTTCGCCGTCGAGGCACTCGAAGCGGATCGGATCGCTCGCGCTTTCTTCGTCGCAGCGCGCGACGGCGACACCGCGCAACTGGCTGGGCTACTCGCGAAGGATGTCGAGATACATACAGACGGCGGCGGCAAGGTGATTGCCTTCCGGAACGTGGTCGGTGGGATCGAGAATGCGCTGCGATTGTTTGCCGGACTTCGCCGCAAACATGCGCCGGCCCCGACTTTGATCCGCACTGTGATGATTGATGGCCTGCCCGGTTATATCAGCGTCGATGGTGCCGGTCTGTTACAGACAACTGCGCTCGATATCCGCGAAGGCAAGATCATCGCAGTCTACATCGTTCGAAACCCGGACAAGCTGGGTCACATTTCGTCCTGTGCTGGGAAGGTTGGCACCAATAGCTGACTTGCAGCAATTTCAGATGGCTGATCGATCGCTTCCGTCAACAGTCGACCAGACCCGGACATTCCCGCTTCAAACGTTGAATTTCCGCTTGCGACAAAAGCAGCCGTGCGGAGCGCTCCGCGCGGACGATGACCCTCGCGTCAAATCCCGATTATAAAAATCCCTACTAGGCGACCCTCAATGCCGACAGTGCCTATGGCTGGTTGCAGGGCGGACATATCGCAGAAAACCTCCCCAGCTTAACCAACAATAATAGGCTGCATCCTCTCACTCAATTCACGGCCGCGCCGGCCGATAATCTCGGCGACGTCATCGGCGGGCAAGGCCGCAATAGCCTCTTTACTCAAATGACCGGCATGAAAGAGGGCGAGAATCTCACCTCGTGTCAGGGGGAACCCAAGTGCGCCCAGCGGCAACGCTTCGACTGGAAGGCCGAGATCAAGCCGCGTGAGCAGTAGCGCTGCGGCCTCTTGGTCCTCGGCCCGCTCCAAAACGATCGCGGCTATGCGCAACGCGGACTCCAGCAGGAAACGAGAGCCGTCCGCGTAACCGCGAATGTCGCCGTGCCCTACCCTTGCGAATGCATTAGACGAGTACCGAGCCTCGATATCATTGGTCGGTTCACCAGCAATCCAGTCGCTCACAATGAGCGCGCGCTTGCATCGGGCATAGAACGCGACATCGCTTTCGGCACGATGCCGCAACGCGCGGCTCACGCCATGTCCGAAGCGGCCAAGGGCGGCCTGCTGCCAGCGCGGCTCACCATTACGGGTTTGCGGTGTGTAATCCTCATCGCGCTCCGGCAGGCATTCGATGAGAACAAGCAGGGCTTCTAGCGTCGCATCGGCCGGATCAACCCGACGCAACAGCTCAACCAGGCGCATCGCCGACTCAAGCGTGAGGGGCGATTCGCCGCAGGCTCGTCCAAGCATGGTCAGGCGGAGATTGTCGCCCTCTTGCTCGATCAGGCCATCCACAACCATGCGGTCTAACAGCCGCTCCAGCGTAGGGACCATACGGTCACGCCACGCCGGATTCTGAAGGGCGGCGAGATAACCACCATAAGTGTTCGCGATCAGGTCGACGACCGCCCCGCGCGGGACATCCCTGACCTGCGTAAGCAAACGGATCACCCAGGTTCCCGGCTGGTTCGGGTTGAACGATGACCGAATGACCTCTGGCTGACCCTGTACGTATCGCCGGAAGAGCTGATTGCGCTCCATGGGAGTATCGGCGAGCAGGATGGCCTTCCCTTCAGCCTCAAACCCCAGGCGCCCGGCACGGCCTGCCATGTTCTTGTATTGGGCAACCGTATAGGGCTGGCGCTCACGGCCAGGAAAATCCGTTTCGGCGATGATAACGGTGGATGCGGGCGTGTTCACGCCCGCGGCAACCGTGCTGGTCGCGACGAGTGCCCTGATCTGACCGTCTGCCCGGCGAAAGCCGCGCTCGACCGCAACGCGCTCATCGCGGGTGAGATCGCCGTTATGAAACGCAATGCCGCCCTCGAGTGACCGGCGAAGACTCTCCGACATTTGAGAAAGATCGCCTTCGGGCAGCGCATCAATCACGTCTTGCGCCGCAGGAAGGCCAAGCTCGGCCGCAAGATAGTTCGCACAGCCGCTCGCCGGGCCACGCGCATTGCGGAAAATAATGACCTTCTCGCCAGCATTGATGAGATGGCGGACCAGCGGCACGATCACGTCCTGCGACGATTGCCTTTGCCCACGCTGGCGGATCGCAAAGCGGTCGAGGAGCTGAATGGTTTCGGGACCACTTGGCCCCAGGCGCGTAAGAGCACCGCTCCTATCTAGGACACCTTCGACCAGCGGAACCGGACGATGGTCGGTTTGCAAAAGATCACAACCAAGCCAGCGATCGAAATGGTTGGCGTGGCCGATCACCGCGCTCAGTGTGATGAGCTGCGGAGCAACGCCGCGCTGGCGGGCACTCACGAGATTGGTGAGCAACAGTTCGACCACGATGCCACGACCTGGCTCGGTGATGAACTGCGCCTCGTCGAGCACGACCAAGCCGATCTGATTAAGCATGTGGGCCGAGGCGACCGACATGCTGAGGAATTTCTCGTAGGTGAAGAACGCGATGTCGTACTTGCCCCTTAGAACAGTGCCGACCTGATCTTGCCAGTCGCCGGAGCATCGGGCGATCCGGAGCCCCAGACGATCGCCGTAAAGGGCCGAGAAGTCCTCGAACTTCTCGTTTACGAGCGCCTTGTACGGCAGCAAAAACACAGCCTTGCGGCCATCCGCAATGGCCTTGAGCGCCGCCAGCTCACCGATGAAGGTCTTTCCTGCGCTGGTCGGCGCGACGACCATGAGTGAGTTACCGTCCAACACCCCCTTTTCGTTGACTGCTTCGATCTGAAGCTCGTTGAGCCCTTGAGGAAATCGCTCATGCCATGCGTCGACGGCTTCTTGCGGAATACCTGCCGCGGCCAATTCGCGGATGTCGCCCGTCGTCTGAAAATTGACGCGTTCCGGAAAGGCTTCGCGATAGCGGGCGCCGATCTGGCCAGGAGGCAGGACAAGGTCGCCTTCCGTCTGGCCGAACATGGTGGGCGATTGGATATAGCCAAATCGTCCAGCGTTCGCCGTGACGAGGCGAGTAACGCGGTCGACAAGCTCAAGCACGCCGAGCGGGGCGCTTGCCTCCAGCAAAACGTCAATGACAGCCTTGGTGAAGAGGCCGTGACGCGATTGGGGATCTTCGAGCGCCTCTTGATCGGCCGACGATGCGGCGAACAGGATACGTCCCTGACCTGCCACCTCGACGAGTGGGAAAGCCACCGCATCGCGGGGGACAAGGCCGGCGTCGATTACGCGCGCCGGAGCACCGCCGCTAAAGCAACAATCCAGCAGAAGGATGACTGCACGTGCTCTGGTCTCCCGAAAGCGCTGAGCCAGGTCGTCCATGCCAAGCGTCGTGTTCGGCAAATCGGCTACGCTCGTATCATGCAGAACTAGACGGTGGTCCTGCGTGCCGTGTCCGGCGAACCCGAGGATCACCACATCCTCTTCATCCGCGGCGCCGAGAGTCCCGTCGAGAACATCGCGCATCGCGGCCAGTGTCGCCGCATCGTCCGTTATCAGGGGCGCGTGGAGATCGGCGATGCTGTCCGACAACACCGCCCACAAAGCGGTGGCGTCGCGCGAGGCTCCCGTCAGATCACCGATTAAGGGATCCGCATGCCGATCGATGCCGATGAACGCCCCCCGGATCATCGATCAGCCTCGCGTCACCTGAAACGACGAGAAGCCAAGTCGCTCGGCTTTGTCTAGCGCAACAGCGGCGAACGTCTCCCGCGAGGCGACTTGCTTGTTGCCGACCTTCTCAAACCACACGCACCAAACCGCGGTCCCTTCGATCGACCAATACTCGCCGACCTGTTCAACCGTCATGATCGGTCCGCCCGATTTCAGCTGAACCGTATCGCCCGGGGTGAACTCCATGCTTACCTCCTTCGTTTGGACCTGATCTGAACCGGGCGTGAGTTGTCGATGGCGGTGAGCCACATAAGCGTTCTGCCGCTGGGCACCGCCGGTTCAGGCAGCTTCATGGTCGCCTAAATCCTGATGCTGGCCAGATTCCATCTCGGCGACGTCGTCGGTGAAGTCGAGAATGATCTGTATCCGCCGAAAGTCGCTTCATATGATCCGATAACCCGAAAAGCCCAGATTGCCGCATCGTCCGCTCCCGTCGCCGGAAGCAAGTGGATCATGCACAGGACCGCTTGGCGAGCGGTAAATGGAGGTGCCCATCTGGTATGAAGCGCGTAGCTGCGCTCGGGTTCGAGGCGAACAGCCGATCATTCGCGACGTGAGGACTTCAGCCTAGGAGGCCGGGCTGGGCAGCTTCGCTACACCCTTACGATCAATGCGGACAGACAGCTCAATGGAGATCTCGCCCGCTTCCTCGTCGATAGCGATCTGCTTGAAAAAGGGCTTCAACGACCCCGAAGGTCCGGAGAGCAGGTACGTCACCTTCCGCTCTACGACACTCATCCACACCAGCAGTTCGTCAAGCGCGGTGCCGTCCGGCAGCAGGCGGCTCCTATCCGCCATCATAGTTGCCGCAGATGCTGACCGACATCGAACCGCAACGAGATGTAGCTGGCCAGCGCTAATGGTGAGTTTAGCCGCTCCAGCCGTGTATTTCGGCGAAATCGCGTCTGGGAATTTTAGATTAAGCTCGTGAACGATGTACCGCGCTGATCTCTCTAAAGTTTCTAGAGCGGTATCGATATATTCGGTTGTGACCGGGACTTTTACCCCCTCTTTCGCGCCGATCGCAGGGTATTTTCTCACGTACAGGGCGTCAGGGAGACCCATGCGGTGAACATATATATTCCGCCGGTCGTGAACCTCTTCTAATTCGGCGAATCCAACATCATCTGTCGCGAGCTCGACTTGGAAGCGGCTGCGAAAAAACTTCGCTTTGTCGTGCAAGCTACCCCTCGTGAGCCCGCTCGCATGCCTGTCCAGTAGATGCTGCTCAATTCCTTCGTTTGCTAAAATAGTCAAGAGTTCTGAATGGGACATGTTGATCCGGCCATCATCCTTCAACCAATCTCGCGACCGTGTTACCATTTCTAGCATTATAGCTACGACGAAAACTTCGTAGATCGAGACAGCCTGAACTAGGATAACCGATCTGAGAGTTTTCGGGTAAATATCCCTCGCGTGATATGTCACCGTCTTCCACGGACGCTTAATCGTCTTGGTGCCGACCTTGAATTCCACATTATGAGGATGGTCGGCCTTACGCAGCGTCTTCTTGCCCGTTTCATGTAGATTATCGTAAGCTTGGCTCGACGCTTCGTAGAGCGTTCTAAGTCTGGTTAAATCCCTGCGGAACGTCTCGAAAGCGTCGAACTTCATCTGTTTTGCCCCCTGCCTTCGAAGCCTTTCGCGCGAGCTTGGGCACCCACGCAGCACCGTCAGTAGACGCGAGATGCTCGTTATTGAAGCAGCGCGTCTCCTTGCTCCTTGAGGCGCTCGTCCTTAGCAGCAGCCGGCCTTACTACGATCAACCCACAAGGGGTCCGCTTTGCCAGGGCCTTGCAGCAAACGCTGAATGCCGGCTAGCGGCAAGACCTGACGTTCAGCCCGGAAATCGGGAATGGCGGCTTCGTCCCCGTCACGGCCATTCCGTGTTGCCCGCCGCCAAGCAGTTCTGTGGAAGGCTGACGGAGGGCAGATGGGGAGGGCACGAAAGCGGCTGTACGACCGCCCGCAGGCGGTAACTGCCCTTCGCGGTAAGAGCAGTTATGAAATTTCCGGGCCGTCGCGCGAACGACCGAAGTGCCAGTTCAGGCCATCTGGGCGCATCAATCCGCTGATGCGGTTTCCAAGCTGCTTTTCCAGTACGGGTCTCCAGGGCACCAGCGTGAATTCCCGCGACTGCTCGACGAGCGCGAACTGCCCGCTGGCCAGATCGACGCGTCGGGTCAGGCGTCCCTCCACAAGGCACCCCATCTTCGCCTCGACGAACTGCTTGCCCACTTCACCAGCGAACCGCTCACCTGCGCTCACCAACTCGCGACGCTGCAGCAGCAGGAGGGCGTTGGCGCGCAGGCGCACCTTTCGCCCTTCGACGTCGGCCAGGTCCCGCTCGATCAACCATTGTCGCCGCGTATCGAGTGCCACCTGAACCTCGCGGCCGAAGCCGACATCACGCAAGGGCGTCGGCGTTGCGGCATCGATTTCCCTGTCCAGCCAGGTCGCGGCATTCGCAGTTTCGAGCTGCGCGATCGGCAGTGTCGACATCGTCTCGACCTCGACGGGCCGGTCGCGGAGTCCCCGCGCCTCGTAGGCGGCGGCTTGATCCAGATGATCCGTCGCGATGGCCCAGCCGCCGTCCACCATCCTCTCGACATTCATGCCGGCTCGGCGCATCGCCTCGAGCCGCCGGACATGCGCCTCGGCGAAGCCCTGGGTCGCGCCGGCATCATGCCGCAGATGGGCATCGATCGAGTAGCGCCCACCATTGCCTTCCGCGACCGCTGCGACTGTTCGGTCAACGTCGCGCACGGCGGCGCTGCGGGGCGCGATGCGCACGATCGACTCCTCGGGCGTGGGCTCGACCCGATCGCCGCGGCCGATGTCTACATAGTGGACCCGGCCGTCGACACCGTCGACGATCAAATAGTGGCGGTCGCGATGCTCGTCCGAGAACCCGCGATGGATGACCCGCCCGATGATCTCCTCGGCCAGCCCCATCGTGCCAAGCTTGCGCAACCGGCCTGCCGTGACGGACTGCTGAAACGGATCGTTGCTCGCCGCGGTGACCACGCGCTCTTGGTCCATCCACCGGATCAGCCGGCGATCGATCGTGGTCAGCCGCTCTTGCTCGACATCGTGTCGCAGCCGGTTCTTGATCTCGCGATCGGTCCGCGGCCCCAGATCGAGCGTCGCCAGTTCGGCGGCGCGCTCGCGAAATCCGTGGGCGATATATTCGCGGGCGATGATCAGATTTTCGCCTCGATCATCGACGCCGCGCAGCATGATGTGGGTATGGGGCTGATCGGTGTTGAAGTGGTCGACCGCGACCCAGTCGAGCTTCGTGCCGAGATCATGCTCGGCCTGGGTCATCAGGCGCCGGACATAGGGCTTGAGGTCGGGATACTGCGCACCGTCCTCGGCCGAGACGATGAAGCGGAACTGGTGGCGATCGCCATCGCAGCGGTCGAGGAACGCCTTGCCGTCGGCCTGATCGAGGTCCCGCCCGTAGAGCTCGCCCGGCCCGCCTTCTCGCGTCACCCCGTCGCGCTGGATGTAGCGTAGGTGCGCACGGGCGCCGGGCAGGCCCTTCACGCCCAGCCGCACAAGCCGGGTCTTCACGATTGCGCGACGGGCGCGCAGCCCGGCAAAGCGATCGCGGCTCGACAGCAGCCGGCCGATGCTCGCGCCACGACCGATGCGGCTGCCGTCGAAGCGGCGGCGGACGATGCCGGTCTTGGTCCCGGCCAGCCGCGCCGCGACAACGATGCGACTGCCGTAGCGCAGGACCTTCCTGCCGTCCTTGCCCTTGGTGCAGCCGAGCTTGGGCGTGAATTCGTCGTCATCCATGGCGAGTCTCGCGATTCCGGAAGAAAAGTGCCGATTTTCGGAAGTTTTCTTCCAAGGAGTCTCGCGGGCAGCGACACATGTCTCGCGAAAAAACGATGTGCAGACAATTACTTGAGCAGGGTCGTGAGACACTGCCTTTATCTTGTTTTTCCTTTCCCCCTTCCTCCTGACCTTCCCGGCTCACAACAGGAGGAGAAGCAGCGCCGGTCCGACGCTGCTTCTCCCTGCCGATCCATGCGCGATCAGTGCGCATCGACCATCGCTTCATGTGCCGATCTCCGGGACTGGCAGAAGCGTTTTCCCATCGTCCCGTGCGCCAATCCGTCGCCATCCACGAGCATCACGCTCGCGAACCAGCGACCGTCCAGCCGCCCGCAGATCGCGATCCGATCGAGTTCCAGATCCTCTTCGTCAATGCTCTCGTAAGAGCCGAGCCAGCGCTCCTCGATGCGCGCATTCCAGAGGAAATCCGTCTCCTCCGCTTCGAGAAAACGATGCGCCAATGCCTCGCCGACACCGCGTCCGAACTCGATTTCCAGACCCGCCGTCAGCGTCGCGATCACGCGATCCGACGCCGTTCCGATGCTCTGAACCATGCCCATGATGACCTCCAACGCTTGCGTCCTCACCATCGAGAACGGCCTTCGAGGGACGGGTGACGGAGCGGCTGTCAGGGCCGCGGAGCGTAGCGCAGCGCCGCGAAGCGGACGTGGGAGGAACCGATTTTCGAAGAAAATCGGAGGGCACCCGCGGGCCTTGATAGCCGTTTCGCCAGCCGTCATGCTGGGTCTGTCGAGACGAGCCTCCCACCTGTCGGGAGACCGCAACCTCGCCTCATCGACCCTCATGACGCACCGCGAAGAGCGAGACCGGAGACGGCGCGGGAGCCCGCGAGTTCTGTTGTCCGGTTACCTCGTAGCGGACGACGAACAGGGCTTTGCGCGGCTGTCCGACTGTCGGCACGCCGACAACGGGTGCGCCGCCCACCGTCTGGAGATAGGCGATCGTTTCGCCGGGAAGCGCGTCGCCGGTCGCGAGATGGGCCGCGTAACGGGCAGGGCCGGCGTTGTAGGCAGCGAACAATCCGGGATAGCCGAACCGGTCGTACATCATGCGCAGGTAGAGGGCTCCCGCGAGAATATTGTCGCGCGGATCGTCGGGATTGGAGCCTAGTCCGAGCGTGCGACGCATCGCCTCCCAGGTGCCGGGCATCAGCTGCATCAGCCCCATCGCGCCGGCGCGGCTGCGGATCGGACGGCCATCGAGCCTGGTCTGGCCGTCGCTTTCGGCGCGCATCACCCGCTCGATCCAGAGGCTCGGCACACCGAAGCGGAGCGAGGCCTGCGCGATGTAGGGTCGCCAATCGGCCACCGACTCCGCGTGGACCGCAGTGGCAACAGCGATCGTCAGCACGGTGGCCGCGAGCCTCAACGCCGCCACAGCAGCCGCGCCTTCCCGATGATATCCTTGCCGTCCGTCGGCCCGAAATAGCGACCGTCGAAGGAGGCGGTATTGTCCATGAGCAGGAAGATCTGCGGTCCGTGGAGACGCGTGCAGCCCGTCCACATCGGCATGGGGCGTCCCATGCCATCGACCAGGCGGCGCTCCGCCGTCCAGCGGCCGTTGACGAAGATTTCCTCCCCGAGCGCGCAGACGTCGTCGCCGGCATAGGCGATGACGCGCTTCACCAAAGGCACATTCATGGGCAGGTAGTGGCGCTCGTCCGCGAGCGAGCGGTATCGTACGGGGACACGCGCGATGACCATGTCGCCCGGCTCGACCGGGGCGCCGGGGGAGACGGCATAGAGGCCGATCGGCGCGCTGGCGCTGGCGTTCCAGACGAGACGAGGAGCCGGCGGAAGTGCCGCGCTTGTGAGCAGCACGGCGATGCCGACGCCGGTGAGCGCGATGCGCCGGTGAAGCCGCGAACGGCGTGCCTTCTCGGCGCGTAGCGCATCGCCCCAGGCGAGGAGAGGCGCGTCGGCGGTGCGTTTCGAACGGCGCCTCATCGCCCGATCTCCCGCGCGGCCTGCTCGACCGACCACGCGTCGAGATCGTCGATATGATATTGGACGAACCGGCTGTGCCGCCGGAACACTGGCCCCTTGCCGGCGCGGCGCAGGCGCTTCAGCAGCCGGCTCGACAGCTTGAGATAGGCCGCGGCCTGGTCGGTATTGAGGAAGGGCGAGCCACGCTTGGCGCGGCTGGCGCGGGCAATATCATCGTCGGTGTCCATGGGGATCGGCATCCTTGTCGGGATCGCGACCGTGCGGTCGCGGCACCGGGATGCCGCCGGGAACACCGGCCGGGCAGTGTCGAAAGCCGATGGATGATTTTCGACACCCCCTGATGAGAGAGCGGTGCGGGTCACCCCGGGTAGCGCGGGTCCGAAGCCCCGCGCACCGGAGCGCGCGGGGCCTTGCATTCAGCGCGACCAGATGAGCTTGTGCTCGCCATTGTCGCCCTGCGTCAGGGTCGCGTAGATGGGCGCCGGGAAGGACGGATCGTCGAGCTTGAGGCTCAGATATTCCGCGCCGGTGTCGCGCGCTGCCTTGGTCCAGCCCGCGCCGAACTCGACGCCGCCGGCGCTCACGCGATGGTCCGGGGCCTTGTCGTTCTCGCGGTCGACGGGCCGGATGCTGGCCTTGACGCGCAGCGTCAGGGTCCGGATTTCGCCGTTGTAGACGCCGCCTTCGCCGCGGGTGAACGTGCCGATCTGTGCCATGATAACCTCCAATTCGACGGTTCGATGCCGCCCCATGCGGCCTCGATGCGGTTGTCAGGCCGCTGACCGGACGGCGCGCACCGACAGGCCGAAGCGAAGCGGAGGACGGCCGGAAGCCGGGCTTCTTGCCTCGCGAGGAAGGCGCGGGCACCGCGCCGGGGAAGAAGGTCGGCGTGGCCGTTGCGCGCCAGAGGACGGGCTGCGGCAGACCGCAATCGATCAAGGCCGCCGGGGTTGCAGAGACTGGGGACGAAGCGGGTCGTGCACGTGGATCGGGCCAGTCACCACGCAAATGGCCGAGAGTTGGCGGATGAAATCAGCCTCCCTGCGATGTTTCATTGGCCATCCCGTTCGCCGAAGCTAGACCATCGGCACGAGGGGCGTGATGACGGTATTGGACAAGGTTCGCGGGTTGATCGAACGGCTGTCGCCGGAGCCGATCTGCGATGACTGCATCAGCGAGCGGCTTGGAATGTCGGTCCGCCAGCACGCCAACCACAAGACGCGGGAACTCGCGGGCACGCGGGGTTTCGAGCGGCAAATCGGTTCATGCGCAATATGCGGTGCCACGAAGAAAGTGATCCGGGCCAGGGGATCCTGATCCACGATCCCAGGTCGGTGAGATCAGTCGTCGATCGCCATGTCCGGAACTACTCGGCTTTGTCGAACTCCGTCCCCAACGCTGTAACGTGGAGATCGAACGTCTGCGCGAATGCGGCTATGGAAACGACAGCATCGTTTCAGGAGCCTCGTGTTCGCGGATAGCCGGGCATGCCTGACTTTGCGAACCACGTAGCGTCAGAGAGATGGAAAAATCCGCGCGCCGACGCCGGAACGGCGGAGGCGCGCGGCCGAATTCTGAGGGTCAGCATGGCGGGCGACGTCTCCGCCACCCGCCATCTCGTCAGGCCGCCTGCGCGAACGGCTCGGCCTGCTCGTCGGGGTCCGGCTTGGTTGCGACATCGCGCGCGGCATCGACGCTGGCATGGGCCGCGACGGTGCCGACGCCCCCGCGCGCGGTGTAGGCGCTCGGCGGGAACCGCATCCAGCGCGGCACCCAGCGCTCGACCTTGGTGCGCCCGTCATGGCCCGCCAGATGGTCGGCAATGATCCGCTTCAAGGTCCTGGACTTCTCGCCGGTATTGGCGCTGGCGACCGTCTCGCCCGCCACTTCGGCGACCATCCGGCCCAGCACCTCGCGGTCGCGGATCAGGGAGAACAGGGCCTCGTCCGCCTGCCACCAGTCGGCCATGTCGATGCCGATCTCGGTGCCGACCACCGCGACGGCGGCGCTTCCCGCCGCCAGCGTTTCGCCGATCACGACCGCGATCACCTCCATGACCGCAGGGTCGGGAAGCTCGACGAGGCGCTAGGCTCGCCACGCCCGTGTCGTCGCCATTTCCCCCGGTCACGGCCGGTTCCTCGGACGAGAAGCCGAGCAGGGCCAGCACGGCGCGGCGGCGCTCGTCGAACACCGTCTCGCCGCGCGCGGTTTCGACGCTTTCGGCAACCAAGTCGTTGCGCGTGGTCTGCGGCTCCGGCGACACCCGCCATAGATGCGAGCCTACGATGGCATGGGCCACCATCAACCGCAGCGCCACGTGCGGATGGGGCAGCAGCGCGGCACGGACGGCGGCGTGGCGGTGCAGATCGACATAGGTCTGCAAGGTCGAGGTCAGTTCGGGGCGCTGCGGCTTCGTCCCTTCGGACGCTTCGCCGCTGGCCGCGCGGCGCGCGCGTTGCGCGTCCTTGCGGGTCAGATAGCCCTCGTGGAAGGTCACCTCACCGGTCGAACGGACATCGATATAGATGCGCCCGCCCTTGCGCTTGGCGGTCTTCTCATATTCCCACGCGTGGAAATGCTCGGACGCGGGGATGATCACGACATCGCTCCAGCCGTCCTCTAGATAGGCCGCGCGTCGCGCCTCGATGGCGGCGTTCTGCGCGGTCCAGAAGGCGTCGGGGTCCGCGAAATAGCGGTCGTCGCCGAACAGGTCGGCGACCGTCGCGCCCGCATAGCCGTCGAGGTCGAACAGCGCATGTCTTGCCGCGATCGACTGCCCGCCGAACAGCCATGCCTTCAACTGGTGGCCGGTCGGCGTGAAGCTGTCGGGATCGTCATGGAGCGCCAGCCACGCCTTCTGCTGGCTCTTGCTGGCGAGGGTCAGGTGGCGGACGGTGGTGCGGTCGATCCTCTCCTGCGCATAGAGGTTGCGGATGCGCGGCAGCAGATTGCCGAGCGCCAGCACGCGGCGGATGGTGAGATCGGGAAGCCCGAAGGTGGTGGCGATCTCGTCTACTGCGCGGCCCTGCCTGACCAGCCGGGTGAAGGTTTCCCACCGGGTCACCTCGTCCGGGTCGAGCCGTGCGATGTTCTCGATCAGCGAGGCTTCGAGGGCGGCGGCATCGTCGCCCGCCTCCATGATCGCCGACGGCACCCGGCCCAGCTCGGGGTCCGCGCCCTCGTCGGCCTGCGCGATGCGAGCGGCATGAACGCGCCTGCGCCCTGCGACCAGTTCGAAGCGGCCCTCGGTGGCTGCGGGGCGCAGGAGGACGGGGACGATGATGCCGCGCTTGCGGACGGTCGGCAGGATGTCGGCCACATCGGGAGCCTTTTTGCCGTGGCGCATGTTCATGGCGCTGTCGTCGATGTTGCCGATGTCGATGAATTCGAGTTTCATGACGTCACTCCTTGTGAGTGCCCGGTCCGTCGCTCTTTGCCGGGAGGGCGGATCGGCTTAGGGATCGGCTTAGGGATCGGCGGCGAACGGCCGTCTGCGTCATCCACCCCCTCAACGGTCGACAGGGGGCGGAAGCTCGTCGGCTGCGGCACGGCGCAGCAGGGTCTCGGCCCACGGGATCGATCCGGCCCGGCGCGCGGTTTCGGCCCATCGGGACAGCGGGAAGGGCGTCTCGAAACCGATATCGCGCTCGATGCCGAGGCCGAACGGGAGGCGCAGGGCAGCGATCTCGGACAGGCTGAAAGAGCCGAGTTCGGGGCATCCGAAGCCAAGGTCGGCGAGGCCGAACAGGGTGTCGTCGTCCTCGTCCAGTTCGGTCGGAAGCCATGTCGCCGCGCCCATCGGGTTGAACAGTTTCAGCACCGGCACGGGGTCGGGTTCGGGCGTGCCGTCACGCTGCGCGGCGCGATGGGCGATGGCGTTCGCCCGCAGCGCGGAACGGAGGGCGGGGGTGAGGAGGATCATGCCGCGGCCCTCCCTTCGACGTGTGCCGCCTGCGCTTGCGCGTAGCGGGCGAGCAGCCAGTCGGCGGCCTTCGTCGCGGCGTTGGCGGCGCGGAAGATGGCGCGATTATCTTCGCGCAGGACGTCGAGCCATGAGCCGATATAGTCCGAATGCCGCACGGTCGGGACGATGCCGAGTGCGGCACAGAGGAAGGCCGAGCCCATCTCGGCGACCAGTTCCTCGCGCGCATAGTCCTTGCTGCCGAAGCCATTGCGCAGGTCGCGTCCGAGCCGCTTCGCGTGGCCTGTCGCGTGGGTCAATTCGTGCAGGCAGGTCCTGTAGAAATTGATCTGGTCGAAGAAGGCGGGCTGCGGCGGCACCTGAACGAAATCGGGGTCCGGGGCATAGAAGGCGCGATCCCCGCCGATGCGGAACTCGACACCCGAGGCGGCGATGACTTCTTCGGCCACGGGGACGATCTCGCGTTCGGGCAGCGGCGCCGGATCGGAGGCGAGCCCATCGCGCAGGCCTTCGCACTGCGCGACGTTGAAGACGGTGAACCGCTTGAGGAAGGGCACGGCCTTGGGATCGCCCCCCTCACGCGCCGCGCGTTCCTTCTCGACCTCGGGCGTGAAACGGTCGGCATACACCACGGTCACACCATGCTCGCCCTTGCGGACGCAGCCGCCCGCTTCCTGCGCCTGCCGGAAGGTGAGCCAGCCTTGCGAGGGCCAGCCCTGCTCGATGACCGCGCCCCACAGGATCAGGATATTGATGCCCGAATAGCTTCGGGCGGTGAGCGCGTTGCGCGGCAGGGCGGGGCCGGTCGCGCCGGTCTTTCCCCATGGCTGGACCCACGGGAAGCGCCCCGCCTCGAGTTCCGCGACGATCCGCGCGGTCACCTCGTCATAGAGGTTCGCGCGCTCTCGCGACCCATCAGTCCCCCGGACTGCTGGGTTTCCGCTCACGTCCTGTTGCTGCTCCTGCGCCGCCGAGCGGCGGGCATAGCGGCTCGATGATCTGGGCACGGCCTGTCCTCCACGCCACCCCAAAAAAGGCACAAAGCCTCCCCGCGAAGGCGGGGGTGGGCGGCGAAACGCGGCCGGAAGGCCCGGTCCAGGCGGGCGAAGACACCGAAGGGCGAAACGTCAGTGGAGCACCCCGAAGGGGTTGGCTTCGACCGCGACGGGCCTAGCCGGAAGCGCCGCCCGCACCCGCCGTAACGGGAGAGGCACAAGCAACGCCGCCGCACACATGTGCGGCGTCCTCAGCCACGCCAGCGATCGTCACCGTGAGGACGAGACCCAAAGGGGCTCGGGGAGACCGGTGCAGCCGGTCGAGTAGAGCGCGGTCGCGCTTGGCGCGAGGCGCTATTGCCCGCTGCGAGGATTACGAGCCCTTCTACTGACCAATACCGCGGGTTCCACTTGGAGTGCATCGGCGATCTGGCCCAACACAGTGATGCTGGCGGACACGTCGGCTCGCTCAATTGATCCTACGTATCTCGCACTGAGGCCCGCGAGATCCGCCAGTTCCTCTTGCGTTATTTTCTGTTCGCTTCGCACACGGCGTAGATTTGCTGCCAATGTGTGCTTGAGGTCCATGGCGACAAAAATCGCCCTGGTCGGCACGATCATTCCAGGAACGATAGTTCCTATTCGTGCCGTAAGAATGTAGATTGTGCCCCGACGGCCAGCGATCGGAGACACAATTGAGCCAGCGCAGGATCGATATCGCGAGCCGACCGATCGCGGCCAACGACCTGGGGTCCGACGATCTCTTCCGTCGTCACGCCGACTGGCTGCGGCGGTTGCTGAGCCGGCGCCTGCGCGTCCAGCCGGCCGACATCGACGACCTCATCCAGGAGACCTATCTGCGGGCGACGCGCAAGCCCGAGGCCGAGATCGGCCATCCCAAGGCCTTCCTGTCGCAGATCGCGCTCAACCTGTTCCGCGACGCCAAGCGGCGGGAGGCGGTCCGCGCCGGCCACCGGCGGGCGGTGCAATCGGATGCGGCGGCCGACGCCGGCCCGCCGCCGGGGCTGCTCGACCAGGAGGCATCGGTGGAACTCGTCCGCCTGATCACCGACATGCCCGAACCCTATCGCGACGTTTTTACTTTGAGCCGCTTTCGCCATATGACAAACCGCGACATCGCCGCGCATCTGGGCATCTCGGTGAAGACGGTGGAATGGCGAATGGGCAAGGCACTCGAATATTGCATGAGCAGGCTTCGCGACTAGGCGGCACAGCATGATGACGCACGGTGGTGACCAGCAGGCGAAGGTGCGCGAGCAGGCGGCGGACTGGTTCGCGCGCCTCAAGACCTTGCCCGTCTCGCAGGCGACGCTCGAGCAATTCTTCGAATGGCGGCGGATCGACGCGCATGAGGCGGCCTTCGACGAGGTGGAGCGCCTGTGGGGCCGGGCGGGGCTGGTGGCCGAGCATCCCGAGATCCGCGAGGCGACGCAATCGGCCTATGATCGCCCGCACCGCCGGCGCCTCGCCATCGCGGGGTCCGCGCTGGCGCTGGTCGCGGTGGCCGGGGTCTTTGTCGGCCTTCATCGTCCCGGCGATCGCTATGTGACGGGCGTCGGGCAGCAGAGCGTGATCGCGCTCGCCGACGGGTCGAAGCTCACCCTCGACACCGACACGAAGCTCGTGGTCAGGCTCGAGAAGGATGCGCGCCATGTCGAGCTCGACCATGGGCAGGCCTATTTCAGCGTGGCGCATGATCCGTCCCGGCCGTTCACGGTCGAGGCGGGCGGCGTGCAGGTGCTGGCGACGGGCACCCAGTTCGATGTCCGCCACACCGGGCAGGCGACGGACGTGACGCTCGTCGAGGGCAGCGTCGCTGTGCGTTCGCCAGGCACGCATGAGGGCCAGCGGATGATCGCGGGCCAGGCGGTGACGGTGCTGTCGGGGCAGGTTCCGGTCGTGCGCCGTGTCGACACGTCGGTGGCGACCTCGTGGAAGCGGGGCCAGATCGTGCTCGACGGGATGACGCTCGGGCAGGCGATCGCGGAGGTGAACCGCTATACCGCGCGGCCGGTCGTGCTGGATGCGCCGCGTTATGCCGGGAGCCGGATCGGCGGCTCCTTCGAGACCGGCGACATCGAAAGCTTCGTCCAGGCGACGACGGCGCTGCTGCCGCTGCGCGCGGTGCGCGGGTCCGGCGGCGGCATCCATCTCGTCGACCCCGATTCGCAAGGCAGCGGCTGAATCCATCCTGGTCCGTCAGGGTCGCGCCTGCGCCGGCGCGTCTCTTGTCCGTGGAGCCCGAAGAGGCTTCGCGGAGAACCGCGAGAGGGGCTTGCGGCGGGACGAGGGGCGATCATCGATGCGCAGGATGCGGGGGCGGGGCGGTTTCGAGCTGAGCGGAATAGTGGCGATCCTCCTGGGCGGAGCGCCGGCCAGGGCCGCGCCTGCACAAGGTCCGGAGCGCGTGCTGCAGTTCGCGATCCCGGCGGGATCGCTCGCTTTGGCGCTCCAGACCTACGCGTCGGTCACCGGCGAGCAGCTGATGTATTCCGAAGACCTGGTGGCGGGCAGGCGGGAAGGGGGGCTCACAGGACGGTTCAGCGCCGGCGAGGCGCTCGAGCGGCTGCTGTCGGGGACCCATCTGCACGCCTATCGCGCCGGCGCGAAGGTGCTCGTGCTCCGTCCGGCGGACGCGGCGGCGCGCAAGCCGATCGCGGCGCGCAGCCTCGCCACGCCCCTGCTCGCGCAGGCGGCCGAGCCTTCGGCGGGCGACGGCGGCGCGGGCGTGCCCTCGATCGGCGGCCGGCGGCGGCCCGTATCGGATATATCGCCGACGGATCAAGCCGCACTCGCCAACCCCGAGATCGTCGTCACCGGCACGCATATCCGCGGGACCAATCCCGGCGCGCCGCCCGTGCAGACGATCACGCGGGCCGACATGGAGCGCAACGGCTATGCGACGGTGGCCGAGGCGGTGCAGGCGCTGCCGGCCAATTTCGGCGGGTCGATGACGCAGCAGAGCTCGACCCAGTTCGCGGATCGCACGTCGACCAACAACAGCTTTGCCACCGGCGTCGACCTGCGCGGCTTCGGTCCGGGCTCGACGCTGGTGCTGGTGAACGGCCGCCGCGTCGCCGGATCGGGCGCGACCGGCGCCTTCGCCGACATCTCCTTGATCCCGACCGGTGCGGTGGACCGGGTCGAGGTGCTGCTCGATGGGGCCTCGGCGATCTACGGCGCGGATGCGGTGGGCGGCGTGGTCAACATCCTCCTGCGCACATCCTATGACGGCGCGGAGACGCGCATCCGCTTCGGGTCGGTGACGGCGGGGCACAAGCGCGACATCCAGGTCGACCAGACGATCGGCAAAAGCTGGGGCAGCGGCGGCTTCCTGCTCTCCTACGAGTTCGATCGGCAAGGGGCGCTGCGCTCGGCCGACCGGGGCTTCGCCGCCTCGGCGGACTCGCGGCCCTATGGCGGCACCGACCATCGCTTCTACTTCAGCACGCCGGGCAACATCCTTGGCTTCGATCCCGCGACGGGGTCGTTCGGGCCGGCTTTTGCGATCCCGCCCAACCAGGACGGGACGGCGCTGACACCGGCGAGCTTTCTTCCCGGCGTCACCAACCTCAACAATTATCGCGGGCATATGGACCTGATCCCGCGCGAAACCCGGCACAGCGCCTATGCGGCGCTCCACCAGGATCTGGGCGACAGCCTGCATGTCTCGGCCGATGCCCGCTATTCGCGCCGCCAATATCTCGACCGCACGATCGGGGCGGTGACGATCTTCGACGTCACCAGCGCGAATCCTTATTTCGTGTCGCCCGACAGCGCGACTGACGATCTCATCGCCTATGGGTTCGACAAGGAGCTCGGCCCGCAGAAGAGCCGGGGCTGTGACGAGGCGATCGCGGCGACGCTCGGCCTCGATGCGGACCTCGGCAAGGACTGGAAGCTGCGCAGCTATGCCGGCTGGTCGCAGGAACGGCAGTTCGTCTACGCTTATGGCTTCGAGAATGATGCCTTCCTGGCCGAAGCGCTGGGCTCGGTCCCGGACGATCCGGCGACAGCTTTCAGCACCGCGACCGACGGCTATTTCAATCCCTATGGCAGCGGTTCGTCCAACTCGAAGGCGATCCTCGATTTCATCGGCCAGGGTTTCCAGGACAGCCATGTGACGAGCCGGGTGACGACCGGTCATGTCGATGCCGACGGAAGCCTGTTCGCGTTGCCCGGCGGCGCGGTGAAGCTGGCGCTGGGCGGCGATGTGCGGCGCGAGAGCTTCGACCGCCATGGCGAAGGTTTCTTCGCGACGACGACGCCGCAGCCCTTCCAGTCGGCGCGCGGCTCGCGCGTGGTCGGGGCCGGGTTCGCGGAGCTGCATGTCCCGATCGTGGGGCCGCAGAACGGCGTGCCGCTCGTCCGCGCGCTCGATCTGTCGATCGCGGGGCGCATCGAGCATTATAGCGACTTCGGCACGACCACGGACCCGAAGATCGGCGCGAGCTGGAGCCCGACGGCCGGGGTCGTGCTGCGGGGCGGCTATGGCACCTCGTTCCGCGCGCCGAACCTCACCCAGCTCCGATCCGAATCCGGCGGGTCGGTGACGCAGCTTGCGCGTGCCGACGGCAGCACGGTCGCCGCCATCGTGCTGTCGGGCGGCAATCCGGGGCTCAAGCCCGAGCTCGCCAAAAGCTGGACGGCGGGCGCCGACATCAAGCCGAAAGGCATTCCCGGCCTCAGCCTCTCCGGGACCTGGTACAGGACGGTCTTCTCGCGCCGGATCGCGTCTCCGGCCGGCGACAATCTGAGCATCGCGCTGTCGGACCCGACGCTGGCGAGCTTCGTCGGCTGGTCTCGCCGTCGACCAATGCGGCGGACCTGGCGAAGGTGACGGCCTTGCTCGACGATCCCGAGACGGTCGGCGGCAGCAGCATCCCGGCGACCTCGATCGGCGCCATCGTCGATGGGCGGCAGGTCAACACCGGTCGCATTCTCACCAGCGGCATCGACATGAACGTCCGCTACAGCCTGACGGCGGGCGCCAACCGGTTCGATCTCGGCCTGAAGGGCACCTATGTCCTCCAGTATCGCGAAAAGGTGACGCCGCTCTCGCCGGCCGTCGACGAGCTGGACCGCGCCGCCTATCCGGTCGCCTTCAGGGGCAGGGGGACGGCCGGCTGGAGCCGCGGGCCGCTGAGCGGCCAGGTCGGTGTGAACTATGTGAACCGCTATCATGATCTGGCCGGCAAGCGGATCGGGTCATGGACGACGGTCGATCTGGAGCTCGGCTATACGGCGCCGGCGACAAGCGGCTGGGCGAAAGGCTTCACGGCCTCGCTCTCGGTGCAGAATCTGTTCGATCGCGCGCCGCCCTTCTACGACAGCCCGGTCGGCGCGGGCTATGATGCGGCCAATGCCAGCGCGCTGATGCGCTTCGTGGCGCTGCAGCTCTCCAAACGCTGGTAGGTCCGATGAAGAGCATCGCGCGCCTCGCGGCGCTGGCGGGCGCCCTGTGCCTGGGTTCGGGGCTTTCCGCGCGTCCCTTCACGATCGACGACATGCTCGGTGCCGAGGCCTTCGGCGATCATGCGGTCGATCCCGGCGGGCGCTGGCTGGTCTATGCGGTCGAACGTCCGCTCACGCAGGTGCCGCGGGCCGACAATGAAGCGATGGATGTGCTGCGCAGCCGGCTGTTCGTCGCCGACCTCACGCATCCGGGGCCCGGCCGGCCGCTCGATCCGTCCGATCCGCGCTCGGGCATGGTCGTGCTCGGCTTCTCGCCCAAGGGAACGCGGCTCGCGGTCGCGCGACTGACGGATGCGCGCTGGCAGCTCGGGATCGTGACGATGGAAACGGGCGCGATCCGCTGGATGGACGCCAGCCCCGAATATGATGGTTTCCGCCCGATGATCGGCTGGCGTTCGGAGGACAATATCGTCGCGATCGCCGAAAGCGACGACCGGCCGCCGTTCAACCTTCGCGCGGATCGCAGTTTGTTCGAGGAGCTTGGCGTAGAATGGCGCAGGCACGACGCGGGGCGCGTGCCCACGGTCACGGTCGTCGGCAGCGGGCGCGAGATCGGCGTGACGCCCCATAAGGGGGGCCGCAGGCTGGTGACGATCGAGGCGGAGGATGGCCGGGTGCGGGTGCTCGCGACCGGCGATATCCGTACGCTGGACCTGTCGCCCGATCGCCGGACCGCCGCGATCTCTGAGCAGACGACGCCGTTCAACCTCGCGCCCGGCGGGTCAGTGTCCGAAAAGGACCAGACGCGCCGGCACCGTCTGGTGCTGGTCGATCTCGCCACGGGCCGGCGCACCGAGGTCTGTGCATCCTGCGACATCCGCGACATCGCGCCGCGATGGCGACCGGACAGCGGCGCGATCCTGTTCGGCGGCAGTGCCGATGACGGGCGCCAGGCCGACCTCACCGCCTGGACCTTCGATCCGGGGAGCCATGCGCTCGAACGGGTGCTGCCGGGCAGTCTCGAAGTCGTCGACGCGGTGTCGATCCATGGTCCGACCGACCTGGCGCTGGGCTGGGCCGAGCGGCGACCGATCCTGTTCGCGCGCCCGGTCGACCGGCCCGGCGGTCGGTTCGACTGGTATCGGATCGCCGGTGGCGGGGCACATTGCCTCACCTGTTCGCTTCGGCAGGCAGGGCCCACGCTCCTCGAGGCGGACCAGGACCAGCCGATCATGATGGCCGGCGGCGATGGTTGGCGGCTCGGCGCCGACCGGGCGGTTCCGGTGGTCCAGGGCGACGGGGCCATGGACCTGCCGTCGGCGGGCGGAGCGGGCCGGCTGCTGGCCTGGCGTCGCGATGGAGACCGGCTCGACGTGACGATCACCGGCACAGGCACGCGTCACATTCGCGTGCCGATGCTTCCCGGCTTCTTAGTCGACGGGGCCAGCGTGGCGAGCGGCAGCGTCATCGGCGTTCACCGCTTCCCATCGGGCAAGTCGCAGATCCTTGCGCTTCGCGAGGACCGCGCGCCCGCCGTGATCGCGACGATCAATGCCGGCCTCGATGCGGTCGATAGTCCCGACATCGTGAAGCTCGACCACCGCCGGTCCGACGGCAGTGCCGCGACCAGTTGGCTGCTGCTGCCACCCGGACGCCGGGCCGGAGAGACGATGCCGCTGGTCGTCATTCCCTATCCCGGACGCGTCATCGGGGCGGACGCGCCCTCCCTGGCGTCCCCCGACCAGCGCACGGATAATCCGCGACCGTTCCTCGGCCATGGCTTTGCCGTGCTGCTGCCCGATGTTCCCGAGGCCCCGGACAGAAACGGCGGCCATTATGCCTTCACCGCCGACATCCTCGCGGCGGTCGATGCCGCGATCGCGACGGGCCGTGTCGATCCGGGCAGGCTCGGCCTCTATGGGCACAGCTTCGGCGGCATGACGGCGGCCCTTGTCGCGACGCAGACCGACCGGTTCAAGGCGATCGTCGCCTCGGCCGGCATCTATGACCTTGTCAGCCAGCGAGGCACATTCGCGCCATCGACGCGGCTCGATCCCGGCCAGGGACAGTCGATCGTCGCGACCGCGGGGTTGATCGAGACCCTGCAGCCCCGGCTCGGCACCACGCCCTGGACCGATCCCGCGCCCTATCTGGCCGCGAGCGCGGTCTTCCATGCGGACAGGATCCATACGCCGATGCTGATCCAGGCCGGCGACGCCGATCCTTTGTCGCTCCAGCAGGGGGAAGAGCTGTTCTCGGCCCTGTACCGGCAGGGCAAGGACGCGGAGCTGCTGAGCTACTGGGGGGAGGGCCATGTGCTTTCGAGCCCCGCCAATGTCCGCGATTTCCATGGACGGATGTTCGACTGGTTCGACTGTCATTTCGATCCGGCGCGCACGCGTTGCGATGGAATGGTCGCATCGCCTTGAGTGCTGCCGGCGCCCAGCCTTTCGCTCCAACTGCGTGCCCAGCGCTCGAGGATCAGGCTCGTGAGCAGCTCGGAATAATGATCCTCGGCCATCAGCGTGTCGGGGGTCAGGATCGCCTCGAGTGCGCGCCGGTCGATGACCTGGTGGGCGGCCAGCGTGCCATCGAGCAGATAGGCGCGGAGGAAATCGGTGCTGCCGGCCAGCATCCGCCCGAAATAGAGGGTGAGGTCGCCCTTGCCGCGGCGGTCGATGAGCGTGGGCGGAAGCCGGTGCGCGAAGGCCGCGCGGGCCAGCGCGCGTTCGCGCCGGCCAGATGTCAGGTCGATCGCGGGTATGGCGAGGACATGCTCGATCAGGGGCTGCGACATCAGGGGATGGATCATCCGCCGACCCTGCGCGCACCAGGAGGCGCCGAACACCGACCGGCCATTGGCGATCATCCAGATCTGCAGCTGTTTGGCAGGCGGGAGATGCGCGATGCCGTCGAGCCAGGGATGGCGATGTCGCGCGCCACGCGCCGCCTCGCCGAGGAAGCGGTGCATCATAGCCGGAAAGGCCAGAGGGGAGGGGTGGATGCCATGGCGGAGCGCGGTCGCGCAAACGTGCCAGATCGAACGCTTCGTCCAGCGCGCGATGTCGATCAGCGCGGCCCATTTGCCGGCAAGGGACCGGCCGTCCGCCCAGAGGTCGGCCGCGACAAGAGGGGATGTAGGCTGGAAGAAGAGGGCGTCGCCGCCATGCCCGGTCAGGACCGCATCGACGTCGAGCCTGTCGAGCTCCGCGGCGAGATGGCGATCGTGGAACAGGCTGATCGCGCCCGAGCCGGGTCTCGCCGCGATCGGCATCGTCTCGATGTCCTCCAGGCCCAGCCGTCGCGCGGCACGGATGCGGGTGGTGAGCGGCAGACCGAGATGATCGGCGACGGCTTGCGCATATCGCCGTTCGTCGCCGGCGATGTCGTCGCTCGAATAATGAAACCAGCGATGGATCGGGGACGGCTTCGCCCGGGATGCCGCGGCCGCGACGATCGCGGAATCGAGCCCGCCCGACAGTTCGGCGGCGCCATTGCGGATGTCCGAACACCATGTCGCGACGCAGGAATCGACCAGCCCCGCGAGCCGGCGCTCGGGTTCCTGCGTCGTGGCCGGCAACGGCGAACAGAAATGGGCCGGATGCCAGACCCGGGTCTCGGTTCGCGCGCCCGACCGGCACTCGACGACGGTGCCGGGCGGGACCGCGTGAAGGCCGGTGAAGGGCAGGTCGTCGCCGACCGAGCCCGGGGAGGCGAGCAGATCGGCGACGCGCGCCCAGTCGATCCCGAGGTCTTGCGGGCGCGCGGCTGGAAGGATGGCTTCCGGCGTCGACGAGACGATCCGCACACCCTGGGCGCACCAGGTGACGCATTCGAGCGCGCCGATCGGATCGCGGAAGATCCATGTCCGGTCGGGATCGGCCTCGTCGATGCCGATCGCGACATAGGCGCCCCAGCCATGTGCCGAGAGCGTGGCGGCGAGCGTAGGAAAACTCTCCGGATCGGCAGGGCAAATCTGCTCCGGATTCCGGCCGAAGATGGTCGCGGCGCGATCGAAGAGGCGGCCGATCAGGACGATCCTGTCGTGCGCGCAGGTCCGGAGGAGCGATCCGGTTTCACGCCGATCGAGCAGGACGCGCCAGCCGGCCGCGTCGATCGCGTGCCACCAGCCCTGTCGTTCGAGCCAGACGGCGATCCGGTCGGCGACGTGCGCCGCGCCGGCATCGGCCCTGTTCCAGCGCAGGGCGGCGTAGTCCGTCACGAAGGCCGGGCCCGGACCACATGGATCGGCGAGAACTCCATCGCGCGGCTGGCGGTCTCGCCGAGCAGCAGGTCTCCGGACGCGAGCCAGCAATGGGCGCGGAACGGGAACAGGCTCACCCCGAACAGCCAGTCGGCGGTGTAGCCGTAGGAGGCCAGGAAATGGAGCAGGAAGAAGGAGCGGAACAGGCAGAGGATCGGGACGGGCAGGAACAGGGCCATGCGCTCGAAGCGGGCGATGATCGTCGCCAACTCTTCGGGCAAGGGGGTGTCCAGGAGCGGCGCTCGGCCCTTTGAGACGGCGAGGAGTCCTGCGAAATCATGTCTGTGAAAGCGGATGGTGGCGACGGCCAGGGCGAAGACGAAGCGAAGGACGTCGCGCCATTCCAGCTTGGCGTCCGCTTGAGGAAGTTCTCGCCATCCTCCGAAGCTTGGCTGGTCTCCTTCCAGCGCCGGAGCGGGCTCCGGCCCGATCGCTCGCGTGTCCAGGAAGTGGTTGGCAGTCGCTTCACCCGTGGGATCGTATATGCAGGAATAGGAGTCGCCCGCGACGTCGAGCACCACAACGCCGTCCCCGAACCGAACCGCGTGTTTGCCGTCAATCATGAGCGATGGTGGCTGGAACGGGGCCATCGGAATCTCCCAGGACGGCGCCGGCACCGACCCTGTCGATGCCGGCACGCAGTCGTTCAGTCGTAGCGGAAGACCATGTTGGGCTCGATCAGCCTGGTCCCGCCGAGCGCCCGGGTGGAGGCGCGCGCCGAACCCGGCGCGACGACCCCGGAAGCCCTTTGTCGACTGCTTTTCATAGGACAGGTTCCTTTCCCGGGAAGCACCGTGGCTCGCGTCGAGAGCCAGGGTGATCGCGGACAGTCGAACGCCGGCACCGAGATGATCGATGCCGGCGCCGGTCGGCTCAGTCGTAACGCAGGTTCGTCACCGGCTCGATCTTGGTGACGCCGCCGGGGGCCTGCGTCCTGGTCCGGGCGGAGCCCAGCGGCACGGGCTTGCGTGCCGTCGTCTGCTTGGTCTGCATGATATGCATCCTTTCACTCGAAGCGCCGCGACTCATTCGCGACCGGTCGATCAGGCGCCCCGAACCGAGCATCTCCGAGCTATATCTGAGCTATTTCTGTCAAACCCGCTGACGGTGCATCAGGCACGGGCCAGCAGCAGGGCCAGCGTCGGCGCGGCGGCGATCCGGCGCTTGTGGAAGCGGGCGACGGTTCGCCGCAGCGCATCCCGATCCAGTGATGCGCACAGATGCGCCAATTCGCTGGCTTCAGCCGTGATGCCGTCGATCGCTATGCCTTCGAAATGCCGGAGGACTCGAAGCCGGTCGTCCAGATAGGCGCGCGTATCACGCAGGACCAGATTGTCGGTCCGGTCGACGAGCGTGGACAGGATCGACCAGCTTTCCTCGGGCATGATGTCGGGAAGGAAGGGGGGCCACGGCACGTCGCGGATCGCAAGGTCGGTACACAGTCCGTGAAGGCGGTAGAGATCGGCGATATCGCGAACCTCGAGGCGCGCCACATAATAGCCTTCGGACCGTCGCTCTTCGATCACGCCGCGTCCGACGAGCCGCGATAGGAGTTCGCGAATGGGCGTCGGGCTGACATGGAGCCGGTCTGCCATCTCCTTGATGCCCAGCCGCTGGCCCGCGCGAAATCGGCCTGTACCAAGTTCCTCCAATATGATTCGATAAAGCCGACTGAAATCAGCGCGACCAGGTTGGTCCGACATGCTGCGTTCCCTTGGAGCCATTCTCGAAATTGTACCGACCAAGTCCAAATTTCGATACGCTCGCGCGCGTTCGACGCGCGCTTTTCACCGGCGTGTGACAACTGGACCGGAAATCACGCGGGCTACCCACGGCAAATCCGTGGTTCGGGTTCGCTCTTTCAGGCACCGGGCGTTTCATTACGCCCACGGATGCAGATTACAATTTCGTGACGTGCTGCGACACGATATGGTTTGGCCGATCCTTGTCGGCACTCAGGAGGTCGCCGATGCGTCCGGGCTCGATATGTTGCGTATGAGGCAGCGGTGAAGACGGTCGGTGGCGGCTTGATGCTGGCGCGATCGCTCCGCGCGATCCGGCACAAGCGAAACCTGCCTGCCCAGGACGTCGCGGCCGCGATGAACATGGCGTATCGGACCTATGAGGAGTTCGAAGGCGGGCGCGGCCCGCAGACGATCGAGCGGATCTTCGCCTTTGCCGATGCGACCGACTGCGACCCCTATGCCCTGATCCTCGGCCCGCTCTTCGACCTGCCGAACTTCGCGCTCGATTGCGCCGACACGAAATTGTGCCTCATCATGATGATGCATCTGCGCGAGTTCGCCGCGGACGAGGGTGAGGACATCGCGTATCTGGAGCCGCCGCATGTGATCGGCGGATTTGCACGGGCCTTCAAGGAACTTGGAGCGACGCTGGAGGACAGTGAGCGCTTCCTGCAGAAATGGCTCGATGAAAAGACGGGTTTCGTCGGCCTCAAGACCCTGCGGCTGCGCGGTGCCGTTCGCAAACCCGCCAAGGAATGAGCATGGGCCGTCAGCGCTGCAGCAGGTTTAGATAGGCATCGCCGCGCAAGCTGTCCGCCCAGGCGATCAGCCGGCGGACACGGGACTTCAGGAAGTCGGATCGGCCACCCCAATCTGCCGCGACCGCCGTTTCGCCGAACAGCGCGATCGCGATCTGCTTCTGGGACCAGCCCCGGGCCAGACCATCCGTAGTCGCCAGCAGCATCGCCATTTTTCGCGATGTCAGCTTGGAAGGGGAGGGCAGGGGCGAGATACGGCGTTGCGTCGCAAGGCTGTCGAAGGCGCGCAGCGCGCGAAGACGGATTGGAAGATGGCGGTCGCCATGGAGGTGGAAAGAAAGGCGAACCGGGCCGTCGAGAAGGGAGCCTGAGAAGAGGCTGAGCCTGATCGCAGTCTCATGTGAGATGAGGCGCACCTCCTCCGGCATGCCCTCGCAACGCAGAATCGTAGCGGGAACGCGCTGTGCAGAAAGGTCGAAGACGTCCCGATCGGATGGCCTCGCCGCCATGGCCGTCGCCAGGATCACGGATGGATCGTGACGAGCGGCCCAGAAGATGTCCGCCTCGAGTGCTGGTCGGTCAGGATCCTCCTCGAAACAGGAGGCCCCATGAGGGATCGGGGGGCGGGGCGCACTCGATCAGGGTTACGGGTCTGCTCCCTGTCACGCCGATAGCCCGGCGAACCGGCAAGGGGCTAGGGTGATAATCGGCGCGGCGTCGCAGGATCTCCCAGGCGAAGTCGGCCGGGCTCGAGATCGGCGTGCTCGGCTGTGCTTCCACCAGCCGAAAATAGTTCCCTGATTGAGTCTTGGTTCCCATCGTCCGTGCTCCTGCCGTCTCGGGGCAGTCAGCCGGTGCGAGGTTGGGGAGTCAGTTTGTCTGCATATAGCTGGCCTATATTCGGCCTATATTCGGCCTCTCGTATGAATCCTTGTACCCGGTCCACAACGATACCGTGGAGTTGCTCGGAAAGTCCGTGGCCTTGCCGTGTCATGGACACTTCCGAGTCGGTCGCTGGCCTGTCGGTGATTGGATGATCGACAGACGTCGTGCTGCGGCTGCCTTCCGCTCCTGTCGGTGGGTTGCCGTTGCCGATGATGAATGAATTTTGAAATATTCGTTGGGCCTGATGTGTATGGGCTGTGCGGTGATCGTCATTATATTTGACAAAAATCACGGAGTTTATTTGTGTATTTGAAGAGTATTGGGTGTTTATTTCGGGAGTTCGATAATAAAGATTGGCGTTGAATATTCCGGATTTTGCCTTTCGGACTTGTTAGGTGGCCTCATACGAGGTCGGAAGCGCAACGCTTTGAGCCGCTTTCTCGCTTCCATGCTAACGCTGGCGGAGGGAAGGGGCTGCGGCTTGGAGCCATACCCTCGAATGGTTTCGATGCCTCAATAACCGATACCTTCCATCGTATGGGTCGATGTGCCCGACGGGCGGAGTAGACATTCCTTCCGATGCACGATCACGATACGATCCTCATGGCCTTCCATGCCTGGCGTGGTTCGCCGATGGCCCTCGCCACAGTGATCTCGACATGGGGATCGGCGCCGCGGCCACGCGGGAGCCACATGCTCATCCATGCCGATGGGCGTTTCGAGGGATCGGTATCGGGCGGGTGCGTCGAGGGCGACGTGCTGGCGTTGGCCGGGGAGGTGATCGCTTCGGGGCGCAGCGAGCGTCGCGAATACGGCGTATCGACGGCCTCCGCCTGGGAGGTGGGATTGCCCTGCGGTGGCGGTATCGAGGTTCTTGTCCAGCCGGTGTCGGAAACGGGGTTCGCGCCGTACCTGTTCGACTTGATCCGCCTCGGCCGCGATGCCGGCCAGAGCGTCCGGATCGAAACCGACCTGGCGACAGGACGGAGTGCGACGTCCCTTGGCAAGTCCGCATGGCTGTTCGTCAACGACTACGCGCCGAAGCGCCGGCTTTTCATCGTGGGAGCGGTGCAGATCGCGCAGAGCTTGTCCACCATTGCCGGCACTTTGGGCCTGCGACCGGTCGTCATCGATCCGCGCGCGCGTTTCCTGACGGCGGAGCGGTTTCCGGGCGCGGTGCTCGACGATCGCTGGCCGGACGAAGCGATCTCGGCATGGCGCCCCGATACGGCGAGCGCGGTCGTCACGCTGAGCCACGATCCCAAGATCGACGACCCTGGGCTGGTCGCGGCGCTCGGCTGGCCGACCGGCTACGTGGCGGCCCTGGGTTCGCGTCGAAGCCATGCGGCTCGGCTTGATCGCCTGGGGGGCGCCGGTATCGGCGCGTCGGATCTCGCCCGCATCGAGGGGCCGGCCGGCATTGGCATCGGCGCGATCGGAGCAGCCGAAATTGCGCTGTCGATAGCGGCTGGAATGGTCTCGGCACTGGGCCGACATCGCGAATGAGGGACGCGTGTCGCGACTTGCATCGACCGTGGCACCTAACCTACGACGAGCTTCATGGGCCGTCGGCGGGACGGGTTCGCCGCTTGGGGCGTGAGGTGGTCCCGCACGAGACCCTGAAGTTCGTGCAGTGCCCCGGCGGCCGCGTAGCTCACGGACATGATGTTGCCGAGCAGGGTTTTGACGGCGTCCCGGTCGATTTCCGGGCGATCGATCAACTGATCGATCAGCGAGGAATGCAGGATCGTGGCGCACACCTTCTGCTGGGTGTGATGCGTGATTGCGAAGAACCGATCGACGCCGCTCGACGTTCTGAGATCGAAGTCGAACTCAAACTCGGTATTGCCGGTAGCCAAGCCAGTCAGGGCCATAATCGCCTCCATCAGTCGAGGCCGACCGTAGCGTTACGGCGGGGGGCGCGATTGCAAAGAACGGCCATCACGTGCGCCGGACGGACGCGAAGTCGCATTCGCAGTCGGTTGGCTGACATTGCCTGCCCGGGCGAGCGACCATGAGCCGGGGCGCTGAAGGATATTCGGGAAAGGCACCTTCGGCCACGGGTCCCAGCTATTTTCGGCAGGTCAGCGCCCGTGTGACGCCGGAGAACCGGCAACTGGCGCCATCCGTCCGTTTCGAAACCAACCGCCTCCATTCGGACGCGCCCGTCGCCTGGCGATTTCGCCAGCCGGAGGCCTCGCTCTTCTGGTGGGAAACCGGCTTCACTCGCTACGACCTTGACGTCGACGGCGGGAAAACGCAGGCCGACACGGCTTCGCGCCGGCCCTTCGGGCTGATCCCACCCGGAGCCGAGATCCGCGGCGAACATCACACCAAGCCCGATTGCACCTATCATATCCTCTTCATCGACCCCGCGTTTCTCGAACTGCGCGGCAAGTCGCTGCTGGGGGAGCCGCTGATCGGGTTTTCGGACACCGCCCTCGAGCGCAGCATCCGCGAACTGTCGCAATGGCGCGACGACGCGACTTTTTCACTGATGGCCGAAGGTTGGGCGCTCCAGACCGTTGCTCGCGTTCGCGCACGATTGGATGCGGAGCCCTCCAATGCCTATGCCAGCGGCGGCCTGACACCGGCCGCGTTCCGCCGCGTGCAGGATTATATCTGCGCTCGCCTCCACGAATCCATCGGCCTGATCGAACTCGCCACGCTCGCCGGACTGAGCGTGCGCCAGTTCAGCCGCGCATTTCGGGCAACCACGGGGCGATCGCCCGCCCGGTTCGTCCATGATTGTCGGCTCGAACTCGCCAAGACGATGTTGCTAAGGAGCGACGTCAAGCTGACCGAGATCGCGTTCGCCTGCGGTTTCAGCCACGCGCAGCATTTCTCGAACAGCTTTCACCGCGCGATCGGAATGACTCCCAGCGCTTTTCGTCGTCGCGCCTTGCTATGAGGTCGGATGGTGATCGGTTCGACGCTGGACATCGGTCCATCGAAGGCAAACATTTCGATCGCCGGAATGATGGAAGATTATGAGTTCGCATCATCCAATGCACGAAATGGCTGCTGCGGGAACGACTACCTTGGTAGGCTTGCGACGCACCCCGCAGCCGGGCAATGCTCTCCCGACCGGTGGAGAATTCCAACTCGTGTCAGAGAGTGTATCTGTCCGATCGACTCCCACGATCGCCGTCGTGGACGACGACGAAGACGTGCGTATTGCATTGGCTGAGCTCATTCGTAGCCTGGGTTATGAAGCGACCCTGTTCGAGACGGCCGACGCATTTCTGGCCACATTCGCGATCGACGAGGCTGATTGCATAATCAGCGATGTCCATATGCCCGGTACGAACGGCCTCAAACTTGCCAAGCAGATTCATAAGACCGGCAAGCCGATGATCCTGATCACCGCATTCCTGTCGCCCGAACTGGAAAGGCAGGCGATGGACGCCGGCGTTCTGGCATTTCTACGCAAGCCGTTCGATCCCATGCTGCTGATCAACAGGCTCAACGAACTTCTAGGCTGAAGATGTTATTCGATCGGATCAATATCCAGGCGCAATACGACATCGTATTATGGTCGAACTCGTTGCTCGATGTGGAAATCTCGTGGCTTTATCATTGACCTGAAATCGTACGCCAGCCGACCCGGTCAGACGGTGCAGCCCGGCCGTCACAGACCGTTTCAAGCGGGTTCGATGCTCACGCATGCTCGCTGATGCGCAGGCTATGTCGGCCGCCGCCGACGCCCGGATCGTCTTCCACCAGGTCGTCCTGTTCCGCGCGCGCGGCGGCGGGTGGCCAAGGCAGCGCGCCGCGGTCCGGCAGTGCCTGACGCCGGGTTTCGATGGAGCCTGCGAACAAGTGGACCCCATACGTCGGTATGGGATCCGCTTGCGTGCATCATCGGCTACTCATTGGATTTTCATAGGGAGACGCGCGGGGCGCCCATGCATGGCCTAGGGCAGACGATTTCGGCGATGGTGAAGGACGATTTCTTCCTGTCGCCGCGCTCCGACGGGTTCAGCGCGGACCGCTTCGATCAGCATCGTGCGACCGATCCGCTCCGCGCGATCCGGAGCGTCGCGGAGGTGTTCTGCCCGCACGAAGTGATCCAGCATGATCGCTCCAATCCGCTCGATTTCCGTCATTCCTCCGCGCGGATCGAAAGCGCGTCAATCAACCAGATTTCCTATGGAAGCGAGGTCGACGTCCTCATCAACAGCTCGAACCGGGCGCAATATATCCTGCTCGTCCAGTTGCGCGGGCAGATGCTCGTCGAGCGTGAGTCCGCGATAAAGGCGCTGGAGCCCGGCTCGTACATGCTGATGGGGCCGGACGCGCAATACCGCTTCGTCCACGAGCGCGACGATTCGCATCTGGCCGTCGGAATCCCGCGACGGCTCATCGAGCAGGGCGACGAGGCCGCGACCGGCTTCGGAGCGGGCATCGACCCGGAGATCATCGACGAGCAGGCGGGCAGTCTGATCGACTATCTCGGCTTTGTCTGTCGCGAGCTCAATCGTGGGGGTGGTGCTTTCCAGTCGTCGATCGTGCGGGGCGGGGTGGTCGACAGCGTGTCCGGCATGGTGAAGGCGATGCTCAACGAGCGGATGCCGCCGCGGCCGCGGCCGTTGGCTGGAGCGCCGGGCTATGTGCGGCGAGCCGAACTCTTCATGGAAGCCTCGCTTGCTGACGAGGTGACGATCGAGGCGGTGGCGTCTGCGGCAGGCGTGTCGGCGCGCACCCTGCATGACGGCTTCAAGCGATTCCGCGGCAGCACGCCCATGAACTGGCTGCGCGCCCTGAGGCTGGATCATGCCCGGCGCGATATCGTCGCGGGTGCCGACAGCTCCGTGAATATCCTGGCGATCGCCAACCGCTACGGAATGCAGCACGGCGGCCGGTTCGCGGGCTATTATCAGAGGCAGTTTCGCGAAAGCCCGTCCGAGACGTTGCGCTCCGCGCGGGAGCGGGCGGCCGTGCCATCCGCGTCCGCCGGCTTGGGCGGCGACCAGGCTGAATCTTAGGTTGGCTCGCTGCAATGGCATAACCATTGTTGCGGGATCCGGACCGGACTGCAGGATTCGGATATCCGCGAGCGCATCGATCAGGCAGGATGTGGGCAGGCCTGAGGATAGTCTTCGGGGCGAAGGACGGATCCGGCCTCTGCGATGACGGGCTGGATCGAACGGCGACGAGCGAGCCCCCGATGCTGCGTGATCCTTCGTTGTGCGCCGGTGCTCTACCGTCCTCCCCGATGCGATCCCCGGTCTCCGCCGAGCTCTACGACATGCTATCGCGGCCCGTTCGGGACCGGCATTACGCGCTCAGGCGGCTGGCTTGGATCTCGTGGATCTTCCTGAGCGCCGTCGGTTGCCATCTTGATGCCGAGCACCCGCGATTCGAGTTCGCGCAACGCTCGCTCCAACGCCTTTGCGACATGTTCGAGCGTAATCGCGCTTCGCTTTCGGAGGCCTGGGGCGGCCTCGATGAGGCAAACAAAGTCACTGGCACTGATGCTCGATACCTTCTCATCGCGCGGGATATCTCGGTCCTTGCGGCGCGATCGAGCAAACTGTGCGCCGACATCGAGCAGGCGATCGCAGCGGGCGATGCGCGCAACGGCGAGCAGCTGGGCCATCTCTCTTCGCTGCGCCGTGATGCAATGGCGCTTCTGCTCGCCAACTCAACGATCGTGACAATGGCCACGAACGACTGATCCACACGCGCGAACCGGTTTCGGTGCGCTATTTTAAAAAATCCTGTCGACCCAATACCCGGGCGTCAATTTGGGGGTGGCCGGCGGACCTCTATGCGGCGGGCAAGCCCGCGATGGCCGGTATCGGACTGCAAGGGGGGATGCTCCGGCCCCCGCAACCGAAGAAAGGCCATGATTTACGCCTTCATCGTCGCCGCTTTCGTCTACCGATTCACCATGCTGGCGGTGTCCATCCGCAACGAGAAGGTGCTGCGCGCCGGCGGAGGGATTGAACGTGGGCCCACCAATTCCAGTCTGCTCGCGATCGCCCATATCGCCTTCTATGTCGCGGGCTCGGTCGAGGGAATCGTGCGTGGGCCTGGATTTGATGCTGTCACGGGTATCGGGCTCGCGATCTACCTGTTCGGTGCGGCGATGTTGTTCGTGGTGTCGCGGCTGCTCGGCCGGCTGTGGACGGTGAAGCTGCTCATCGCGCGCGACCACGAACTCGTCACGCACCCGCTGTTCCGGGCGGGGCGCCATCCCAATTACTATCTGAACATCCTGCCCGAGTTGATGGGGTATGCGCTGACCCTGCACGCCATCGTCACGTTGATCGTCGGCATCGCGATCTATCTCGTGCCGCCCGCCATGCGCATCCGGCTGGAAGAGCGCGTCATGCGCGACACCTTCGCGCGCTATTGATCAGCTTCGCCAGCGGGCGCCCAGCGCCAGGAACACGTCGATCTGGCGATCGCCCAGCGTTCCGTCTGAAACGAGGTCAAAGCGGCTTCTGCGCCGACGAAGTTGGCCTCAGAGGCCAGCGCATCCATGAAGCTAGTGCGGCCAAACCGGAACAGTCGGTTGGCCCGATCGACCGATTTCGCCGTGTCGTTGCCGGCCAGTTCGATCGCCCGCCCGTGATTGATCGCACGCGCATAGCCGGCGAGCGCGGTTTCGATCTGCTGCAGCGCCTTGATCAGGCTCACGTCGGACTGCGCCGCCCGCATTGCGTCGAAGTTCGTCCCGCGTCCCCTCCCCCGTGAAGAGCCGCTGCGTGACATCGAGCGTCTCGCGCAGGACGCGGACAGTTGGCCGAGCAGCGCCGCCCGCCTGCTCAGCGCGCAGTGATACGCTGCTATGGACGGGGTAGAAGCAGGCCCACAACAACCGTCCGGCATGGCAGGGGGAAGGCTAGGTCCCCGCTGCACCTTCCGTGCGTGAACGCTCGCCGACGACCGAGAAATTGCCGACCGCGTGCGCCATCAGACTGCCGTCGTCGGCATGGACTTCTCCACCGACATAAATAGTTCGCCGGCCCGCGTTGATGACCCGGCCGGAGGCTGTGATCGCTCCGGTCCGCGCCGTGACCGGCCGCAGATAGGTGATGGTGAGATCGAGCGTGATGATGCCCGCGCCTGTCGGCAGCATGGTGTGCGCGGCGCAGCCCATCGTCGTGTCGAGCATCGTCGCGGCGGCACCGCCATGCAGCATCCCCATCGTGTTTTCGAGCGACTGGCCATAGTCGAGACGCATTTCGGTCTCGCCGGGCTCTGCCTTCACGCAGCGGAAGCCGATCAGATAGGCCATGGACGGGCCGGGCAGCCTGCCGTCGCGGATGCCGCGCATGATCTCCAGGCCGGAGAGCCCGGCGGTGAGTGCGGCGGCCTTCGACGGATCGGGCCAGGCGACCGTCCGCTCGCGTGCTTCCCCCGCAGGGATCTTATAATCCTTCATGTCGTCCTGCCTCGAAAAGCGAAGAGCGGGCGCCTGCGATGGGCCGAACCCGATCGCGAGCGCCCGCCCGGCCGATCATGTTATTCGGCCGCGATCCGCTGCTTGATACCCAGCGCCGCCGCGACGCCCGCGCCGTAGGCCGGGTCCGCCTTCTCGCAATTGGCGATATGGCGTAGCTGAACTTCCACGCTCGCGCCGCCGATCGCGCGCGCGGTGTTGGCAAACAGGCGCTCCTGCTCGTCGGGCGTCATGTTACGGAACAGAATGCCGGGCTGCTCATAATGGTCCTCGTCGACGCGATGGTCCCAATGATCGGCCAGATCGCCGATCGGCAGCGGCTTCTCCTTGAGCTCGGGATGGTCGGCCCACATGCCCGTGCTGTTCGGGAAATAGGGCGTAGTCGCGCCGAGATTGCCATCGACGCGCATTTGTCCGTCACGATGATAGCTGTGAAACGGGCATTTCGGCGCGTTGACCGGGATACTGTGGTGGTTGACGCCCAGCCGATAGCGCGCGGCGTCGCCATAGGAGAACAACCGCGCCTGTAGCATCTTGTCGGGCGAAAAGCCGATGCCCGGCACGATATTGGCCGGCGAAAAGGACGATTGCTCGACGTCGGCGAAATAGTTTTCGGGATTGCGATTGAGTTCGAGCATGCCGACCGGGATCAGCGGGAATTCGCCCTTCGGCCATACCTTGGTGAGGTCGAACGGATTGTGGCGGTGCTTGCGGGCCTCCTCCTCGGTCATCACCTGGATGGAGACTTCCCAGCGCGGGAACTCGCCGCGATCGATCGCTTCCAGAAGGTCGCGGCCACTGCTCTCGCGATCGCCACCGACCACGGTCGCCGCTTCCTCGTCGGTGAGGTTTTCGATGCCCTGCTGGGTGCGGAAGTGGAACTTCACCCAGACGCGGTTATTTTCGGCGTCGATCAGGCTGTAGGTGTGGCTGCCGAAGCCGTGCATGTGGCGATAACCGCGCGGGATGCCGCGATCGGACATCACGATCGTGACCTGGTGCAGCGCCTCGGGCAGCAGCGTCCAGAAATCCCAGTTGTTCTGCGCGCTGCGCAGGCCGGTGCGCGGATCGCGCTTCACGACATGGTTCAGATCGGGGAAGCGCAGCGGATCGCGGAAGAAGAAGACCGGCGTGTTGTTGCCGACCAGATCCCAATTACCCTCGTCCGTGTAGAACTTCACCGCGAAGCCACGAATGTCGCGCTCGGCATCCGCCGCGCCGCGCTCGCCCGCGACGGTCGAGAAGCGCATGAAGACATCGGTCTTCTTGCCGACGCCGGTGAACAGGCTCGCCTTGGTGTACCGGCTGATGTCGTGGGTAACGGTGAAGGTGCCGAAGGCGCCCGATCCCTTGGCGTGCATGCGACGCTCGGGGATCACCTCGCGATCGAAATGGGCGAGCTTCTCGATCAGCCACACGTCCTGCAGCAGCGCCGGGCCGCGCGGGCCGGCGGTCATGATGTTCACATTGTCGACGACCGGCGCGCCTGCGGCTGTCGTCAGATCCTTGCGCTCCACGAAATCCTCCATCGTTCGGGCCGGTGGCCTGTCGGCTTCGAGGACTAGGATATGTTGCGGTGTCGGATCGACCGGGAGGAGAGTCTGGCTGTACCATACGAAAGCATGGGTCGGCTGTTCGGCGGGACGGGGCCTGGCCGGTCGGCCAGCAGGGGACCGACGTTTCAGGAGGATATCGGTGCCACGGATTGCGGCGGTACCTCTCGCGGCGGGCCTCTCATCGCGCGTCGGGTGGGTCGACAAGCTGCTGGTGCCGCTGAACGGGCTCGTGCTCGGGCAGCTTGCCGCCCGCCCGCTGGCCGGGTTGTCGCTCCATACGGGCTTCGTCCTCTCCGGTGATGCCAGGGTGGAGTGGCCCTGCTTGGACATCGTCGTCAACGACCGGGCCGAGGCTGGCTTGTAATGTTCGTGGGCGCTCTGCGGCAACGCCGTCCTCGTTGCGCTCGCCGATATGCTGTTCCTGCCCTTCGCCCGTTCCGCGACCTTGGACGTCCGTTTCACGGGTCGGGCCTCTGCAGACACTCCTTCGAAACGCCGAACCCGTCTATGCGCCTGCGCATTGGCTCGTCGACATCGATCGGCCGGAAAATCCGGTGCGGACGGTTCAGGGTGGCGACGGTGTCGCGCCGCCCTGAACCGTCATGCTTCGCGCGATGCTCAGCGCCCGTGCGTGGCGCGAATCCAGTCGGTGGCGAGCGCGGCATAATCGTCGGGCGCATCTTCCCAGACGAAATGGCCCGCATCGACCACGACGGCCTTGCAGTTCTGCAGATGCTGTTCGAGGAATTCGCCGTTGGCAGACGGAACGAAGGGGTCGTCCTTGCCCGAAATGACCAGCACCGGCGTGGAGATGAGCGGGAGTAGCTCTGCCAGGCGGGGCAGATCGACTTTGTAGGCGCGCACGAAGTTTGCGGCCTCGTTCCACCGCGCGTCGAGCGATGACAGCCGGTAATCCTCGATCACCGCGTCGGGCGGCGTAATCCGCGCGAATTGGCGGACGAGCGAGACGATCTGGGCGCCGCCCTCGACGCCGGCGAAGGTCTCGGGCGTGCTGTTGACGATCTGCTTCAGCGGTTCGCCGAGCAGGTCCATGCTCGTCCCGCCGCAGCCCGCGATGATGCTCTTGAAGCGTTCGGGATGATCGACTGCCGCGTACAGCGCGGCCAGCGTGCCGACGTCGGGCACCACGGCATGGACCTGATCGAGCCCCAGCGCGTCGAGCAGGGTGATCAGGAAATCGCCCATGCGCGCCGGGGACATCAGGTCCGGCCTGCCCTCCGATCGGCCGAAGCCGGGCAGGTCGACTGCGACGATCGGGCCTTCCTTCCTGAACTCCTGCCATACCGCGTGAAAGGCGAAGATGCTTTCGGGCCAGGGCGCGGTCAGTAGGATCGGCGTGCCCGATCCCGCGCCGTCACGCGCGACGCGGACGGAGAGCCCGTCGACCTCGATCATTTCCGCGGCGATCGGCCCGAAGCTCGAATGGATGCCTGAAATCTGCGCCATACCCTCAATCCCGACGATGCGCTGCACCGGCGCAGCGCCGTCGCAAACTGGCGATGCGAAGGAGCGAGGGCCATTCCGCCAAGGGGTTGGCGTCCCCATACATAGGTATCGGGCCTAGGCGGGGAGCGAGCAGCGGACGGGCTGAGCGGCTCGCAGGCTCGTCTCTTTCGCGGCCTCCGTCGGTGGCGTCAGCGTCAGGCGGGCCGCCGGCGGCCGCGCACCGTCACGATGCGTCGTCCAGTGCCGCGAGAAACTGGTGGACGGCGGATATGACGACGGACCCTTCGCCGACTCCCGACGCCACGCGCTTGATCGATCCCGATCGCACGTCGCCGACCGCGAAGATGCCGGGCACGCTCGTCGCGTAGGGCGAGGCGAGTGGTGCGCCGTTCTGCCCGGTGCCGGTTTGCACGAAGCCCTTGTCGTCGAGCGGGACGCAGCCGTCGAGCCATGGCGTGTTGGGATCGGCGCCGATCATGACGAACAGGCTCCCGATTTCGCGGCGTTCGCTGGCGCCGATCATGCGGTCGGTCCAGGTGACGTGGGTCAGGAAATCCTCTCCCTCGACGGCTGTCACCTCGGTGAAGGGATGCAGCGTGATCACCGGCGAGTCGGCGATTCGCTGGACCAGATAGTCCGACATGGTTGCAGCGAGCCCTTCGGAGCGGACGAGCACATGGACATGCCTGCAGGTGCGCGAGAGGAACACCGCCGCCTGCCCCGCTGAATTGCCGCCCCCGATGACGATCGCCTCCTGCTCCTTGCAGAGTTGGGCCTCCATCGGCGTTGCGGCATAATAGACACCGCGCCCCTCGAGCGCGGCGTAGCCGGGCAGATCGAGCCGCCGGTAGCGCGCGCCCGTGGCGACCACGATGGTGCGGGCGCGGAGTACCTCGCCGCCCTCCAGCGTCAGCGCGAACGGCCGCTCGGCGCAATCGAGCTTCGCGACCGGCCGCGAGACCGCGAGGCGTGCGCCGAACTTCTGGGCCTGGATCTGCGCGCGACCGGCCAAAGCGTGCCCCGAAATGCCGGTGGGGAAGCCGAGATAATTCTCGATGCGGCTGCTGGTGCCGGCTTGGCCGCCGGGCGCATTGCCCTCGACGGCGACGGTCGCCAGCCCTTCCGAGGCCGCATAGACGGAGGCTGCGAGCCCGGCCGGCCCGGCGCCGACCACCGCGACGTCATACACCTTGTCCAGATCGCCGGCCTGATCGATACCGAGCGCGGTCGCGAGTTCGGAGATGGCCGGGTTCCGGAGCGCCGTGCCGCCCGGCATTAGCACGAGCGGGAGCTCGGCGATGCCGACCGTGAAGCCGGCCAATGCCTCCAGCGCGGACGGATCGCTGTCGAGGTCGAGCAAGCGATAGGGGTGGGCGTTGCGCGTGAGGAACGCCCGGACCCGATGGGTTTCGGCCGCGTGCGACGATCCTACCAGCGTCACGCCACCTTGGCCCGATGCGATTAGATCGACCCGGCGCAGGATGAAGGCTCGCATGATCATCTCGCCGATATCGGCTTCGGTCGAGACCATGCGTTTAAAGTCGGGCCGCGCGATGCGCAGCACGTGCGTGCCCGGCCCAACGCGCCCGCTGACGAGCAGCGCGCGGTCGTTGAACAGATGCAACTCGCCGGTGAACTGTCCGACGGTGTAGCAATGGAACGGGACCGGTGCTTGCGCACCGGTCTCGTCCAGCAACTCGATCTCGCCGTCGAGTACGACGAAGAAATCGGCGGACCGTGCCCCGCGCTCGAACAGGAGCGTTCCCGGGGCCGGGCGTTCCAACTGCCCGTAAGGCAGCAGGCGATCGACCGTCTCCCGGTCGAGGCGCGGAAAGATTTGCGCCTCGCGGGGGTGGGGTTTGCGGACTTTCTCCTCGGCGAGCATCGTTGTCCGGCGGCTCAGGCCAGTGTGATGCGATCGAGGTCGATCGACACGACCAGCGGCTCGGCCATGGCCCGGTTGTCGGGCTGGCGCGGGAAGATGCGGCGTTTGGTCGGGAACAGGATACCCTGCACCTCCTTGTAGTCGGAGATATAGTGGGTGCCGGGCGTGTTGCCGGCGATCTCGACGTCGTAATCGTGGCGCTTCAGCAGGCCGTCGTCGCCGACATAGAGCGTCTGCTCGGTGCTGTGCGTTGCGATCGAGGTGGGAAAGCGTACCCGCAGCCTCCGCCAGGTTTCGTCATTTTCTTCCCAGCTTTCGATCTCGGACGATTCCACGCCATCCTCGGCGAGCAGGAACGGCATTCGCAGGTAGGTCCACATCGCGAGCCCCGCGAAATACGCGAGTTGCGGCTCGGTCCACGGCGTTTCGAGCGTATGGCCGACGAAGGAGTCGCGGGGCGACGGGAGTGATTCCAGCACGGCTCCGTCGGACGACAACAATTCGACCAGACCAGGCGTGAAGGAGGATTTGCGCTCCGCCGATCCGAACGGCGCGTGAGAAGCATGCTCGCGCGTCAGGTCGATCGTCACGGTCGTATCATCGAGGAGGCCGCCATGACCTTTAAGGCCCCACAATGCGCCGCCCTGCACCAGATGCGCGCTCAGCGTGGTGAAACCGCGCCAGCGGTTCAGCCCGCCATGCGCATCGATGATCGTCTTCGCCAGATTGTCCACGATGAGGTCTCCAGATCGTTTGCGCCATTCTGGAGGGGCGGGACAGGGAGGTGAATAAATACGATGGTAGGCCCTCAGGCTGATATGCCGGCCCTCATGACACACCTTGGTAGGGGGTGGGGCCGCCGTGCTCGGAAAACGCAGCCTATACGACAGGACCCCGGTTCACCGTCATCTCTGAGCGGGCTGCCGAGCATGATCTCGATGGACAGCTTCAGTCGGTCGCCACTGCAAAATGCTCACCCGCCAAGAACGGTTGCCGACGGCTGGCGGTGCGGCATGTTCCACCCGTCCAGATCATCCGCGAACTCGAAACCATATGCCGTCGCGACGCCCAACTGCTCGAATTGCTTCCGGATCGGGCTGCGCGTGCGATCGGTGAGGACGCAGAGCCGTTCCTCCCGCCAAACTGGACACGCTAGCCCTACAGCAGCGGCGGAAGGAGCGTCATGGCATACTGCGGTATAGGTCTGATCAGGCTGCCACGCGCAGCGGCGTCGAGGCGGCCACCTCAGTCGACGTCTGTTCGATCCGATCGGCGAGCAGCGCACGCGCGGTATCGACGATGATCAGCCATGCGCCCGCCAGGATGGCGACGTCCTTGATGACGAGGCGACCCGGTCCCGACAGATAGGGGAAGCCGTGCTGCGCATCGCCCAGCGCCGGAACCCAGGCCTCGGGCGTCGTCACGAGGAAGGAGAGGGTGACGAAGGGTGTGCCGAACGCAAGGAGCGCGCCGACAAGGCCGAGGCGGCGGGAAAACAACCCCGCCAGCGTGAGACCGCCGATCACCAGTTCGAGGCTGCCGAGCCCCATGGAGAAGCCGTAGGTGTTGTTGGCCATCTGCCAGGCGCGCTGGGCTGGGACGAGCATCCCCTCCTTCGTCAGGTGTGCGGCATAGTCGGCCGGGTGGTTGTAGAAGAAGCGCATGAACGGGCTGTTCGCGACGAACACGGTGATGCTGTCCGCCTCATAGGGCTGGAACTTGAGCCAGCCGATCCACAGGAAGATGATGGCGATGGCGATCTTCATCGCGGCGATGCCGATCATCTGCGAACCCCGGCCAGCGACCAGCCGGAGCGTCCCGGTATAGAGAGAGTTCATTATTGTCTCCTTTCGGCGGCCGTCGCGGCGCGTCCGAGTGATTTCAGGGTTTCGCGGGCTGGACCGCGAACAGCATGCCGAGCCCTTCGGCGAGCGTCGGATGGGCGATGATCGCATCGCGCACGGTCGTGTAGGGCAGGCCCCCCAGCATCGCCATATGGACGGCGGTCATCACTTCGCCGGCCTGCGCGCCGAGCATGGCGAATCCGAGGATGCGATCGTCGTCGCCGATCAGCGCCTTCATGAAGCCCTTTCGCTCGCCCAGAGTGCGGGCGCGCGGTACCACATCCATCGGCAACGTGACGCGGCGATAGGCAATGCCGAGCTTCGCCGCTTCCTTTTCGTTCAGGCCGACGCGCGCCAACTCGGGATCGATGAACACGCAATAGGGGATCATCCGGCCTGTCGTCGTGCGGTCGCCGCCGGTCATTCGACTCTTGATCACGCGATAATCGTCGAGCGAGGCGTGCGTGAACATGGGCGTGCCGGCGATTTCGCCCAGCGCCCAGATCCCCTCGGCGGTAGTGCGCAGTTGCGGATCGGTCTTCACCAGTCTGCGCGCATCCAGTTCGACGCCGGCCAGTTCCAGCCCGATGCCGGAGGTCATCGGCCGGCGGCCGGCTGCGACCAGCAGGTGCGAGCCGCTGTGGCAGCTGCCATCTTCGAACGTGACAGTCACCTGTTCGCCCGACAGGCCCGAAACCTCGGTGACCTTCGCGCTGACCGCGAAACCGATGCCGTCCCCGCGCAGCGCCGTGGTCATGGCCTCGGCGATATCGGTATCCTCGCGGGCCGCGATCTGCGGACCCTGTTCGATGATCAGTACTTCGGCGCCGAGCTTGCGGAACGCCTGGCCGAGTTCGAGCCCGATATAGCCGCCGCCCAACACGATCAGGCGATCGGGCAACGTTTCGAGCCGGAGCGCCTCGACATGCGTCATCGGCTCCGCCGCGGCCAGGCCCGGTATTGCCGGCACATCGGCCACGGTGCCGAGATTGAGGTAGATGGCCGGCGCGGTCAGCCGGCGGGGGCCGGCGTCGGTTGCTACCTCGATCACCCTGGGGGCAACGAACTTGCCCCAGCCCAGCACCAGATCGAGCCCCGACGCCTCGAAGCCCTTCCGGTTGGTGGCGACCATTTCGGCCACCACGGCGGCCGTCCGCCCGGCGACGGCTGCCATGTCCAGGCCGACCTCCGCCGGGCTACCGTAAGCGCTGCCATCCCCCGCGAGGGCGTGCAACTCAGCACTGCGGATCAGCGCCTTGCTGGGGATACAGGCGACGTTGATGCACGAGCCGCCGATCAGCCCGCGCTCCACCATCGCCACACGCTTGCCAGCCTTGGCCTGATCCATCGCCAGCGTCTTGCCGGCCTTGCCGCCGCCGAAGACGATGAGATCGAACGCTTCCGCTTCCATGGTTCCTGCTCCTCAGGCCTTGATGAAGGCCAGGATGTCGGGATTCAGGACGTCTGCATGCGTGGTCAACATGCCATGCGGATAGCCCTTGTAGGTCTTGAGCATGCCGTGCTTCAGCAGCTTGATCGCAAGCTCGGCTGAATCCGCGATCGGAACCACCTGGTCGTCCTCGCCGTGCAGCACCAGCGTCGGCACCGCGATCGCCTTCAGGTCGTCGGTGAAGTCGGTCTCGGAGAAGACCTCGATGCAGTCATAATGGGCCTTCGCGCCGCCGATCATGCCCTGCCGCCACCAATTCTGGATCGTGCCGGGATAGACCTTCGCGTCCGGGCGGTTGAAGCCGTAGAAGGGGCCGCTCGCGACATCGAGGTAGAATTGCGCGCGGTTGGCGGCCAGCGCGGTGCGGAAGCCGTCGAACACCTCCTTGGGGGTGCCGCCGGGATTCTTGGCGGACTGGATCATGATCGGCGGCACTGCGCCGACCAGCACCGCTTTGGCGACGCGTCCCGGCCGTGCGCGCGCGACATAGCGCGCCGCCTCGCCACCACCGGTCGAGTGGCCGATATGAACGGCGTTCTGGAGGTTCAGGTGGTCGGTCAGTTCGATCACGTCGGCGACATACGTGTCCATGTCGTTGCCGATGTCGGTCTGCGTCGAGCGACCGTGCCCGCGGCGATCATGCGCGATCACCCGATAGCCGTGGCCAAGGAAGTACAGCATCTGCGCGTCCCAGTCGTCCGCGCTGAGCGGCCAGCCGTGGTGGAACACGATGGGCTGTGCGTCCTTGGGACCCCAGTCCTTGTAGAAGATCTGGGTGCCGTCCCTGGTGGTGATAGTGGCCATGTCGGTGTCTCCGTGAAACGGGCTTGGGGTGGCCGCGGTCGCGCCGAACGGCATGCCGGCGAGCATTCCCGCCGCGGCCATGCCACCCAGAAAGTCCCGCCGGGAAGGATCGAAGAAGGGAAGATCGAGCATCGGTGCCAGGCCTCGGGCGAGTGGCGCGACGAGAAGCCGTCGCCTCCCGATCCTGGCGGAGGGTCCGCTCGGGCGACATTCTACGAGAGCAGGCCCGATCCTATACGAAAGTGCGGCTGGCCGATGGTGGATCGTTACCGTCATCTTGTGTCGTTTCCGTAACGGACGCAACGTGAAGCCGAACTCGGTGTCCTCCTTTCGCGCAGTTGCGTACGGTCAGGTTTCCGCCCATCGCTTCCACCGCTGACTTGCAGATTCACCGGATAGGCCTGCACGAGCGACACCGCCTCGTCGCGATAGATTTTGGCGTGAGCGTCTGTCCGCCGCAACTCTCGCTCCGGCGGTTCACACGTCTCGCCGGCCAGCCGGTCCAGTTCGACCGATTTCACCGATCGCCGGCCCGCCATGATGGTCTCGTGCGCGCGCTGCATGATACCGGCGATCTCCGGCGGCTCGCGTCTGAGCCGGCGCGGGCCGGCTCTTCCTGCGCGGCCAGTCCTGGCTGGTGAGCGGGGTGGTGGTGATCGTGATGGCGATCAGGCCGAATGCCAACCGCAACGCGCTTGCGCTATCCGGGTCGCTCCCATGGACGATCAGCCAAGCGGCGGCGAGGCCCACGCAGACGACCGCGCCGAGGTGAATGTCCCGGTTGCTGCCCCGCCTGCCGAGCAATGCGAGCGGGACCAAGTAGAGGATCGCACCGAGATTTCGAAATTCGTGATCAGATCGAGCGCGAACGCGCTTGCGGCGGGCCAGGTGGCAAAGACGCTGGACTCGATGCGCCACGCCTCCTTTCGATCCGTCCGCCCTACTGTCACACGCGCGCGTGAAAGGGTACCGCGCTCCCGCTTTGGAATGGCGTCCCCCTACCCATGTCTGTATCGCAGGGCCGTGATCGCGGTTCCAGACCTCTCCGCAAGGAGATATGTCATGACCACACATCACGATACACCGACCGAATTTATCGAAGTCGGGGACACTCGCTACGCCTACCGCCGCTTCGGCAAGGCCGACGGTGTCCCGATCGTCATGCTGCAACACTTCACCGGCGGGCTCGACCATTGGGATCCGCTGTTGACCGACGGGCTGGCGGCGGACCGCACCGTGATCCTGTTCGACAGCGCCGGCATCGGCGCCTCGACCGGCACGACGCCGACGACGATCGAGGGCATGGCCGACTGCCTGCTCGAGTTTGTCGACGCGCTCGAGCTCGGGACTTTCGATCTGCTGGGCTTCTCGATGGGGGGCATGGTCGCGCAGGCCTTCGCCAAAGCCCATTCGGGCCGGATCCGGCGGTTGGCGCTGCTTGGCACCAGCCCGCGCGGCGGCGAGCCGACGCCTTATCAGGAGGAGGTTTCGCGGCGGGCGAGCGGCAGCGCCTCGGCTGAGGATTTTCTGTGGCTCTTCTTCGGCCATTCCGATGCCGGCAAGGCGGCCGGCATGGCTTTCCTGGGCCGCCGCTTCGCCCGCACAGAGGATGTCGATCCGGCGACCAAGCTGGAATCGATCATGTCGCAGGTGACGGCGGGCCGAGACTGGCTCCAGCCGCATGGTGAGCGCTTCGCCGATCTCAAGGCGATCACGGTGCCGACGCTCGTCGTCAACGGCAGCCTCGACGTGATGCTGCCGACGATCAACTCCTTCCACCTCCAGCAGCACATTCCCGACGCGCAGTTGATCGTCTATCCCGATGCGGGCCACGCCGCGCAGTTCCAGTATCCCGAGCTGTTCCTCGCGCATCTGCGCCTGTTTCTCGATCGTTGAATGCGCGCGGTCGCGCCTCGCCCCCTACCAATGGAGGGGGCGGGCAGACCGGCGCATATCTGTTTCGAATCCGGCGATGGTAGCACATCGTTAACCGACCGGGCCGGCCATGCCCCCCCCCTCCAGCCCGAGCCGCGCGCTTCCCCCCTCGCGCGCGGTGCCGGCCCGGCACACCGTTGGAGATGTCCCGTGAAGGCGAGCCGTGCAGACAGCATCCCATCTCATCTTCGCACGATTGTCGGCCTCTGCGGGCTGTTCGCGATCAGCCTCCTGACCCTGTTCTACCGGTGACGCCGGAGCCCGCGCCGTCAGGTGTCGATCAGTTCGGCGGTCGCACCCGCGCCCTGAGCCGCCCGCCGCAGCACCTGCGGCGGCTGGCCGTAGGCACGGACGAACGCACGGCGCATCCGGCTGCGATCGGCGAAGCCCGTCTGCTGAGCCACGACATCGACGGGGTGGTGGCTATCCTCCATCAGCGCACGCGCAGCCTCCAGCCGCAAATGCTCGATCGCTTTGGCGGGCGACTGACCGGTCTCGCTCTGGAAGGCGCGGCTGAACTGGCGCGGCGAGAGGTGCGCGACCTCCGCCAGTTCCTCGACCGAGAGGCGGTTGGTGAGATTGCGCCGCGCATAGGTCAGCACCGCCTGCATCCGGTCCGACTTCGGTTCGAGCTCGAGCAGGGTGGAGAATTGCGACTGCCCGCCGCTGCGCCTGTGATACACCACCATCTTGCGCGCCGCGCTGCGCGCTGCCTCGATACCGAGATCCTCCTCGATCAGGGCGAGCGCGAGGTCGATGCCTGCGGACATGCCCGCCGACGTCCAGATCGACCCGTCGGCGATGAAGATCCGGTCTTCTTCCACCCGGATGCGCGGGTAGCGGGCGGCCATGTCGCGGGCATAGAGCCAGTGGGTCGTCGCGCGACGGCCATCGAGCAGCCCCGCCTCGGCGAGGACGAGCGCGCCGACGCAGGGGGCGGCGATGCGGCGCGCGAACTGCGGCGCGCGGCGGACGAAGGCGACCACCTCAGGCGTCGCATCCTCCATGCTGCCGCCGACCACCAGCAGGTCCAGCGTCTCGCCCGAAAAGGGCTGGGTCATCACCTCGAACCCGATCGAGGTGCGCACCGGGCCGCCCGACTCGGACAGCATCCGCACGTCGTAGACCGGCTCGCCCGCCTGGATGTTGGCGATCTCGAACACGGTCGAGATGGCGAGAGTCATGGGCGAATAGCCCGGATGAACGATGAAGCCGACCGATCGCATGTCCCGTTCCTCGCGATGTCCGAAAACGCACCAGATATGACATTTCAGACATTTCCCCACAAGCGTATCCCTTTGCCCATCGGCGAAGCCCGAAACCAAGGAGAATGACGATGAGCAATCTGGGTACGGCACTCGTCACCGGCGCATCCACCGGCATCGGCGCGGTCTATGCGGATCGACTGGCGCGGCGCGGTTACGATCTGATCCTGGTCGCGCGCAATACGGAGCGTCTGCAGGACGTGGCGGCGCGGATCACCGATGCGACCGGACGATCGGTCAACGTCGTGACGGCGGACCTTTCGGACAAGGACGACCTGTTCCGGGTCGAACAGATCCTGCGCAATAATGCGGGCATCACCATGCTGGTCAACAATGCCGGCTTCGGTGGCGTGACCCCGCTGGTCGACAGCGACGTGAACCGCATGGAGCTGATGGTAGACCTGAACGTCACCGCGCTGATGCGGCTGAGCTATGCGGCGGCGCCGGGCTTCGTGGCGCGCGGGCAGGGGACGATCATCAACATCTCCTCGATCGTCGCGATCGGCCCGGAGATCCTGAACGGAGTCTACGGGGGCACCAAGGCCTTCGTCCTCGCCTTCACCCAGTCGCTCCAGCATGAGCTCGCCGGCAAGGGCATCCGCGTGCAGGCTGTGCTGCCGGGCGGGACCGCGACCGAATTCTGGGGCATCGCCGGCATCGAAGCCTATGCCAGCAGCCCCAAGACCATGGCGAGCGACGCGATGGTCGATGCCGCGCTCGCCGGCCTCGATCTAGGGGAGGTCGTAACGATCCCGCCGCTGCAGGATGGCACCCTGTGGGACGACTATGAGGCGCTGCGCCGTCGCATCGCCGGCGATCTCGCCCACGCCCGGCCGGGCGCGCGCTATCTCACCGCCACTGCCTGATCCCAACCAAGAACGATCGTACGAAGGAGACAGCATCGTGAAAATGACCGGCAACACCATCTTCATCACCGGATCGACATCCGGCATCGGCCGCGGCCTTGCCGAGGCGTTCCACAAGCTCGGCAACAAGGTGATCATCGCCGGCCGCCGCAAGGCGCTGCTGGACGAGGTGACCGCCGCCAATCCGGGTATGGAGTCGATCAGCTTCGACGTCACCGACCTCGCCAGCATCGAGGCCGCGGCGCGGGAACTCATCTCGCGCTTTCCGACGCTCAACGTGCTGATCAACAATGCCGGCATCATGCCGTTCGACGACGCCTCCGGCGCGATCGACGACGGCGTGTCGCAGTCGATCCTCACGACCAACCTGCTCGGCCCCATCCGCATGACCTCGGCCCTGATCGAGCAACTGAAGAGCCAGCCGGAGAGCGTGATCATCAACAACACGTCGGTGCTGGCCTACGTGCCGCTCGCGGGCAACGCGGTCTATTCGGCGTCGAAGGCAGCGCTTCACAGCTACACGCTGTCACAGCGCTTCATGCTGCGTGACACCTCGGTGCGCGTTCAGGAAATCGCGCCGCCGTGGGTCGACACCGATCTGATCCACAAGGCCGGCGATCCGCGCGCGATGCCGCTCGATGCCTTCATTGCCGAGACGATGGAGAAGCTCGCCACCGACGATCCCGAGATCGTCGTCGATGCGATCAAGGCGATCCGCGACAATCCGGGCGCGAACGAGCATGCGCTCATCCACGGCTTCAACCTGTCGCTCATCGAGAATCCGATCCCGGTCGGGGCGTGATGCGAACGCCGCCAACCGGCAGTGCGCTGCCGGTTGGCGGCCAGCAATAACGGGACGCCCGCGCTCCGAACCAGCGCGGGCGTCTCTGGCAGAGTATCAGGCCGATGCCGGCGGCAGCGCTCTTGCTGACAGGCTCGGCGTTGATGGCGCGATCATACGGAACGCGGGGATCATCGTGATCCTGGCGAAAATGTCGTTCGTAGTGTTCGCGCCGCTGCTGTTTGATCGCGATCAGCCGAGGAAGCGCGCGCGGCGCAGTCGGCGGCTGGCCCGGTAACAGCGCACGTCTCCCGCCGCCATCGTGCCGGCGGTACGCCGTGGCGCTTATGTGGCGGCATGGCCTGCGCTTGCGAAGCGGCAGGATGCGCCGATCGCTGGATCGGTTGCGGCCAGCGCCGGCAACGCCCCGCGCCCGAGACACGGGGCTTCACCGCCGCCCAGATGGCCGGATTCCCCCGATAGGGGAAATGCTGGGATCAAGCGTCCGTCGCTGCCGAAAAGGCGTCCATGGCGCGGGTCGAATAAACCAGGCCTGCGCCGGCATTCAGGGCGATGGCAACGCCCAGAGCCTCGGCCAGCTCCTCTTCGCTGGCGCCCGCTTCCTGTGCCGCCTTGGTGTGGACGGTGATGCAGCCATCGCAGCGCAGCGTGATCGCGCATGCCACCGCGATCAACTCGCGGGTCTTGGCATCGAGGTGACCGGTCTTTACGCCAGCGCCGCTCATGGCGGCGTATCCACGCGTGGTATCTGGCGACAGCTTTCCGATCGCGCCGACGCCGGCGAGCACCTGATCGCGATAGCCGTTCCAGTCCATCATATGCATGTAACTTGCTCCATTGTAGTTGAGGGAAGAGAGCGTGCCTATTGCGCCCGCATCTTGCGGACGTCCTCGGCCGTCACGCGCGACGGCTTCGCGCCGAAGCGCGCGGTGACGTAGTTGGCTGCAGCCGCGATCTCCGCGTCGCTGTAGGAAGCGCGGAAGCTCGGCATGAATGCGCCCTGATGTTCGGGCGAACCGATACCGTTCAGGATCATCATCGCGACGTTGGCGGCCGTGGCGTCGTTGACCGCGCGGTTGCCGGTCAACTGCTGTTCGGCCGTGATCGCGCCGCGACCATTCCACGCATGGCAACTGGCGCACGCACCCTCGAAGATCCGCTTGCCGACCGGATTGTTGGTAGGGCCAGCGCTTGCCAGCGCAGGCGCTGGTCCGGCCATCGGTGGGGAAGCCTTGGTGTGGACGGCGGGTACGGACTGCAGATAGGTCACCATCGCGGCAATGTCGCTGGGCGTGAGTTTGCTGGTGCTGAGTTCCACCGCCTCGGCCATCGGGCCGGAGGCGACGCCGTGGCCGGGTGCATGGCCCTTGGCGAGATACTGCGCCAGATCCTGGGCCGACCACGCGCCGATGCCGCTCAGCCGGTCGCTGCTGATATTGTAGGCGTTCCAGCCCTCCGCTTGCCCGCCGGCGAACTTCTGGCGCGTGTTCATCGCCTGCATGATCGTGCGCGGCGTGTGGCATTCGCCGCAATGCTCCGCCGCCTCGACCAGATAGGCGCCGCGATTCCACTGCGCGCTCCGCTCCTGCACCGGGCGGAAGCGATGGCCGGGATTGAAGAAGGCGCTCCAGAAGGTCATCAGCCAGCGCTGGTTGAACGGGAAGCTGAAGCCGAGCGGCTTGTTCGCCTGCCGCACCGGCGAGATCGTCGAAAGGTAGCGTCGGATCGCCAGGACATCGTCGTCGGTCAGCAACGTATAGGAGGCGTAGGGGAAGGCTGGATAGAGCCGCTCGCCGCCGCGTCCGATGCCCTTATGCACCGCGCGCAGGAACTCGGCATCCGTCCAGGCGCCGATTCCCGTCTCACGGTCCGGCGTGATGTTGGGCGTGTAGATCGTACCGAACTGCAGCTTGAACGGCCGCCCGCCGGCAAAGGGCTTGCCGCCCTTCGCGGTGTGGCAGGCGGCGCAGTCCGCAGCCTGCGTCAGATACTGGCCCTTGGCGACCGGGTCCGCATTCGCCAGCTCGGCGGGAACGCCGGCCGGCGAGGGGCCGCGATAGTCTGCGAGATCGACCTGCGTCCCCCCGGCGAAGGCGAGCGGGCCGGGAAGCAGGACAAGCTGCCATGTCGCCACCGCCACGAACAGCAGGATGGCGGTCCCGAGGATCATCGAGTTGCGGCGCCGCGCGATCATGCCCGCCGATCCTTCGCCAGCAGCGCCGAATCGATCGGCATCCGGGTCAGCTGCACGCCGGTCGCGGCGTAGATCGCGTTGGCGACCGCGCCCTGGACCGAGACCGTACCCGGCTCGCCGATCCCGCCCGGCGCCTCTGCGTTGGTCACGACATGCACATCTATTCGGGGCGTCTCGTCCATGCGGACGACGCGATAATCGTGGAAATTGCTCTGTTGCGTGCGGCCGCCAACCAGCGTGATCTCGCCGTGAAGCGCGGCCGAGAGACCGAAGATCATGCCGCCTTGGATCTGGGAGACGATGCCGTCGGGATTGACCGGAGTTCCACAGTCGACGGCTGTGGTCAGTCGTGTGACGGTGACGGCGCCATCGTCGGCCACGGAAACTTCCGCGATCGTGCAGAGGAAGCTGCCGAACGCATATTGCAGGCTGATGCCGCGCCCTGAACGGGTGGGAAGGGGATCGCCCCAGCCTGCCTTCGTTGCGGCGAGATCCAGCACCGCGCGGGCGCGGGGCAGTTTTCCGATTATCGAGCGCCGGAAGGCGAGCGGATCGGCGCCCGCTTCGTGCGCTACGCGATCGATGAAACTCTCGGTGGCGAAGACGTTCATGTTGGGACCGACGCCTCGCCAGAAGGCGGTGTTGACGCCGCGCGGCTCATGGCGGACCCACTCGACGTAGCTCGCCGGGAAATCGTAGGGCGTCTCGGCCGCACCGTCGACGGCGTCGATATCGATCTTGCCGTCATAGGCGGGTGGCAGCCAGCGCCCGATCACCGCCGGCCCCACCACTTTATGCGACCAGGCGACAGGCTTGCCATTGTCCAGCTTCGCCTCGAGCCACGCGCCATAGACCGAGCGATAAGGTGCCTTGCCGATATCCTCTTCCCGGCTCCAGATGACCTTCACCGGCCCGTCGACATGGCGTGCGATGCGGACCGCCTTGCGCACTCCGTCGACCTCGAGCCGGCGGCCGAAGCCGCCGCCGATCAGGTGGTTGTGCACCGTTACCTGCTCGGGCATCAGCCCAGCCTCCTCGGCGGCAGCGCGCTGTGCCATCGTGATCGCTTGCGTCCCCACCCAGACCTCGCAATGGCCAGGCGTCAGATGCACGGTGCAGTTCATCGGCTCCATGGGCGCATGGGCGAGAAGCGGTAGCTCATAGGCGGCCGAGATGACGCCGTCCCCTGAAAGCTTGGCGCGCGCGCCAGTATCGACGGCGACATGGCCTTCCGTGTTCGCGGCGGCATGAAGGTCCGCCCGAATGGTCTCGGTCGAGACGGCGGCGAGCGGACCATCATCCCACATGATGTCCAACGCCGCGAGCGCCCGCATCGCCGCCCAGCTCGTGTCGCCGACCACCGCGACCATATCCTCGAGCACGACAATCTGTTTCACGCCGGGGAGAGACTTGGCCTGCAAATCGTCGACCCGCGCCACCCTGCCGCCGAGCACCGGCGAGCAGGCAAGGCTGGCGAAGCGGACGCCGGGCGGCATGGCATCGATGCCGTACTGGACGACACCATTGGCTTTGTCGGGTGTATCGAGCCGGTGATGCGAACGGCCGATCAGGCGAAAATCGGCAGGCTCCTTGAGCTTCGGCTCGGCGGGCGGCTTTTCCAGCATGGCGGAGGCCGCCAGCATGCCGTAGCCGAGCGTCCGGCCGCTCGCGTCGTGGATGACGGCGCCGGCCTCGGTGCGACAGCTCTCGGGCGCCACACGCCAGCGCCTCGCGGCGGCGGCAACCAGCATCGCGCGGGCGCTCGCGCCGACCTTGCGCAGCGGCAGCCAGTATCCGCGCATCGACGTCGATCCGCCGGTCGCCTGCACCTGGAAGATCGGGTTGCCGTAGAGCTTGTCGTTCGCCGGGGCGGCTTCCAGCGTCACGCCGTCGAGCGGCAGGTCGAGTTCTTCCGCGATCAGCATGGACAATGCGGTGTAGATGCCCTGGCCCATCTCCGTCTGGGGCATGATGAGCGTCGCCTTGCCGTCCGAAGCGATACGGATGAAGGCATCGGGCGCGAACGCCGCGCGGGCGGTGGGCGTGGCTGCGGCGATGTCGGCGGTCTTCAGGTCGACACCGAGGACGAGCGCCGCGCCTACAGCTACGCCGCTGCCGAGGAAATGACGGCGGGACAGCACAGACTCAGCCATGACGGGCAGCCTGCTTGATGCCCTCGCGGATGCGGACGTAGGTGCCGCACCGGCAGATATTGCCCGACATCGCCGCATCGATGTCCGCATCATCGGGTGACGGGTTGGTGGCGAGCAAGGCGGATGCCGCCATGATCTGGCCGGACTGGCAATAGCCGCACTGGATCACCTCGAGGTCCAGCCACGCCTTCTGGATGCGCCGGCCGGCGGAGGTGGCGCCGACTCCCTCGATCGTCGTCACCGCGCGATCGCCCACCTGGCTCACCGGCAGGCGGCAGGATCGTGTAGGGACACCATCGATATGGACAGTGCAAGCACCGCATTGGGCGATGCCGCAGCCGAATTTCGTGCCGGTCATGGCGAGCACGTCGCGCAGCACCCAGAGCAGGGGCGTGTCACCATCGATCTCGACGTCGCGTTGCTCCCCGTTAACCTGGATACTGATCATCTCGCTTCACCTCGTCACTTCAGGGTGCAGCAGCTGTCGGCTGGCCGGTAGGCATACATCGGTATGGTTGGGGACCGCACGGGAGCCAGCCTGAGGCGGGAAGGCAGGCTCCGCCCTTGGCGTTTCGACGACCGGACATCTCGAAATCCACGATAAGCGCAGCCGCGGCCTTCAACGATTTCGTGGACTAACGTCGCACCACCGCGCCTCGGCATTCGGCGGCCTCCCCCAACTTGGTCGCGGGAACCCATACTTGAATACGATGGCAGCGCTGCCTGTGCCGCCGGATGCTCGCCCACGCACCCGTCAGCTTTGGAGCATCGCATGGCCTACCGTACCGTCAACCCCTCGACCGGCGTGGTTGAGAAGACCTTCGACACGATCAGCGACGCGGCGCTTGGCGCGATTCTCGACGAATCCCATCGCTGCTACCGCGAGGACTGGCCGCACCGCCCGATCGAGGAGCGCGCCGCGATCCTGCGTCGCGCCGCCGCCATCATCCGTGAGGATGTTCGGAGACTTGCTGAAATCCTCGCCCGCGACATGGGCAAGCTGATCTCGCATGGGCACGGCGAACTGATGCTCTCGGCCGCGATCCTCGATTATTATGCCGATACGGCCGCCGAGTTCCTTGCGCCCAAGCCGCTGCCCGACGCGCCCGGTGCGGAGCTCTATGCGCTGCCGCTCGGCATCATTCTGGCGATTGAGCCGTGGAACTTCCCCATGTTCCAGCTCGCCCGCGTGGTCGGGCCGCAGTTGATGGTCGGCAACGTCGTCGTCGCCAAGCATGCCAGCAACGTGCCCCAGTGCGCGCTCGCCTTCGAGGACGTGATGCGGCGCGCGGGCGTGCCGGCGGGTGCTTATGCCAACCTCTTCATCACCACCGATCAGGTCTCCACGATCATCGACGATCCCCGCGTGCGGGGCGTAACGCTGACCGGCAGCGAGAAAGCGGGCGCGACGGTCGCCGAGCGTGCCGCGCGCAACCTCAAGAAATCGGTCCTGGAACTGGGCGGTTCCGATCCGATGATCGTGCTGGAGGACGCGCCGTTCGAGCCGACCGTGATCAACGCGATGGTCGGCAAGATGAACAATGCCGGCCAGAGCTGCGTCGCGACCAAGCGCATGATCGTCGTCGGCAAGGAGCGCGGGCGCCAGTTCCTCGAGGCGATGATTGCGGCGATGGGGTCACTTCAGGCGGGCGATCCGCTCGATCCGGCGAGCACGCTTGCGCCGGTTTCGTCCGAGGGGGCGCTCCAGGGCCTGCTCGGGCAGATCGAGGAGGCGAAGGCCGGCGGCGCGACCGTAGCGCTCGGCGGCCGCCGCATCGATCGCCCCGGCAGCTACCTTGAGCCGACCATCCTGACCGGCATCACGCCCGATAATCCCATCTACCGTCAGGAGATTTTCGGCCCGGTCCTGTCCTTCTACGTCGTCGCCGACGAGGCGGAGGCAATCGCGCTCGCCAATGATGTGCCGTTCGGGCTAGGCGGATCGGTCTTCACCGTGGACCTGGAGCGCGGCAAGCGTGTCGGCCTCGCCATCGAGAGCGGCATGGCCTTCATCAACAACCCGACCTGGTCGACCCCGCACATGCCGTTCGGCGGCGTCAAGAATTCGGGCTACGGGCGGGAACTCAGCCAGCTCGGCTTCGGCGAGTTCGTCAACTGGAAGCTGATCGCGGTCTCGCCGGCCGGCGCGCTGCCGCCGGGCATCAAGGCGCAGGCCTGATCAATTCAGACCCCGGGGCTGCCGAGCGCAGCCCCGGCGGTCAAAGGCCGAGCAGTTCGACCTTGCGCACCATGTCGGCGACCGAGACGGACTTGAGCTTACGTCCTGCGCTCGACCGGTGCATCTTCACGGTGATCTCGGTGATGCCGAGCTCGTGGGCGATCTGCTTGTTGAGTAGCCCGCGCGCCACGCCCCGCAGTACGTCGACCTCGCGCGGCGTCAACTCGTCACCCAGCGCGCGGACCTCGTTGCGCTCTTCGTCGCCCATCCGCCGCTGGCCGTCGCGACGCAGAGCGTCTGCCACCGTATCGAGCAAATCCTGCTCGAGGAACGGCTTGGGCAGGAAATCGAGCGCGCCGGCCTTCATCGCGCGTACCGATGTCGGGACGTCGGCGTGGCCGGTGATGAAGATGATCGGGATGTTGACGCCCCGCTTGGCAAGCTGCGCTTGAAGCTCGAGCCCGCTCGATCCCGGCAGCCGGAGATCGAGGACGAGGCAACTCGGCCGATCGGGGATGCCGTGCGCGAGCATGTCGGCGGTGGACCCGAACGTCACTGCCTCGATCCCGACCGAAAGGAACATGTCGGTCAGGCTGTCCCGCACGTCGGGATCGTCATCAACGACCATCACCAGGGGCGTTGCCGCAGACGGGGCGGTCGGCGAAGCCCCTCCGATCTTGCGCGCGAGATTCAAGGGTACTTCCTTCTGGATCGCATGTGCCGGGCAAATTTAGCGCAGCTTCGAACAGGAGGCCAGCAATCCGGCCGAACTGCATCCCATACTTCGGTATCGGTACGGAATTTTGCTTTTATTATAGAGTGTTACTTGGCTTCCTCATACTATCCGCAAGCTACCCCATACCTCGGTACGGCTAGGGCGCGCGCGGTCTCCGGCCCAGATAACCGTCGTCATTCGCGCGCCAGCTGGCGCGCCATTCACAACGGAGATCGTGATGAAGGCCGCAGTCCTGAATGCCAATGAAGGACGGTTCGACGTCCAGGACGTGACGATCGATGCGCCGAAGGGGCGCGAGGTGCTGGTCGAGGTCAAGGCGTGCGGCCTGTGCCATTCCGACCTGCATATGGCGGAGGCGAACTACGGTCTGCCGCTCCCCGCGCTGCTCGGCCATGAAATTGCCGGCGTGGTGAAGGGGATCGGCCCCGACGTGCGCGAATTCGCGATCGGTGACCATGTCGTCGGCTCGCTCATCCAGTTCTGCGGCCATTGCCAGACCTGCCTGTCGGGGCGCACTTACCAATGCGAGAATCCGAGTGAGACGTTGCGTCCGGCCGCCGACGGCCAGCGCGTCACGCGGGACTCGGACGGCAGTCCGGTCCATCCCGCGTGGGGCACAGGCGGCTTCGCCGAGCAGGCGCTCGTTCATGAAAACCAGTTGGTGAAGGTGCCCGCCGAACTACCCTTCGCGCAGGCCTCGCTACTCGGCTGCGGCGTGATCACCGGCGCGGGCGCCGCGATCAACACGGCCGGTGTTCGTCCCGGCGACACGGTGGCGGTGATCGGCGTCGGCGGTGTTGGCCTCAACGTCATCTCGGGCGCGAAGCTTGCCGGCGCCGATCGCATCATCGCCATCGACGCGCTCGCCAGCAAGGAAGAGATGGCTCGCAAGTTCGGCGCGACTGATTTCCTGAACGCGAAGGAAGTTGACGTGGTCGAGGCGGTGCATGCGCTGTTGCCGCGCGGCGTCCACCATGCCTTCGAAGTAATTGGTCTGCAGGCGACGGCCGAGCAGGCGGTGCGCCTCGTCCGCCCCGGCGGCGGCGCCTATCTGATCGGCGTGCCGCGTCCGGAGACGAAGATTTCGCTCAGCCAGATCGATCTTCTCGTCCGCCAGGTCGATCTTCGCGGCGTCTTCATGGGATCTAGCAACATCAAACGCGACATCCCGATGTATGCCGACCTCTATCTGCAAGGCCGTTTCAATCTCGACGATCTGGTCGCGCGCGAGGTGAATATCAGCGAGATCAACGAGGCCTATGACGATCTGAAGAAGGGGGCGATTGCCCGCACGGTGGTCACCTCCTTCTGAGGATGATGCGGTGAAGCTCTTCACCCGTTCCGGTGCCAGTTCGCTGTCGGTCCACATCCTCCTGAGGGAGATCGGTGAGCCGTTTCAGCTGGAGGTGGTAAATGTCACCACCACGCCGCGCGCATACGGATCGGATTACCGCGCGGCGGAACCGCGCGGCAAGGTACCGCTACTGGTGCTGGACGATGGGGAAGAGCTCACCGATAATCTCCTGATCGCGCAATATCTATGCGATCGCGCGCGCCGCTACGACCTGATGCCCGCGACTGGAACGCAGCGCCGCTATCGGGTCATGGAATGGCAGAGCTTTGTCGCGGCCGAGCTCGACAAGAATTTCATGCCGCTGACCCGCCGCCCCGAAGGGCCGGTGCGTGAACTCGCTTTGCTGCGCATCCAAGAGTGGCTGGCCGTCGTCGAGCGCGAGCTGACCGGTCCTTACCTGACCGGTTGCAGCTTCACCGCGGCGGACGCCTATTTCTTCGTGATCGCCAGTTGGGCGCGGCATTTCCGCATCCCCCTCCATGCCTATCCGCGCATCGAGGCGCTGCTCGATCTGATCGGTGAGCGCGCCTCGGTGCGTGACGCGCTGGCGGCGGAGGCGCTGAGCAGGGGCCACTGGCTCGCCGAAGAAAATCCGCAGGCGGTCGCCGGCGCGCGCGCCGCCTTCGCCCGATAATCCCTGGAGAGACTGACATGACCTACAAGCTCTTGATCGACGGCGAACTGGTCGACGGCGCGCAGACGATGGACGTCATCGATCCGACGACGACCAGGCCGTTCGCGCAGGCGCCGCACGCCAGCATCACCCAGGCGGGCGCTGCCATCGCCGCCGCCCGCCGCGCCCAGCGCGACTGGGCGGCGCTCGGTTATGAGGGGCGACGTCCCTATATCGAGCGCTTCGCCGACGCGATGACCGAGAATCTCGACCGCATCGCCGAGACGCTGACCCGCGAGCGCGGCGGCCCGATCGCCGATTGTCGCTTCGAGGTCGGCCGCGCGCGCGACGCGATCCGCCATTTCGCCGGGCAGGTGCTGGAAGATCGCGTGATCCGCGAGAACGAGCAGGAACTGATCGTCGAGCAGCATTATCCGCAGGGCGTGGTCGTGGCGATCATGCCGTGGAACCGGCCGATGACGCTCCTGTCCTTCAAGCTGGCGCCAGCCCTGATCACCGGCAACACCGTCATCGCCAAACCCGCGCCGTCGACCCCGTTATGCACGCTGATTCTCGGCGAGTTGGCGGCGGAGATCTTTCCCAAAGGCGTTTTCCAGACGCTGGCCGACGCAAACGATCTCGGGCCGTTGCTCACCAGCCACCCGGACGTTGCCCATGTCAGCTTCACCGGCTCGACGCCGACCGGCAAGAAGGTTTTGGGGTCGGCGGCCGGCACTCTCAAGCGCTTCACGCTGGAACTGGGCGGCAACGATGCGGCGATCGTGCTCGACGACGTCGATCTCGAATGGGTGGCGGACAAGATCTACGCCGCGGCGTTCATCAACGCAGGACAGGTCTGCTACGCCACCAAGCGCGTCTATGCGCCGCGCGCGCTCGTGCAGCCGCTCGCTGATGCGCTGGCGAAGAGGGCGAAGGCGGCCGTGCTCGGCGATGGCTTGAATCCTGCGACCACCATGGGGCCGCTCCAGAACAGGATGCAGTTCGAGAAGGTGCTGAGCTTCATCGCCACCACGCGCGAGGAGGGCGGCACCTTCCTCACCGGCGGCGAGCCGACCGGTACCGGCTATTTCATCGAGCCGGCGATCGTCACCGGTCTCGAGGAGAGCGCCCGGCTCGTGCAGGAGGAGCAGTTCGGCCCGGTGCTGCCGATCCTGCCCTATGACGACCTCGACGATGCCATCGCGCGCGCCAACGCGACCGAATTCGGCCTCGGCGGCACGATCTGGACGGGCAATCCCCGCCGCGGGATCGAGATTGCCGGCAGGATCGAGACCGGCACCATCTGGGTGAACCAGCATATGGCGTTGCCGCTCGACGTACCGTTCGGCGGCGCCAAGGAATCGGGGATCGGTCTCCAGAACGGCCTGGAGGGTATGAAGGATTTCACCCAGATCCGCATCCTGAATGCGAAGCTGGCAGGCTGAGGAGCGGTCGATGACCTCCGACACTTTCGATATCGGCGGCGACATGAAAGTCCGGCGGCTCGGCTATGGCGCGATGCGCGTGGCCGGGCCCGGCGTGTGGGGGCCGCCGCGCGACCGTGAAGCGGTGCTGGCGACTCTGCGAGCGATTCCCGAGGTGGGTATCGACCTCATCGACACCGCCGACAGCTACGGGCCGGACGTGTCCGAGACGCTGATCCGCGAGGCGTTGTTTCCTTACCCGGAGGGGTTGCGCATCGCGACCAAGGCAGGCTTCATGCGCCCCGGCCCAGGCGAATGGCGGCCCAATGGTAACCCGGATCATCTCATCCGCCAGGCGCGACGGAGCCGGGAGGTGTTGGGGGTCGAGACGATCGATCTCTGGCAGCTCCACCGCATCGATCCGGGCGTACCGCAGGACGAGCAGTTCGCCGCGATCCGTCAGTTGATCGACACCGGCGTGGTTCGTCACGCTGGCCTGAGCGAGGTGAGCGTCACGCAGATCGAGGCGGCGCGGTGCGTGTTCCCGGTGGCGACAGTGCAGAACCGCTACAATCTCGCCGATCGCCAGAGCGAGGCGGTGCTCGACCATTGCGAAGCGCACGGGATCGGCTTCATCCCCTGGTTCCCGCTCGCAGCGGGGCGGTTGACCCAGCCCGGATCGATCCTCGACCGGATCGCGACCGCACACGAGGCAAGCGTCGGCCAGATCGCGATCGCCTGGCTGCTGCGGCGCAGCCCGGTGATCCTGCCGATCCCCGGCACGTCGAGCGTCGCGCATTTGCAAGAGAATGCGCGCGCCCGCCACATACGCCTGACCGATGAGGAGTTCGCCCAGCTCGATGCCGCCGGCCGATAGAGAGGGCGTGCATCGCCGCCCGACTTTCGTTCGGGCGATCGTGATCGAAGCGAACCGCCCCTCGTCTCCATCCAAGTTCGCAAAATCCGAATCAAAAAACCTGTCCGAGGAAAATCCGTTATGACCACCAAGCTTCTTATCGATGGCAAGCTCGTCGACGGCGCCAGCACGCTCGACGTGATCAATCCGGCCACCGGCCAGGTGTTCGCCATCGCCCCGCGCGCCGACGCAGCGCAGGCCGAGCAGGCGATCGCGGCCGCCAAGGCGGCCTTCCCGGCCTGGGCGGCGCTCAGCTACGCCGATCGCGCCGCGAAGGTTTCGGCGCTCGCCGAGGCAATCGAGAAGCGTTCGGATGAGTTCAGCCGCCTGATCACCCAGGAAGTCGGCAAGCCGCTGATCGAGGCGGGCTTCGAAGTCGCCGAGACCGTCGACGCGCTGCATTTCTTCGCCGCCCAGAGGCTGGAGCCGAAGGTGATCCGCGACACCGCCGAGGAACTGATCGTCGAGCAGCATTATCCGCAGGGAGTCGTTGCCGCGATCACCCCGTGGAACTTCCCGGTCGCGCTGCTGGCCTACAAGATCGGCGCTGCGCTGATGGCCGGTAACCCGGTGATCTGCAAGCCGGCCCCGACCACGCCGCTGTCCACGCTGCTGATCGGCGAGATCGCGGCCGACATCTTCCCGGCGGGCGTGTTCCAGGTGCTGGTCGACCAGAACGACCTCGGCCCGCTGCTCACCAGCCACCCGTCGATCGCGCATGTCAGCTTCACCGGCTCGACGCCGACCGGCAAGAAGGTGCTGGGCTCCGCCGCCGAGACGCTGAAGCGCTTCACGCTGGAACTGGGCGGCAATGATGCCGCGATCGTACTCGACGACATCGACGTCAAGGAGATGGCGCCCGCGATCTTCGGCGCGGCCTTCATCAATTGCGGGCAGGTCTGCTTCGCCACCAAGCGGGTCTACGCGCCGCGCCACATGGTCGACGATCTCGCTGCCGAACTCGCCCGGCTCGCCAAGGAGGCGAAGGTCGGTGATGGTCTGGAGGAGGGCACCACGATCGGCCCGATCCAGAACAAGACCCAGTTCGACAAGGTGCTGGGCTTCATCGAGTCCGCCCGTGCTGACGGCGGCATCTTCCTGACCGGCGGCAAGGTGAAGGACGGCGGCGGCTATTTCATCGAGCCGACGATCGTGACCGGCCTGGCGCACGACGCGCGCCTTGTCCGCGAGGAGCAGTTCGGCCCCGTTCTGCCCGTGCTGCCTTATGACAGCATCGAGGAGGCGATCGGCTACGCCAACGAGATCGAATATGGCCTCGGCGGCATCATCTGGACGAGCAATGTCGAGCGCGGCGCCGAGGTCGCCTCGAAGATCGAGACCGGCACGATCTGGGTCAACCGCCACCTCGTCCTGCCGAAGGACGTGCCTTTCGGCGGCGCCAAGCAGTCGGGCATCGGCGTCCAGAACGGCATTGAGGGCATCGAAGACTTCACCCAGCGCCGCGTGCTGAGCGTGAAGAAGGCGAAGGCCGCCTGACCGGCCGGGCGTCGCCTCCGCTCCGGTGCCGGAGAGGGGGCGGCGGCGCCAAACGCCCGCATCTCAAGACAGGGATCGTCCCATGAAATTGTTCACCCATCCGGGCGCTAGCTCGATGCACGTCCACATCCTTCTCCACGAGATCGGCGCGCCGTTCGAGATCGAGGTGATCAACGTTACCACCAAGACGCGGGCCGACGGATCGGATTACAGGGAGATCGCGGCCCGCGGCATGGTGCCGCTGCTCCGGCTCGATGACGGGACGGATCTCACCGAGAATGTCGTCGTTGCTCAGTATGTGTGTGACTTGGCAAGGCGCGAAGATCTGATGCCGGCCGCGCGCAGCCTTGCGCGCTATCGCGTGATGGAGTGGCAGAGCTTCGTCGCCGCCGAGCTTCACAAGGGCTTCAGCCCACTCTTCTGGCCAATCGACGACACCGCAAAGGCGTTCGTGCGCGAGCGGCTTCTCGACCGGCTGAAGATCGTCGATGCCGTGCTGGAGGGGCGGGCCTTCCTGACCGGTGACACCTTCACCGCTGCTGACGCCTATCTGTTCGTAATCGCCAGTTGGGCGCTGTTCTTCCAGTTCGATCTCTCGGCGCTCGCCAATCTGCGTGCTTTCCTGGCGCGGGTCGGCCAGCGGTCGAGCGTGCGGGCCGCGCTCGCCGCCGAGGGCGAGGGCCTCGTCAGGGTACAGGCTGCTTGACCGTGCGCCCTTTCTCGCCTTGTCACGGCTGCTGGGGCGGCCAAGGCGAGCGTGGAATGGCCTCGTGCACCTTCCGCGCCCACCGAAGTCCGTGCCGCAGCTATTGCGACGACCACCGGAGGAATGCCATGCCCACAATGTCGCCGACAGGGTGCGCGCCATCACCGTCGCCTCGCAGCGTGGTATGATCGCTCTAGCCCGGGCGCATGGCCTTACCTACCCGAGTAGGTGTTGTGCCGGGCCTGGAAAAACGCCCATCTAGGCTAGGTCCAGTGATCGATAATTCCCCGCTGGGCCGCTGCCCGAGAAGCAGCCCGGCTGAGGATGACGCGATGCTTTCGAGACAAACGCCCGAAGAAGCGACGCGCAAGCGCCGCATCAACGATCTGGTGAGCATCCTCTCCTTGCGATCCCTGTGGAACGGAGCCGACCGGGCTAGCGTCGCCACCACGCTGACCGATCTGCTGCTTCAGCTTTTCGATGCGGATCTGGTGCTCGTCCGGCTTGCCGCCGGTGAAGGCGAGGAGGATGTCGAAATCTATCGCGTCGCGCCTGGCAGTCGCACGATCATCACCCAATCCTGTCTCGTCGCCCACGTTGCGGACTGGTTGTGTGGTGACCGATCCCCCGGAATTCGCGTCGGAGGTTTGGGCTTCGGTTCGCAACTTGTTTCACTGATGGCGACGAATCGCGGCATGCAGGACGATTTCGGCCTGATCGTCGTGGGCTCGTGCAGTTCGACCTTCCCGACTGAGAGCGAGCGGCTGCTGCTCGACATCGCGGCGAACGAGGCGCTCATCTGTCTGCAGGATCGCCGCCGCTGGCACGATCAGGCGGAAAGTGCGGTGGAACTTGATCGACTGGTGGCCGAACGCACCCGCGCGCTGGCCGAGGCGAACGAGAATCTGCGCAAGAGCGAGGTGCAACTGGCCGAGGCGCAGCGCCTCAGCCTGACCGGTAGCTTCATTTGGTGTCCGACCACGGGCTTCATGCACTGGTCGGCACAGACCTATCGCTTGTTCGACTATGATCCCGCCATGCCGCTCGAACCGGATCGGATCTACGAACGCATACTTCCCGATGACGAGCAGGGCTTTCGTGATGTCATCGAGAAAGCGCGGACGAGTACGGGGGATTTCGATTGCGAGTTCCGGGTGAAGAGTGCGGACGGGATGGGGCGGAGCCTGCATTTCGTGATCCGCGCTCGCTACGAACCCGACGGTTGCCTCGCTTATTATGGTGCGATCCAGGACGTCACCGAACGCCGCCGCGCCGAGCAGGAGGCGGTCAGGCGGGAGCGGCGCATGGCGGAAATGCGCAATGAACTCGCCCACGCCAACCGACTGGCGACGGTCGGCCAACTCTCCACCTCGATTTCGCACGACGTGCGGCAGCCGCTCGCCAGCCTGGTACTGAGCAGTCGCGCGGGGCTGAACTGGCTGGCCTGCGCGCAGCCCAATATCAACGCCGCCCGCATTGCTTTCGAGAGGATCCAGGCGGCTGGCCAGCGCGCGTCCGAGATTCTGGACCGGACCAAGGCCTTCGCGCGCAAAGCGCAGCCGAGCAAGGAATTCGTAGAGATCAATACCATCGTGGCCGACACGGTGGCACTGATTGCGCCCGACGCCAGGCGGCGTGCGATCGCGGTGAGCGCCGATCTGACCGAGGGGCTGGCCGCGCCGTTTAGCGACCGGGTGCAGATTCAGCAGGTGATCCTGAATCTCGCGGTCAATGCGATGGAGGCAATGGACGGCCCGCACGAGGGCCCGCGACAGGTGATGATCCGCACCTGGAAGGCGAGCGAGGACGCCGTCGGCGTCGGGGTTTGCGACACCGGTCCCGGCGTGCCGCAGGAACGGCGCGGGCGCCTCTTCGACGCCTTTTACACGACCAAGCCGGGCGGCATGGGCATGGGTCTCGCCATCTGTCGGGACATTATCGAGGCACATGGTGGCAAGCTCTGGATGGTACCGAACGAACCGGGAGGTGCCGCCTTTCACCTCACGCTACCGCTCCTCTCCGATCGCGATTGCAGGCTAGAGCGCGGCGGCGCGACCCCGTAAGCTTAAAGCCGCAGCAGGACGAGCTTGCGCATCATGTCGGCGATCGACTGGCTTTCGAGCTTATGCCTCGCGCTCGACCAGTGCATTTTTGATGGTGTTCTCGCCAATCTCGAGTTCGTGTGCGATCTGCGGGCGGAGCAGGCGCCGCCGGACGCCGCACTGCACATCGACCTCGCGACGGGGCAGCGCATCGGCCACCGCGCGAATGCCCGGGATCTCGCGCACTTCCGTGCGATGGGTCGGATCCTGCCGGAGCGCCTCAGCGACGGCATCGAACGAACCCTGCTCGCAGACCGGCTTGTTCAGGAAACCGGGCGCGCCGGTCTTCATCGCTCGAACCGAGGTCGGAACGTCGGCATGGCCAATCATGAAGGTCGCGAATGACTCCCGCCCGGTCTGCGCAAAATGTTCCTGAATCTCCACCCGCTGGTCCCCGGCAGGCGCAGATCCTGCATTGGACAGACGGCGCGATCGGGCAGAGGAAAGGCTAGGAGCCGCCGCCGAGCCAAACTGGAAGCCTTCAGGGCCGACCGAGACGAACAGGTCGGTACGGCATTCGCGCAGCCCCGCTATGGGGCGGCCTTAGACCGAAGCGGGCCTGTGCGCTTCGCCCTTGAGCTCGCGATAGAGCGAGCGCGTACCCCATTCCTCGTCGGCGCTGCGGGCATCGAGATCGCGTTCCGTATCGGCTGACAGCAGATCCTCCAGCGAGTCCCGCGCCTTGCGAGAAGCGTGCATGAAGCCCTTGTCGTCGAGCGCATTTGGCCGGTTACGCAGGAACAGCGCGCGGTCGTGCATCCGGAACAGCGAGGCGGCGCGATGCGCGCGGTGCGCCCGATGGCCGAGCCGGGTCAGCGCCTCTCGGCCGAGACGCAGACTCGATTCGTAGGTTTCGCTCTCGACATGGTGGGCACCGCGCTCCAGCAACTCCCAGGCGTGGCGACGATCCCACGCGCGCGCGAGGATAACAAGATGCGGGAAGCTCGCCCTTGCGGTCTCGACCAGTTTCAGCGATTGATCCGGATCGTCGATCGCGACGATCAGCAGCTTCGCTGTCTCGGCACCCGCCACGCGCAACAGGTCGAGCCGGGTGGCATCGCCGAAGCTGACGAGACGGCCGAAGCGACGCAACAGCTCGATCTGCCGCAGGTCCGAATCCATAATCGAGAGGCGGTGGCCGTTGGCCTGCAGCAGGCGCCCGGCGATCTGGCCGAACCGCCCGAAGCCGGCGACAATCACGTCAGGCTCGGTTTCGAACGGCGCATCCTCGCCGCGCGGCTCCGTCGGAGGACCGGCGCGCGGCGCGAAGAGGGCGTAGAGGATCCCCGGAATCGGCGAAAGCAGCATCGACACCGCGATCACCGGCGGCAGGAGGGCGGTGAGCGTCGACGGCAGGATCGATTGGGACTTCGCGAAGGAGATCAGCACGAAGGCGAACTCGCCGCCCTGGCAGAGCGCGACCGCGATCGCGCCGGCTTCCTGCGGCCGATGGCGGAAGATGCGGGCGGTCAGGAACATGGCGATCGTCTTGGCCAGCATCATGGCCGCAGCGATGCCGAGGATCGTTGTGAGATGCTGCATCACCAGCCCGATATCGAGGCCGCCGCCGACAGTCATGAAGAAGAGGGCGAGCAGGAGGCCGCGGAAGGGCTCGATATCGCTCTCCAACTCGCGGCGGAATTCGGTCTCGGCCAGGATCACGCCGGCGGTGAAGGCGCCCAGTGCGGGCGAGAGGCCCACCGCCGTCATCAGCGCCGCCACCGCGACCACCAACAGCAACGCGGCCGCCGTGAACACCTCGCGCGATCGGGTCGAGGCGATGAAGCGGAAGAGCGGACGCACCGCGAAGCGGCCGGCCAGCACCACGATCGCCAGCGCCAGCAGCACGGCGCCCGCGTGGCGCCAAGCGGCGAGCGGATCGGAGGCAAGGCTCGGCACGTTGCGCGCGGCCAGCATCGGCAGGATCAGGAACAGCGGGATGACCGAAAGATCCTGGAACAGGAGCACCCCGAAACAGGCCTGCCCGATTGGCTGTGCGCGCTGCCCCTTCTCCTCCAGCGTCGAGAGCACGAGCGCCGTCGAACTCATCGCGAGGATCAGCGACACGGCCGCCGCGACAGCGGGCGCGAGGCCCAGCACCAGGCCGATCGCCGTCATAAGCGACGCGGAGAGCAGCATTTGCCCGATGCCGAGGCCGAAGATCGCGCTGCGCAACTGCCACAACAGGCTGGGCCGCATTTCGAGGCCGATCAGGAACATCAGCATCACCACCCCGAACTCGGCGACATGGCCGACCTCGGTGGGATCGCCGATGAGCGACAGGGCGCTCGGCCCGATCACCGCGCCCGCGATGATGTAACCCAGCACCGATCCGAGCCCGAGCCGTTTGGCGATCGGCGCCGCGACCACCGCCGCCGCGAGGTATGCGAGCGTTCGGGACAGGATTTCCGGGCTGTTCACGCGACACCCCGCTCTTCGAGCCGCGCTGCGATGTAGGGGCCGTAACCCTTTGCGGCGACGGAGAGCCTGTCTCCCCTCAGTCGAGGCGCATCGTGGAGGATGTGCGGCCTCGCCCAGTGCATTCCGCACAGTGCTGCCGTCCGCTCGACGGGGCGCAGAAAATCCTCCACCGGATAGGCGTTGCGCCCGACCGGATGATAGCTGTCGGCATCGCCGCCCGTCGTCACCGCGCAGAACAGCGTTTTGCCGGCGAGTTTCGGCGCGCCACCGCCATACGCGAAGCCATGGAGCCAGACGAGATCGAACCATTCCTTCAGGAGGGCGGGCATCGAATACCAGAACATCGGGAATTGCAGCCCGATCACGTCATGGGCGAGCAGCATCGATTGTTCCCGTGCGACGTCGATCTGATAGTCCGGATAGCGATCGTACAGGTCGGCGACATGCACGTCGCGGAGCGAGGAGGCCTCGGCGGCGAGGGTCGAATTGATCAGGCTGCGATCGAGCCGGGGATGGGCAAGCACGATGAGGCACGACGGCGCCCGGTGAGTCTGCGCATCCGATGCCGCGCCCCGCTGTTCGACGCTGTTCACCTGGCCCGTGCTCGCCCGTTTTCGGAGGTTCTCGTCGCCGCGGCGGCGATTGCCGATCATAGCGATCGATCGGGACCGGTGTGTAGCCGGGCGATGCTGCGCACCATCGCGCGCGAGAATGGGTTGACCCATACCGTGGTAGGTACTGCGGCGGCGCGTGGCCGAAATTCCACAGCTTGGTATCGTAGGCGGGGGCGTCTGCGCAGCCTAGAAAAACTCGACGGTCCGTTGTTTGGGGAATGACGGGCGGGTGCCATGGGAAAACTGGCGAATGGCGCAGCAAGCGGTGGACGGTGCGATGTCAGTTTTTATCGCCGGGTCGGCGGCCGCGCGTCGCGTTCCGCCGGACAGCGAGGCGCCGACATGGCCGTCGCCGCCAACAACCATCAGCCATCCCCGATTTCTATCGGCCGATCGACGGCATAGTAAATTCGCGGGTGACTAACCGGTCGATGAAGGTGCGGCTGGAAACCGTCTCGCGCAGCGACGGGCGATCGATCAACTGGGGTGCGGACAGCTCGGAACGTCGCTCCTCTGGTATCGCAAGGGCTTTCGCGGTTTCGACATCGACGTCAAGGGAGGCCATACGCGGGCGACCGGGCAGGATCACCGCAGGTTAGGCCGATCCCATGGAACGTCCGCACCACCAAACGCTTGGGAATTGGCAGACGCTTGTGTTGCTGCTGGAGAAACTGCTCGCCGCCTTGCAGGTCGCGCCGACGATCTCGCCCGCGCGACCTATCATTCCCGTCAGGCGTTGACGTTGACGAGGGTGCGCCCTTTCAGGCGGCCCTGAACCATGGCGCCGGCGATCGCCGGCACATCGGCCAGCCCAACCTCGCTGATCGTGGAGGCGAGCGTGTCGGTATCGAGATCGTTCGCCAGCCTCTGCCAAGCGATCTGGCGCAGCGTCTCCGGCGCGTTGACCGAGTCGATGCCGGCGAGCGTGATGTTGCGCAGGATGAACGGCAGGACCGATGCGGGCAGATCCCGGCCGCCGACGAAACCGCAGGCGGTCACGACACCGCGATAGCCCGTCTGCCCGATCACGTTGACGAGCGTCTGGCCGCCCACCGTGTCGATGGCGGCCGGCCAGCGGTCCGGCGCGATAGGCCGGCCCTGGCCCGACAAGTCTGCGCGATTGAGAATTTCGCTCGCGCCCAGCCGCGTGAGATATTCAGCTTCGGCCTTCCCGGTCGAAGCGATTACCCGATAGCCTAGCTTCGCGAGGATCGCGGTCGCGATCGAGCCTACGCCGCCCGACGCGCCGGTTACGAGGACCGGCCCGCGGGCCGGCGTGATCCCGCCATGTTCGAGTGCAAGGACGCTCAGCATCGCGGTGAAGCCCGCCGTCCCGATGGCCATGGCGTTGCGGGTGCTGATCGCGCCAGGAAGTTTGACCAGCCAGTCAGCCTTGACGCGTGCCTGCTGGGCGAAGCCCCCGTTATGGGAGACGCCGAGGGCGTGACCGGTCGCCGCCACCTTGTCGCCGACCGCATAGCGGGGATCGTCCGACTGTGTGACCGTGCCAGCAAAATCGATGCCGGGAATCAGGGGGAAGGACTTGATGATCTGATCGGTCAGGATGGCGATCGCATCCTTGTAGTTGACCGACGACCACTCAACCGCGACGCTGACGTCGCCGAGCATATGCTCGCTGACTGTCTCGATCGTCGCGCTGACGGCACCGCCTTCCGCCTTGCGGGCAACTATCGCTCTGAAAGACACGGCCGATTCCTTCCTTGATCATCTCGAGTTGGCCTAATAGGACAAGGATACGATCACCGTAAGAACGCACAATGATCGCTGATACTTACATCTATGTGCCTATATTGTGTCGGAGCGACGCTCATGCGATCCAGACGTCTTGACCCGAAGAGTGGCTGTGCAGTTGAACTCACTCTTTCGGTTATCGGGGGCGTTTGGAAGCCCCTCATCCTCTTTCACTTATTGGGCGGAAAGAAGCGGTTCATGGAACTCGCGCGCCTGATGCCGAGTGCAACCCAGCGCATGCTGACGCTTCAGCTACGCGAACTGGAGGCGGATGGCCTTGTGCTCCGGCACATCTATGCCGAGGTTCCGCCGCGCGTCGAATATGAGGTGACGGGGATGGCGCGGACATTAGCGCCGGTGATGCTCAGCCTTCGCGAGTGGGGAGAGCGTTACCGCCAAGAGCAGCAAAACCTCCCGCCCATCGGAGTGCCATGCGACGTGACGGTGCCGATGGTCGGCGCCCCCGCTGGTCCGCCGGTATCCTGAAAGGCGCGAAAGGCGGATGTGCCAATCAGGGGTGGCGGGCGAGCCTTTCCCGATCGGGGATCGCGGACCCGGTAGTCGCCGGTGACGGGTGGGCCCTTTCGTCAGTGAAGGCGCCGATCGTCGCAAGACCAGCGCGTTCGTCGGCATCGAACATGCCTTTGATGTCCTGGAAATGACCATCGGGCACGGGGAGGGGGTGGTCGACGAGGGCTTGAGTGGCGTGGCTATGACTGCTCCTTGCATCTTCATTGCTGAAGGCGGCGAGGCCGATTGATGGCATGGCACCGATTTGCGTTACATATCGACGACAGGGGCAGCATCCTTCAGATCGCGGGCACAGTAAGCGCGCTGATCTGCCAAGCATTTTCCCAGTCGGTCTGGGATTTGCCTGTGACGGTATGATGGTGACAGAAGGGCCCGCCGGGTGCCGGCGGGCCGCCCCGTCAGCGCGGGTTCACCGGGTGCTGAGCCTTCCAGTCCATTGCGGCGCGGATGCGGTGCGCGATGCTGGGATGGTCGTAGAACAGCGCTTCCTCGACCGGACCTGGGCTACTCGCGCGGAAGTCGACCGTGCGCAGTAGGGCGCGCGCCATCCCGTCCGGCTCGTTCGCGAGCGCGAGGCCGTAGGCGTCGGCGTCGCTCTCCACCAGGCGCTCCGTGGTCGCGATGACGGGGGAGGTCAGTATCATGAAGGTGGCGAGCAGGATCTGGATGACGGGAGCCAGCGCGGGATTGCTCATTTCGACAGCCTCGCCGCCCGGCATGTAGATCGCCAGCCGGAGAAACAGCCGGTCGACGCACCACAGGCCTATCGTGATCAGTAGCCAGAGGAGAATCGCCAGCAGGACCAGATGGTAATGGACGTAGTGGCCGATCTCGTGCGCCACCACGGCGCGCGTCTCGGCGATGTCGGCGTCACCGGCGAACATCGTGTCGCTCATCTCGATCGTCGCGAAGCCGGGGCCGCCGACTACCGTCGCTGTGTAGCGCGACGATTGCTTCGATCCGTCGATGACGACGATACGGTTGGAGGGAATTCCCGCGCGCGAGGCCAGTTCCTCGACTGCTGCCCGGATCGGCCCTGTCGGGGCGGGGTGCGAGGCGTTGAATACCGGCGCCAGCGCCGCTGGTGCCACGACGACTGCGAGGAAGGAGAAGATGGCAACGATGCCGCTGATCCAAGCCAGCCAGTTGCGGCCGGCGCGGCGCATCAGCGCGTAGACCGGAATAGCCATGAGGCCGAGCGCGATCGCCGAGATGATCGTGGAGATCATATTCTGGGTGAATCCGGCGCCGAAAGCCTCGTTCGACAAGCCGTAGCTGCGCTCGCGCCACCAGTCGGCATAGACTGTCCAGGGGAGCCGGATCGCCCACGACATGAGCACGAGCAGGGCTACGCAGAGAAAGGCGACGAGATTGGGCCTCGGCCGTTCCTTCTCAATGCGTGCGCGCAGTCGCGGCAGGATCGCACTACGTATGATCAGTACATCTGCGGCCAGTGTCGCGAGCCATCCCCATAGGATCAGCCAATGCGAGCCTTGGGTATAGGCGATGGCACGGGCTTCGCGCACGGGATCGATCATGTGGAGATAGGCGATCGTCGCCGCTGCCGGATCAAACGTCGCCATCACCGTGCCTGTCCGTCGTCGTTCGAAGGCAATGCGTCACATCGGGTGGGGGACGATGCCCCGACGATCATGCGAGACTGGTAGCAACCCGCCAGCATGCCGCCGTGGTGACCAGAAACATCCCGGCGATCAATGCCGACCGCGGTCATAGGATCGGCCATGTCGAGATGGCGTGTCCGATGCATATTTCCCCCTCTTGACGCAGCACAATTGGAAGGCGCGGAAGTAGCATCTGCGCGGGCGAGTAAGCAGTATACGATGGTATGGACGACGCGGACGCGGTCGGCTCAAGAGCCGGCTGATTCCCGATCCACTTCGACCGTCGTAAGTTTACCGTCGAGTGCGTCGAGATGGACCTGCTTGACGAGGTCGTGAAGCTGGCCGCCGATGACATGCCGGAGGAGAATGATCGGCGTTCCCCTCTTTGCCAAAACGTTTATATGCGTAGCGCGTGTCACCAATCTCAACGAAATCGGTTGGCGCAGTATGGTGATGATGCATCGCAAATCCTCCGGTCACTTGCAGATTGAGCGGTTGGTTCTTCGGGTCACGATACGCGCCTTGGTTGGGGCTGCGCGGTCGTCGATGGGTAGAGATGAGGCATTGTGGGCGAAGTTCGGACGGTGATTGGCGGAGCATCCATTGAAGAGGCCTAGATTACATCTCGTTTTGCGCTTGGCTGCGGGCATGGCGTCGTTGATGGTCTTCTTGGCCAACAGCCTCACCGCTCAAAGCATTCCGGTTGCGATCCTCTGTGTGTGCCTTCTGGCGTTAGTCGCGGATGAAGGCCGGGAGGGCGGAGTCTGGGTCGGTGCTGGAATTTCCATTCTTCTCGCCGTGACGTCTTCGTTCATGGCGCATGATGGTTCGAGGGATCTTGGCGGCGCCCTGACGGCAGCCTTCGTCATCGTGGCGATCGTGCTGACCGCAGCATTGCAGATCAGTCGGCACAAACTTCAGGCTGCACGTGTGCAATTGCGGGAGAGCGAGGCGGAATTGACTACATTTGCGGACTCCGTTCCGCAGATGCTTTGGCGGTCGACAGCGGATGGGCGCATGGACTTCGTAAACCGGCGCTTCACCGAACTAACCGGCGTTGACCAAGCCGACGTGGTCAGCCGGCAGAGTTGGGTGCACTGCATACATCCCGATGATCTGGGCCCGCTCAAGCAGAAACTCGACCATGCTCAAAAAACGGGAGAGGACATTAGCCATCTTGTGCGGCTGCGTCATATCGACGGCAATTATCGCTGGATGTCGATGGCCAAGCGGGCGGTCCGGTCGGCCGAAAATGGAGAGGTGCTTCGTTGGTATGGCGGGAGTACCGACGTCCATGAGGAGATGCTGGCACAGCAGAAGGTGCGTGATCTCATGGCCACGCTCGAGCGGCGTGTCGACGAGCGTACTTCGGAGTTGATGCAGACGGAAGCGCGCTATGCAGGCCTGTTCGAAGTCAGCAATATCACCTTCGCGGAAATGGATTTCAGCGAGACGGCGCCGCTCCTTGCGGAGCTACGGGACAACGGAGTTGTCGATCTAAGAGCTTTCATGGCGGACCATCCGGACGTTCTTGAACAGTGTCTGGCGAACATCCGCACCACCCGGGTCAACGAAGCCCTGGTAAGGCTGATGGGATATGACAGCGTCGCCGAGTTGACGACGAATCCTCCCGCTCAAGACGCGAATGACGGACCGGAAGTCCTCTTGCGGCAGTTGGAGATGGCTTATTACGGAAGCGATCATATCGATGGGCGGACCATTTTAATCGGGAAGGGTGGCCATCGTATCCCGGTCTACTATACGGTGAACCGGCTGAGTGACGGTCTACATCTGTCGAGTTACGTCGATCTCAGCGAGCAGGAGCACATCGAAGAGATGCGTCGAGCGGCGCAGGGGGAACTGGCCCGCGCCAACCGCATCGCGACGATCGGAGCTTACTCCGCTACGATCGCGCACGAACTCAATCAGCCGATCGCATCCATGCGAATGGATGTGGAGACAAGCATACGCTGGCTCGACAACGAGGAACCCAATCTGGCCGCCGTCAAGCGTGGTCTGGAGCGGCTGGCCCGCACGACGGAAAGGGTGGCGAACATAGTCGCCCGTACGAAGGCGAGTGTAACGGCCCATCGGCACAACCCCATGATCATCGACCTCCATTCCCTCGCCATGGAAACGCGCGACCTCATGAAGCGAGAGTTGGAGCGGGCAAGCGCGTTGCTGGAGGTGAACTGCGATTCCGAATTTCCACCGATCGAGGCGGACCCGGTTGAGCTTCAGCAGGTTCTCGTGAACCTGCTGGTGAACGCGGCTGAAGCGATGCACGACACGCAGGGCGTCCGACGCATCGAAATGTCCATCCTCAAACGGGCGGATGGAGTTCACGTTTCGGTGGCGGACTCCGGTCCCGGTATTCCGCAGGAGCGGATTGAAAGGCTGTTCGAACCATTCTTCACAACCAAGCCTGCCGGAATAGGGTTGGGGCTCCAGATCTGTCGCAGCGCCGTTCAGGCGATGGGCTCGACTCTGGCCGTCCGGAACAGGGACGAGGGCGGAGCCGAGTTCTCCTTCGTGCTGCCCTTTGCTGCGTCGCCTCATTCCCGAGAATAGAGAGGGCCGCAGGGCGTGGCGTCACGCGCTTGAGCTGATCGTAATCGATTAGCTCCAAGCCGAACGCCACGGATGATCCCGCTCGTGGTCCAGCACCATTTGCACCGCGCGCTCACGCACCTCAGGCGAAAATTTGTTCGTCGTTTTGCTCATGCAGGTTCCACTTTCTCAGAAGTTGGAGCCTCCGACTGTGGATCAGCGTGGAAAAAGGACCCCGTTAGCGGGGTGATAGGCGTCGAAAAGGGACCCCTCATCCCGGTGGTCTAGGCACGCGCGCTTGGCGGTGGTCGAGCGGCGAGATCGGGATGTTG